>Ga0209415_10011176_pt1 | contig 15150 bp, 14 predicted proteins | sample PeaSoiSIISIP2007_FD_187696 | JGI IMG/M metagenome (GOLD analysis project Ga0209415, IMG submission 187696) | Peat soil microbial communities from Weissenstadt, Germany - SII-SIP-2007 (SPAdes) (version 2) | ecosystem: Environmental > Terrestrial > Soil > Wetlands > Peat | place: Germany... | reverse complement strand
GTGCCCCAGGGAGCGGTCGGCGCCGGCACGGGCATGATCTGCTACGGGTTCAAGGGGGGGATCGGGTCCGCATCGCGGGAATGGCGTTCGCGGCTGCTCGACCGGACGGTCACGCTGGGCGCCCTCGTCCTCGCGAACTTCGGCCGCAGGGCCGAGCTCACGGTGGACGGGTGCCCCGTGGGTCAACTCCTCGGCGGCCCGGCCACCCGGGACGACGCGCCCGGGCAGCCGGGGACGGATGCCGTGGGCCACGACGGGTCGGTGATCGTCATCCTGGCCACGGACGCGCCCCTGACGTCCCGCCAACTGACGCGGGTGGCGCGCCGAGCAGCCTCCGGGCTGACCCGCACCGGCTCGCCCTGCCATCACAGCAGCGGAGACTTCGCCCTCGCGTTCAGCACCGCGCGCGCCTATCCGACCTACCTCCCGGACGAAGGTGCGCTGCTCGACCCTCTCTTTGCCGCGGCCGCCGACACGACCGAGGAGGCGGTGATCCGCGCCCTGCTGTTCGCGCGCCCCATGGTCGGGCGCGACAACTACCGCGTCGACGCCCTGTCCGAAGCCGAACTCCGGCGCGCGTGCGCGGAGTGGCACCGGCGCGCCGCCGACGCCGCCCCCGGGACCCGCTGAGCGCGTCAGAGCTTCGGGAATCCCGGCACGAGGTCCGCGCGCGCCGGATCGGCCTCGACAGGTCCGTGCAGCTGCTACTGCGGCGGTCGCCGGCCGGATAGGAGTCACGCCCGCAGCACGCGAATGGGACGCCAGTGAGTAACCGGGCAAACGCCCGCAGTTCGGGAGAGGCTGATGACCGACGCACCTGCGGAGACCCCCACGAAGCGCTTCGACACGATCGTTGCGGGAGGATACCTGCTCGACCCGGCGACGGGACGGGACGGCACGTACGACCTCGGCATCGCCGACGGGAAGATCGCGAGCGTCGAGCCGAGACTTGACCCGGCGACGGCGGGGCGCGTCATCGACGCGCGCGGTCAGATCGTCACGCCCGGGCTGATCGACCTACACACCCACGTGTACTGGGGTGTGACGTACTGGGGCATCGAGCCCGACCCCGTGGCGGCCCGGTCCGGTGTCACGACCTGGATCGATGTGGGGAGCGCCGGCGCGTACAGTTTCCCGGGATTCCGCCGCTACGTCATCGAGCCCAGCCGGGTCACGGTCCGCGCGTTCTTGAATCTCTCCGCGATCGGTCTCATCGCGCGGACGTGGGAGTTCGCGAACCTCGGCTATTGCGACGTTGACCTGGCCGCCCAGATCGTCGAGGAAAACCGCGACGTCATCCTGGGAATCAAGGCCCGCATCGACGACCGCACGACGGCCGGCGTCGGCATCCGGCCGCTCGAGCTGGCCCGCGCACTCGCGGACCAGGTGGGCCTGCCGCTCATGGTGCACATCTCCAGCGGCCCGCCCACGATCGACGAGATCTTGGCGCTGTTGCGGCCGGGAGACATCCTCACCCATTGTTCCACCGGGGGCACGCACCGTCTCGCCACCCCTGGCGACGGCGTGCGTGCGGACGTCCAGCGGCTGCACGACCACGGCCTTGTGCTCGACGTGGGGCACGGCACCGGCTCGTTCAGCTACGAGAGCGCGGAAACGATGCTCGCGCGGGGCCTCCTTCCCGACGTCATCAGCAGCGACATCCACCAGTTGAGCGTGCAGGGGCCGATGTTCGACCTGCCCACGACGCTCTCGAAGTTCCTGAACCTCGGCATGAGCCTGCACGATGTGATCGAGCGCGCCACCTCGCGGCCCGCGCAGGCCATCCGGAAGCCGCACCTGGGCACCCTGCGGCCCGGCAGCCGAGCCGACGTTGCGCTGTTTCGGGTCGAGGAGGGCGCGTACACGTTCTTCGACGTGGACATGCGGCGGCGGAACGGCACCAAACGACTTGTCAGCACGCTCACGCTGGTCGACGGGCAACCGCTCCCCCCGGCGCCCGAACGCCGTCCGCAGGTGTGGGCGGTGCTTCCCGAGCACCAACAGCCGATCCTCAAACGGTAGGCCCCCACGCCCAGGGCGCGCGTCCTGGTCGCGGCTCGTGTCGTGGGGCACGTGTCGTGCCTGGCGACCTGGCCTGGCGCGCGTCCGCACCACGAGGGAACGTCGGGGCAGCGCCGCGAACACCCAACTCGCAGATTACCGCTACGGGGAGGCGCGTGCGATGCTGAAGGAGTTCCGCGAGTTCATCATGCGGGGCAACGTCGTCGACATGGCCGTCGGGGTCGTGATCGGTGTGGCGTTCGGGCGGATCGTCACGTCTCTGGTCAACGATATCATCATGCCGCCGATCGGCCTGGCCCTGAACGGGCTCGACTTCACCAACCTGTTTGTCGCGCTGCGCGGAGGCCCGTATCCGTCGCTGGCAGCCGCGAAAGCCGCCGGGGTCCCCACGATCAACTACGGCGTGTTCCTGAACACGGTCATCGACTTTGTCATCGTCGCGTTCCTTGTCTTCCTGATGATCCGGCAGATCAACCGCATGCAACAGCCGGCCGCGGCCGTGTCGACGAAGGACTGTCCGTACTGCCGGTTGGCCGTGCCGGTCGACGCGACGCGGTGCGCGTACTGCACCTCGGACCTGCGGCCCGCGTAGTGCCGCACGTTCCGGCGCCGCTCTCCCGCGCGACCCGTGCGTCCGACGGAGGTCCGGCCCCGCCCGCGTCGTGGCCGCCGGCCGGAGCCCCGGTTACTTCGGGGTGACCGCAACCTTTGCCGACGCGCTCTTCTGCCCGGTAACCGGGTTCGTCGCCACGGCCTCGATGACGATCTCCACGCCGGAGATCTTCACCGGCACTTTCGGCGTGATCGAGACCTGCCAGGCGCCGTTCGCGTTTGCCGTCGTATCGGCCTGCCCGAGGCTTGTGGACAGTCCACTGACCGGAATGGCCGCGGTGAGCGTCGCGGTGACATGCACCTTGGCCCCCTTGGTCGTGGTGCCCTTCACGACGATCGGCGAGCCAACGGTCGCGCCGTTGCGCGGAGACGTGATCGTGGGCGTGGCCGGCGCACCGAACTGCTGCATGTTGGTGGGCAGGTTGGGAACTTGGACGTTCGGCACCTGGGGCACCTGTGCGACCGCGGGAACGGCGCAGGCCAGCGCGACCGCCACGAGCAGGGCGCGCGATCGGACGCGACGAGCGGACATCACGGCGCCTCCTGGTAGAAGCGTTCAACCCGATGCGGTTCGTGTGGTCCGCACCCGTATTCCAGCGCACCGGCCGTCGTTCCTCCGAGACGCACGAGCAGTTCGACGGATCGGAAGGAGCGATCTCGTAATGTGCCGAACGGAGCGGATGGTGGCGCTGGCCCACACCCGAGCCGGCACCGTCGACGAGGACGCGGGGGCGGCGTCGCAGGGGGCCGAACCAATGGGAGCAGGTCGAGCCACGGAGGTCATGCGCCAACCCGAACAGCGAGCGGCCGCACGCACGCCCCGATGATGGCCCGTTGATGCGATTCAGAGCCGACGTCGACTACTATCAGGTCCTCCACTTGGACCAGACCGCCTCCCAGGACGCGGTCAAACAGTCCTATCGGATCCTGATGGGCAAGATGGGCGCCCACCCCGATCTCGGCGGAGACGAAGAACAGGCAAAGTTGATCAACGAAGCCTATAGCGTCCTGAGAAACCCGACCCTCCGAACCGCCTATGACGACGCGCGGGCGAAGCCGACGCGTCGGACCACCGACCCTGGACGCCGGTCGGGGATGACCGGCGATGACGTACGTTACGGCGCACAGATGCACCGGCCCATCGGGCTCGCGGCCCTCCTCGCCGGCGTCAGAATCGACCGCCCGACCGTGCACATCGCCGCGAGCGCCGCCGTGTTCTTCGTCGCCGCCGCGTACACCGCCTATCTCACCAGCGTCGCAGGCTCGGATGTTCCTGGCTTGCTCATGCTCGACGGGGGATGCCTCCTCGGCTGGGCAGTCTGGCGCACGCTGACGAATATGTTCATGGGACGCACGCCGTCGGGCACCCCGTGGCTCATCCTGGGGATCGGTTGTGTCGTCGTCCTCGCGGGGGTGCTCCACCCGCGCGATTCGTACGGAACCGTGGCGACCGGAGGCTTCATCTATTTGCTGGTGGCGGCCGCCGTGTTTTGGCGGGGGTGACCGCGTCCTCGCTGCTTCCGTGCTCCCGCGCCAAACGAGGGACCAAACCGCCTTGCCCACTTCGGCACCCTCACCCACCGGCTGAGCCGGCCGCGCGGCCGCCGACGCGTTGCGGTCGGCCAGCGCCTTTCCTCACGACGGCTCGTTGTATCGAACGGACCTGCTCCCCGCGCTCCCCAACGACCGGGTGGCATCATTGCCTCCGGGAAAGCCCCGTCCCTGCGTGGACACGCGAACAGGCGTTTCCCCGATATTCGATGCGGACATGCGGGTCCGCGCCCCGGGGCCGACACGCCTCACGGTGTCTCTCGGTCTAAGGGAGTCCGCCGCGGGGTACAAGTTCATGGCAGGCCGCTCGTCCGGACGTGCATCGTAATTGGGGGAGATGTCATGAGCGCGAGCGAGGTTCCGGCCGACCGCAGAAGTTCGGATGCGCTGACCCCGGTCACCTTTGAGTTTCCCGACAATCTCGCGCCGCATCCCCGGTACGTGGCCGTTGTCGGCTCCTTCAACGGCTGGGACCCCAAGGCCAATCCCCTCTCGAAGACCCCGGATGGGAAGTGGACCACCACGCTCTATCTCCCTCCCTGCCGCGTCGTGTACCGCTTCGACGTGGACGGCATCGCCTGGCTCGATCCGGATGAAGGAGCGCACGTCGTCGGCGCCCGGGCGACCGAGTACTCCTCGCGACGCGTCGGACAAGAAGCTCGGCACGAAGGCCTGCACGATCCGTCGGCGCGGTCCGATTCCGATCCGACAGCTGACATCGGCCCAGAGTGCTGGATCGACGAGCGTCCGAACGCCGTCGTGATTCGCCCGTGGGGACGCCTGAACTGCTCGACCGTCTCCGTGTTCCGGGAGTGGCTACGAGCAGCGGTCCTGTACAACCGGCACATCGTCGTCGACATGGCCGGCATCACGCACGTCGACGGCCCCGGGGTCCTGGAACTGCTCGTCGTGCGGCACTACGCGCGTGCCGCCGGACGGCTCATGGTGCTGGCCGGCCTTCGCGAGAGCGTCGGCAAGGTCGTCGCCGTCATGGACCCGGAACACCACTTGGCCATCGTCCCGTCGGTGGAGATGGCCGAAGAACTCCTCCGGTTCGCGGCGTAACCGCTCCCCGAGCAGACACGTCGGCACAGCCACGTCACACCGGCCGTCACCACCCGTCGGCGCCAGTCGCTTCCCGTCTTCCGTGTCTGGCGACGCGGGGGGAAGCGTCCGCACCGAGCGACCGTGCGGGGAGGGTCTCATACGCCACGCGCCCCAGCGCGACATGACCCGTGCAGCACACGTGACTGTCGGGACGGCCATTTCTACGGCCGACCTGACGGGACACCGCGGACGCGGGACCGGGCAAGCTCAGCGTGCGGTCGCGCCGTTCACCTCACCTTACACGCCCGCAGCGCCTCAAAGATCGCGAGCGCCATGGACTGCTGCGGGTCGTGGGGACCTGGCCCCGCAACGGACCGGCTCACAAAGGCGACGAGCGTGTCCATGGACACGGGCCCACGGGCCAGCTTGGTGCTACACACGGATGCGTCCAGGACATCTTTGGTCAAGACCGGTGCGGACTTCCCCGCGTCGTCCAAACCGCGCAGCAGGTCGGTAACCCCCGCGACGTACCCATCCGCGAAATCGGCACGGTGAGGTTCGATATCCTTGTCCCAGCGCTCCTTCCAGACATACGCGATGACGCCGGCCGACCCAAAGTGCTCACCGTAGTCCTTCGTCGCATCACAGTCCAACAGCGCACGATAGATCACCAGCGCCACGGCCGCCCGTGGTTCGCTCTGGCGGTTGATCGCGTCCTCGGCGAAGTTCACGGCCTCCCGCATCGTGTAGAAGTGGCGAATGCACGCGTGCGCCTGATGCAGGTACTCCGGGAACTGCACGCCAATTTGAACCGGCCCGACGATGGAGTAGGTGCGTAGGGGTTGGAGCACGTCCTGAATGCCAACCACGTACCCATCCCGAAAGTCGGACGTGGTTGGACCCCATTGCTCTCGTGAGACGAACACATCCGCCGCCCACACCGGCGCACTGGCGGACAGACACGCGGCAATCCAGACGACCAGCAGAGAACCCATGCGCAGTCGCAATACGGTCTCCCCCCCGACATCCGCTCTCTGCCGGTGTTTCGAGGCGAGCGAGCCGTTCCCTCTCCGCGTCATCCCCGCCCCGGGCCTCGCCTCCGAGAGGTCCGACGCCGGTTCGATCGCGGCGCCTTGCGTCGTGCAGGAGCATCGCCGCTGACCCACGCCGCGGCCCGCCGTGGCGACGCGTCTTTCCGGAGACCGGCCGCGCGACACCACGTGGCGCTCGACCGGCGGGCGGCGGTGCGGGAAGACGCGTCGCGGACGCCGGGGCGACCCGACCGCCAGCACCGCCACCCTTGCGCGGGACCGCAAGAATCGGCACGCTCAGGACATAGGTGGCCCAGGCGGCCCCGCGACCCGGGACGCTGTCGCCGCGACCGGGATCACCGCGACCGCAACGAGCCTCCGCTAGGCCGCGCCAGGGTGTCGGTCGCTTACCTCGCCGCCTCGACGTTCCACGGGATGATCCAGTTCGCAGGCTGGAACCCTGGCAGACCCTTCCGGGCCAGCACGAGGGAGTAGAACACACCGGGACGTACCACCGGTGCCTCGCTGTACCACAGTTGGTGCAGCTTGGCCCACAGCTGCACCCGCTTGCCCTGGTCGGGTTCCGCGTTGAACGCCGCGAACAGCTGATTCTTGTCGGGCACATCCCACCACCCCGGGTAGGCTCCCGTGAAGACGTTCTGCAGCGCCGGATCCGGCACGAAGCCGCCCCCGGTCACGAACATGTCCCAGTCGGCGGGCTTGGCGCGATGATCCAGCACGCTCGCCCAATCCATGATCCGCAGGTCCACCGTGAACCCGGCGTGCTGGAGTTGGTTGGAGGCGACGACCGTGCTCTTAAACATGTAGTCGTACTCCTGGGTCGACAGCCACCGGATGGTTTGTCCCGAGTACCCGGCTTCCTTGGCGAGCTGCTTTGACCGGTCAACATTGTGGACGTTGTACCACTCCGAGCCGGCCGTCGTGTACCACGGCGTTCCCTTCGGGTACAGGCTCGGGTCGAGCGAGTAAAGCGCGGGATTGCCGAACGTGGCCTGCATGATCGGCTGCATGTCGAGGGCGACGAGCACCGCCTGACGCAGCTTGAGATTGTTCATGATGCCCTGCTTCGTGTTGAAGACAAACACCAGGTACGCCCCCGGCTGGACGACCGCGACATCCACGCGCGGGTCGGTCTTGAGCTGGGCGTACGCATCCTGGTTGACTTGGTCGGCGATCTGATAGTCGCCGCTCTGGACGCCGGCGATCCGGGTGGCCACCTGCGACACCGGGTAGTAGAAAACGTCGTCCGCGAGGGCGTCTTTGCGCCCGGCGTATCCGCTCGACGGCTCGCTGCGCGCCGCGTACTGATCGAACCGAGCGACGTGGACGTACCGGTCCGGCGCCCACTCCACAAATTTGTACGGCCCGGTCCCAACAAACTGCTTGAGGGGGTTCGCGCCAGCGCCGTCCGCGATCTCCTTCGGCATGATCGCGGCGGCGCCGTTCGGAAGCGCCAGGAACGCCAGCAACGGCGCGAACGGCGTCTTCATCTTCATGATCACCGTGTCGGGTGCGCCGGCGGAGACCGAGTCGACCGCCCGGTACACCGCCACGCCGCGGGGGCTCATCTTCCCCCAGCGGTTGAGCGACGAGACCACGTCCGCGGCGGTCAGCTCGCCGCCGGTGTGGAACGGGACGCCCTTTCGCAGCGTGAACGTGTACGTCAGGCCGTCCTTGCTGACCGCGTACGCGGAGACAAGGGAGGGCTGGACGCGCCAGTTGGCGTCGAACGTAAACAGCTCCTCGAAGATCCCGAGCGTAATGGTCGACGTGAGGTCCGCCGTCGTCGCCACGGTGTCCAGGGTCAGGGGTTCACCGATCTCGGCGATCTTGAGCGTGCCCCCGCGGCGCTGCGCGGACGCCGCGAGCGCCGTCGCGTCTCCGCCGGGTCCCGTCACCAGCCGCCATCCGGCAGCGGCTGCGCCGATGCCCGCCGTGGTGACGGTCGTGAGGAACTTGCGCCGGGTCACCTGTGCCGTGCGCGCGCGCCCATGCGTTCCCATGCATCCCCTCCTGAACTGGCGTCCTGGACCGCCGATGAGCGAAGACTCGTGGCGCGAGAGGTTCGTCCCAACCCTGCCGGGGACCTGCCAAGCCCCCCAAGGCCGGTAGGGTCGCGGGCGGCCTACCGGCGCAAGCGAAAACGAACATGCGTTCGCTGGTTTCGCCGGGGCGCCCGTGTTTCGGGACCCGGCCGCGGGTATGGAGGTGCCGACCCGGGGCCCGGCGTAGTCCTTCGGAACGCCTTCAGGTGAAACAAGGGGGCGGAATCGCTTGGAGGTGGTTCGATGCGACGCGGTAGGTGGATCGTCCTGCTGGCTGCGCTCCTCAGCCTGTGTGTGGCCGACGCCCAAGGCGTGTTTGCCAAGACGCTTGTGCTTGTGCTGGACACCGCGGCGAACCGGGCGACCGAGGCGCAGGCGATCGTCACCCAGCTCAACCAGGTCGGCATCAACGCGCAGGTACGCGTGTGGCAGACCTCGGTGCTGCAGCCCCAGATCATCGGCGGACAGCGGAGCGCCTACATGACGGACTGGGGGAGCGCGTACTTCGATCCGTTCGACCTCGCGGTACCGAAACTGGTCACGCGCGGCCGCGGAAACTACTCGTTCTATTCCGACGTGGCGGTCGACAAGGACCTGCAGACCGCGTCCAGCACCGCCAACGACGTCATCCGCAAATCGGCGTATTTTGACGTCCAGAAGACCATCTACAAGGACGCGCCGTGGGTGTTCGGCTACGTGCTGCAAAACATCGAGGCCTCGTCGACCAACGTGGACGGCTGGACGCCCGCCGCGGACAACAGCGAGACCGTCTACGGGGCCAGCGTCCGAGGTGGCGACAGTCTCGTCATCGGGATGCGCACGGATTCCATCGGCACGTTCGATCCTGCCATCCCACCCTCGCGCGATACCGAGACGGTGCTGCGTAACATCTTCGACGCCCTGGTCGCCCATACGCCGGACGGCAAGGTCGTACCACAACTCGCCACGTCGTGGCGACGAGTCGGCCCGGCCACGTACGACTTCACCCTCCGCACCGGCGTGAAGTTCCAAAACGGCGATCCCCTCACCGTGGACGACGTGGTGTACACGTTTCAACGGGTGCTGACCCCCGGCGCGATCAGCGGGCAGTCCAGCCCGCGCAAGGACCTGCTGGGTCCGCTACTCCGGGTGCAGAAGCTCGACGACACGCACGTGCGCTTCGTGTACGCGGCCGCCTTCCCCGAGGTCCTGTTGCTGCAGGCGCTCGTGCACTTCCAGGTCGTGCCGCAGAAGTACCTCACCCAGGTCGGCGAAGCCGGCTTCGTGGCCAAGCCGATCGGCAGCGGCCCGTTCCGCTACGTGCGCGGGACGGTGGACTCGCAACTCGTGTTGGAGCGCAACGACGGCTATTGGGCGGGGCCGGCCAAGCTCCGGGAGGTCGTGTTCCGGATGATGCCCGAGCCGTCCACTCGGGTCGCCGCCCTGCTCTCGGGGGAGATCCAGATCGCCCAGGAGGTCGCGCCGGACGTCGTCGGTCGGCTGAAGGCCAGCCCGGGCATCGTGGTGAGGACCGCGGAGGGGACCCGCTCCTACCAAATCGAGTTGAACGACAAGGTGGCACCCTTCGACGATCCCCGCGTGCGGCAGGCCCTGAACTACGCGATCAACTGGGACCCCATCCTGAAGGACATCTACCACGGGTACGCCACACGTCTGGCGACGTGCTTCCTGCCGAGCGGCTTCGGCTACGATCCGACGCTCAAGCCCTACCCGTACGACCCGACGAAGGCCAAGGCCCTGCTCAGGGCGGCCGGCTACTAGCGAGGCGCGCGGGGCGTCGACGGAGGCCAACTGGTGCGGCCGCTCAGGATTCTCCAGCGGGTCCTGCTGGCGATCCCGGTGGCGCTCGGCGTCGCCGTGCTAGCGTTCTTCTCCCTGCACCTGCTGCCGGGCGATCCGGTACAGATTATGCTGGGGGACACGAACACCAGTGCCGCGCAGATCCGGGCGATGCAACACGAGTTGCACCTCGATCAACCGCTGACCACCCAGCTCGCGCTGTTCTTCGGCCAGCTGGCCCACGGAAACCTCGGCACCTCGATCGTGCAGCAGCGTCCGGTGTCGACGATGATCGCCGAGGCGCTGCCCGCCACGATCGAGCTGACGGCGGCCGCGCTCGTGATCGCCGTCCTCATCGCGATCCCGCTCGGCCTGCTCAGCGCGGTCAAGCCCCGGTCCTGGATCGACCGGGTGGTCCTCTCGACGTCGCTGCTCGGAGCAAGCATGCCCGCGTTCTGGTTCGGGCTGCTGCTCATCCTCGTGTTCGCGGTGGACTTCCGGGTCCTGCCGACGTCCGGGCAGATCGACGCGACGATCGCCCTGCAGCCGGTGACGGGGTTCACCATCGTCGACAGCATCATCACCCACAACGGGGCCGCGCTGTGGAGCGCGCTCCGCCACGTCCTCATGCCCGCGTTGACGCTGGGGGCCGTTTTTGCGGCGGTCCTGGCGAGGACCGTTCGGTCCTCGATGCTCGATGCGATGGGCAAGCAGTACGTCACGACCGCGCGCGCCAAAGGGGTCTCGGAGACCGCGGTGGTCGTGAAACACGCCCTGCGGAACGCGCTCATCCCGGCGGTCACGGTCGCCGGGCTTCAGGTCGGGGAGCTTCTCGGCGGCAACATGATCGTGGAGACCGTCTTCTCCTGGCCGGGGCTCGGACGTCTTGTCGTAAACGCCATCTTCGCCAAGGATTACGTCGTGGTGCAGGCCGCGGTCATGCTCTACGCCATCACCTACGTCGCCGCGAACCTGGTCGTCGACGTCGCCTACACCGTGCTCGACCCGCAACTGGAGCTGCGATGACCGGGGGCGACGCGCGCGGCGCGCGGGAGGCCCCCCGCCCCGACTCGACGCCGAGGGAACCCCGGTGAGCGTGCTCCAGGCGCTGTATCCGATCCAGCGGCACGGCATCCGCGCCCTGTACTCGGTCAACCGGCTCTCCGCCGGCCTGGGCGCCGAGCCGGTCGGGCTCCTCGCCGCGCTGGTGGTGGTCGTCTACGTGCTCGCCGCCGTGGCGGCGCCGCTCGTGGCCCCGTACCACCCGGCGGCCACGGACCTGGCGTCGCGGCTCGCCCCGCCCTCCCGCGCGCACTGGTTCGGCACCGACGCGCTCGGCCGGGACGTGCTGTCCCGGACGATCTACGGGACCAGGGTCAGCCTGCTCGTCGGCGTCCTCACGGTCGGCATCGCCACGGCGGTGGGCACGGCGCTGGGGATGCTCGGGGCGTACTTCCGCGGGGCCGTCGACATGGTCGGCGCACGCCTCGTCGAGTTGCTGCAAGCGTTCCCGTACCTCATCTTCGCCATCGCCATGATGGCCTTTCTGGGCCCGGGGTTTTGGAACCTCATCTGGGCGCTGGCGCTGAAAGGGTGGATCGAGTTCTACCGGCTGGCCCGCGGGGAGACCCTGTCGCAGGTCGCCCGAGAGTACGTGGAGGCCGCCCGCGCGATCGGGTACCCGAGTTCGTGGATCCTGCTGAGCGAGGTCCTCCCGAACATCATGAACACCGTCACGGTCGTGGCGATGCTGCGCCTCGGGTACTTCATGGTGCTGGAGGCGTCGCTCTCCTTCCTCGGCGTGGGCATCCCTCCGAGCATTCCGGCGTGGGGGTCGATGATCAGCGACGGCAGAAACGTCCTGTTCGTCGCGTGGTGGGTGAGCACGATCCCCGGCCTCGCGTTGCTCGTCCTCGTGCTGGCGATCAACCTGGTCGGCGAACGGATGCGGGAGCTCTTGGACCCCCGGCTCCGGGTCGCCTAGCGATCACGAGCGGACGTCCCGAGAAACGCGGACACGGCGTGGGCGGTCGGCATCGACGGTTGGGCGCCGCGGTGCGTCGTGGACAGCGCGGCGACGGCGCTCGCAAAGCGCACCGCAGCCGGCAGGTCGTGGCCCCGCAGCAGCGCGACGCCCAGGCCCCCGGCAAACGCGTCACCGGCCGCGGTGGCGTCGACCGACCTGACCCGAAACGCCGGCACGTGCACCGCGTCGCGGCCGGTCACGATGACCGCACCGTGCTCCCCCAGCTTGACGACCGCGACGCGCGCGCCCTGACGCACCAGCTCCCGCCCCGCCTCCGTCGCCGTGTCCCGGTCGTGCACCGGTCGTCCGCTGAGCGCGGCGGCCTCCACGCTGTTGGGCATGACGAGGTCGACCATCCGGAGGAGATCGTCCGGCAATCCGAGCGGAGGCACCGGCGCGGGATCCAACAGCACGAGCATGCCGCGCTGTCTGGCGAGGCCGATCGCCGCGGACACGGCCGGAAGCGGGATCTCGAGCTGCACGAGCAGGACGCGCGCGTCGTCGAACAGCGGCGCGGCGGCGGCCACATCCGCGGGGCTGACCCGGTCGTTCGCGCCGACGACCACGGCAATCGTGTTCTCGCCGCCGTCGGCCACGGTGATCAACGCCACCCCCGTCGGGGTGTCGGGGGCGTCGAGCACCCCGCGGGCATCCACGCCTTCGGCGGCCAGCGCCTGCCGTAGCCGAGTCCCGAACTCGTCTGCCCCGACCCGCCCGACTATGGCCACGTTCTCGCCCAAGCGACGGAACGCGACGGCCTGGTTCCCGCCCTTCCCTCCAGGGTACAGATGCCAGTCGCGCCCGCGCAGCGACTCGCCCCGGAGTGGCAGGCGCGGGACGTCGACCACGATGTCCAGGTTCAGGCTACCGACGACGACGGCTCGCAACGAGCGCCCCCCGCCACCCTATCGATCGTGCGCCGCCCTCCGCAATCGCGCCAGCGCATCCGCACGCGAGACCCCAGGCAAAAAGAGCCCGGAGGAGCCACCGACCAACACACCCGCGCCAGCGCGGACCAGGCGCCCGACGGTCTCAGGGCTCACGTTTCCGTCCACCGCAAGCGCCGCCGGACGGCCGCTGGCCCGTATGAGTTCGGCCACGGCGTGGACCCGGGGGCCCGCATCGCTGATCATGGCCTGACCGGCAAATCCGGGCCGGACCGTCATCACCAGGACGTGGTCGACCAACGGCAAGACTCCCGCCAGTCGGGCGAGCGACGTGGAGGGACTCAGGGCCAGGCCGACCCGCATCCCGTGCGCGCGAATGGCCTCGATCGCGCGCACAGGATCCCCCGCGCTCTCGATGTGGATCGTACAGACGTTGCACCTGGTGTCGGCGAGCCGCGCCACCAGCGGCACCGGATCGCAGACCATCAGGTGGGCGTCAAACGGCAGCGTCGTCAGGGGGCGCAGGGCGGCCAGGTGATCGGGGCTCAACGCAAGGTTCGGAACGAACCGTCCGTCCATGATGTCAAAGTGGAATCCGTTGATCCCCGCGGCAACGAGGGCACGCGTCTCGCTGCCCAACGCGGCGAGATCGGCACACATCATCGACGCGAAGATCCGTACCGAGGCGGAGGATTGCGCCTCCTCGCGATCATCGACACCACGCGCGATCTCTTGAGACATTGCAGGACCCATCACGCCGGGGAGACCGTCCGCCGGACCAGATCGACGACCGGGGCGGGTCGCCGACGCGCACGGCACCGGACCCGTCCGCGTCCCCAGGTCCACCTGATGAGCGAACCACGCGGCACGAACACTCTCCGGAGCCGTGCGTCCGCTGCAGGCCTTCCCTTTCGCTCCCGCGGGACCGTCACCGTCTGTCACTATCAGGTATTCCGCGACGGGAGAGCGGCCCCTCCACGCCCGGGACCCAGGTCTCCCCGCCGGCGCGGTCGGGGTGAAAGGAGCGCGCGGGATGTGCCTGGAACTTGCCCACCCAAGATCTCGGTCGCAGGAGGATCTCCTGATGACACCCCTCATCGGCATCACCGTCCACACCCGCACCGACGTCCCACCAGGCGACGTCTCCGTCGAACGGTACGAGGTGTCGGGCCGGTACACACGGGCGGTGGTGGACTCCGGGGCCACCCCCCTGCTCCTGCCGACCCACGCGGCCTACGCCGCGCGCCCCGCTGACGTCGTCCCGGTGATCGACGGCCTCCTGCTCAGCGGCGGCGGCCGCATCGCGGCGGCCTACTTCGACGACACGCCCAACCCGAGCCTCCGCGATACGAATCCTGCGCGATACGATTACGAGGTGGCGCTGGTGCAGGACGCGCGGCGCGCCGGGGTGCCTATCCTCGGCATCTGCCGGGGCCACCAGACGCTCGCCGAGGCGGTGGGCGGCCGCATCGTCAACCTGATGCGCCTCCCGCAGGGAGAGGACCCGCACTACCAGCGCGCGCCCCACCCGACGACCAGCCACGCCGTCACGGTGTGCGACGGGACGGTGCTGTCCCGCCACTGCCCGGGACGGCGTCGCGTGAACAGCTTCCACCGCCAAGCGGTGGGAACGGTCCCGCCGGGGTTCCGCGTGTCCGCCGTCGCAGACGACGGGCTCGTCGAGGCGATCGAGGCGGACACCGGGTTCGCCGTCGGCGTGCAGTTCCACCCCGAATGGCTGTACGCGGAGCAGCCCGAGTTCCTCGGGCTGTTCCGCGCGTTCGTCGCGGCCGCCCATGCGCGCGCTCGTCGGCGGGGCGCGCGACCGGCCGACGGCATCGCGCACCCGCGCTCCTGACCGGCGCCCCGGCGTCACTCCGAAGCCGCGGTCACCCCAGCGGGATCTCGATGTCGAGCAACGGCGCGTACTGCTGCGCGCCGAAGATGTCCGTGTCGCCCGGGCTGCCGCTCGGGCGCGACCGGTAGACGGTGAACTTGATCGCGCACGCTGGGTCGAAGACCACGAAATCGGAGATCCGCGATTCCGGAATCCCGTACAATCGGGCGACGGACGCCTTGGTGATGACGCCGCTCCGCTTGACCCGTTCGTAGCTCGCCGGATCGGCGAA
>Ga0209415_10011175_pt1 | contig 15150 bp, 16 predicted proteins | sample PeaSoiSIISIP2007_FD_187696 | JGI IMG/M metagenome (GOLD analysis project Ga0209415, IMG submission 187696) | Peat soil microbial communities from Weissenstadt, Germany - SII-SIP-2007 (SPAdes) (version 2) | ecosystem: Environmental > Terrestrial > Soil > Wetlands > Peat | place: Germany... | reverse complement strand
CAAGCCCGTGCTGGTGGACTTCTGGGCGACATGGTGTGGCCCGTGCCGCGCTATCGCCCCCATCGTCGAGGAGCTTGCCAGGGACTATCAGGGCAAAATCAAGATCGGCAAGATGGATGTCGACTCTAACAGCTCCACTCCCATGCGCTACAAAGTCACCGGCATCCCCACGCTGCTGGTCTTCAAGGGCGGCCAGGTAGTTGAGCAAATCGTTGGCTACCGACCCAAGGAAGCCATCGCGCAGGCGCTCGACCGCCACGTCGGGTAAGGCAGCTTCTAGCTGCTGGCTTCTGGTTTAAACCTGAAACGCACGCGAATCTTATCAGTCGCGTGCGTTTTGCTTTTTCTGCCCGTCTTTCCCCGGATTGGATCTAGCTCAGACCTCGAAGGTAGAAGCTGGAGGCGCCCTTCATGGCGTTTCCGGCAGCCTGTACTCGAAGTCGTAAGAGTGCTTTCCGGTGTCGATCTTGATGCTCATCGTTCCCGCCAGACCGGTGAGCTGACCGGTGCCGGAATCCGGGACGACGGTGACGCTCATTTGCGGTGTGCCTCAGGTCATGGTGCCGGAATGCTGCAGAACGAAGCTGCCACTGCGGTCCTTCAGCTTTCCCGTGACTCGCTCCATCGCCACGTAGCCTCCGGATCCCTTCACGATGGTTGCCGAGGAGAGCATAAAGCCTTTGCTCGTTCCCTCCAGATCGCCATGGAATTGTTTATCGATCGTCATTCTTCCCAGGCCCGCATCAGCGCCGTCTTCGCCTGCCTGCGGCGTCAGCTTCACTTCAAACGTTCCGCTTGCATGACTGGCCACAACCTTCTCCTTGGCCGGGGCACCCAGCGCCACGGGCTGGGCTTGCGCAAGTCCCAAAGCGGCGAGCGCCAGACTCACACAGATTCCCGAAATCAACAGCCGTACCACTCCAAGCGTGCGTTGCATGGTTTCCAGAACCGAAATATCTCAGTAACTAACCAGTCCCGTGGATTGAGCTAGAAGCTAGTGGCTAGAAGCTGAGAGCTGATAGCTGAAAGCCCCTCTAATACTTCCGTAGCACGCCGATCACGCGGCCCTGCACTTCCACTGACGCCGCTGGCACGATGATCGGCTTCATGGTTGCATTCGAAGGCTGCAGGCGGATGTTGTCGCCTTCGCGGAAGAAGCGCTTCAGCGTGGCGTCGCTCTGGTCTACCAGTGCGACGACGATGTCGCCGTTGTGCGCGGTCTTCAGCTTCTCGACCATCACATAGTCACCGTCGAGGATGGCCTCATCCTGCATGGAATCGCCGCGGACCTCTAACACAAACACCTCTTTCGAGCGCACAAAGTCGGCGAGCGAGATGGTCTCCGGGTTCTCGACGGCTTCAATGGGCTGGCCGGCGGCGATGCGCCCGACCAGCGGCAGGATCACGCCGGTGTTCACGCTCATGGCCTGCTTGAGCCGTCCCTTGGGCGGCAGCAGGTCGATGGAGCGGCTGCGGTTGTAGTCGCGGGTCAGCAGTCCCTTCTTCTCAAGGTTCGTGATGTGTTTGTGCACCGTGGCCAGCGAGTTCAGACCGAGCCCGTCGCCGATCTCCTCAAACGACGGAGAGTAGCCATGCTCCGCCACGAAGCGGGAGATGAAGTCATACACTTCGCGCTGCCTGCGTGTGATCGCCATGGGGACATTGTTGGCGAATATAAGGCGAATGTCAAGGGGAATCAGCGGAAGTACGCCTTTGACATACCCATGCGACCGCAGTAACGTTTTTGAACTGAAAGGACGTGGCTTATGGCAGATGTTTTTTTACATAAACCGAATAGCGCTGCCCCTACCGAGTACAAGGACGTGAAGGACGCTAATATTCACGATGGGGTTCTCACGTTCTACTCGCATGGGATGAAAATACAAACAACCGTTCCATTCGTGATCGAGGAAAAGGTAGGCAGCTAGTCGTCCGTTCTACTTTGGGCACTGGGTGCCCCGTGCTTCCTCTTTGCCGGGTGCCCCATGTTTCGCGTTCTTTGCGAAACGTGGGATTCCACGGAGCCATCCCTCTCGGGCCTCCTCAGGATTTCGAAATCCACACCCACCATGTGACATCTAACCTTGCCTCCCACACCAAATCAGTTCATCATGGTCGAGGCGAAGGCAGTATAGAGAAATCAGATGAGAACGGTCCTAACCCGTTTGTTGTCAAGATTTTGACCTCTAACTCATCTGCCCTCAAGATTTTGCAGACACTTTTTGCGAACCCCGCGCCCAGCAAGCCTCTCAGAGGGTGGGGGGAGGGGGGGTACCCCCGAAAACACGAAAATATCCCCCGCTGGTCATACCACTCAGCGGCATCGTTCGGAAGTTTTTTCACGGTAGAAATCCACAGGCTCGTATTGGCCCGTTCACACATGAGCTTGGACTTCTACTCGCGGACTTTTTGAGGTAGGCTTAGCCGATTGTGGAGGAGGACTCTATGGCACAGAACACTCCGGGTGAAATGGTGCGGCATGCTTCGACGGTTTCCATTCTGTGGGGAGTTTTGCTGATTGTGTTTGGCATGGTGGCGGTGGGTTTGCCACTTCTGGCCGTGGTGGCGGTTAGCGCGATGGTGGCGTGGCTGATTATTTTGGCGGGCGTGGTCCACCTGGTGCTGGGTTTTCGCGCGCATGGCGCGGGGAGCATGATCTGGAAGATTCTGGTTGGGATCGCCTATCTGTGCTTTGGCGGGTATTTGATCGTGCATCCCTTGCTGGGTGTGGCATCGCTTACGCTGCTGCTGGCGTCGCTGTTTGTGATTGAAGGCATCCTGAACATCGTGTTGTTTGTGAAGATGCGCCCGATCCACGGATCGAGCTGGGTGCTGGTGGATGGAATCATTACGCTGCTGCTGGGGCTGATGATCTATTTGCAGTGGCCGTCGAGTTCGTTGTGGGCGATCGGGACGCTGGTCGGGATCAGCATGATCTTCAGCGGAGTGGCGCGCGTGATGATGTCGCTGGCGGTGCGCAAGGCCACGGGGACGGCGTCGCCGTCGTCGTCGTTGGCGGCTTAGCAGCAGGAATTGAAGTCCGGCTCAGGGGGTCGCGAAGCAGATTCGACAGCGTGGGAAAATCGTGCCCGCTGAACGCTCTGGGCGGGACCCATGGAGGAAGACCAGATGGGAGGACTGATTCCGTTAGGGGATGTGTCGCGGCGGCCTACGCGCGTTCCTGTGGTCACGATCCTCATCATCCTGGTGAATGTTTTCGTGTTTGTGCGGGAGTTAGTGGGTGGCGAGGCGTTCGTGACCCAGTGGTCGGCGATTCCGGCGCAGATTTTTTCCGGGCACGGCTGGATCACCATTCTGACGGCGATGTTCATGCACGCCAGCTGGTCGCACATCATCGGGAACATGATCTTCTTGTGGGCGTTTGGACCGGAGATCGAAGACACGATGGGGCGCGGGCGGTATCTGGTTTTCTACCTGGTGGGCGGGATAGTGGCTATGGTCGCGCAGGTCGCGGCCAGCCCGCATTCCACCGTGCCCAACCTGGGCGCGAGCGGGGCGATTGCGGCGGTGATGGGCGCGTTTCTGGTTACGTATCCTCGAGACCGGATTCGCTCGATTCTGCTGATCTTTATATTTGTGAAGATCACATTCATTCCGGCCGCACTGTTGATCGGCTTCTGGTTCCTCACCCAGCTCTTCAATGCCGGCCAGGTGGCGCACGCGCAGACCGGGGGAGTGGCGTACCTGGCGCATGTCGGCGGCTTCATCTTCGGTGCGGCCACGGCGCGCCTGTTTGAAAACGCGGGGCGGAGTTCTGTGGCTTCCAGCGTTTGAAAAGCGGTCGTACAGAACATCCGAAACTTCCTTTCGACTCGTAACTCTAATTGGGGAGAATGGCGCCTTTTGGGAGGGATGGTATGTCCAGAGTTTCGGTTCGGATGGTGGCGATGATGTTGACGGTGCTGGCGGGGACGCTGGCTTGCCGGGCGGGAAGTGAAGCGAGTGCGGCGGTGCCGAGTCCGGTGGTGGACGAGGTTCGGGCTACGGCTAAGGGGAAAGAGACGGCGGTCGTCGCCGGGGGATGTTTTTGGGGAATCCAGGCAGTGTTTCAGCATGTGAAGGGTGTGCGCAGCGCTACCTCGGGATATTCGGGTGGGACGGTGAAGAATCCGGATTATGAGACGGTTAGCAGCGGGCGGACCGGGCATGCGGAGTCGGTGGAGATTGTTTACGATCCGTCGCAGGTTACTTATGGAGAGTTGCTGCGGGTGTTCTTCTCGGTGGCGCTGGATCCGACGGAAGTGAACCGGCAGGGGCCGGATACGGGCACGCAGTACCGGTCGGTGATCTTCTACAGCAATGACGAGCAGAAGCGCATTGCTGAGGCTTACATTGCGCAGCTTGATCAGGCGAAAGTTTATCCTCGTAAGATTGCGACGCGGGTGGTGCCACTGCAGGCGTTTTATCGGGCGGAGGATTATCACCAGAACTATGCGACGATACATCCGAGCGATCCCTACATTGTGTTTAACGATGCTCCGAAGGTGGCGAATTTGCGGAAGGAGTTTCCGGAGCTTTACAGCAAGTAGCAGTTCTCAGTTCTCAGTCGTGCGGTGAAGGTGTTTGGTGGGAACTGACTCGGCAGTGGAGGAGTTATGTTTGATTCGGTGAGTCGGACTGATAAGAGTGAAACGAATGTGGGGCGACGTGTGTTTCTGGCTAGCTTGGGCGCGGCGCTGGGCGGGGCGCTGTTGTGGAAGTGGCGAAAGCCTTATGTGATTGCGGTGGCGGGGAAGACGGAGCCGGGGGACGTCACGATTGTGCAATTCTCGGATGCCGGCAAGCGGCTGGCCAAGGTGAAGATTGCCAAGGTGGTCAAGACGGAGGAAGAGTGGCGGAAGCAGCTTTCGCCGGGAGCGTTTGAGATCACGCGGCATGCCGATACCGAGATTGCCTACACCGGGAAATATTGGAACCTGCACGACAAGGGGATCTATCGCTGCATCTGCTGTGACAACGCGCTGTTCAGTTCTTCGACGAAATTTGAATCCGGGACGGGGTGGCCGAGCTTCTGGGAGCCGATCGCGGAAGAAAATGTGCGGGCGATACGCGACACCTCGATCGGCATGGTGCGGGATGCGGTTGCCTGCACGGAATGCGACGCGCACCTGGGGCATGTGTTCGACGATGGTCCGCAGCCGACTGGGCTACGCTATTGCATGAATTCGGCGTCGCTGCGGTTTGTGAAAGCGGCGTAGGTCGGGGAGTCAGCTCCGACGTAACGAGCTCGACGTACAATTGGGTGCATGAGTTCCAGTCCGGCAGTTTTTCGCGAGCCGACTCCGGTGGAGAAGATCTTTAATCGGGTCTTCGGATTCTTGGTGGGGATCGGGCTCGGATTTCCCTCCAACTATCTTCTGCAAGTTCGCGGACGCAAGAGCGGGAAGCTTTACTCGACCCCGATTAATCTTCTGGAACTGAAAGGCAAGCGATTCCTGGTGGCGCCGCGCGGCCGCACGCAATGGGTGCGCAATGCCGAGGCCGCCGGGGAAGTCACGCTGAAGAAGGGAAGCACGCGGCTGAAATTCCGGCTACGGCCGTTGGCCGAGGCGGAGAAGGCGGATATTCTCAAGGCCTACCTCGACAGCTTCAAACGCGAAGTGCAAAGCTACTTTCCTGTGGCTGCCGGTTCGCCGGCTGAAGCGTTTGTCGCGATCGCAGAAAACTACCCTGCATTTGAGCTGCTGGTTATTTGAGTTTCCTCTTAAAGACAAAATGGAGGACGGGCGGTGTGCCCGTCACTCCATTTTTCTTTGGTTCAACCGTTCGAGGGGTTGAGGTTGTGTGGTGGTTAGTGACTGTCGCCCGTGGTCTTGGTGCTTTTCAGTGTCACGGTGTCTGAAGGTTGCGGACTGCTCTTCTGCTGCGTCGGCTGAGGTTTGGGTGCGGCCGTTTTGGGGGCTTCGCTGGCGTGGCTAATGTTGGAGCTGATTGGGTTGACCATGTGAAGGAAGATCGGCGAAGGGTTGGAAAGCTTTAGTCGAATTGGGCGGGGTTTAGCGATCTTTAGGTAAGGGTTACCGGGCCGCGAGGACCCCAGCGGCTGAAACCCGGATTCCCAGGGCAGCTTTACCTTTAGGGCGAATGGGCTGTGGAATCCCACTTCTCGCAAAAGACGCGAGAAATGGGGCACCCTGGTCCACCCTCCTTCTCGGTTCAGGCGCCGGTTACGAAGAAGTTTTCTTCGGGCTTGGGGTCGGGATTGTTGGGGGCTACGTCGGCGGTGACGTCCTGGACGAAGTCGCGGCGGCGTTCCGGACCTTTGCGGTCAATCACGCGCACGCGGCGGGCCGGCATGTTGCTGGGTTCGAGGCTGAGGATGCGGCCGTCGCGCACCTGGATGTGTGAGCGAAACCAGTCGGTGCGGAACATTCGTCCGGAACAATAGAAAGTAATGCAGGCAGCGATTGGGCCTTCGAATTCTTTTCCGGTGCAGGCTAGGATGCGTTTGCCCATCTCCTCGGTCCAGGTCATGCCGCCGACCAGGGGATCGTTGAGGCGGCAGCGCTCGAAGGGCACGGCGTGCGAGATCTTGCGCAATTGCAGCAACTGCAGCAGGACGGAACTCTTGGCCAGGTTGGTGACTACGACTTTGGCTTCGGCGCTGGAAATGCGCTCGAGTTTTATGTGGAGATCGGGCGACCATTCGCGCTCGAATTCTTCGCGGGCCAGGGCCAGGCCTTTGTCGGTGGCTTCCACATAACGGAGGGTGGCGCGGGCGAGGATCACGCTGAACAGGCAGGTCACGATGGTCGCGATGATCGGAATGTAGCTGACCAGCGTGGTGAACGACATGCGGAATGAGCTGATCCACTGCATACTGGCTTGGCTCCTCGCTGCGCGCAAAGGCGCGGCTGTGGTTCAAAAGAGGGAGGGACTACGGAGGCGCGCGACTCGCTTTCGCCCCGTTTCTTGGCCTCGTTCTTTCGGGCTGAGAAAAGTCTAATGAGAGAGAGGTGGGGGCTCCAGATGCGCATGGTGCTGGGGCTAGATCGTGCCGGATGGAGAGACTTTGGTAACTGTACCGGCATCAAGCGCGAAAAGGATGCGAGCCAAACGCGCCCTTCGGTCGCTTGCGCTCTCTCAGGGCAGGCTCCGTGGATGCGCGCGGCTCGCCCGGATCCCCTTCGGCTTCGCTCAGGGCAGGCTTTCGCTGCGCAAAGAGCGCTTGCTCAGGATGACAAACGTACTGCTATTCGAGGACGCTGTCGTCTAGTTTCTTGCGGCCCCAGTCGGCTGCGGCCTGGACGAAGGCCAGGACTACGGGATGGGGTTTCTTTTCGGTGGAGGAGAGTTGGGGTTGGAAGAGAGTCGCGATGAAGAAGCGGTGGGTGGGCGATTCAATGGCGCGGATTTCCCCCTGGGCGCCGCGCGCTACTACGGGGAAGCCGGCTTCCATGGTTGCCCATTCGTATTCGGGGTTGACTTCGAAGTTGCAGAAAAACTCTTCGGTTACGACTTCCTCCTCTTTCCCGTAGAACGATTGCAGGTAGGAGCCAGGGCGGAGTCGGATCTCTGGGACTTTGCCGGAGAGTTTGGGCGCGTCGCCTTTGATGCCGGTGACGGCGCAGGCTACGGGATAGATCACGATGTTTTTGGAGGCGGAATTGTTTTCGGCGGTGTCGGCGTCGGCGATGCCCAGGACGTTGCGGGCGAACTCGATTAGAGCGTATTGAAAGCCGGCGCAGGTTCCAAGGAAAGGCCAGTCGCGGCGGCGGGCGAACTCGATGCCTTTGAGCATGCCGTCGAAACTTTTGTAGGGACTTCCGGGCGAGGCCCAGAGTCCGTCGAAGCTTTCGAGAATCTTTTCCGCGCCTGGGGTGGTTAGCGACGGCGTGGGTATCCACTCGGACTCGAGTTTCAGATCGAGTTTGTGGGCGGCGTGCTGCAGGGCTTCTGTGGTGGCCGGATGGGAACGGAATTTGGGATTGAAGTCACCGAGGATTCCGATGCGAACGGCGTTACTCACGTCGTCATTGTACTAGAGCGGTTGGGAGCGATTGGTGGGTCGCGGTTAGAGGCGTGGCGCCGGGCGAGTTCTAGCGCCGCTACGGTAATTCGTGCTACTGGCTTTTGGACTGCGCCAGAGGGAGGCGTACTCGATCGTGGTTAGGGTAGAGGAGATGGACGTGAAAGCAGATTCCTCGCTTCGCTCGGAATGACAAAAACTTAGTGCGGATTCCTTGCTCTGCTCGGAATGACAAGAACTATTCGCTCGGAATGACAAGAATTACTACTCGGAATGACAGGAATTGCTGCAGGGTTCTAGAGCCAGTGGGTTATGGCTAGCAGGACGTAGAGGCTTAGCAGGGCCAGTGCGGGGCCGCCCCAGATCATTAGGGTGCATTTCCAGGCCAGGGAGCGGGCCAGGTCGCGCTGGCTGCGCCAGGAGATCAGGAAGGTTGAGTTGTTCTTGCCTTTCATTAGCACTACGGCGGGGCGCGGGTCGAAGTCGTCGGTTGTGGTGGATGTGACTCCGGCGGTGGAGGCTGCGGCGGTGGGCATTACCTGGGCTGCGGCCCAGGCTGCCGGGCTGGTGATTCCTGCTTTCAGAAGGGCGGCGGTGACTGCAGCCGGGTCCGCGGGTTTGGTTTGTCCGGGAGTTGGCGAGGGATGGTTTACCCGGGATGCCGTCGATATTGCTTTGTTGTAGATCGGATCGAAGGCTGGATCGTGCTGAAGGCCACCTGAGAGAGATAGGCCGCTGAAGCCGTTGGTGCCTATCACGGGTGACAGCGCGGTTCGTACTATTTCAGGATTCACGGAGAACGAGAGAGCATTGCCGACGATGAGTGGCGTAGTTTCGACGTCATGAATTGGTTCGGGCGCGAGTTCGAGGCCGGGATTATCGTCTAGCGTTCCCAGCAGGAAAAGAGCGTTCTTGGGCTTGATACAGAACTCTTCTACTTTGATTTTGTTGGTGGTGCTTATGCCGTGGCGTGACAGGAAACTGCGGACGTTTGGAGGGGCTTCTTCTTTTGTAGTGAAGAATGAATCGCAGAATTCCTGCTGGAAGTCGCGGTGCAGGTCGAGATCTGCGCCGCGAGGGTCGACCATGATCTTGCCGGTGTTGTCGTCGAGAAAAAACGGGACGTGCATGCACTCGGCGGCTACCTTGACCCATTGCTTGCTCTTGCCCTCCTGTCTCCACTCCCAGACGAAGGTGCGGTAGCAGTAGCAGGCGCGGGTGGTGATGGGGGCGACCATGGTGTAGGGTCCGACGGCTAAGCCGTTGAGTTCGACCATCCCCATGGATGCGCTGCGAATTTTGGAGGCTGGGGTGTTCAGGATGAGTTGCCGGCGCTGCAACAGGCGGAAGCCTTGAACGAACAGGTAGATGCCACCGCAAATTCCGATGAGGCACCAGAGGAGGAATGCGCCGGGGTTTGAGGAACGGAGCAGCAGAGTTGAGATGGTCACGGTTTAGCCTGTTGGGGTTGGGTGCATCCCTTGTCGAGGCTAGTGGAGCAGGATGGACGTTGGCAGTGGAAAATGGTGAGCGGGCTTACGTTGGTAATGGCGGGAGGCGCTGCGATGCGGTTGTGGTAGCGCAGACAAGCAGCGGGTCCCTCGACTTCGCAAGATCATTCGCTTCGCGCATGATCTTGCTTCGCCTCGGGATGACAGGATTTTGAGATGGGAGCCTTAGGATGCTTGGCGGCGGCGTTTCAGGAGTAGGTACGCGATGGTCAGGGCGGCGAAGAAGACTAGTCCGCCGACGGCGTTTATGCGGGTTGCGAATAGGGTGTGGAGAACCGCAATCGCGGCCAGGATGCAGCCTAGCACCGATCCCCACATGCCCAGCGGAGAGCGCATGGGCAGGGCGGCGAGCTGGTGCGGAGCTAGGCGCCAGCGGAAACTTACGTGGGCTGCCAAGGATACGACCCAGGAGAGGATTAGGCCGGAGAATGCGGCTCCCATGATGTAGAGGAAGGCTTGTTTTGGGGCCCAGTTTTCGATGATGAGTGCGGTTACGATTCCGTAGGAGGAGACGAGCAGCGCGAGGCGGGGTGAGCCGGAGGCGTTTAGTTTGCCCAGGCTGGCCGGGGCCCATCCTGTGCGGCCCATGGAAAAAAGCAGGCGGGAGGCTACGTAGAGTTTGGCGTTGGCTCCGGACAGGGCGGCGGTAAGGACTACGAAGTTCATCAGGTAGGCTGCTGCTGGAACCTTGGCGAGGCGGAGCACGCTGACGAATGGACTCTCGGAGACACCGGCGTGATTCCAGGGCATGACGCCGACCAAGACGATGATCGCGGCCAGGTAGAGGCCGGCTAGCAGGAAGAATGTCAGGCGGGCGGCGCGCGGGATGTCTTCCGAGGAACGCGATTCGCCGGTGGTGACGGCTAGCATCTCTACACCACCGAAGGCGTAGATGGCGAAGAAGACGGCGAGCAGAGGAGCGATTGGGCCTTTGGGGAGGAATCCGCCTTGGGCGGTGTATTGGGGAGCTACGCGGCCGCTGACTAGCAGCGCCGTGCCGGCGAGGATGAAGGCCACGATGGTCGAGAACTTGATCATGGCGAACCAGAATTCGAAGCGTCCGAAGGCGAGCACGCTGCGCAGGTTGACCAGGACGAGCAGAGCGGAGAACAGGAAAACCCACACTACTCCGGGCACGGCGGGGAGCCAGTAGGACATGTAGGTGGCGGAGGCGGTGAGTTCGGCTCCGATGGAGAAGGCAATGGAGGCCCAGTATCCGGCGCGGCAGAGAAATCCTAGGTACGGATTGAGGTAGAGCTCGCCGTAGACGCCGAAGGAGCCGGCGGCAGGGTGCACGCTGGCCAGTTCGCCTAGAGCCATGGCGACGGTGTAGGCGATGAAAGCGGCGACGAGGTAGCTGAGGATTACGCTGGGGCCTGCGATTTCGAGGGCGGCGGCAGAGCCTAGTAGAAGACCCGTGCCGATGGAGCCGCCGACGGCGACCATGGTCATTTGGCCGGCGCTGAGTTGATGGTGGAGACCTTGTTCGTGGACCAGGTCGGGGGCTTCGGGCATGGGGCACGATATCAAATGAGGAAACAAGTGGCCAGTGGTCAGTGGCCAGTTCGCAAACCTAGTCTTCTGGCCACTGATCACTGACCACTGGCCACTGAGAACCGGCGGCGGCGCTATTCCACAGACGAAGCAATCTCATCTTCAGTGACTTTCGTAATCGGGGGCGGGGCTTACGGATTGCTGGGGTCGGGAGTGGCTCCTAGAATCGAGGGAGCAGTACTCTGCCCAAAACTTACCTCATGCCCGAGAGCACAAAACGTCCCGACCGAGCCGAGCTGGCCAAGCGCATCGAGCGCGCGGAGAAGCTGCTGCAGAAGGGGAAGGCCGCTGAAGCGCTGGAAGAATATCTGCTGGTGCTGCGCGACGATCCAGAAAACGATACGGTGCGGCAACTTACGGCCGACTTGTGTTTGTCGCAAAACCGGACCCGCGACGCCGTCAATTTGCTCGGGGAACTGTTTGAGCGGCAGGTGAATGGCGGAGACGCTACGCGGGCCAGCTTGACTTATAAGAAGCTGGCGCGACATGGGAGCCCGACCTGGGAACAGAAATTCCGCTTTGGGCAGTTGCTGGAGGGATCGAACAAGAAGCTGGCGGTCGGTACTTATGAATCCGCTTTGAGCGATCTGGCGAAGCTGGAGAACAAGAAGGGCGCACTTGAGGTGCTGGGGCGCATGGTGGTGCTGGAGCCGATCCAGGCGAATTTCTTGCGGGTTGCGGAATTGTCGTCGGAAGTCGGCGACAGCAAGGCTGCCGCGGGAGCGTTCAAGCGTGTGGCGCAGCTGGTTGCGACGGCGGGCGGTGATCCGGCGCAGTGGCATGAGCGGGCCTATCAGGAAGATTCCTCGGATGAAGAAATAACCCTGGCCTACGGCAAGAGCCTGCTGGGGCAGGGGCAGGTGGGAGCTGCGATCTTTATTCTTGAGGCGCAGGTGAACGCGGGGAAGAATTCGCCGCAACTGCGGGAAATCTATGCCGAGGCTTTGCTGGCAGCGGGGCGTTATGCTGACGCGGAGCCGCTGGTGTGGCAACTCTTTGAACAGAATCCTAACCGCATGCCGCAGGTGACGGCGCTGATTGGACAGTTGGCGGATGCGGACCAGGATGAGGCGGCGGTGGCGCTGGCACGCAAGCTGGGGCAGTTCCAGGCGAAGCGGGGCGAGCGGCGGCAGTTTGTGGCGGTGATGCAGGAGGTTACGGCGGCGCGAAAGGCGTCGCCGGAGATGCTGGAATTTTTGGGTGAGCTGTTCAACGCTTCGAACCGGGAGGGCGACTACTGCCAGACTCTGTTGAAGCTGTTTGATGTGTATTGCGGGACAGGAGATTTCGTGAAGGCGGCGGAGTGCCTGGACCGGGCGGCGGAAGTGGATCCTTATGAGTCCGGCCACAGGAGGCGGCTGGAGATGTTGAAGGGGAAGGTCGACGAGGGCAAGTTTAGAGCCATTGCCGCGCGGTTTACGCAAAGCAACGCGGCGGTGGAGTCGGTGCAGGCGCAGGAGGCGACGCTGGGGGCCTCGACGCTGCAGGATCTGATGCTGCAGGCGGAAATCCTGGTGCAGTACGGGATGCGGAACAAAGCTGTCGAGAGGCTGCAGAGAATTCAAGAACTGTTTCCGCGGGAAGAAGAGCGAAACGAGGATTTGCAGCGGCTGTACCTGGCGGCGGGGATGACTCCGAGCTATGCGGGGTCGACGCCGCTGCCAGCGGCGGCTACGGCGGGGGCTTCGGCACCTGCTGGGGCGTCAGCAGTAGCGCCGGCACCCGATCCGGCGGCGGAGATGCGCAACGTCACGCGGGTGGCGGAGATCACACGCAAGCTATATCACCAGGCAACGGCTCCGGCGGTGCTGACCACGGCGGTCAACGAGATTGGTGGACACTGGGAGATCTCGCGATGCGTGGCTTTGATGCGCACACCTGGTTCTCCGCCCACGGCGGTGCAGGAGTTCTGTGGCCGGGGAGTGAAGGCGGGCAGTTCCGGGGCGATCAAGGAAGTGCTGTGCGCGCTGCAGGATATGGGCTCGACGGAGCCAATTATTATTGCCGACGCGCAGAAGAGTCCGGAGCTGAAGACTGCACACAAGGCACTGGCGGAATTGGGAACGACGGCGATACTGGCGTTGCCACTGAGCAATGGCGAGGATTCGGTGGGGATGCTGGCGCTTATGCACAACAAGCCGCGGACCTGGCCCCACACCGATGCGGTGGTGCTGAAGACGCTGGCGGATCAGATGGTGATTGCGCTGAATAACGCGGGGCTGCGGCGACTGGTGAAGAACCTTTCGGTGACGGAAGAGAAGTCGGGGCTGCTAAAGCGGGGATCTTATCTTGATTTGCTGCTGGCGGAGAGCAAGCGGGCGGTGCAGAACGCCGCGGCGCTTTCGGTGCTGCTGATGCAGTTTGGGCGGAGCGCGGCGCTGATCAAGGAATATGGCGAGGCCGCGGTGGAAGGCGCGATGGAAAAGATTGGGCAACAGTTTGCGGCCAACATCCGGACCAATGATTTGGCGTTTCGTTATGACACTACGACCATCGCGATCATTCTGGGGGATACGGCGGAGAAAGAAGCGATGATGGCGGTCGAGAAACTGCGCAAGATCATCGCCGGAGTCCACTTGCCGGCTAAGGACGGGTCGGCGAAAGGCCATGCCATGGAATTTTCGGCGGGGCTGGCTGAGGCTGTGGTTAAGGAGAGCTACGATCCGGTGGACATTGTGACGGAAGTGATCAATCGCGCGGAGCATGCGCTGGCTACTTCACTTGGGCAGGGGCATGGGAAAATTGTGGCGCTGGCGGCGGCTCGGGCGGCGGGGGCTGTAGCGTAACCCAAAGAAATCTACCACGGAGACACCCTTCGGCTGCGCTCAGGGCAGGCTGCGTCACGGAGATAATCGCAAGTCGGCGTCTCAGGCTTCGCGGCTAGTCTGGAATTCGGATGCTTCCATCTTCTGCTATCGGGAAGTGCGGATTCCACGCGACCTCCCATAGAAACCCATCTGGATCGGAGAAGTAGCCGGAATATCCTCCCCAGAAGGCTTCCTGGGCGGGCTTTAGGATCGTTGCTCCTGCGGCTTGAGCTTCTTTGAGCAGTGAATCCACTTCAGAGCGATTGCGAGTGTTATAGGCCAGCGTTATTCCGTTGAAGCCGTGGCCTTCGGGGGCGACGTTGGCATCCTTGGCGAGTTCGGATCGCGAGTAGAGGGCCAGGGCCATGCATCCCGTCTGGAAGAATGTGATGCCTTCTGTGTTCGCCGCGGAACGGCGCCATCCGAGGCGCTGGTAGAATTCGCGACTGCGTTTTAGATCAGCTACTCCGAGGGTGATTAGGCTTACGCGTTGTTCCATCTGGCTCCTCCTTGGTCGGCAACCTTACTAACGATAACGGCAGGTGGCATCTGAAGTAACGGTTTGGTGGTCAAATCTCCACGGGCGCTGCTACACTAACCAGTTTGCATCAGCATTTTCTATCTGCTCTGGTGCGCTCTGATCACGAGATTCTTTCAGGAAAATCATGTTGAAAACGGGTGATATCGCTATTGTCAGCGGGGCACGTACGCCATTTGGCCGCTATTGCGGGAAGTTGAAAGATTTTACGGCGCAGGAGTTGGGAGCGGTTGCGGCCAAAGGGGCGATGGAGCGGGCGGGGGTTGATCCGAAGGAATTCGATCATGTTGTGTTTGGCAACGCGCAGCAGACTTCTGGCGATGCGTTGTATGGGGCGCGGCATGTGGGGTTGCGGGCGGGACTGCCGATTGAGACTCCGGCGCTGACGGTGAACCGGCTGTGCGGGTCGGGGATGCAGGCGATTGTTTCGGCGGCGCAGATGATTATGGTGGATGAGGCGAAGATTGTGCTGGCGGGCGGGATGGAGGCGATGTCGCTGGCTCCGTTTGTGATTCGGGGGCGGGATGGATTTACGTTGGCTCCGGGCGGGAAGCTGGAAGATTCGCTGATGGTGGCGCTGCTGGACAGCTATTGCGGGTCTTACATGGCTAATACGGCGGAGTTGTATGGGTCGGAACATGGCATTACGCGGGAGATGCAGGATGAGTTTGCGCTGCGCTCGCAGCAGAAGGCGGATGCGGCTTATAGAGAAGGACGGATTCAGGAAGAGCTGGTTCCAGTGCCGCTGAA
>Ga0209415_10011174_pt1 | contig 15150 bp, 10 predicted proteins | sample PeaSoiSIISIP2007_FD_187696 | JGI IMG/M metagenome (GOLD analysis project Ga0209415, IMG submission 187696) | Peat soil microbial communities from Weissenstadt, Germany - SII-SIP-2007 (SPAdes) (version 2) | ecosystem: Environmental > Terrestrial > Soil > Wetlands > Peat | place: Germany... | reverse complement strand
AGACCGCCCGCCACTCCCGAGGTTGCTTCGGAACCTGGAACGGCCAAAAAGCACCCCGGCTTCTTCGGACTATTGCGGAAGAAATCCACAGAGTCAAGGTAGAAGTGGTGGGTCAGCCGGCACGCACTTCCACTACACGAATGTATCCATTCTGAGGACCGGATTTGCGTTCTGGCTGCTGCGCTCGCTCCCGGATCCGCAGCGCAACACAGGGGAAAATACAAGCCAGGGGGCCGCGACCGCCTATGCCCGGCTCAGATTACGTGAAGTCCCAATGATACGACCACCTGTGCGCCGGTCGGGCCTGTAGCCACGATCGTGATCGGGTAGGTGCCCGCAGGCGTGGTTGGCGCGTTCGGGATCGCCGGCGGCGGATTGCTCACGCACGCCGCCCACGTGACTATCAGCACCAGCATCGCCACCATTGCCGCCAGACGCATCCTCGACCGCCCGGGCACCAGTCGCAACGCCATAGCCATCAGCAGCAGCGCTCCCATCCACACAGCCATGAAAGGAGCCGGCATCCTGTCAGATGGCTGCGGCCCTTCCGGCTCGCGCGGTCCGACGAGTTGCGCGACGCAGTTGGTCTGCAGCTTCACCGTCACCAACACCGTCCCGTTCGTCGGACAGGTAATCATCGACGGCGTGATCGTCAGAATCGTGTTCGGCGGCAGTTGCCCCATCCCTGCCAGCGTCACTGTTCCAATCACCCCCGGCGTGCACGTCAGCGCCAGTGTGTAGATTGCCGTATCACCCGGCAGCACCGAGATTGTGATCCCGTTGCCTCCCGATGGCGGCGGAGGCACAGTCAGCGTGAATCCCGGCCCGCCGCCCGTCAGCGCGACCGTCTGCGGGCTGTTCGCCGCGTTGTCGAAGATGTTCAACGTCGCGCTCTCCGGCGTGGCAGCCGACGGCGTGAACGTCACCGTGATGATGCACGACAGGCCGACACCCAGCGGACCCGCATCGTCCTCCGGACAATTGCTGCTTTGCCCGAAATCCTGCATGTTGGTCCCGCTGATGCTGATGCCGTTGCCGTTGATGTTCAGCGGTGCGGTGCCCGAGTTGGTCAGCATCACGGGGAGCATTGCGTTGGAGCCCACCGGAACCACCCCGAAGGCCAGGGCCGGGGGGGACAGCGTCACCGCCGGAGCCGGCGGCTGCGACCCGGTGCCCGTCAGCATGGCGCTCTGCGCCGCGGGCATGGCGTTGTCGGCGAAATTCAGCGTCGCGGTCTCTGCCCCTACCGTCGAAGGCGTAAATGTCAGTGTGACCGTGCACGTGCCGCCATAGGCCGCCACCGGCGTACCCGCCGCGCACGTGCCCCCGGTCACTACGAAATCGCTCGCGTTCGTTCCTGTCACGCTCGGCGCGCTGTTGAAATTTAGAGGAAAGATTCCTTTATTGGTGAGCGTCACGTTCATCGAACCGCTGCTGGTGTGCTCCGGCACGCTGCCGAATGGCACCGTCCCCGGCGCCGCGCTGGCCACGATCACCGTGGCGACTCCCGCGACGCTCCGAATGCGGCTGTTTCCAAAATCCGCGATCAGCAGATTGCCCGCGGGATCAAAACCAATCCCGAAAAGTTCATTGAGTTCGGCGCTTGTGGCCGGACCGCCGTCTCCGCTGAATCCGATCGTGCCATTCCCGGCAATCGTTTGGATAAATCCGTTCGACGCCGTCACCTCGCGAACCACGTCGTTGCATTGCTCCTCCTCGAGTAATCCGCCACAGTCCGTGAAGAAAATGTTTCCGACGGCGTCCACGGCAACGCTAAGCGGACCGCTGGTCTTCGCGCTCGTGGCCGGACCGCCGTCTCCGGTGTACCCGAAGCTTTGAGGAGTTCCCGCGACGGTCTGAATATTTCCGGTTGCCGCCACCACCTCACGGATGACGAAATGGTTCGCGTCCGCGATGAAGATGTTCCCGGAGGGATCTACAAAGACGCCCAAGGGTTGACTGAGTTGCGCGCTGGTCGCCGGGCAGCCGTCGCCAATCGGACTGCTGTTGCCGCAGCCCGCGCCGCCTCCGGCCACCGTGTTGATGTCGTTGGCCGCGAAACCCGCCGGAGGCGTGCAAGTCACTCCCGCATTGGTGCAATACACCTCGCGAATCAGATTATTGTCCGTGTCCGCGATGAAAAGGTTTCCCGACCGGTCCACGGAAACATCCCGGGGAAAGGACAACTGGGCGCTGGTGGCAGGCCCCCCGTCGCCGCTCAGGCCGCTTCCCAAGACGAAATTGCCCGCCACGGTCTGGATGTCGCCCGTGGCCGCCACCACTTCGCGAATCACATCATTGTTCGCGTCTGCGATGAACAGGTCTCCCGACCCGTCTGCAAATACCGCGATGGTCTCGCCGATTTGGGCGCTCGTGGCCGCCCCTCCGTCGCCAAAGAAACCGGACCCCAAAGCGGCGTTTCCGGCGACGGTAGTCATGTTGCCGCTCGCCGCGCTCACCTGGCGGACCACCGCGTTGCGGCTGTCCGTGAACGAAATGTTGCCGTTGCCGTCAGACGTCACCGCGGAGGGTTCGTCCAGTGCCCCGTCCGTGGCCGGAAAGCCGTCGCCGCTGAATTTCGGGAAGCCGTTTCCGGCAAAGGTTTGGATGTTACCGTTCGCGACAGTCACTTCCCGAATCAAGACGTTTCCCACATCCGCGATATAGATATTTCCCGTGCCGTCCACGATGACGTCAAACGGCCCGGCGATTTCGGCGCTGACGGCAGGCCCGCCATCTCCGATGAATCCGGCCGTGCCGTTGCCCGCCACCGTCTGGATCGTGTGGTTGGCAACGCCGACCTCGCGGATCTTGTTGTTACCGGAGTCGGCGATGAAAATGTTTCCCGACGCGTCTACGAATACGCCCTCTGGAAAACCAAGCTGCGCGCTGGTGGCCGGGCCGCCATCGCCGCAAGACGTGGTGGAAGTCGGGCAGGCCACTCCCGTCCCCGCGACAGTGTTGATGTCGTTGGCCGCGAAACCCGCCGGAGGCGTACACGTCACTGCGGAGTTGGTGCAATACACTACGCGGATCACGCTGTTGGTCGCGTCCGCCATGTAGAGGTTCCCTGCGGCATCCCCAGACACGCCGTAGGGCTCGCCGAGTTCCGCGCTGGTGGCCGGGCCGCCGTCCCCGGTGTACCCCGGCGTGCCGTTCCCGGCGACGATCTGGATGTTGCCCGTAGCTGCCACCACCTCCTGGACCACGTTGGGGAATAAGTCGCCGATGAAGATGTTCCCTGAGGCATCCACGTAGACCCCGAAAGGAAAACTGAGTTCCGCGCTGGTGGCCGGGCCGCCGTTCCCGGCGGTCCCAGAAGTGCCGTTTCCAGCCACGGTGGTGATAATGTGCGTCATCGCGTCCACCCGCCGAATCCTCACGTTGTCGGTGTCCGCGATAAAGAGATTTCCGGAACCGTCTAAGGCCACGCTCACGGGGGAATTGAGCAGCGCGCTGGTCGCCAAGCCGCCGTCACCGCCGTAGCCGCGCGCGCCGGTTCCCGCGAAGACGGTCAGCGTTCCAGCAGCATCAATCTTATAAATCCGATTATCGCCTTCCGAGGCGAGATAGAGATTTCCGTTCTTGTCCAGGGCCAGGCCGCTGGTGTCAAAGTTCAAATTCGCGGAAAGCCGGGGCAGGTTGTTGGGACCTCCGCCGGCAACCGTGCTGATGGTACCCGTCTGCGCCCGCACCCCAGGTGCTACGAGCGCCATCGAGCAGAGCGGAATCAAGAGCGCCAGCAGGTTTCTGCGCATGATTATTGCTGCCTCCGGGCCGGCGATGGCTCGAGGGCTATCGTGCGCATCCTCTCGCCGCCCTCAGAAGGCTGAATCGTCACCTGAAGTTCCGGGCGTGCCCCTTTCCTCCAGCGTTCATACTCTGCGCGGGGTACGACGAAGTCCTCAGTAAAGGTCGCAGCCTCCCGCGGAGCGAGACGCGCCCGCACAGCCGTCTCTTCCGGTTTCTTTGCCGGCGTGCGGGAGAACAAGGCGAGCTTGGTGACGAAAAGTTCCGGCTGGTTGTTATTGACCAGGCGGATTTGCAGAGTGGCACGCACCTCCGTCCCCAGGTCGGCCGTCTGCACGATCCGATAGAAACCCACCACTTCATTTCCAGCGGCTGTCTGAACGGGGCCTTGGGCCTGGATGGCTACGGCGGGAAGGATGGCAAAAAACACTACGGCGAGTCTGAAGCAGCGTCCCACGTCCACCTCCCTGCCGGTTCTCTCGGCTCCCCACAACCAGGGAGCCCAGTCGGCGTCCCTCGCCGCAACTCACAGGGCCCTCAGCGCACGACGAGTTTTCTCAACCAGTCAACGGCCCGCGAGGGCGTGGCACCTGCTGTTGGCCTTGAGAATACTACCAATTCGCACGATGGGCACAACACTTTGCCGCGCGGCACCGCTTTTGGCACTGCCTGCCGAGTTGCGCTACTAGAGGACCGTTTCCCCATGCCGTTGCCGGGCGCGCGAGGCGCGGCCAGGCAGGGTCTTTCTCAGCGCTCCACCGCCAGCGCCACGGCATTGCCTCCGCCCAGGCACAGCGCGGCGATTCCGCGATGCAGGTTGCGCCGCTCGAGTTCGTAGAGCAGCGTCACCAGGATGCGCGTGCCCGACGCGCCGATGGGATGCCCGATCGCCACCGCTCCGCCGTTCACGTTTACCTTTTCGGGATTCAAGTGAGTTTCCTGGATCACCGCGAGGGCCTGGACGGCGAAGGCTTCGTTCAATTCGTAGAGGTCTACGTCGCGGTCGCGGTCCCAGCCCGTCTTCTTCAGGATTTTCTCGATGGCCGTGACCGGAGCCATCATCACCCACTTCGGCTCCACGCCGCTCACCGCCTGCGCCACGATGCGCGCCCGCGGCGTGCGCCCCAGCCGCGAGGCGGTGCGGTCGGAGGTCACCACCACAGCGGCCGCGCCGTCGTTCGTCCCCGGAGCGTTTGCCGCGGTCACCGTGCCGTCCTTCTTGAACGCCGGCTTCAGCTTCCCCAGCGTTTCCATGGTGGAGTCTTCCCGCGGCGATTCATCCTTTCGGATCACCACCGGCTCGCCCTTTTTCTGCGGGATTTCGATGGGCAGAATCTGCGCTTCAAAGAAGCAGGACTTCATCGCGTGAACGGCCCTGCGATGGCTTTCCACCGCAAATCGGTCCTGCGCTTCTCGGCCCAGGCCGTATTTTTCCGCCACCAGCTCCGCCGTCATCCCCATGTGAAACTGTTCATAGGGATCCCACAGACCGTCGGTGATCATCGAGTCGAGCAGTTGCTGATTGCCCAGCCGGAACCCCGTGCGCGCCCCCGGCAGTAAATAAGGACAGTTGGACATGGACTCCATGCCGCCGGCCACCACGATTTCCGATTCGCCGGTCATTATCCCCTGCGCCGCCAGCGCCACGGCCTTCAGCCCCGAGCCGCACACCTTGTTGATGGTCATCGCCGCGACTGTCGGGGCCAGCCCGCCACCCAGCGCCGCCTGCCGCGCCGGGGCCTGTCCCAGCCCCGCGGAGACCACGTTGCCCATGATGCATTCGTCCACCTGCTTCGCGTCAATTTCGGCGCGCCGCACCGCTTCGGCCACCACTTTCGCGCCGAGCTGCGTGGCCGAAAATGGCGCGAGCCCCCCCTGGAATTTCCCTACGGGCGTGCGCACTGCGCTCAGTATGACGGCGGAATCCATGGCGGCACCTCTTCTCGTCGGTAGTCTTAGGCGAAACAAAAGTCTACGCCCCGCGTGCGCATCGGTCAATTTCACGTGGGCGACGGGACGAGGTTCCGTGCGTCCGATTGCAGCTTAAGTTGGCGGGCTCTTGAGGCAACTTGAAAGCGGGTCTCATTGGGGCGGCAATGCTGATCGAGAATTGGAATTCTGCCATCGATAACCCCTGCTGGTTGAAGAACGACTGCCTTGCCATCGCGGGAATGTTAGCATTGGTTGTATACCGTACATGGGAACGCTCATCGAACCTCCCTCCAGTGGGCCCCGGCCGGGCGACGACGGTCAACTGAACCTGGAGCAGCGCCACGCCGTCGAGCACGGCGAGGGACCGCTCGTGGTGATTGCCGGCGCGGGCACCGGCAAGACGCGCGTCATCGTCGAGCGCATCCGCCGCCTGCTCGAGACCCGCGCCGATCTCGCCGCCGGCGAAATCCTCGCGCTCACCTATACGCGCAAAGCCGCGGGCGAAATGGCATGGCGCGTCCGCAGGGAAATCGGAGAGCGCGCCAAGGGCCTGGTGGCCACCACCTTCCACGCCTTCTGCCACGAACGCCTCGAGGAAGAAAAACCCGGCCTGCGCCTGATTGACGACGTCGAGCACTGGATCCTGCTGCGTCGCAATCTGGCGCGACTCGGCCTGGTGCATTTCCGCCGCCTGTACGATCCCGGCCAGTTCCTCAACGACTTCACCAAATTCTTTTCCCGCTGCCAGGACGAACTGGTCACCGCGGAGGAATATCTGCGCTACGCCCAGCAGCAGGCCACCCGGCTGGCCGCCGGTGCGGACGACGAAGCACGCGAAGACGCGGAAAAACAGCTCGAGCTCGCCCGCGCCTATACGGAAAGCGAGCGCCTGCTGCACGAAGAAAACCTGCTCACGTTTGGCGCCAGCCTGGTGGAAACCGTGCGCCGCCTCGAGTGCGACGCGGCCGCCTGCGAGGCGCTACGGCGCCGTTTCCGCTTCATTCTGGTGGACGAGTTTCAGGACACCAACGTGGCCCAGATCCGCCTGCTGGGACTGCTGGCCGGAGGGCCGCGCAACCTCTTTGTGGTCGGCGATGACGACCAGGCCATCTACCGCTTTCGCGGCGCCTCCTTCGGCAGCTTCCGCATTTTCGAGCGCGACTTCCTCCCCGCTGCCGGCGCGCCGCCCGCCGACGACGCGCGCCTTCTGCTCTCGCAAAATTACCGCTCCACCCGAAAAATCCTGCGCGTGGCCGACGCCGTCATCCGCAACAACGGCGCGGCGAACCGCATGTTTCCCGGCAAGCAGCTCACCACCGCCAATCCCGAGGGCGATCGCATCCGCATTGCCGGCCTGCCCAGCGAACGAGCAGAAGCGGAATGGGTGGCAGCGCAGATCCAAGATGAGCACGCACGCGGCCGCGCCTGGTCCGGCTTCGCCGTGCTCTACCGCACGCACCTGCATCGCGAACAATTGGTGGCCGCGCTCGACTCGCTTGGCATTCCGTTTGTCATCCGCAATCTTTCCGTGCTCAGCCATCCCGTGGTGCGCGACCTGCTGGCCGCGCTGGCCTGGCTGGACTGGCCTGGCGACAACGTGGCCTGCGCCCGCGTGCTGGCTATTCCGCGCTGGGGGTTTACTCCCGAGGACTTGGTCCGGCTCGGACAGCGCGCGGCCAAGCATCCCCGTAAGTCGCTGTGGGATTCGCTGACCGGCGTCGGCGACGAAACTCAATCGGCCACGGTGGCTGCTCCAATCGCAGGACGGACGGCGGAGCTTGCGGCTCTCCACGAGCGCCTCCACGCGATGGCCCGCCACGAGCCGCTGCTCGCCGTCTTCGACGAACTCTCGGTGGGCTTCGGCATGCTCCCGCTCGCGCGCGACGGCGACCGCCGCGCGTTTGCCGCCTTCCTCGGCTTCCTCCAGGAGTGGCAGGCCGCCCGGCCCGGCGGCGGCCTGCATGAATTCCTCGAATATTTCCGCTATTTCCAGCAGGCCGGCGGCTCCATCACGCTGGACGAGAAGCACCGCGCGGGCGAGATCACGGAGGCGGACGCCGGCGCGCAGGATGCCGTGCAGTTGATGACCGTGCACGCGTCCAAGGGCCTCGAGTTCGACCACGTGTTCGTCATCCGCCTGTGCCGCAATGCCTTTCCGGTGCGTAATCGCAGGCCCACCTTCGAATTTCCCGACGCGCTGATGAAAGAGGAATTGCCCCAGGGCGACCATCACGTGCTCGAAGAGCGCCGCCTGTTCTACGTGGCGCTCACGCGCGCGCGCAAACGGCTCACGCTCACCACCATCGTGCGCGATCGCTCGAAGCCCTCGCCGTTTCTCGAGGATATCGAGCAGGAGATGGCCCTGCTGGCAAAGGACGTAGAGCGGCTGGCTCCAAATGTACCGCGCGACCCCGCCGGATCCACCAGTCACGCCACGGGAGAAAACGCCGGCGAGCCGTCGGCCCCGCGTCCCGCGCCCGGGCCTGCAGAGGCATCCAGTCTCTTCCCGGAACATGCCGGAGATTCCTACGAGCCTTCGCGCATCGGCGCGTGGGCCGCGGCCTACCGCCCGCCGGTGGGCAGCCCACTGGAGCTGAGCGACGATGCCATCGAGCTCTACCGGGGCTGCCCCCAGAAATTCCTCTTCGAGCGCAGTTGGCGCCTGCGCGGCAAACCGCACGCAGCCATCACTTTCGGCAGCTTGATGCATTCCGTGATCAAACATTTCATCCGGGAAGTGAGCGAAGGCCGCAAGCCCTCACTCGAAGATCTGCTCACACGCTATGACCTCGAATGGAAGAGCGTGGGCTTCGAGGATGACTACCAGGAAGAATCGTATCGCCAGGATGGCCGCGAGTGGCTCCGCAAATTCCATGCCCGCGTTTCCGCAGCCCCGCCAGCGCTCCTCGACCAGGAGAAAACTTTCAGCCTCCCGCTGGCGAACGATGTTGTGCTCACCGGCCGCCTGGATCAGGTGAACCGCCTGCCGGGCGGCGGCTCCGAAATCGTGGACTACAAGACCGGAACCCCTCACGACGAAAAACACGCCAAGAAAAGCCTGCAGCTCAGCTACTACGCGCTGGCCGCGCGCGATGCTCTGGAGCTCGGCAAGCCGCGCATGGCCCTCCATTACCTGAAAAACGACACGGTGGTGATCTCCCAGCGCGAGGACAAAGACATCGCCGAAGCCGAAGCCATCCTTCAGGAGGTGGCCGCGGAAATTCGCGCCGCGCACTTTCCGGCCAAACCGGGATTCAACTGCCGGTTCTGTGATTATCGTTTGATCTGCCCCGCGCACGAACGCGGCGCGGGGGCGGCGCCTGAATCGCCGGCAGAAGACTAAGCCGCGCGCGAAAGCAGCCGTCGCGCGCGGCGGAAGATCGCAGCGTTATTTGATTACGGTCAGCAGCACGTCCACCTTCAGCACGCGTCCCGTGTCGGGATCGGTGGCCACCGTCGTCTCGGAGGCGCGACCGTCGCGCAGCAGGAACCCGACGTTGGCGCGGAACTGGTGGTCGAGCGGAGCAAGAGTGGGAGCGGGATCACCGGGCACCCAAGGTCGGCCTTCCACTTTTCCCTCCTTACTCTGATCGCGCACGTACAGCCACGAGCGCTCGAGCGTCAATTCCACTCCGTAACGCTCCGAGTCGGCGCGCTTCACGCGCACGTCCAGATTCGTTCCCACGTCCATATACGTAATCGCGCTCTCTCCCGACTTCGAGCTGGTGCTCACGGGCACGCGGATGCCCACGCGCAGCGAGCCGCGCGTGTCGCGCGCGCCAGGGTCGCCCATTTGCGCCACTGGGATCGTGTACGGCAGGCTGCTGACTTTCGTGGCCCCGTCGTACTCCGAGATCACTACCTGGACACGGTAGGCCGTCACGGCCGGGGCGGAATCGGAGGCGGTTGAAGCACCAGGCTTTTCCTGCGCGGGCAAGGCCGACACCAGAAGAACGGCCGTCAGAATCACTACCAGCATTCTCATCTTTTTCATTTGGCTCATCCTTTCACCGATTTGGGACTTTCCCCTCATGCACAAGAGACGCCACCCGCGGAAGATCCGTTCAGAATCGGTCGGAGCCATGTGGAGAAATGTTATTGAAAGGTTCGCCTGCGCCGGGAAGTTCGAGCGGCGCAATTTCGATGGCTTTCACCTCCAGCGGCTTTTCGGCCTTCTCCGCGAGTGCGGAAAGCTGCGCGCCGTCAACTAGGCCGGCGCTCGCGGCCTCGCTGAGCAGCAGAGCAGCGGAAAGCTGGCCTCGGGGAACGAGAACCTCGAACGGGAAAGGCGTCGCAACACTCTGCGGGCGGGCCGAGAAGCGCCGCGATGGGCCCGGCCGCGTGACACGATCCTGCCCCGCGGAAAGGATTGCCTGAGCCGGAGGCTGCGCCGGCTCCACAACGGCCGCAGGGTTGTGCGCAGCCATCCCCGCCGTTTGGCTGGCTCGCTCCGGCGAGCGGATCAGCAGGACCGCAAGCACGACGGCCGCCGCGGCGAGCGCACTGGCGGACAAAACGGGCCATGTGATGAACGGCCATGCGAAGGGCGCGGGCTCGTCTACGATGCGCGCGCGAAGGCGCGCGGCAAACTGCGGCGAAGGTTTGCCGGCGACCAGCGTTTCGACGGCGCCGTTGATGGCGGCAGCAAGCGCCCGTTCCGATTCCCAATCGCCGCGGCAATCGGCGCACAGCCCAGCGTGCGCGCGGAACTCCCGCTCCTCGCCGGGCCGCAGAGCGCCGAGCGCCGAGCCTGTTATCCAGCCGGAGTATTTTTCACAAGCCATCGCAGGCTCTCCGCCAACTGTTTGCGCGCAAGAAACAGCCGCGACCTCACCGTGCCCTCGGGGATCTCCAGCAAGGCCGCCACTTCTCGCGTGTTGTAGCCCTCGATGGCCGCGAGCACCATCACGAGGCGCAACTTCTCCGGCAGGGCATCCATCGCATGCGCCACTTGGAGCTCGAATTCCCGCGACGCCACAATATTCTCGACGCCGCGCTCGGGCGAGATCTCCTGTGCGGCGAGCTCGCGGCTTTCACGCCGCCGCGCCGCGCGGATGCGGTCGAGCGCGAGCCTCCAGGCCATGCGCGCGATCCAGCCGCGGAAGCGGTCGCGGTTTCGCAACCGGTGGAAATTACGGTAGGCGCGGAGCATCGCTTCCTGCGCCACGTCTTCGGCCTCTGCCGCGTTTCGCAGTACGCCGAGCGCCACGCGGTAGGCGAGCTTCGGGCAATCCGCAAGCCGCGCGTCGAACTCGCGCGCGAGCGAGGCGTCGAGGCTCACTGCGGTTCCGGGAAGACTGGCTGCCAAGGCATCCATTTGCGTCCCATAGAACAAGACGCCGGCCGCGGGGTTTTCGCTCACTGATTTCTTCGTTGGTGGAGCAGTGAGGGAATAGCTGTTCGAGGGCACTGCGCCTCGCTCGATGGAAGACAGGCAGGAAAGCCCGTATTACCCGTCATCCCATGAAAGTGAAGTGCTCGGGTTCGATGATATAGCGCACGCGCACTTCGCCTTGCTGGCGGAAGGGATAGGTTTCCTTGCCCAGATATTTCTTGGCCATCTTGTCGATGTGCTGGTCGGCGCCCTTCTCGCTGACTTCGACGACGCGCCCGCGGATTTCGAGGTAGCGGTACGGGTTGTCGGGATCAATGACAGCGATGGAGACGCGCGGGTCGCGCCGCATGTTGCGGTCCTTGGCCCGGCCCTTTGCGGAATTCACCACCAAGCGGCTCTCCTCTACGTCAATCCAGACGGGAGTCACCTGCGGGCTGCCGTCCGGCATGAGCGTGCCGAGGCTGCCGAAGGCCCGCTTCTGAAAAAGATCGAGATACTTTTCCGGGATCTTTGCGGACACGATGATGTCCTCCTCCGCCTGGTTCACGCTGCCGCGATGGCGGAAGCATCGCTCATTTTTTGTTCCGGGGCAACCGTGCGGGGAGAGAAGCGCGGCACAGAACAGAAACGGGGCGGCCCGGTGATCCGGATCGCCCCGCTTCGATTCGACTCGCGTCAGGCGGCTGACTCCCTAGCCTCGCGGTCTTCTTTGGGCCTGCTCTCTTCTTACGCGCATTGCTCCTTGGACTGGCCCGCGTCACGCTCCCCTCTTAGGCACGCAACGCAGCGGTCACATTCATCTATACGAGCGCGGCAATTCGATGTCAAGAAAAAAGATGAAGCGCGTCGCGCCTAAGAATTCGCATCGAACCCCGCGCGCGACCCGCGCGTGCGTCTCTCCGTCCATTACCACCGCCGGTTACGCGCGGCCCGTCACTTCTTGTCCACCAGGATGTAATACCCGTCGCGTGCCGTGACCTTTAGATTTGGCCGCTCCACGCGCACTTCGATCGAGTGGTATTCCTTGGAACGGTCGGTGCCTTTCGGCGTGTAGGCCAGCGTGTAACGGTTGCGCGATTCTTCCAGGATGCGGGAGTAATCTTCCTCGAGGGTGCGACGGCTCGCGGCGTAGAAGATGTCTCCGCCGGTGGCGTCCACGTACCGCGCGATGGCTGCTCGTTTGCGGTCCAGCACCGCCTGGCTCACGCCGATGCCATAGACGGAGATATGGGCGGAGAGCAGCATGCGGACTACCTCTCCAAAACTCGCCGTGTTGTTGCGAGAATTGCGCCCGTCGGAAACGATCAGCAGGAGTTTTCTGCGCTCGAGCGGCCGCGGCTGCAGCATCTTCGCGGCGTAGAGGACGGCGTCATCCAGGTCCTTCGATTCGGTGTTGACGACTTTTCCCCACTGGGGCACGCCGATCTCCTGCGGATTCGTGTTCGGATTCGGCGGCAGGGTCATGGTGGGGCTGCCCGTGCCGGGGAAATGCCCCGCCACTTCGGTGCGCGTTAAAACGGTGTGGAGTTGGTCCAGATCGGAGCCGAAGTCCGCCACGGTCCGTGGATACTGGGCGAAGAGGACCACAGCCATTTCGTCCACTTCCGCCATGCCGCCCAGAGCGGCGGTCAGGCTGCGGTTCACCGTGTCGGCGGTGTGCTGCGGCAGGTCGTCGTCCACCAGGAAAACGACGGACAAAGGAATCGGGTCGTTCGCAAAGTACTCGATCTCCTGCTCGAGGTCCTCATCGAAGATGCGAAAGTCCTTCTTGCTGAGGCCGAACACGGGATCTCCCGAGTCGTTTCGGACCAGCACCGGCACAATGATTTGGTCCACACGAATATGGATTGTTTGCTTCTGCTGAGCGGAGGCTCCGGGAGGCGCGGCTTTCGGCTGGGGCGGTGGCCCCTGCGGAGTGGGCGCAGCCGGCAGTTGAGACGCGGGAGCCTGTGCGGGAAGCGTCCCCGCAGACTGGTCCGGCCCGGCGTAAGCGGCCGCGACGCTGACCGCGAACAGCGCCGCAGCCACCGCGGCCATCCACGGCACGCGGCGCTCGCCGCTTTCGACTTTGGTTTTCGATTTCATCCCGTACAATAGATGCGGCCGGCTGGACAGCGGTTGGGCAGCCGGAAGCATCCTAATCCTCGCACAGTTTGGGTCGGAGAACATACATGTCCATTGGCACGACGCACCGTGCTCTGGCGGCAGGACTCCTGGCGGCGTGTTTGGCCACGTTGCCGGGGGCGCGCGCGGGGCAGCAGAACCCGCCCCCGCCCATCCCGCAGCGGCCGGACACGCAGCAGATACAGCAGCCCTTCAAGGTTCAAGTCAATCTGGTGAATCAATTCGTGACGGTGCGCGATAAACACAACGGCATTGTGGCAGATCTGATTTGCCCGGACGCTGCAAAAAGTACCGCGGGCGAATTCAAAGTCTACGAGGACGGCGCGGAACAGAAGATCGAGTCTTGCACCAAGGAGATGAATCTGCCGCTGACCATGGCCATGCTGCTGGACACCAGCGGGAGTATGGACCGCATGCTCGGGGCGGAACAGGCAACCGCCGGGCTGTTTCTGGAAAAGGTGATGAGGAAGGGCGACCTGACCACGCTGATCAGCTTCGATCAGGACGCCGACGAACTCACCGACTTCACCGGCAACATCCGGGAGCTGGAGCGCGGCCTGAGCCGACTGCGGATTAACGAGCCGTATGCTCCCGTCACACCCGGAACGGTGCCCAACCGGGCTCCTCGCGGCACGGTGTTCTACGACGCCATCTATCTTGCGGCGCGGGAAAAGCTTTCCTCGGAAGTGGGTCGCAAGGCCATGGTGGCGCTGACGGATGCGGTGGATAACGGGAGCCGCGTGCGCCTGGAGGAAGCCATCGAAGCGGCCGAGCGCGCGGACGCGGTGGTTCACGTCTTGCTGATTGCAGACCCGGCCGCATACTGGTCGCAAGGCTCGGGCGCGGGCGTGGCCCACCGGATCGCGGAGGAAACGGGCGGCCGGATGATCGAGGTGAGGGGCGAGAAGAAGCTCGCCGAAGCGTTCCAGCAGCTTCTGGACGAGTTGCGCAGCCAGTACGTGCTGAGCTACTACCCGTCCAACGCGGTGCACGACGGCCGCTTCCGCAAGATCAAGATCGAGGTGACCCGGCCGGACACGCGGGTGCTGACGCGGAAGGGCTACTACGCGCCGAAGAACTAGAAGAAGTGGGGAGGAACGGGACCAAAGATAGAGGCACAAAGGTGCGGCGTTTGGTTCGAGTGCTATACCATCGCATTTGAACACGAGATATCGGCCCCCTCCCCCTTTTTTCGTAACGATGTGATTCCAGGGAACTCTAAGTTCTGTGTTTTGCAACGATGTGATTCACAAAGCGTTGCGGACGCATTTTTGGCATCGTTGTGTTTTCAAAAGACATAGGGCTGGATTGGCCCTGCGCCGCTCGGATTGGTCTGGAATGCTCCATCGATAGTCATCCTGCTATAGTATAGCGTAGTTACTAGCCAGCGTCAAGGGAAAAATGATGACAAAAAGTGTCGATATTCGGGAGTCGGTGGTTGAGGGTCGAAGGTCGAAAGCTCCGGGTGGATGGAGGGGCGAAAGGCGGTCGAGGACTGACTCTGCGGATGCTACGAAATAGTGGACCGGGCAACCCAGTTTACTCGGCGGAGGGGGCGGACGCCGTCATCTAATCAGCTATTCGCAGGCGGGTGGCCCTGGCATTACTCTTCTGTTTCTTTCTTGACTGTAATCCACGATGAGAGGATGCCACTCCCGTATCTCACTGGGGAGTGACCTCGCGAGGGTGCCCCACCCTTCGAGGTGGGAAGGGTGGGGTCTTTCTTTCCATGCCGAAAGGGCTGAAGCGCTATTACGGTCAGGGGCATCTTCATTTCCTGGCGTTCAGTTGTTATCGCCGGCTTCCTCTGCTTGGGACTGTGCGCGCGCGGCACCTGTTCGTCAAGACGCTCGGAGAAGTGCGGGGGCGCTACGGCTTTCTGCTGGTGGGCTACGTGGTCATGCCCGAACACGTGCATTTGCTGATCGGCGAGCCGAAAAAAGGGACTCCTTCGACAGTCCTGCAAGTCCTGAATCAGTGCGTATCGCGGGAGATGCGCCGAAGACGTC
>Ga0209415_10011173_pt1 | contig 15152 bp, 11 predicted proteins | sample PeaSoiSIISIP2007_FD_187696 | JGI IMG/M metagenome (GOLD analysis project Ga0209415, IMG submission 187696) | Peat soil microbial communities from Weissenstadt, Germany - SII-SIP-2007 (SPAdes) (version 2) | ecosystem: Environmental > Terrestrial > Soil > Wetlands > Peat | place: Germany... | reverse complement strand
CAGGCAGCGGACCGGCCGTGCCATTGCCTGCCGTGACCGTCTACCCGCAGGTCGTGTTCTCGGGTTCCAGAACCGCGGCCGCTCCGGCGGGCGGCTACACCCCGGCGCAGATCCGGGCGGCGTACTTCCTCAGCCCGCTGCTCAGGGCCGGGATCGACGGCAGGGGGCAGTCGATCGTCATAGTCGACAGCTTCGGCTCGCCGACGATCCGCCGCGATCTAGGCGTTTTCGACCGTACCTTCGGGCTCCCCGCACCGCCGGCGCTGCTGATCATCCACCCGGCCGGGCGCATCCCGAGGTTCAACCCGGGCAGATCCGATATGGTCAGCTGGGCCGCGGAGACAACACTCGACGTCGAGTGGGCGCACGTGATGGCCCCGCGGGCGAGGATCGTCCTGGCCGAGACGCCGGTCTCGGAGAACGAGGGGACAAGCGGCTTCCCGCAGATCGTCACCGCCGAGAAGTACGTCATCGCGCACCGGCTAGGCGGCGTGATCAGCCAGAGCTTCGGGGCAACCGAGCAGACATTCCCCAAGGGGTCGCTCCGCCCGCTGCGCGGGGCGTACATCGAGGCGGCCCGGCCGGCCCACGACATCACCGTGGTCAGCGCCTCGGGGGACCTGGGCGCCACCGACTACCGGTCGGACATGTCCTTGTTCTACACCTTCCCCGTCACGTCGTGGCCGGCCAGCGATCCGCTGGTGACCAGCGTCGGCGGTCTCAATCTGAGCCTGGACTCCCAGGGCCGCCGGACGGCGCCCGACCGGGTGTGGAACGATCCCGGCCCGCTCAATCTGTCCGGTGGCGCGGGCGGCGGCGGCAAGTCGGTCGTCTTCAGCCGGCCGGCGTTCCAGAACGGCGTCGCCGCCGTCGTCGGACGGCATCGCGGCGTTCCCGATGTGTCGATGAGCGCGTCGTGCGGCCACCCCGTGGACGTCTACGCGAGCTTCGCCGGTGGCAGCGGCTGGTCGACCATCTGCGGCACCAGCGAGGCCACGCCGATGTTCGCCGGCGTCATCGCGCTGGCCGACCAGGTGGTCGGCCACCCGATCGGACCGATCAACGCTTACCTGTACCGGCTCGCGGCGGCCAGGGACCTGGGCATCACCGATATCGTCCACGGCGATAACACGGTGACCTTCACCCAGGGTGGCAAGACCCATGTGGTACCCGGCTGGAAGGCCGGTCCTGGGTACGACCTCAGCTCGGGAGTGGGGACGATTAACGCGCACTGGTTCGTTATCGATCTCGCCAGAATGGTGAAGGCGCACAGGTAGCGGGCCGGAGGCCGGTCGCTAGCCGCTGCGATACCTGGCCGGGATGGTGCCGACCTCGTGCGTCAGCCTGACCCGGTCGCCACGGTAGATGTACCTGGTCAGCCTGATCGGGCGGTCCGGCGTGTAGGCCGTCCGGTTGACCACCAGAACGGGCGTGCCGGTAGAGAGGCCGAAGAACGCGAACTCCCGCGCGCTCGGCATCCGCGCGCCGATCTCATCGACGAATCCGACCTGCGGGTAGCCCATCTCAGCCAGCAGAGCGATGCTGCCGTTGATGATCTCGCCGGCCTGCTCAAGCGGCGTGCCCTCGGCCACGTCCAGCGGAAAGTAAGACGCCATCATCATCCACGGGACGGCGCCGATCGAGCCCTGCCGCCGGCGGACCACGATCAGCTCGCCGGGGGCGATCTCGAGCTTCTCCGCGACGCTCGGCGAGGCCGGCGCCTTCTCAACCACCTGCCTGGATGTCTCCGGCTCGCCGGCGGTGTTGCCGACCTGCGGCAGGATGGTCGAGCTGCTCTGGCCGTGCGGCTGCTCGCTGACCCTGGACAGCAAGGCCGTGAACGGCTTGGTCGGCTCGGTGACGAAGGTCCCGAGTCCCTGCCTGGTGACGACCAGGCCCTGATTGGTGAGCAGGGCGAGCGCCAGCCGCACCGTGTTGCGCGAGGCGTCGAACTGCCTGACCAGGTCGGGCTCGCTGGGGAGCCGTTCGCCCGGCTGGAACATGCCGCTGTCGATCTGGTCGCGAAGCCGGTCAGCGATCTCCTGGTATTTGGCGAGAGCCATGCTCGACCCGACCTCCCTCGGAGTCCCGTGAATCTCACCTTGTGGTTAGAGAGATTCTACCCTTGCACATCGTTTCAAACAGACCACTGTTTGGTATGAGTTAGATGACTAGAAACATCGGATCGATGCTAACGGCAGAGTGACCGCCAGGGAAGCACCGACGCGGAGTGGCGGGCAAGCCGCCAGCACCCGCCGGAGGCAGCGACCGAGAACGAGATGGAGGATTCCATGCAAGGTATCTGGGTGCTCGTGGGAGCCGTCGCCGTCGTCATGATGGCCATTCCGCTCGCGGCTGTCGCTCTGGTCAGCCTCGCCAGCGTGCGCGAGGAGTCCAGGCACAGCCTGTACGGCCAGGCCCCAGGGCCGGCCGAGCGGGCAGCTCGCCGGCTGCTCGCCTTCCATTCAGAGTCGATCGGCGATCTGGCCAGCGGTCGCAGGCCCGCCGGCCGATCAGCCTCGCTCGGGTCGGCCGGGCGGTCCGATGCCAGGCAGGCCAGCCCGCGGTCGGGTCACGAAGTACGCTTCGCTTATGCGCGTCGCCCTCTGCCAGATCCCGGCCAGCGCTCAGCCCGCCGTCAACCTCAGCCGGGTGCGATCCGCCTTGACCAGCGCCAGGGCGCAGCAGTCTGACCTGGCAGTATTCCCAGAGGGTACCCAGGCGAGGTTCTCAGCCGACCTCCGGGCAGTCGCCGAACCGCTCGATGGACCGTTCTGCGGCGGACTCTCAGCCGCAGCCAAGTCCTGCGGAGTCGCCCTGGTGGCCGGTGTCTTCGAGCCGGCGCCAGACCGGCGGGTCTACAACACAACAGTCGCCTTCGATGCCGACGGGACGCTCACCGCGGCCTACCGGAAGATCCATCTGTTCGACGCGCTCGGTAACCGTGAATCGGAGACCGTGGCACCCGGCTCAGAGCTGGTCATAGCCGAGCTCGCCGGAATCAAGGTCGGTTTCCTGACCTGTTACGACGTTCGTTTTCCCGAGCTGGCGCGAGCGCTCGCCGTGCGCGGCGCCGAGCTGATCGTCATCCCTTCGGCATGGGCCGCCGGCCTGTTCAAGGAAGAGCACTGGATCACCCTGGTCAGGGCCCGTGCGATCGAGAACACCATCTGGGTAGCAGCCGCCGGGCAGGTCCCCGATCCCGACGAGCCTGCGACCTCGGCGCCGACCGGAATCGGCCGCAGCCTGCTGGTCGACCCGATGGGCGCCGTCCGGCTAGACCTCGGCTCAGGTCCGGCCGTCATCGCCGGAGCGGTCGACACCGAGATGACCGCCCGAGTCCGGACCGCGCTGCCCAGCCTGGAGCACCGTCGTCCCGACCTGTTCGCCCCGGCAGGCTAGCTCCGTCAGGCAGCCGGCGCGCGATCGCGGCCAGCCTCCGGCGGCCAGTCAGTCCGGTCCGGCCGCTGCCCGTGCGGACGCCCGGTGCCGCCGCCAGACCCACCCGGCCACGAGCGCGATGACGATGGCGGCCAGCGCGATCGCCAGGCCAGCGCCGACCTTGCGCTCGACCACGCCGTAGGCGGAGCCAGCCAGGTACCCGAGCAGGCTGTACCCCACTCCCCAGATGACCCCGCCAATCAGGTTGTGGATCATGAAGGTCCGGTACGGCATGTTCACCGCCCCGGCAGCCGCCGGCATCAGCGCGCGCACCACGGCCACGAACCGGCCGCCGAGCACCGCCATGCCGCCCTTGTCGCGCAATGCCGCACGGGCCCGGTGCACGCCGCCAGGTACCCGGCTCAGCGCGCGCGAGGCGAACAGGCGGTCACCCATCCGCTTGCCGATCTCATAGCCGACAAGCGGGCCGGTGACCGCGGTGATCACCACGACCCCGATGAGCGCGGGGAGCGAAAGATGACCGCGGCTGGCGAGGACTCCGCCGAAGACGACGGCGGCCTCGCCAGGCAGCAGGAATCCGAGGAAGATCGCCGTTTCGCCGAATACGAGCACCGCGATCAGGCCAATGGCGACCCAGCCGTTCAGATGATTCAAGGCGGCGCTCAGGCCGCTGACAATGCTGGCCAGGCTATGCACCGCCGCAACTCGCTCCCCGCGGCATCCGGCAGGACCTGGCTGTCCCATAAGCCCACTGGCTGTGGTCTAGTTGTACATAATGCGTCCTAGCACGCGGCCTCGGGGAGGAGACGCCGATGCCAGCCAGGCCCCAGCCGTCCTTCGCGGCGGCAGGCAGGTCCGCCTTGCCGGGCGGCGAGCCTCCATGGGCCAGCGGCAGGCCTCCGGCGGGCAGCGTGCCACCGGCCGGGAGCGTGCCACCAGCGGGCAGCGGACCGCCAGCGGGGACCGTGCCACCAGCGGGGACCGTGCCACCAGCGGGCAGCGCACCACCAGCGGGCAGCGGAGCGCCCGCGGGCAGCGGGACGTTCGCATATCCGGCCGGCGACACTGCGACCAGCACTGGCAGCCTCCCTGCGATCGCCGGCGGTCTCATCCGCCGCCAGGGAACGTTCACGGCGCGGATCACCAGGGACGGCTCGAGCGGATTCGCCGCCGAGCCGGCCCGTTACCAGCTCTACGCCTCGCTCGCCTGCCCGTGGTCGCAGCGCGCCCTCATCGCATGCCGGCTGCTCGGCCTCGACCGGATCATCGGCCTTACCCTGACCGACCCGGTCGCTGACGAACGTGGCTGGCGCTTCAGCGACGACGGCGTGGACCCGCTCACCGGTGCCCGCTTCCTTGCCGAACTCTACCGGGCAACTGACGCCGGTTATCCCGGTCCGTTCACTGTTCCGCTGCTCTGGGACCTGCGGACGCGCCGGATCGTCAGCAACGATGTCGCCCAGATCAGCGTCATGCTTGAGACCGAGTTCCGTGCCTTCCACCTGCCGGGCGCCCCCGACCTGTACCCGGCGGCCAGGCGCCGCGAGATCGAGTCGCTGGCCACCCTGATCTACCACACCGTCAATACCGGCGTCTACAAGGCGGGCCTGGCCACGACCCAGGCCGGCTACGACCAGGCCGTCGAGGCCGTCTTCACCACGCTCGACGCGCTGGAGGACCGGCTCGGACGCCGGCGGTTCCTGCTCGGCGACATGCTTACCGAGGCTGACGTCCGGCTGTACCCCACGCTGGCCAGATTCGACACCGTCTACTACCAGCTCTTCAACTGCAACCTGCGGCGGCTCTCCGACTACCGCCACCTGTGGGCCTACACGCGCGATCTCTACACCCACCCTGGGTTCGGCGAGACCACCGATCTCGGCCAGATCAAGCGGCACTATTACATGTCCGCCGAGTGGGGCAACAAGCGCGGCATCGTTCCGATCGGGCCCCGGATCAACTGGCACGAGCCGCACGGCCGGGCCCGGGCGCCCAGCTAGCCAGGGATGCCCGACCACCCGGGGAATCCCCCGCCTACCGGGGGAAACGCACGGCCAGCCGGGGAATGCCGGGCCGGGCGGGCTCCCGGCTAGCTTACCGATGCCCGGCAGCCAGGGGCGCGGCCAGCGCCGCGACGCCGGTAGCCTTGGTTGTGCGGGCCATCAAGGCAATCCCAACCCCGGAAGAGGCGATGTCGGCCGTGTCTGCCGAGTTCTCGCGTGCGTCCGCGGATCCGAATGCACCTTCCAGCCAGCCCGGCGAGACCGGTCAGCGGCCGGGCGGTACCGGCCAGCATCCTGACGAGGCGGGCCAGCGCCGCACCGAGACCAGCCCTGGCCACGGCGTGGACGGCGACCCTGGCGGCCTGATCGGCGATCTGCGGCTGAACACCGACTTCGGGCCGAACGAGTGGCTCGTCGACGAGCTCTACCAGCGGTATCAGGCTGACCCAGGCTCAGTGGACAAGGCCTGGTGGAACTTCTTCGCTGACTACCATCCCGCGCCCGCGGCGACGACATCCGCGGCCGTCCAGCCGCCGGCCGCCGGGCAGCCAACGGCCGGGCAGCAGGTGCCCAGCCAGCACGCGGCCGGGCAGCACGCGGCCGGGTCACAGGCGGGCGGGCCGGCCGCGACAGCGCCGCGTGCGTCCTGGCTGCCCGCGGCCCCGCTGGCGGACGCCGGCCCGCCATCTCCGGCCAGGCATGCCCGGCCGGCCCAGGCGCCGCCGACCGCGCCGATCCCGTCCGCGACCAGGTCCGCACCGCCGCAAGGCCAGGCGGCACCACCGCCAGGCCAGGCAGCCCCACCGCCAGGTCAGGCAGCCCCACCGCGAGGCCAGGCAGCGGTGGCCGGGCCGGCGGCGACCGCAGCGCAGCGCGCCGGCGTTCCGGCCGCCCAGGATCGTCAGCCGGCTCCGGCGATGCAGGCAGCCGAGACGGACCTAACGCAGACGAGGCTGCGCGGCGCGGCCGCCCGCACCGTGGCCAACATGGTGGCCAGCCTCGGCGTGCCGACCGCGACATCGGTCCGCTCCATCCCGGCGAAGCTGCTGGCCGACAACCGGATCGTGATCAACAATCATCTGACCCGCGGCCGGGGCGGCAAGGTATCCTTCACCCACCTGATCGGCTACGCCGTGGTCAAGGCACTCGCGGTCGCCCCGGAGCTGAACGACTCCTATGCCGAGGTCGACGGCAAGCCCGTGCTTGTCGCGCCCGAGCACGTGAACCTGGGCCTGGCGATCGACATCTCCAAGGCGGACGGAACCCGCCAGCTGCTCGTGCCGAATATCAAGGCAGCCGAGCAGATGGACTTCCGGCAGTTCTGGATGGCGTACGAGGAGATCGTCCGCAAGGCCAGATCGGGCAAGCTCGCCGTCGAGGACTTCGCCGGCACCACGATCAGCCTGACGAACCCGGGAACCATCGGCACCATGCATTCGGTCCCCAGGCTGATGCCCGGGCAGGGATGCATCATCGGCGTCGGCGCGATGGAGTTCCCGGCCGCCTACCAGGGGGCGTCGGCGCAGACCATCGCCAGGCTGGCGGTCAGCCAGACGGTCACCCTCACCTCGACCTACGACCACCGGATCATCCAGGGCGCCCAGTCGGGCGAATTCCTGCGGATCATCCGCGGCCTGCTGCTCGGCGAGGACGGCTTCTACGACCAGGTATTCGCCTCCATGCGGATCCCGTACGAGCCAGTCCGCTGGGTGCGCGACATCCCCGCCGGTCACCAGGACGACATCAGCAAGGCCGCCCGCGTCCATGAGCTGATCCACGCGTACCGGGTCCGCGGCCACCTGATGGCCGACACCGACCCGCTGGAGTACAAGCAGCGCAAGCACCCCGACCTGGACATCAATCAGCATGACCTGACCCTGTGGGATCTGGAGCGCGAGTTCGCCACCGGAGGCTTCGGCGGCAAGCCGCGGATGCTGCTGCGGGAGATCCTCGGCGTGCTGCGGGACTCCTACTGCCGCACCGTCGGGCTCGAGTACATGCACATCCAGAATCCGGCCGAGCGCGCCTGGCTGCAGGACCGGTTGGAACGGCCGCACCGCGACGCCGATCACGACGAGCAGATGCGCGTGCTGTCGCGGCTGAACGTCGCCGAGGCGTTCGAGATGTTCCTGCAGACCAAGTTCGTCGGGCAGCGGAGATTCTCGCTGGAGGGCGCGGAATCGCTGATTCCGCTGCTCGACGCGGTGCTGACCGAGGCGGCCAGGGGCCGGCTGCACGAGGCGGTCATCGGGATGGCACACCGCGGCAGGCTGAACGTGCTCGCGAACATCGTGGGCAAGTCATACGCGCAGATATTCAACGAGTTCGAGGGCTACCTGGACCCCGGCAGCATGCACGGCTCGGGTGACGTCAAGTACCACCTCGGCGCCGAGGGCAGCTACACCGCGGCGGACGGCTCCGCGATCCCGGTCACCCTGGTGGCCAACCCCAGCCATCTCGAGGCGGTCAACCCGGTGCTCGAGGGCGTGGTCAGGGCCAAGCAGGACCTGCTCGACATGGGCGAACCCGGCTACACCGTGCTGCCGATCCTGATCCATGGCGACGCCGCGTTCGCTGGCCAGGGCGTGGTCGCGGAGACGCTCGAGCTGTCCCAGCTTCGCGGCTACCGGACCGGCGGGACCGTGCACATCGTGGTGAACAACCAGGTCGGCTTCACCACGGACCCGAAGTACTCCCGGTCAAGCGTGTACAGCACCGACGTCGCCAGGACCATCCAGGCGCCGATCTTCCACGTAAACGGCGACGATCCCGAGGCCGTCGTCCGGGTGGGCAGGCTGGCCTTCGCGTACCGGGAGGCGTTCGGCAAGGACGTCGTCATCGACATGGTCTGCTACCGCCGTCGCGGGCACAACGAGGCCGACAACCCCTCGTTCACCCAGCCGCTGATGTACGACCTGATCGACGCCAAGCGGTCGACCCGCAAGCTCTACACAGAGTCGCTGATCGGCCGCGGACATATCACCCTCGACGAGGCCGAGCACGCGCTGCGCGACTACCAGCAGGAGCTTGAGCGCGCCTTCACCGAGACCCGCGAGGCGGCCGGGCGGCCAGCCGGGCCGGGTGCGGTGGTCAGGCAGCCGCCGCAAGAGCCGACCCCGATCGATCACACCATCATCCCGACCGCGATCACCGCCGAGACGGTCAAGCGGATCATCGACACCCAGCTGAACCTGCCGCCCGGCTTCACCCCGCACCCCCGGCTGCAGCCCCAGCTGGCCAGGCGCGCCACGATGGCGGAGCAGGACCAGATCGACTGGGCGACCGGGGAGCTGCTGGCGTTCGGGTCGACGCTGATCGACGGCAGCGCCGTCCGGCTGGTCGGCCAGGACAGCCGGCGCGGCACCTTCGGCCAGCGGCATGCCACCCTGATGGACCGGCATACCGGCGCTGAGTACACCCCGCTGCGGCAGTTCAACAACGGCACGGCCAAGTTCCACGTGTACGACTCGCTGCTGTCCGAGTTCGCCGCGGTTGGGTTCGAGTACGGCTACTCGGTGGCCAGGCCAGACGCGCTGGTCTGCTGGGAGGCTCAGTTCGGCGACTTCGTCAACGGAGCGCAGACGATCCTGGACGAGTTCATCGCGGCCGGCGAGCAGAAGTGGGGCCAGCGTTCCGACGTGGTGCTGCTGCTGCCGCACGGTTACGAGGGCCAGGGTCCCGATCACTCGTCGGCTCGGGTAGAGCGCTTCCTGTCGCTGTGCGCGCAGGACAACATGACGGTGGCGATGCCGAGCACCCCGGCCAGCTACTTCCACCTGCTGCGCTGGCAGGTGCTGTCCGAGCGGGTCAAGCCGCTGATCGTGTTCACGCCCAAGTCGATGCTGCGGCTCAAGACGGCCGTCTCCGCGGTCGCCGAGTTCACCTCCGGCACGTTCCGGCCGGTGCTCCCCGACCCGGAGGTAGCATCAGGCACCCCGGCCGGCGCCGACCCGGCGGCGGTGCGCCGGGTGCTGCTCTGCTCCGGCAAGATCTACTACGACCTGGCCGAGAAGCGGCGAGCGCAGCAGCGCGCCGACGTGGCCCTCATCCGGCTCGAGCGGCTCTACCCGCTGCCGACGCAGGAGATCGCGGCCGCGCTTGCCGACTACCCGCACGCCGAGGATCTCTGCTGGGTCCAGGAGGAACCGGCCAACATGGGCGGCTGGCCGTTCATCGCCCTGAACCTGCCAGGCCTGCTCAGCCGGAGGATCGGCGTGGTGTCGCTCCCGGCCAGCTCGGCGCCCGCATCCGGATCGGCGAAGGCGCACGCGGCCGAGCACGCTGCCCTGGTCGCCGCGGCGCTGGGTTAGGCGACCGGAGATGTACTTCACCGACCGCGGCATCGAGGAACTCGCCGAGCGGCGCGGCGAGGAGGAGATGACCTTCGCCTGGCTGGCCGGGCGGCTGACCGAGTTCGTGGACGTCCATCCCGAGTACGAGACCCCGATCGAGCGTCTGGCCACCTGGCTGGCCCGGCTTGACGACGAGCCCGATCTCGGCTGAACCGGCCCTGAACCGTGCCGCGGCCGCCCGTCGCGCCGGGACGGGCCAGCCGGAACGCCGGTCGGCGGCGAACATGTCCGCTCCTGCCAGGGCCGCATCGCCCGACACGATATATCGTATGTATCGAGAGGGTGATGATCGGTGACTCCGGTGTTCCGGCACGGCAGGCTGCGGCTGTATCTGCTCAAGCTGCTCGATGAGGCCCCGCGGCACGGCTACGAGGTAATCCGGCTGCTACAGGACCGGTTTCTCGGCGTCTACTCACCATCGCCAGGGACGATCTATCCCCGGCTGGCCAGGCTCGAGGCAGAGGGCCTGGTCACCCGCGACGAGGCCGATGGCAAGAAGGTCTACCGGATCACCGACAAGGGCCGTCAGGAGCTCAGGAGCCGGATCGAGGACCTGAGCGATCTCGAAGACGAGCTGTCCGCGTCGGCACGCGGCATCGCGATGGAGATCGGCCGCGACGTCCGCGACACCGTCCGCAGCCTGCGCGAGGACCTCGGCCGGGCCACCAGGAACGCCGGCGTGCAGCACCCGGGCTCCGGTCGCGGCCCCTGGCCTGGGGGCCCGTGGCCGACCCCCGGCTCGTGGGCGGGCGCCAGTTCATTTACCGGCCCAGCTCCCCAGCCAGGCCCAGGCCCCGGCGCTGCCCCAGCCCCTGGCTCGCATCCGGGCCAGGGCACCCGGCCATCCACCTCGTGGGTCGATCTGGAACGGCTCGCGACCGACCTCGCCAGGGAGATCCAGTCCGCCGCCCTCCGGGCGCGCTCCAGCCTGGACGAGACCGGCCTCCGGACTCTGCGCGGCATCCTGACCGACGCCCTGACCAGGATCAGGACCGAGGTCTTCGGTGCGGCAGGCCAGACCGCGACAGGTCATTCCGAGGGTGACGACCAGGCGCCGGAGGACTCCCCGCCTAGAGCGTGAACACAACCTTGCCGAACAGCTCGCCGGCGATCATCGCGGCGAACCCGTCCCGTGCCTGCTCGATCGGCAGCGTGCGGTCGATCAGCGGCCGGACACCGGTCTGCTCGCAGAACCGCAGCAGCCGCCCGAGCTGATCCCGGCTGCCCATGGTCGAGCCGATCACGGACAGCTGAAGGAAGAAGACCCTGCTCAGGTCGGCCGGCGGCATCGACCCGCTGGTCGCGCCCGAGATCACGATCTTCCCGCCGGGCCGCAGCGCCCGCAGCGAGTGCGACCAGGTCGCCTCGCCGACGGTCTCCATCACCGCGTCCACTCGCTCGGGCAGCCTGGCCCCGGCCGGGAATGCCTGATCGGCGCCGAGCTCGCGCGCCCGCTCGCGCTTGGCCTCATCCCGGCTGGTCACCCAGATCCGGTGGCCCGCGGCGCGACCGAGCAGGACCAGCGCGGTCGCCACGCCACCGCCTGCGCCCTGCACCAGGATCGTGCTGCCAGGCTCGAGCGCCGCCCTGCCGAACAGCATCCGGTACGCGGTCAGGTACGCCGTCGGCAGGCAGGCCGCCTGCTCGAAGGAGAGCGCCGCTGGCTTGCGCACGAGGTTCCGCCTGGGCACCGCGAGCCGCCGCGCGAACGTGCCCTGGTGTCGCTCGGAGAGCAGCGACCGGCCGGGGTCGAGCGTCTCGTCGGCGACCCCCGCCGCGGCCGGATCGCCGACCACCGCGTGCACCACGACCTCATTGCCGTCAGCGTCCACTCCGGCCGCGTCGCAGCCGAGGATCATCGGGAGCCGGTCGGCGGATATCCCCACCCCGCGCAGCGTCCAGACGTCGTGGTGATTCAGGGACGCGGCCCTGACGGTGATCGTGGTCCAGCCGTCCGGCGGTACCGGCTCGGGGCGCTCGCCAAGTTCGAGGGCGGCCAGCGGGTCGTGGGAGTCGAAACGGGCTGCGGTGACTGCGAACATGAGCAGGACCCTAGCCGCCCTGCTCACGACGGTGCCGATCAGGGCCGGTCGCGATTTTGGCATAACGAACTCCCGCGCGCCGGTCGCCTGCGCCAGGCCAGTCATTGCCCGGATCGGTCGATCCGCGTGCAAGCCTGCCCAGAAGGTACTTCCATGGGTCACCGGCTGTGCGATACTCGGCGCTAGGGTAGGGCTATCTGACATGCCCGCCAGTAAGGACCGGAGTGAATCTGGCGTCCTTTGCCGAGCTAGCGGTGCGCCTGGTCAATTCGGCCGCCTGCGAGGTCGATGCCGACCCGCTGCGCACCCATCAGGCGTTCCGCGACTTCGTAGCGGACCGTCCGTTCCTTGCTGTCCCGGTCACGCAGCACGATCTGGACCGGCTCAAGCTGCTCAGGGAGGAGCTGACCGCCATCTTCAAGCTGGCGGTGGCGGACGCGGGGGAGGCCGCCGTCGACCGGCTGAACGGCCTCATGATGATCCACCCGGTGCAGCCCGTGATCGTCAGCCATGGCGGCGAGGGCTGGCATCTGCACCTGAACGAGTCGGGGTCAGTCACCGACAGGTACGCGGCGGCGGCTGTCGCCAGCCTGGCCCTGCTGGTCACCAGGCTCGGCACGGAGCGGCTCGGCATCTGCGCGATCGCGTCCTGCGACCGGGTCTTCATTGACGGGAGCAGCAATAAGTCCCGCCGTTACTGCTCCGGGCATTCACCGGCGAGGGGAAACGTGACCTCCCTCGGCCGCCAGCACGCCGCTGTCACCCCGGAACCTGCTGAATCAGCCGAACCGGCGGCCAGCTAGTCCTCAGAGCGTGTCTTTGCTCGCGAGACGCCACTTGCGTTACCGAACCGACACCTTCTGGCTGCTTCTCATGCCCGCAAATGATCATTACCATGAGGCCTACTCACGGGCGTTAGCATCTTGTTAGTGAACCCGGAAAGAAGGTTCAAGCATGACAACTGAGTCGGTAGCCCCGACCAGCCCGGTAGATGTCGGCCTCAAGCGAGAGATGGGGCTGATCGGCGCCATCTGGTCGTCGGAGACCTCGATCATCGGATCAGGCTGGCTGTTCGGCTCGTACTTCGCCGCGGTAGCCGTAGGATCGGCTGCCCTGATTTGCTGGATCATCGCCGGCATCGCGGTCATCATCCTGGCCCTCGTCCATGCCGAGCTGGGCGGTCTGTACCCGGTCTCTGGCGGCACGGCGAGATTCCCGCACTTCGCCTTCGGCAGCGTGGCCGGCATCTCGTTCGGCTTCTTCTCCTGGCTCCAGGCGGTCACGGTGGCGCCGATCGAGTGCTACGCGGTGATGCAGTACGGATCGTACTACTGGCACGGCCTCTACAACCCCGCGGCGAACAACGGCTCCGGCAACGTCACCGGAGTCGGCTTCGTGATGACGATCGTCCTGATGGCCGTCTTCACCGTGATCAACTTCCTGGCCATGCGCATGTTCTCCAAGGTCAACGCCGGCATCACCTGGTGGAAGGTCGCGATACCGATCTTCACGATCATCATCTTGCTGTTCAAGTTCCACCCGCACAACTTCAGCGCTGGCGGCGGCTTCATCCCCAAGGGAGTCACCTGGAAGGACATCTTCGCCGCCATTCCCAGCGCGGGCATCGTGTTCGCCTACCTCGGCTTCGAGCAGGCCGACCAGCTAGCCGGCGAGATCAAGAACCCGCAGCGGAACCTGCCGCGGGCGATCATCGCAGCAATCCTGCTCGGCACCGCGATCTACGTCCTGCTCCAGGTCGTGTTCATCGGCGCGATGAAGCCGGAGCTGCTGGCGCATGGCGGCTTCGCCGGCATCGTCTGCCCGCCCCCGCCTGGCCACTGCGCTACCGCGGTCTCCAACATCGTGGCCGGACCGTTCGCCGGCCTGGCCGGAGTGATCTCTCTGGGCTGGCTCGCGACCATCCTGCGGATCGACGCGTTCATCTCGCCGTTCGGCACCGGGCTGATCTACGTGACATCCACCTCGCGGGTCGGCTATGGCCTGGCCCGAAACCGCTACTACCCGCAGATCTTCCACCGCGTCGACGAGCGGGGCGTCCCCTGGATCAGCCTGATCCTCGCGTTCCTGTTCGGGCTGGTCTTCCTGCTGCCGTTCCCGAGCTGGCACTCCCTGGTCAGCCTGGTCACCGGGGCCTCGGTGCTGATGTACGCGGGAGCGCCGCTGGCCATGGGCGCGTTCCGGCGGCAGATCCCCGACACCCACCGGCCGTACAAGATGCCAGGGGCGGTAGTGCTCGGTCCGATCGCGTTCATCATCGCGAACCTGATCATCTACTGGTCGGGCTTCGAGACGATCTGGAAGCTCGGCATCTGCATCGTGATCGGCTACGTCCTGATCGGCGCCTTCATGGCGTTCGACAGCCAGCGCCCGCCGCTTGAGTGGAAGTCCGGGATCTGGCTGCCGTTCTACCTGATCGGCATGGGCATCATCTCCTGGCAGGGCCAGTTCAGCGGCGGTGCTGTGCTACCTCCGCTCAACACCGGTCACATCCACTTCTGGTGGGACATGGGGGTAGTCGCCCTATTCAGCCTCGCCATCTACTACTGGGCGATGGCCACCCGGCTGCCCAGGGAGGAGATGCTGGCGCTGGTCAACCGCCAGGCGGTTCCCGACCCGACCGCGGCGCACGGCACCTGAGCTGACAGCAGTTCGCCCGTAGCGAGTCAGGAGCTGGCCCTGCCCCGATCCCGGGGCAGGGCCAGCTTGCGCTTACCGCCGCCCGCGCGGCCAGTAGCGGATCAGAACGCGACCTTCGATAAGCTCCGGCGGCACCGCGCCGAAGCTCCGGCTGTCCACTTCGCCGACGCCGGTGTTGTCCGACGTCAGCCACCAGCCGGCCGGATCACGCCGGGCGGCGCGCTTGACCAGCAGCAGGTCCGGCCGGCCCGGATGCCGGGCGATGACCAGCTGACCGGGCCTGACCGGCACCGGCCTGCCGCGCGGAGCGCCCGGCCGGCGACCGCTCACCTGGCCCGCTCGTGCCGATCGCCGGGACCGGGCCGGGCCGGCCCGGACGCCGCGCCAGACCAGCAGCCAGTCCCCGGGCCTCAGGGCCGGCTCCATCGACCTTTCCGCGACCGCGACCCGCCATATCGGCCAGCGGGGGGGTGCAGGGGGGTCGTCCCCCCGTCTAACACGGCGCACGCATCCCTCCTGACCGCCGATCGGCGTCACGCTGTACTGTCAGATTCCGTTACCCAATGATCCGACAGGAGAGAAGGACATCATGAGGCTGCTCGCACGTGCCCTCGCGCCGAAGGTCACCGCGTTCGCGCACTGTGACCTGCCGTGTGGCGTCTACGACCCGGCTCAGGCCAGGATCGAGGCCGAGT
>Ga0209415_10011172_pt1 | contig 15153 bp, 12 predicted proteins | sample PeaSoiSIISIP2007_FD_187696 | JGI IMG/M metagenome (GOLD analysis project Ga0209415, IMG submission 187696) | Peat soil microbial communities from Weissenstadt, Germany - SII-SIP-2007 (SPAdes) (version 2) | ecosystem: Environmental > Terrestrial > Soil > Wetlands > Peat | place: Germany... | reverse complement strand
GTTCGAGCACGCTGTTCCAGCAGACTCTCCTGAAGATGAAGGACCGCCTGGCAGCCGTTCGCTACACGGGTTATATCGACATCAACTGCATTGCCAACTCGCGGGGGATCTACCCCCTGGAGTTCACCTGCCGGTTCGGGTATCCCACCATCAACCTGCAGATCGAAGGGATGCTGTCGAGATGGTCGGAAGTGCTTGCCGCAATGGCGCGTGGGCAGGGAATCCCCATCCGGACCAAGAAGGGGTTCCAGATCTGCGTCGTCATTGCAGTGCCTCCCTTCCCGTTCGTGGACCCCGAGGCGTTCAGGAAGTTCTCGGAAGACGCGGTGATAATCTTCCGCAAGCCCGTGAACGGAGGGGTTCACCCATGCGACGTGCGCGTGGTGGATGGAGACTGGCGCCTTGCGGGCAACTCGGGCTACGCGCTTGTCGTCACCGGATCCGGGTCAACCATGGATGATGCGCGGAAGGAAGCGTACAACCGGGTGAAGAATATCATCATCCCCAACATGTTCTATAGAACCGACATCGGGGAGCGCTGGCATCGGGACGGAGATCTTCTGCAGACCTGGGGATACCTGCTCTCGTAAGACAGCGGGTGGGCCTGGGGCAATCAAACCGACAGCGGTGCAGAAGGCTTGACCGGCCGTTGCGTGCACTCGACAATGCCAAGGTGACCGCAGTTTCCGCCTCGGGCCGGGCAGCCCGGCTGACAACATCCCCTGCAGTATCCCTCCCCTTCGCGACCGGCTGCGCCGAGACCCCACCTCCGGTCAGTCATGGTGCGCCAGCGGTGATTCCATGAGCGCCCGGCCGGCGGCTGCTGCGCGCGGCATGCGGGCCGGCAGCATCCTCGTTGCCTCCATCTCCTCCGCTCTGCACGCGCTGGCGTTCCTGCGGTTCACCCTGCGGCAGGACGCGTACGGCCTGCCGGCGGAATGGACACGCGACTACGATCTGCTCCTTCTCGTGTCGCTTGCCCTCGTCCTTGTCATTCACATCTTCTCATCCGCCCGGGTGCGGATCACGGTTGTCATTGTCCGCATTGTCGTCTTCGTGGTGCTCGGGCTTCCCTTCGGAGGGTTCCTCGACATCCGCTACATGCTCATGTTCGCCCTGCTTCTCGACCTCAACACCTGCTTCGCGTTCCCCGGCAGCGCGGCGCTCTCCGCGGCGGTGATGGCCTGCACCGCGGTGTTCCTTGCCCCTCTCAGCGCCTTCTCCCGCACCATGCCCGCCCCCGGGCTCCTGGACTGGTCCACCTTTTTCGCAATCGGCGCCGCGTTCGCCGGTCTCCTCGTCTTCCTTCGCCGCACCTCCGACCGGCTGGACGACTCGCGGCGGAAGACCGAGTCCCTGAACGACGCCATCAGCAAGCTCATGAGCTCCAGCAGGGACTACCTGGAGTACGCCGCCCGGGTCCAGCGCGAGTCCACGGAGCACGAGCGAACGCGCATCACGCTGGAGCTGCACGACATTGTCGGCCAGGCGTTCACCAACATCTATGCGATGATGGACGCCTCTCTGAAACACCCCTCGGCCAGCGAAGAGGAGGCGCGGGAGCTGCACTCCTGGACCAAGGAGCAGGCGCAGAAAGGGCTGAACGAGACGCGGGCCATCCTCTACCAGTTGCGCTCCATCCGTGAGCAGGAGTTGTCGGGAATCCAGGCCATCAAGAACCTCGTGGACACCTTCAGCTTTTCCACCAAGATGCAGATCCGGGTGGAGTGGGGGAACCTGCCCTGGGAGCTGGGCCCCGCCCTGGACCAGATCCTCTACCGGGTCATCCAGGAATGCCTGGTCAATTCGTTCCGGCACGGAAACGCGACGGAGATCCAGATCCATTTCTGGGTGAGCGAGCAGGAACTGTCCGTGGACATCCAGGACAACGGGACCGGGGGCCTGGCGGCCCAGAAGGGAATCGGCCAGGAAAGCATGGAAAGCCGGGTGACCCCGGTGGGAGGAAGGATCAGCTTCTCCAGCAATCCCCGCGGGTACAACGTGCATCTGGCGTTCCCGCGATCCGTGCTCCCCGCGGGGGACCCGCCGTGAAAATCCTCATTGTCGACGATCAAAAGCTCTTTGCCGACAGCCTGAAGAAGGTCCTCCTTTCCGAGGAGAAGGAGATCCAGGCCATTTCCATCGCGTGGAACGGAGAGGAAGCGCTGGCTGCCCTGGCGCGGGGAATCCCCGACGTCATCCTCATGGACATCCACATGCCCATCATGGACGGGATCGAAGCCACACGCCTGATCCACCGGGAGCATCCCGAGGTGAAGATCCTCATGCTCACCACGTTCGGCTATGACGAGTACGTGAAAGCGGCCCTGGAGAAAGGCGCCGTCGGCTTCTTGTTGAAGGACATATCCACCACGGAGCTGATGGCCTCCGTCCGCGCTGCCCTGAGCGGGGTCCGCATCGTCTCCCCGCAGGTGCTGGAGGGCATGACCAGCGCTCCGCGCAGCGCCGGCGCTCCGCCCGTCCCGCAGTGGTACCGGGAGCTCACTCCCCGGGAGAAGGACATCCTCGTCCTCGTGATGAAAGGGTTCAGCAACGAGGAGATTGCTCAGAAGATCTTCCTTGGTCAGCAGACGGTGAAGAACTACCTCAGCACCATCTACTCGAAGCTGGGAGTGGAGAACCGGTTCCAGGCCATGAGGCTTGCAATGGAGTTCAAGATCGACCTGCTGGGCGGGGAGCAGCGCACCGTCTGAGCGGTTGAGTACTTTTGTACCGGAAGATTGTGACTTCGGTAACTTCACTGCTCCGCCCCAGCCGACCTACAATCCAGGCTCGAGTCGGCGGCTCCCGCACGGCCACCGGCCTGAAATCCAAGATCGGATCAAGGAGGTTCTGAATGAGGAAACTGCTTGTGATCCTCGGGGCCGTTCTGCTTGTCAGCGCGTCGGCGCTGTGGGCCAACGGCCAGAAGGAAGGCGGAGGGGCCCCGGTCACTGTCTCCTACATGACCTGGGATTCGGGGAAGGGGCTGGAAATAACGCAGAGCGCGGTCGACGCGTTCCAGAAGAAATACCCCAACGTCACGGTGGAGCTGCAGAGCGTTCCCGAGGGGTATGACGACAAGGTCATGACCGCCAACGCCGCCGGCAACACTCCGGACGGCCTTCTCATGTGGAATACGTCCCAGTTCGCGGAAGCAGGCGTGGTGGAGAACCTCTCTCCCTACATCGCCAGGGACGGCTTCGACATGGGTCAGTACCTGCCCGTGCTCAAGTCCTGGAGCACGTACAACGGGGCGATCTGGGGGCTTCCCAAGGACTACACTCCGCGGGCAATCTACTACAACAAGAAAGTCTTCGATCAGGCCGGGGTCGCGTATCCCCAGGCAGGATGGACATGGGCTGATTTCACCGACATCGTGAAGAAGCTCACCAACGGAAAGACCGGAGCGGATGCCCGCTACGGGTACGTGGCCATCCCCGGTCACACGTATGCCATACAGTCGTACATCTGGATGAACGGCGGTGACCTGTGCAGCCCGGATGGCAAGACCGCCAGCGGCTACATCAACTCGCCGGCCGTCGCCGAGGTGGTGAAGTGGTACAAGGGACTGTTCGACATGTCGGTCTCCACGGGGACCATGGACGCCTACCAGAACCTCGGCCAGACCGAGTTCCAGTCCGGCATTGTCGGCATGATGGACAACGGGATGTGGCCCCTTGCGACGTTCCTGGGGGACACGAGCCTGAGCTTCGGGATTGCCGCTCCCCCGGTTCCCCGAAAGGGCGTCGCGCTCTCCCCCATTATCCACAGCGCCACCTGGTCCGTCTTCGCCAAGGCCAAGCACAAGGATGCTGCATGGCAGCTGGTCAAGTACCTCGGCGGCCCTGACGGCATCCGCATCAACTGCGCCGCGCACTGGGGCCTGCCGCCCATTTCTTCCCTGGCGGGCGAGCTCGGATTCACAAAGGACCCCTACCTGAATGCATTCCTGGACATCGGCAAGCAGGCCACGAGAGCCCCCACGTTCGTGCGCAGCCCGAAGTGGTTCGAGGCCGACAGCGAGTTCCAGGCGGCCCTCCAGAAGATATTCCTTTCCAACGCCGACATTCAGAGCAGCCTGAACGATGCCGCGGCCCGTATGGACAAGATCCTGCAGGGCACCAAGTGAGAGAGTGACCTTTTCCGGAGGGGCGTCACGCCCCTCCGAGTGGTCAACAGCACCATGAGACAGATCGGCGCAACGGCCCGCGAAAGGCTCTCCGGCTACCTGTTCATCTCTCCGTGGCTCATCGGGTTTGTCGTGTTCTATGCCGGCCCGATGCTCTTTTCATTCGCCGTGAGCTTCACGAACTGGGATTTCTTCAAGAACATGACCTTCGTGGGCCTGCGCAATTATTTCCGCATCTTCAGCCCCGGGGAGGACGCGCTCGCGGGTCTCCGAAAAACGCTCCTCTTCGTCGTGCTGGAGGTGCCGCTGCAGATGGTCTGCTCCCTGGCCATTGCCCAACTCCTGACGGAGAAGCTGAGGGGAGCAAACGTGGCCCGGTCCCTCGTGTACCTGCCCGCGGTGATCTCTGGCCCGGCAGGCGGCCTGATCTGGCGCTACATGTTCAACACGCAGACGGGAATCTTCAACTACGTGCTGTCCTTCTTCAACGTCAAGCCGATCCCCTGGATCGAAGATCCCCGCATCGCGCTGTTCTCCATCATCGGCACGGGCCTGTGGGCCGTGGGCCAGCCGATGATCCTGTTCCTGGCAGCGCTCCAGGGCGTGCCGACGGTGTTCTACGAAGCGGCCGAGGTGGACGGGGCCAGTCGATGGCGGAGGTTCTTTTCCATCACCCTGCCGATGATCTCCCCCACCATCCTCCTGAACGTGGTCATCATCATGATCAACCAGTTCCAGGTCCTTGCCCCCCTGCTCGTCATCACATCGGGCGGACCGGCAAAGGCCACCTATCTCTACTCGTTCGTCGAATACAACAATGCCTTCAAATTCCTGAAGATGGGGTATGCCTCCGCGTTGTCGTGGTTCATGTTCCTCATCATGCTCGTCGTCACCCTGCTTCTCTTCCGCTCCTCGCGGCGCTGGGTGTACTCCGAAAGCGGAAGGGGGGACATCCTGTGAGCGGGGGAATCAACGGGACCGGCCAGCCGTCGCGGCGACTCCTGCTCTACGTCCTGATGACGGTCGTCTGCATCGTGTTCATCTTTCCCGTGTACTGGGTTTTCATCAAGTCCATCAACGGCCCCATCGCCATTTTCCAGTACCCGCCGGATGTCTTTCCCGCGCGGCTCAGCCTTGCCAACTTCCAGAGCGCCTTCGGGACTTTCCACCTGCACAGGAACTTCCTGAACACGCTGAAGATCATGGTCTTCGCGCTGCTCGGCGCCTCTCTTTCTTCCTCCGTGGTGGGGTACGGCTTTGCCCGCATGCGCTTCCGCGGCAGGAGCGCCCTGTTCCTGGTCGTCATAGCGAGCATCTTCGTGCCCTGGGACGTGAAGGTCATTCCGCAGTTCATGGAGTTCAGCGCGCTGGGATGGATCAATACCTACCTCCCGCTCATCGTGCCCCTGTGGTTCGGATTTCCCTTCTATATATTCATCTTCCGCCAGTTCATCACCCAGATCCCGTACGAGCTGGATGAGTCCGCCATCCTGGACGGGTGCACCCGGGTGGGCGTCTTCAGCCGGATCATTCTCCCGAACCTCAAGCCGCCGTTCATTACCGTGCTCGTCTACGAGTTCGTCCGGGTGTGGAACGACTTCCTGGACCCCCTCATCTACCTGAACAAAAGCGCGCGCTACACCCTCAGCCTCGGCATCTACCACATGGTTTCTCCCTGGTTCATGGACTGGGGCGCCCTCATGGCCGCTTCCGCGCTCTCCGTGCTTTTCCCCGTGCTCGTGTTCTTCCTGTTGCAGAAATACCTGTTTGGCGGTCTGATACTCTCCGGCCTCAAGGCATGAGTCGGGCGTGTCTCTCGGCAACGAGGGGAAGGTTTCATGGCACAAATTCGTGAAATCCTCGTGCTCCATCACAGCCACCTCGACGTCGGCTACACCCACAGCCAGCCCATCATCTGGGAAATGCAGCGGGAGTTCATCGACCAGGCGTTGACGCTGCTGGCTGACACCAGTGGCTTTTCCGGGCCGTCCCAGCCGAAATGGACGTGCGAGGTGACAGGGCCGCTCCTTCACTGGCTCGACGACGCCCGGGACGCGGACGCGGAGCGCTTTCGGACGTTTGTCCGCCAGGGGCGCATCGGGATATGCGCGATGCAGTACAACACCACGCCACTCAGCAGCGCCGAGCTTCTCAGTCGGCAGCTGGGCCCGACGCGGGAGTTGCGGAGCAGGCTCGGGGCGCGGATCTCCACGGCCATACAGCACGATGTGAACGGCGTTCCCTGGCCTTTTGCCGACCTGCTGATCGATGCCGGGGTGGAGCTGCTCCTGATGGGAGTGAACATCGACCACGGGCACGCGGTGAGGCCCCGGCCCGGCGTGTTTCAATGGAAAGCGCCTTCGGGGCGCCGTCTCCTGGTCATGAACGGGAACGCCTACACGATGTTCGACCAGATCCTGCGGACCTGGGAGAGATCCCTCTCGAGCATGCAGGCGGGTCTTGGAGAATACGCCGCCCACCTCCAGGCACTGGAATACCCGCACGATTTTCTCTACCTGACGACCACCAACCCGCCGGAGGCGTGGGACAATTCGCCCCCCAACCCGTGGGTGGCCGGGCTGATCCGCGAATGGAACGAAAAGGTCAAGGACCCGCTGATCCGGTACGTGACGCCGGAGGAGCTGCTGGCGCGGCTTCGCCGGATCCCTCCCTCCCTGCTCCCTCAGCTGGAAGGCGACTGGACCGATTACTGGTCATTCGGCAACGGCGCAAGCGCTTATGAAACGGCAATCAGCCGACAGGCACGATTTTCCCTGGAGGCCGCGGAGATGCTCCAGGCCTCGCGGCGTGACGCCCCCGGCGCTTCCCGGCAGCGCGTCAGCCGCGAGGCGTGGGAGAAGCTTTCCCTGTACTGCGAGCATACGTGGACCTACTGGGACCCGGCTCCCGAAAACCCGCCGACACGGGCGCAGTCCCAGCTCAAGGGGGCGTTCGCTCACGAGTCACGCGAGCTGGCCGAATACCTCCTCATCGACCAGCTGGAGACCCTTGCCGGGAACTTTCCCCAGTCAGCGCGGCCGGACCAGCTCCTCATCGTCAACCCGTCCTCGCGGGCCCGTTCTGTCAACGTACGGTTGCCCGCGGCATGGCTTGCCCCGGGGAAGCGACTGCGCGTTCAGCGCTTCGCGTGGTCGAGCCAGCGGGAAGGCAGGGAGAAAGGACCCGCGTATGGACCCGTGGAGGTGCCTCCGTTCGGGTGGAAGAGAATCCCCATCGCAGGGCTTGCACCCGCAAAGACCTCTTCCCTGGTGAGGATCGATGAGCATGGGACAGAGGCAGTCATCAGGTCTCCCTTTCACACGCTGAGGTGCGACACGGCCACCGGCCGTATCCTGGGCCTGAGGGACGAGATACTTGGCTGGGACGTGCTCGCGCCGGGAGCGCAGCAGGGGGAGCCGTCGTTTTTCGAGCCGGTGCGGGAGCGGCCGGACCCGGGCGTTGATGGAAGCCGCAATGCCATCTACGAGCGCGACCTTGAAAAAGAGAGGCTGGACAGGGACTGCTGGAAGACGGACTGGAAGGCGGAGAGGCAGGGCCCGGCCCGTCTCGTGTCCTGCACGGCCTCCCGGGACGAGGATTCCGTCTCCCTCGTGCGCGAGCTCAGCGTCCCGGGGCTCGACCTGGTGCGCCAGAGAATAACGTTGAGCGCGGAAACCGACGCAATCGAGCTGGAAGCCACGCTGTACAAGCAGGATCATGCGGCTCCCGAAGCGTTGTACTTTGCCTTCCCTCTCAATCTTCCCGCGGGCTGGCGGGGTCATTTCGATTCGGCGGGCGTGCCGCTCGAGCTGGACGCGGAGCAGCTGCCTGAGAGCTGCCGGGGCTGGATGAGCGTGGATACATTTGCCGCTCTCCACGCAGGCGCTCTGTGCGCCACGCTGGTCTGCCGTGACTCGACGCTGGTCCAGCCCAGCGGCTTTTCGTTTGGAAGAGTTTCCCGCCGCGTGCCCCGGCCCGCAGCGCCGCTCCTCCTTGCGTGGCCGCTCAACAACTACTGGAACACGAACTACCCTCTCTCTCAGCCCGGGATCATCCGGCTCACATGGGGATTCCTGACATCCGCAGCATTCGAAGCCGCGGACGTGATGACCAGGGCGCGCGAGTTCCTGCAGCCAGCGATTGTGCACCCTGCCGCGGGCGCTCCCGGAGAGGGGAGCCTGCTCCTCGTGGAAGGCCGCGGTGTTCTGGTGAATCACGTGAAACCGGCGGCGGACGGCAACGGCATTCTCGTCCGGCTCGTCAACGTCGGTGACGGAAACAGCGCTGCGCGGCTCCGTCCCGGCGGCTTCCGCGTGCGATCCGCGTGGGTCTGCGGCACCCTGGAGGACGACAGGTCGCCGCTCCCGGTTGTCGATGGCATGGCGGAGGTCACCCTTTCGCCCCGGCTCCTGACGCTGGTTCGACTCTGCGGCGAGTGAAGCCGGCCGCTACTTTCGCGCGGCTCCCCAGGCCTTCACGAGGTTTTCGTATTTTTCATGGATCATCTTCCGATCGAAATCCCGGAACGACTCGAGCATCACTTTCAACTCCTCGGCGCTGAAGTAGCCCTCTGTCCGCGGGAAAAAGTCACTGTCTTCCTTGCGGATGTGCCCGGGGTAGAACCCGGCCAGCCATTCCATGATGGCGATGATTTCCCTGACGGCCGCCGTCTCGCCCCCCAGAAAGCGCTCTTTCGCGTCCACGAGAGATCTCACCTTTTCCCTGGCTTGCCGGTGCTCTTCCACCAGCTCGGTCATCCCCTTGGCGTCCTTCCCGCTGAGAGCTTTCTGCCCGAGCTCCCGAAAGAGAATATCCTCTTCCTTTCCGTGATGCGTGCGGTCCGCATACGTTCGTATGAAGTCCACGGCGGAATCGATGAACAAAGGATCGACCTTTCCGCCACCGCGGATCCTTTCCGCCTCCTGCGCGATGATGCCAAGCATTTTCTCTATGAGACGGTGCTCGATCATCAACGGACCTCGTGGTTTCATTCCGACACCTCCGGCGCGCCTCCCGTGACGAGGCTCCGACGCCAAGCGTAGCAGGGACTGCAGAGGAAGGGCAAGGTCAGGGGATCAGCCGATCAGAACTGCCCGAGGGGGTACGGGCCGCAGAAGAAGACATTCGTGCGGCTGTACGGGTGCTCGGAGGCAATGCGGGAGAAGACCTGGTCCCAGTCCGGCTGCCCGAAGCTCGTTCGGGACGAGAGGCCGGTGAGCAAGTCCTTTCTGGTGGCTCCGTGCACCAGATCCATGCCGATCTTGAGCAGCCCGGTGGTGGAATTGATCCTGGTGTCGGTGAGGTAGATGTGGATCTCCAGGAGCTTCAGGCGAAGGGCGTCTATCTGCTCCAGCATCTCGGAGAACCATGCATAGGTCTTCTCGCCGTTCGCGCCTCAATTCCTATGGCAGAAGCTTCCGAACCTCGTCAGCCACCAGTTTCGGCGAAAGCCGGAAGGCTTCCAGCAACTGGGGGTAGGTTGCGGAATGGATGAACTGCGGCCGCCCTGATGCGTCCAGCGTGTTGATCGGGATGAGCTTGCCGGCACCGGCGATCCTTTGGGAACGAAACAAACCGTCCCGCGTCTGCGACCACAGGAAGCCGTTGTTCTGCTCCGCGATGAAGGTGGGTTTGCCCGAGTCGTAGAGCTTTGTCATGAGACTCTCGTCGAAAGAAGGCATGTCCACCACGCCGACCCTGATCCCCGAGCTCTCCAGAAGAGCGGCTGCCTGGAGCGCCTCGTGGACACCGCGGCCGCTTGAAACGAGGAAAGCAGCGGCGTGTTCGTCACCGCGCAGCCAGGCGCCTTTTCCGTATTCGAAGGTCGCGGTCGGAGGATACAGGACGGGCGACGGTGCGCGCATGATCCGGAGGTACACGAGCCCCCGATTTCCCTGCATGATCCACTTCATGGCGGCCAGCACCTGGTTGGGGCAGCACGTGTCCACAACCTTGATGTGCGCAATCTGCCCGAACACCTGCGTGTCGTCGTTGCCCATGTGGGTGGCGCCGTTCGTACGGGTCTCGAAATTGCTCGCGGTGGCCAGGAAGGTGAGGTCCACATTATGGCCTTCGGACAACCAGCTCCCCGCGGCTATCGCTTCCTTGCGTTCCTGATAATTGATTGCGATCCGGCGAAGGACGCGCCAGTCGAAGAACGGGCAGAACGTGCTGACCCACGTGTTGTAGCCCAACACTGCAAACGCTTCGCCGATGCAGCTCATGTTCGACTCAGCCACCCCGACGTTCAGCGCCTTGCTCTGGTCTGCGTAGCCGACTCCCGCCTCAAGGCCGCTGGTGGTTCCCAGGTCCGCATCCACGGAAACAACGCGTCCCCCAACCGCAAACACCTTCATGGCTTGTGTGATGACAACGCTCGTGGTGGCTTCCTGCCCAACCTCGAGCTTCGGCAGGCTGGATTCGTCATAGGGCACGCGCTTGTCGCGTGCCCCTGCCTTGCGCGTGAGAACGTGCATTGCAACCGAGCGCACCTCCCCGGCACGCTCATCCACCTCCAGGCGCATGGCAGCGGCCCGCGTGAGCAGCCGGCTGCGCGTTTCGGCATTGTCGAGATGGGCCAGGTGCTGAATGAAAAGCGCAGCGCGGGCTTTCCGCCGTTCCTGCTGGAGGCTGATCTCCTGGCCGGCCAGAGCGTCCGGCAGCTCGATCTTGTGCCCCACCATGAAGCTGGAGAATCCTCCCCAGCCTTTGCGCGAATTGCAGACGATGGCCGTGGGCCGCCCGTCGCGGCCTCCGTTGCGGAAAGCCTCCAGCGCCCCCAGCACAGGGTCGTACTGCGTCCCGTCGATATCGAGCACCCGCCATCCGAAAGATTCCAGCATCCGGCCCAGGTGCGGCATCGGGAACTGCAGGACCTTCGGGTTGTCGAGCTGGCCTTCGTTCTTGTCCACCAGGACGCACAGGTTGTCCAGGTGCCTGGCCCCGGCATACATGGCGGCTTCCCAGATCATGCCCGCCTGCATTTCCCCGTCCCCCGTGAGGCAGTATACATCGAAGGGGGGCGTCAGCCGTCCTGCGAGGGCAAAGCCCTGCGCAACGGGCATTCCGTGGCCTTCAGGTCCCGTGGAGATGTGAACGCCCGGCAGGATGGGACCCGGGTGGCCGTTCAGGATGCTTTCGGCGGACCGCGACCCTTTGAGGATCGAAGCGTCGAAGTAGCCCAGGTCCGCGTAAATAGATGCCATGGACGCCACAGCATGTCCTTTGCTCAGGACAAACATGTCCTGACCCACGCGCGCAGGCTGCTCCACGTCGAATCGGATGATTCCCCCGTAGTACAGGCTCACGAGGGGGATCACAGCGCTGAAAGCCCCGCCGATATGGATCCCCTTGTCGGCTGCGTCACGGCCCTGCTCGAGCGTCAGTATGCGGACATCCGAATCCTTGATCGCCAGGAGCTGCAAAACGCCCTGGCGGTACACATGCTCCATGACCTCAGCCGATGTCATCCTCATCCCCTTCCGCGACGCACCTCTTCAGAGCGTAGCCATCACCTTGATGTTTTCCTCCGGATGCTCAGCCATGTGCGCGACAGTCCCCGCCATCTCATCGAAACGCACGGTACGCGTGACGATGGACATGACGTCAACGGTGCCGGCGGCAATCAGCTGCGCTGCCCGGGAGATCTCCGCCAGATCTGTGTTGCGCTGGCCGAGGACGTCTACTTCTTTCCGCGTGATGAGCCGTGTGTCGAGCATCAGCGGGGATTTGGCCCAGCCCGTGAGGATGATGCGGCCCGCGTTTGCCACGTAGTCCAGCGTGCTCACGACCGCCTCATTCGCGCCGGAAATCTCCATGACGGCCTCCGCCATCCGGCCCTGCGTGATCTCCCGTATGCGTGCCACCGCGTCCTCTGTCCGCGTATTGACGGTGAATTGCGCCCCGTACGTTGTTGCCAGCTTCAGCTTGGAATCGGCGATGTCCAGCATGATGGGGATGGCGCCTGTGGAAAGCGCTGCCATGGCCGACAGGGATCCTATGGCTCCAGCCCCGATGATCACGACGTGCTCTCCGGCGGCCAGGCGAAGCCGTGCCACCCCGTGCAGCGCAATGGCGAAGGGCTCCGCCATGGCCGCCTTGGTCCACGGCATGTCCCTGGGCACCTCCGCGAGACAACGAACGGGGTGGGCGCACACCTCCATGGCGCAGCCGTTGATGTGCGTGCCGTAGACTTTGATGTCGATGCAGCAGTTCGAGCGGCCAATGGAGCAGGGGTAGCAGTGACCGCAGGGAGAATAGGGAGACAGGATCACGTGGTCTCCGACTGCAAAAGCGCTCCCTTCCTCGTTGAGCTCAACCACTTCTCCGCTGACCTCATGGCCCATGATGAGGGGGTAAGGGATCTTCGTCTGCGCGCTCCCCTTGAAATAGTTGATGTCTGATCCGCAGATGCCAATGGCTTTGACTGCAATCCGCGCCGAGCCCCGCGGCAGCTCTCCCAGACCGATATCCCGCATGGCAATTTCATTGGGCTTGTCGATGATGACGGCGTTGTTTCTCATGGCGCGGCATGCCTCTTCTGGCAGGCGGTCCGCACCTCGGCGCACGCGCGCGCGGAGAGGAAGTCCAGGACTCCGGGGAAGGACAGGGCCGGGTGCACCACGGAGTCCTCGGCGCACTCCACGATCCGGGGGAGGGGCATGTGAGTCACGCGAGACAGCCCTTGCAGCGCGGCCCGCGAGCGCTGCTGTGATTCCTTTCGAGGCGCAGGGTAGCCGAGGCCCCATTCGACGCTGTAGAGCTGATCGAAAATGAGCTTCAGATTGATATCCCCCGCCCAGCCGAAGCCCTTGTTCAAGGTCAGGGAGACGCAGTTGCCGCCGTTTATCTGAGCGAAAAGCCACGCGTCCAACGGGCTCTCAATCAAGCCGCAGCAGACGCCCGGGTATTGCAGGACGGAATTGAGAAAGCCCTGTCCCGTGCCGCATCCTCCCACGACCAGGTCCACGCAACCCCCGCCCAGGAGCACCGCGCCAAGGAAGCCGGTGTGGATGTAGGTGAGCTCGGGCTCCCCCGCGACGCACTTCATGCCGAGGTTGAATACCTCGTGGCCCCGGTTTTCCAGCGCCGAGAGCACAGAGGCGTTCTTCTCTTTTGTGCTGACTTCGGTGACGACGGCTATCTTCATGATGAGACTCCTTCTTTCAGGACGTTCGGAACCATGCGTCACGCCTTGCCGTTGGCGCGGACGGAGCGGATCCCTTCAATTGCCGCGAGGGTTACACTTTCACGCGCCTTCGCATGAATGTCGAGCGGGTGGCTCGTCGGCTCCGCCGCGGCCAGAAGCGGCTTCAGTCCCATGACGTACGCGCTTCGCAGTGCCGTCCCGATGTTCACCTTGTCGATCCCGTTCTCGATTGCGCGGTGGAAGTCCTCGATGGGGATGCCGGTCCCGCCGTGCAGCACGAGAGGGATTTCCACGGCGGCGTTCACCTCCCGGAGACGGTCGAAGCGGATCCTCGGCCTGGCCTTGTAGAAGCCATGCGCGGTTCCAATTCCGACGGCCAGGGAGTCTACCCCTGTTTCCCGCACCAGGCGCAGCGCCTCATCCACCTGTATCATGAAGCCCTCTCCGTCGAAGTTTCCCGCGTCGTTGCCGTTGCTGACCCGGCCCAGCTCCGCCTCCACACAAACGCCGCGCGCGGACGCGTACTGGCAGACTTCCTTCACCATGGCAATGTTCTGCTCCAGGGGCAGAGCAGAGGCGTCCAGCATCACAGAGGGAAAACCCAGGTCCACGGCGACCTTGCAGAAGCCGACATCCTTGCAGTGATCCAGATGGAGGAACACCGGCACGGAGGCGGCCTCGGCCGCCGCAAGCGCCATGGCCGTGCACGTCTCCCGCCCCAGGCATTCCACGACCCGGGGGATTGCCATCACCATGATCGGTGAGCGCTGGTCTTCCCCGGCCTTGATGATGGCCGTCAGGTCCCAGACGTCGTTGAAATTGAACGCGGGCACGGCATACCCGCCTTGTTCGGCCTTCCGCAGCTCTTCCTTCAGGTCTTGCTTCTTCACAGTCATCCTTCCTATGCGTACCCCACCGAGCGCATGTGCTCCACAACCTGGTCGTAGCTTCTCACCCCGCCATTCGAACCCACTTCCTGGATGCTCACCGCTGCTGTGCCGCTGCCCAATCTCGCGGCCTCCTCGGCCGGCATGCCGCGGTTCAAGCCCGTGAGGAAGCCGGCAACGAAGTTGTCACCCGCGCCGGTTGTGTCCACGCAGCGCGCGGGGCAAGGGGGAATCCGCGCGCGTTTGCCTGCCGCTGCAAGGAAGCATCCCTGCGGACCCATCTTGATGAGGACGTTCCCGCAGCCGGCGCCAATGAGCACGTCGCACTGGCGCGAGGGCTCCCGTTCCGAGGTCAGGTACAAGGCTTCCTCGTAGCTGGGAAGGAAAAAGTCGATAAACGGACACGTCTTCCTGATCCCCTCAAAGCCTATCTTGTAGGCGTCGAACTTCGTGTCCGCGGTGGTCACGGCGCCGGCGGTGCGGGCGCGTTCCAGGACTGCCCGCATACCGTGGCCATCGAGCTTCTTGAGGGCGAACATGCTTCCAATGGCGACAATCTTCGCGTCGTCGAAAACGGAGAGGTCCAGGTCCTGCACAGAGAGGGTTTCCAGGGCGCCGCGGTGGGCGCAGATGGTACGGTCTCCGTTTTCCCTGACCAGCAGACCCGCCGCGGCCGTCCTGTCGCCGTGGGAGACTATAACGTGGGCCGTGTCGACACCCGCTTCCCGCGCCTCCTCGAGCAGGAGGCGACCGAAAAGGTCCGCTCCGATCTTTGTGACGAGCCCCACCCGGTTTGCCATGCGCGACGCCGTGAGCGCCTCGTTCAGGGCGTCTCCACCCGAGCGCACCTCGATGGGGTCGATCAGCGTCACGTCCACGCCGAAGACCTCGGGAGTGACGGGCCGGAGCGTTATGCTCATGTTCGCTATGCCGACGCACAGGATCTCGTATCGCTTCACTTTATTGCACCACCGGTCAGGCCGCGG
>Ga0209415_10011171_pt1 | contig 15153 bp, 10 predicted proteins | sample PeaSoiSIISIP2007_FD_187696 | JGI IMG/M metagenome (GOLD analysis project Ga0209415, IMG submission 187696) | Peat soil microbial communities from Weissenstadt, Germany - SII-SIP-2007 (SPAdes) (version 2) | ecosystem: Environmental > Terrestrial > Soil > Wetlands > Peat | place: Germany... | reverse complement strand
ACGCCACGAGAGCCCGCGTCACGGACGCCGGTCGCGACGCGCGGCCCGTCGATGCGGGTCCTCGCGACGGGTCGCTCGACTACCACGTCTCCCCTTACGACGGCCTCGCCCCCGACGCCGCCGTGGCGCGCGTCCCCGTCCGCGCCGAGCTCGTCTCGAACCGCGTCTTCGTCGCCCCGCTGCTCTTCGCCGCCGGTGAGATGCAGATCAGCGGCGAGCCCTTCGCCTCCGGCTTCGCCGGGCGGAACCTCTCGGACTACGACAGGGACTGGCTCCCCCCGAACCTCTACCTCGTGAACCTGGGGACGGTGAACGTCGACCCGGTCCTCGATCTCTTCGGCTTCAGCGCGGCGGTCGAGTCGTACGAGTACTCGAAGTACTACATGAACATGGTCGTCGAGGAGACGACGGCCGGCATCTCGCTCGCGAACGGCCCCGTCGTCGCCGGCCTGCCTGGGGCGACTCCGTTCGACAAGCTCCAGGCGCGCATGGCGGACGTCCTCGTCTCGGCCGGCACGGCCCCCGAGAAGTACGCGACCGTCCCCGCCCCCACGAACAACCCCGCCAATTACCTCGGCTGGCCCGGGCTGTGGCCCGCCTTCGCGCCGTTCTCCGACTTCGACCCCACGATGGCACCCACATCGGCGGTCAGCACCGGGTGCGTCTACTCGGGCGGCTACTCGAGCCTCAGCATCGGCACGACGTCGCCCGTCTACGAGTGCAACTACAACACGACCCACCTGACCAACCCCGTCACGCAGGTGAACCGCGTCCTCACCCCCGCGACGCTCGGCTACGCGGCGTGGAAGGAGGCCATCTGGGCCATCGACTTCGCCGGCCGGATCCACGACATGGGGGGCAACCAGGTGAGCGCCGTCGCGCCGGCCGATCTTCCGCTCGTAGGGACGCTCGGCAACACCGTGCAGGCGACGTCGCCCGACGGAGCGGCGGTGGGGACGTGGATTGGCTCTTCGCCCGTCGAAGGGATGTGGGGGCTGACGATGCTGGCCGACATGGACAACGCTGCCGAGCTCCTCCGAAGCGCGCTCCTCACGAGCGACGGCGCGACTCTATCGGGCCTCTCGGGCGCGGCGGCCATGGCGTACGACTACGGCGCGACGCCGCTCGTCTGGTTCCCGAACGCGATCGCCGTCACGGAGGACGACACGGTGCAGCCCTACCCTCCGGTCACGGGCATGAGCATCACCGACGCATCGAGCAGCTCGGAGGCGCTCGCCGCGCTCCTCCTCGGCCACGCGATGTTCTTCGGCATGACCGACCCGCGCAACGCCGGCGTCGGCCAGCGCATGGGCCTCCAGGCCACCTTCGACGGCGACCCTTTCCCCTCGAACGTCGGCTCCGGCGTCGGCCAGGCGACGGCCCACGACCGCGCGCTCGGCGTGATCCGCGTCGCGTTCGTCGACCTCGACCACATGCACGCCGATCCCACGCTCGGCGTCCTCGTCGACACGGCGACCGTCTCCGGTCAGACGGTGACGCGCGGGACGGCGGTCACGACGAGCACCCTCGCGCACGTGCTCATCGGGCTCCGGCAGACGCTCCTCTCGGTGAACGGCGCGATCACGCAGTATGGCGCGGCCGACCCGGATCCGAACGAGGACGCCCACTGCATCTTCTCGGAAGACGGCCTCCCCATCCATCCGACGAACGGCGTCGACGCAGGCCCCCTCCCCTCCTTCAGCCAGCGCGTGCGCAGCGTCTTCACGACGAACGCGGGCTTCGTCATGAACGTGCTCACCCAGGCCGACGGCTCGGTCGTGAACGGCGCGACCCTCGCGGACGGCGTCGCAGCGCCGCTTTCGACCGCCGCGACGCTCGAGTCGCAGGCGGCAGCCCTTCGCTCGCTCACCGAGGCGTTCCTCCTGACCGGGGACGCCGCGTACCAGGCGAGGGCTCAGGCGGTCGCGAGGCACCTCCTCGGCCCCGGGTTCTGGAGCGCGCCGGGCCTCCTTTTCCGCGGCACCGAAGGCGGCGCCGACGAGGTCGACATGACCCCGGAGCTCTTCGGCTTCCTCCAGAGCGCCCTCCGCGAGACGTACAAGTCGCTCGATGTCCCGGGCGACTCTGCCCTCGATCGCGCGGTCGTCGCGACGCGCATCGCGCGCGTGAACAAGCTGTTCTTGAACGGCTGGGACGACCTGAACGGCAACGGAACGCTCTCGGTCGACGGTGGCGACTACCCCGGCGAGTGCATCCTCGCGACCGACGCGGGGGTGAACGGAGGGCTGCAGCAGGCCGAGCAGGCGCTCACGGGGGAGCTCGGGATCGACCTCGAGGGGAGGCACGTCCGGGACCGCGACACGGACTGCGTGCCCGAGCTATCGCACGCCGGGCACGCGAGCGTCATGGCGGCAGACGTGAGGTTTCACAGCCCCTAGTCGAAGAGCGCCGAACCCCCGCTCGCCGCGTCCGCTTCGCCACTCAGGCTCCTCGCGCGACCGCCCGCTCACCAGCGGTGGAAAGCCGGATGCCCCTCTTTCACCGCGACGAACACCCCGGTGCACGTCGCGGTGACCTTCCCCCCCGATTCGATCGTCGCCTCGACCGTCGCCCGGTCCCCCTCCGCCTTCACGACCTTCGCCACGAGGTGGAGCGGCGCGAGCGGCGTCGGCCTCTTCAGCTTGACGGTGAACTCGGCCGTTACCGTGCACGGCGGCGACGACGCCCCCGTTGCCTTCATCAGGTGCATCGCGGCTGCCCAGTTCGAGTGGCAGTCGAGCAGCGCGCCACAAATCCCGCCGTTCAGCACGCCCGGGAACGCAAGGTGCTCGGGCGACGGCGTCCAGTCGCAGACGAGCCCGTCGTCCGCAAGCATGCTGCGGATGTGCAGCCCTTTCGCGTTCGCAGGACCGCACCCGAAGCACTCGTTGTGCGGAGCGTACGTCTCCTGGACCGACTGCGCCCCCAACGCCGGCCTCAGCCCTTCGCGGGCTTGGCTGCGGGCTTCACGGCAGCCTTCGCGGCCTTCGCGCCCTCGGGCTTCTCGGTCTGCTTCGCGCGCCACGCCGCGAGCTGGGATTCACGTCGGCGCTTCTGCTTCAACCTGCGGGCGGGATCTTGGGGGGTCGACATGGCGGGTGCTTCTACACGGGGGCGAATCGAGGTGCAACCTCGCGCCCAGATTGCACAGCACGGTTCTTGCGCGGGCCCGGGTCGGTCGGCGTGACGAGTGACGCCCTCGGCGTGGCGAGTGACGTCCTCGGCGCGGCGAGCGACGTCCTCGGCGTGGCGAGCGGCGTCCTCGGCGTACGGAGAGGGTCGCTCGGTGTGCCGAGCGACCCGCGAGATTCGATCTGCGCCTCCCTCGGTGCGACGATCGACGCTGTCGGCGTGGCGAGCGCCGCTCTCGGGTCGCCGATCGCGGCCAAAGACACACCGAGAGCGTCTGTTGGCGTGACGAGAGAGGTCTGTCCGCACGCCGAGGGAGGCTCTCGTCGCCGCGAGAGCGGCGGTCGGCAGGGCGTGGGATGCCCGAGCCGCACCGAGAGCGTCGATCGGAGTGACGAGGGACGCTGCCGTCGCGACGTGGGGCGCTCTCGGCACGCCGAGGGCGGCGGTCGGCACGGCGCGGGAGGCCGTCGGCATTCGCAGAGCGGCTCTCGGCGCATCGAGCACCCCCTTTCGGGGCACCGAGGGAGGCTCTCGGCACGCCGAGGGAGGCGCAGATCGAATCTCGCGGGTCGCTCGTCGCACCGAGGGAGGCTCTCGGCAGAACGACGGGGGCTCTCGGCAAGCCGAGGGAGGCCGGGGGAGGTCGTCGCGCGGAAATCGCGGGGATTTGGGGGGCGCTCGGCAGAGCGAGCGGATCCGTCGGAATGACGAGGGGCGCTCTCGGTGGAGCGAGGGCGGATCTCGGCGTGACTCGAGGGGCGCGGCGAGGGGCGCGTCAGTCGAGTGGGATCAGGGTTTCGGGAACCCCCGCCGCCGCCGCGTGTCCAACTCCCCATGCCCTACCGGACCCCCGCCCGCGTCGCCGATGTGACCGACGCCGACGTCATCCGGTTCGCCGCCTCCGTCCGGCGGGCCCGGCGCCACCGCACCTCGCTCGTGATCGTCGTCCTCATTCTCGCCGGCGCAGCCCCCCTCGCCTCCGCGGCGCTCGTGAAGCCCCCTCGGGTTCGCTCCTTCGCCCCCGTCTACGGCCGCGTGCCGTTCGAGATGTGCGCGCCGATGTGGCCCGGGCTCGGCGCGCCGTCGTGCGATCCCAGCATGGGGCGGTGCCCTTGCGACGAGCACCGGTCGGTCTGGGTGCCCTAGCGCGGCGCATCGACCGAGACGCGGGGCGGAGGACGAAAGAGGCCTATGGCTCGCTGAACCGCACGCGAACCACGACCGGATCGCCGTCGAACGGGTCGACGATCACGTCCCTGAGCTTCGCGGCGGCGCACTCCGGGTCGAGCTTCGGCCCGTCCTTCACTGGCGCGACCCCCACCTTCACCACTGTCCCCTGTCTCCGGAACGTGACCTCCACGTCGGCTGGCCCGTGCTTCGTTTCTCTGGGCCAGCAGTCGGCGAGGCTCGTTTCGAGGAGCACGGCGCGGACGTGCTCGAGGTCGATCGCGCGGGGCTTGATGACGGGCGGACCGTCGGCGCTCTCGGGAGCCGGGCCCGTGCTGGGCGTCGCCGCGGCCTCGGCGATCGTCGCGGCGGCGTTGATGGCGACGGCGGTGGCGATCTCCCCCGCGGGGACCTGCGCTCCCTTGCACCCTGCGCTCACGACCAGCGCAACCTCGGCGATCGCGAGAGCCGCGCCCCTCATGCGTTGCCAGGCGTCGACGGTGCGTCGATGAGGAAGCGCGAAAGATCCGCCTCGCTCTTCTCGACCCCCTGGAGCCACGAGCTGAGCGTCCCCTTCGCCGCCCCTTGCCACTCGAGCTTCGCGAGCCGCTTCAGGAGCGCCGGCGTGTGGTCCGCGGTCTGCGCCCAGTCGTGGAACGCGGTGCGCGCCTTCTCGATCTCGTCGGCGGCGGTGATCCACTCCTTGTTCTTCTGTGCGAGCCAGGCGCGGGTCAGGTGCCGGTGCTGCCTGGGCTCGGCCTCGTCGAGGGCGATCGTGTCGCACGCGGCGACGAGGCCCGACGCGGCGGCGTCCCCCTTGGCGAGCGCCACCTGCGCGAGGATGAGCTTCGACTCCAGCTCGCCCCACGGGTCGTGGAGCCGGGCGAAGAGGCGCGCGGCCGCGTCGGCGTGCTTGGTCGCGTCGCGAAAGTCGTCGGCGTCGAAGGCGAGCATCGCGAGGAGCCTCTCGCAGGCGGCCTCGCCGCGAGGGTTCTGGAGCTCCTGGAACGCGCCGAGCGCGGCGAGCGCCCGCGGCGTCGCGCGCGCCGAGTCGAACGCGCGGTAGTCGGCGTGCGCGAGGGCGGTGTCGCACTGGGCGAGGCCGAGCTGGTAGCCGATGCGGTCGAACTCGCTGCGCGTCTCGTGGAGGAGCGTCCGCGCGTGCTCGTACCCTCCGGCCGCTGTCTCGGTGAGCGCCAGGAGCAAGAGGCACTGCGCCCGCCCGAGCACGTCGCCCGTGGCGCTGCAGCGCGCGCTCGCCTCGTGGAGCTCCGTGCGCGCCCGCGAGTGGTTGCCGAGCAGGTAGTCGATCTCGCCGATGACGACCTGCGCCTGGCTGCCACCCGCCTCGTCCCCGAGTCTCTCGAACCTCTGCTGCGCCTCGGCGACGAGCAACCGCCCCTGCACGGGGGCGCCGAGGTCGGACGCGATGTGCCCGAGGAGGCGCATTGCGTGCGCCGTGTGCGCGCCGTCGCCGGCCTGCTCGAACGCGCGCCTTGCGATCTCGGCGTGCTCCTTGGCCTCGTCGAGGCGACCGATGTGACGGAGGGCCTCGGCGCGCCACAGCGCGTACTCCGCCGCGGTCGGGCCCGAGACGCGCCCGTCGAGCAGCTCGAGGTCGCGGAGCGTGGCGGCGGTGTCGCGGCCGCGGCGCCAGGCGCCCGCGATGAACTGGAACATGAGCCCCGCCGCGATGTCGTCGTCGCCCGCGCGAAGGAGGTTCGTCACGCGGTGCTTCATGATGCGGCGCGATCCGACGGCGGGGTGCTTGGCGAGCGCGTTCGCGGCGAGGCGGAAGATGGCCGGGGCGTCGTTCCGCTCCTGGAGGCGCTGCATGAGGTGCTCTTGGAGCAGCGCGTGAGGCCAGCGGAACTGATCGTTCGCGAGGGGGAGGAGGATCTGCGCGCGCGCGAGGGCGTTCATCGCGTCGCGCGGGTCCATCCCGAGGGCCGACACGAGCGACTTGAGGACGTTGCCGCGGATGTCGTCGCCGATGCTCGCGGCGGCGTAGGCGGCGAGGCGGAGCTCCGTGGGCACCGCGCGAAGGCGCTCGTCCCAGAGCTCGGCGGTCGTGATCGCTCGCCCCTCGAGCGCGTCGGGAGGCACGCGGTACTCGCCGTCCTGCATCTTGAGGTAGCCGCCGCCCGACCACGCGTGCAGGAGCTGGAGGGCGAAGAGCGGGTTTCCGCGGCTCTGCTGGTTCGCGCGCGCGAGGGCGTCGGCGTGGAGCGGGAGCGTCGCGCGGAGGAGGTCGTTGGTGTCCTCCGAGGGGAGCGGCTTGAGATCGAGCACGCGGCCGGCCCACTCGACGCGCAAGGCTTCCATGCGGAGGGCGGCGTCGATGTCGGTCTCGAGCGTCTCGCTTCGCGCGGTGGCGACGAGGCAGAGGTTGATGGTCTTGGCGTCGCGCTGGAGGCGCGAGAGGACCTCGAACGTGTTGGGGGACGCGAGGTGCAGGTCGTCGAACCAGAGGAGCACCGGGCGGTCCTTGCCGATGCGCTCGAGGAGCTTCCGGATGACGACGAAGCGGAGCTCGGGCTTGTCGAGGACGAAGCGCTTGCCGGTCGGGCCGATGGGGTTGAGCGTGCCGGGCGGAGTGGGGCGGAGCCATTCCGCGGTCGCGGCGACCCACGTGAGGGCGTCGTCGTCGGAGGGGGGGACCTCCCAGCGCGTCATGAGCGTCTGCTCGACGAGGAAGCGGTCGGCCCCCTCGAGGCCGAAGTGCGCGTTGATCGCGCCGGTGAGGCCGTCGAGCGGGGTCGGGATGCGGCCGTAGCGCGCGCGCAGGGGCATCATCGCGCCGGTCTCGTGGACCTCCTCCGAGAGCCACTCGGCGAGCCGGCTCTTGCCAACCCCTGCCTCCCCGATGAGTGCGACCATGCGGTGCGTCCCGCTGCCGTTCTTCTCGGCGACCTCGCGCACGGTGTCCATCAAGAGGCGCCGCTCGGCGTCGCGCCCCACCATGGGGGAGAGGCGGAGCGCAAGGAGCCCGGGGGCGAGCGACTTGCCTACCGCGACGGCGCGGCGGACGGCCCCCCCGCGCGCCTCGCGCGTTCCCTCGAGGATCGCCTCGAGGGGGAGCGCGTCCCTCGGCTTGAGCGCGAGCCACGCGCGCCTCGCGTCGGCGGCGAGGTCGAAGCGGTGCCACGGGCGCTTCGCGAGGAGCCTCTGCACGTAGGCCTCGAGCTCGAACGGGAAGCCTTCGGGCATCGCCATCGGCGGGACGGGGTTGCGCTTGTGGGCGCGGAGGACATCCTGCGCGGGCCCCTCGAAGACCTCTTTGCCGCTGACGATGCGGTAGATGATGCAGCCGAGCGCGTAGAGGTCGGTGGGGGGGCCGACATAGGTCGCGGCCTTGCGGATCTGCTCCGGCGCGACCCAGCCCACCGTCCCGGCGCCCGCGTGGACCGCGAGCTCGGGGCTCGGCGCGCCGTCGAGGCGAGGGTCGTGGCGCGACTGGCGGAGCCACGCGAGCCCGAGGTCGAGGATGTACGCGCGCGGGCCGCGGCCGCCTCCGGCGAGATCGAGCATGACGTTCGACGGCTTCATGTCGCCGTGGATGACGCCGCGCGCGTGGACGTGCGCGAGCCCCGCGAGGACCTGATCGACCAGCGCCCAGATGACGGACCACGACATCTTGGTCGTGTGCATCCACTCGTGGACGCTCCGCCCGGGGAGCGAGTCCATGACGAGGTAGGGCGACCCATCCGAGAGCGTTCCGAAGTCCCGAGCGCGGACGAGCGCCGGGTGGTCGAGCGCGGCGACGGCGCGCGCCTCCTGCTGGAACCACCAGCTCTCCTCGGGACGCGTCGGCCCCTTCGCCTCTTCGGGCGAGCGGAGCCGCTTCAGGGCCACGCGCTCGTCGGTGACCAGATCGCGGCACAGGTAGACGACGCCCATCCCCCCGCGCCCGAGCTCACGGACGATCTCGTACCTCTGCGCGAGCACCGTCCCGATGTCGCTCAGGCTTGGCCTGGGGCCCGCCGCCTGGGGTGCTGGGGCCGCCGGATCCGGCGGGGCCGCTGCCTTGTCCGCGGTCGCCATCGGCCGTCAGCTTAGCGCGAAATCCCGGCTCCGCGCGTCTTCGCCTGCGGCATCGTCCGGAAGATGACGTCCCAAATCGGAGACGATACGCCGAAGCCCCCCTCGTGGTCGCTGTGGTGGTGGAGCATGTGGTGGCGACGGAGGAACTTCCCGAGACGCGTCCCTTGCTTGAAATGGTGCACCGCGTAATGAGTGCCGTCGTAGCCGAGGTAGCCGAGCGCCATCCCCGCGTAGAGGGGCTCGCCGTGGAGCTGGCCCAGGGCGATGGTGAACAGGGCGTAGATGACGACGCCGAGCGGTATGCTCGCGCCGAGGGGCATGACGAGGCGGTCCTTGTCGTTCGGGAAGTCGTGGTGGACGCCGTGGAGGACGAAGTGGATACGCCGGCCCCACGCAGTGTCGTTCACCCAGTGGAAGACGTAGCGGTGGAGCACGTACTCGGTGAGCGTCCAGAGGACGACGCCCGCGGCGAAGAGCGCGGCGGTCGTCCCGAGCGGGAGGGCCCTCTGGTGCGTCCGGTACAGGCAGAAGGCGATGACGGGAATCCAGAACACGAACGGCGTGGCGGGGTGGATGCGCGAGAAGCGCTCGATGAGGTCGCTCTCGAACATGCGGGTCGTCTCGGGACGACTCACGGCGGCGGGGTGTAGGCGATCCACGGCTGCCCTCCTATCCCACATCACGGATCTTTCGCAAGGAGAGGCGCGGCCGGAGCGGCGACGTGCGCCGTGCCCCTTGACGCGCGCTCAATCCTTGTGGAGTACAGGCAGCGCACCTCCATGCCCGATCCGCAACGCCTCGCCCGTGCTGTCCAAGTTTGCGCCCGTGGGCTCGGGCGAATCGGCCGCGAGCGCGCGCGCGCGGGCAACATCACGCCGCAGCAGGCGGACGCGATCGAGCTCATCGAGGCGCGCGGCGTCGTGTCGACATCCGTGCTCGCGGATCTCCTCGGGATCGACCCTTCCACCGCCAGCCGGAACCTCGCAGGCCTCCAGCGCGCGGGGCTCATCTCGCGCAAGCGCGACGCCGAGGATGGACGCCAGACCGACGTTCGGCTCACGCCGAAGGGCAGGCGCGTCGCCGAGGCGGTCACGTCCGACGCCCTGCGCGCGTTCAACGCGCTCATCGACCGCGTGCCGCGCGGTGACCGCCCACGCGTCCACGACGCGATCGAGATCCTCGCGCGCGCCGTCCTCGCGACCGAATCCTAGTCACGGCGGCACGACGCGAGGACAGCGTCGCGAGAGCGATGGCGCGTCAGTTCAGGATCTTGCGGGCGATGTGCAGGACGGCGTCGTTCGACGCCTTGCGAATCTGATCGTGGATCTCTTCCTCGGGGGCCTCGGTGTCGACGTAGATGCCGAGGTCCGTCCCTTGGGCGTAGAAGCCTCCGGGGCGCTTGCCTCCGTCGCGGTCGAGCTTCATCGACTGGACGGGGACCGCGACGACCTTCGTACCCACGCGAAGCTGCACGTAACCGAGCAGGCGGGACGGTGCGTTCATTTCTCGCATGGGACCTACCCTTCCACCCAGGAAGGTAAGCACGAGTCGGACCATCGCAATGGTCTGGAGGAGCGCGGCGGTCAGCTCCCCGTCGTGCCGCCGCCGCCGGACGTGCCGCCGCCGCTCGAGGACGATGCCGGCGCCGCAGCCGGCGGGGGGGCCGTGGAGCCCGTCCCTTCTTTCGTAGCCGCGACCTTGGTGTCCGCCTTCGCGTCCGACTTGGCGTCGGGCGACGTGGTAGCGCCATCCTCCGACTTCGTCGCACCGGGCTTCTTCGACGAATACAGGTCCGCGTACCAACCTCCCCCCTTCAGGATGAAGTTTCCCGCGCTGATCTGGCGCTTGGCGGTCTTCTGGTGGCACTTGGGGCAGACCTCGATCGCGGGCTCGGAGATTTTCTGGATCTCCTCCCAGGCGTTCTGGCAGCTCGGGCAGATGTACTCGTAGGTGGGCATCGATGGGGGCTCGGGAACGCGTGGGCTTGCGCCCGAATTATGGATGGGAGTCGAATCTGTCAAGCACGGGCCTTCCGCGCGTCTCGCGAGACGAGAGAATCCCGGCCTCGCGCGACCCGAGGCCGCCGCGCGGGCGAGCCATTTCGCTTGAACCCGCTCCTCCGCCCGCGTAAGCACGGGGTGTCCGCATTTGGTGCTCCACCGGGTCTCCGGGGGCGCTCCGGAGGCGGGACGTCTCGTCCCTCTCGTACAAGCTGCGTCTTACCTCCGAACGGAGCGCACGTCGAACGCGCTCCAACCCGCCCGCCGCATCGGTCATGGGGGCGGGACTCGAAAGGTCCGGCCAGCCGGCACCGTGCCCGTACGGGGAGTGCGCGACGCCGTAGCGGTCGCCTCGCCGGAAGTCTCGGCAAGGAGCCCCACGGAAGGACGCGGGCCGGTCCCGCCTTCGGAGCACGCATGAAGATCAAGCGCCTCGAGATGATCGGGTTCAAGTCGTTCGTCGACCGTACGGTGGTCAATTTCGATCACGACGTCATGGCCATCGTCGGGCCGAACGGCTGCGGCAAGTCGAACATCGTCGACGCCATCCGGTGGTGCATGGGCGAGCAGTCGGCCAAGCACCTGCGCGGCCAGAAGATGGAGGACGTCATCTTCAGCGGCTCCGAGTCACGCTCGGGGCACGACTTCGCGGAGGTCACGCTCACGTTCGAGAACGACACGGGCGACCTGCCGATCGAGTACCGCGACTACCCCGAGATCGCCGTCACGCGCCGCCTCCATCGGAGCGGAGACAGCGACTACCTCATCAACAAGACCCCGGTGCGCCTGAAGGACGTGACCGATCTGTTCCTCGGGACGGGCGCGGGGACGAAGGCGTATTCGATCGTCGAGCAGGGCAAGATCGGGCTCATCGTCAGCGCCAAGCCCGAGGACCGGCGGCTGCTCATCGAGGAGGCCGCGGGCATCACGAAGTACAAGTCGCGGAAGAAGCAGGCCGAGCGGAAGATGGAGCTCACGCAGCAGAACCTCCTGCGCGTGGGGGACATCGTGGCGGAGATCGAGCGGAACCTCGGCTCCTTGAAGCGCCAGGCCGCGAAGGCGGAGCGGTACCTCGAGTATCGCGCCGAGCTCGAGGACCTCTCGCTCTACGAGGCGTCGCACAGGTACCTGGAGACGGTCGGCTGGATGACGTACGAGTCATCGCGTGTCGAGGCGCACACGCTCGAGAGCGATGAGGTGCGGGTCGAGCTCCTCGCCGAGGAGGCCGGCCTCGAGGGGCTCCGCCAGACCGCGCACGAGGCTGAGCAGGTCCTCGACGCGGCGCAGAACGACCACTTCGAGGCGGAGAACCGCGTCCGTACCGAAGAGGCCGCGATTCTTCGCGCGAAGGACAAGCTGGCCGCGCTCGAGAGCCGAGCCCTACAGGCGAGCGAGGAGGCGAGCGAGATCGCGTCGCAGATCGCCCAGCTGTCGCAGGAGAACGAGCAGGTCCGGGTCGACGTCGCCGCCCTGGAGGAGGCCGAGGCGGGGCAGGCCGCGACGGTCGCCGAGAAGGAGGCGCGGCTCGCGGAGGTCGTCACGGAGCACGACGTGGCGGAGGCGGCGCTCCGGGACATCCGGCAGAGGAGCGCGGAGGCGCAGGCGCGGATCGCAGGGGCCGAGGCCAAGCTCGCCGGGTTCGAGCGGCGGCGCGAGGAGATGACCGTGCGGCACGAGAAGCTCGCGGGCGAGGAGACCGAGCTCACGCAGCTGGTCTCCGAGCAGGCGACCCGCGCGTTGCACCTCGAGTCGGCCGCGCGTGACCTCCGGGAAGGCAAGACGGCGAGCGTCGAGGATCAGGAGCGCATCGAGGCGCGACTCGCCGAGCTCCGCGTCGCGCTCTCGGAGAGCGACCTCTCGCTCGACGCCGCAAAGGGGGAGCTCTCAAAGAAGCGCTCGCGCATGCACGCGCTGCTCGAGGTCCACGCGAGGCTCGAGGGGGTGGGCGCCGGGGTGAAGGCGTTGCTCGGGACGAAGGACGCGACGCTCGGCGGTCTCGTGGCCGACCGCATCGAGGCGCCGCACGCGTACGTCGGAGCGCTCGCGGGGCTGCTCGGAAGTCGGCTGCAGGACGTCGTCGTCACCGACCTCGCGCACGGCTCCGAGCTCCTCGTGGAGCTGGGTGCCGCGAAAGCGGGTCGTGCGACGATCGTCTCTGAGAGCCCGCGGCGCGTGGTCGCCGGGGACGATCGCCTCCCTGACGCGCTGGCCATCGAAGGCGTGGTCGCGCGGCTCATCGACGAGCTCCGGTTCGCACCGGAGGACGAGGCGCTCGTCCGGACGCTCGTCGGCGGCGCGCTCGTCGTCCGCGACATCGCTGCGGCCTGGCGGGTGCGGAGCGCGCTCTCGAGCGCAGGCGTGTCGACCTCGGTCGTGACCCTCGATGGCACCGTGCTCCACGCGGACGGTCGGGTCTCGGGCGGGACGGGCGAGGATCTCGCCGCCGGCATGCTCGACGGCAAGCGCGAGGCGCGCGAGCTCGGAGACCTCGTGCGGGGCCTCGACGCGAAGGTGACGGAGCTCCTCGCGCGGCACCAGGCGCTCCGGAGCTCGCTCGTGGATTCGCAGGGCGCGCTGGACGCCGCGAGGCGGAAGGCGCACGCGGACGAGCTCTCGCTCGTCTCCGCCGAGAAGGACCTCCGCGCCGTCCACGCGCAGCAGCAAAACCTCGTGCAGCGCGCCGAGCGCGTGCGCGTCGAGCTCGCGGAGCTCGGCCTCGCCGTGGGGGAGGCCGATCGCGAGAAGGAGGGGGCGCTGCGGGTCCTGGAGGAGGCGCGGGCGACGCTTTCGGAGCTCTCGTCGTCGGTCGAGGCGGCGGAGATCGCGGTCGCGACCTCACGCGAGCTCCTCGACGTCGCGCGCGTGGATTTGACCGACCACAGGGTGCGCATCGCGGGGATCCGCGAGAGGCTCGCGGGCGCGCGCGGGACGTTGCAGCGTCTGTCGCGCAGCACGGACGAGCTTCGCGCGCGGGCGGCACGGCTCGAGGAGGAGCGCACGCAGAGCGCGGCGGCATTCGGCGAGACGGCCGCTTCGCTCTTCCTGCACGGCGAGACGCGCCGGGTCGCGCTGGATCACGCCCAGGCGACGAACGACGCGCTCGTGTCTGCGCGCGCGGCGTTCGAGGCGCAGCGCGCCGAGCTGTCGAAGTGCGAGCTGGGGCTGAAGGGGCTCCGCGCGCGGGCGGACGAGGTACGTGCGGTGCTCACCAAGCACGAGCTCGCTCTCCGGGAGCGGCAGCTCACCCTCCAGCACCTGCTCGAGAGCGTCGCGGAGAAGTTCCGCGGCCTCCACCTGCCCCGCGTGGTGGGCGACTACCACCTGCGCGCTGCGCCCGACGAGGAGACCCACGCGCGCACTACCGAGCTCACGAACCTGATCGCGCGGATGGGGAGCGTCAACCTCGACGCCGTCCGTGAGCACGAGGAGGCTGAGAAGCGCTACGCCTTCTACTCCGAGCAAAAGGCTGACCTCGACAAGGCGCTCGCCGATCTCGAGCGCGCGATCACGCAAATGAACCGCGAGTCGCGCCGCCTCTTCGCCGAAACGTTCGCGGCCGTGAACCTGAAGTTCCAGGAGATCTTCCCCCGCATGTTCCGCGGCGGCGCGGCGTCGCTCCGGCTCACGAACCCGGACGACATGCTCGAGACCGGGATCGATATCCTCGCACAGCCACCCGGCAAGAAGCTCTCGAGCATCGAGCTCATGTCGGGCGGCGAGAAGGCGCTGACGGCCGTGTCGCTCATCTTTGCCATCTTCCAGATCAAGCCGTCGCCGTTCTGCATCCTCGACGAGGTCGACGCGCCGCTCGATGAGGCGAACGTCGCGCGCTACAACGAGACGATCCGCACGATGACGCACCGCTCGCAGTTCATCCTCATCACGCACATCAAGCGAACGATGCAGCTCGCGGACGTGCTCTACGGCGTGACGATGCAGGAGTCGGGCGTTTCGCGACTGGTGAGCGTGAAGCTCAACGTCGCGGGCGAGGAGCGAAAACCCCGGCCGGCAGCGGAGCACGTCGCCGTTGCCTGAGCGCTACTTCCCCTTCAGCCGCGCAGGCACCCCGCGCTTCGCCACCGTGTCACGCGCCTCTTTCGGATCGCTCTCGGGATAATCGATCGTGTAGTGCAGCCCGCGGCTCTCCCTCCGGGAGAGCGCACACTCGACGATGAGCTGCGCGACGCACGCGATGTTCCGGAGCTCGAGGAGATCGCGCGTGACGAAGTACTTCCAGTAGTACTCGACGATCTCCTCCTGCAGGAGGGCGATGCGGCGCGCGGCTCGCTGGAGGCGTTTCGTCGACCGGACGATGCCGACGTAGTTCCACATCAGGCGCCGGAGCTCGTCCCAGTTCTGTGTGATCACGACGGCCTCGTCCGGGCTCCCGGCCTGGCCGACGTCCCAGTCGGGCACGTCGGGCCACGGCTTCTTCCGCTCCATCTCCTGGAGCGCGAGCGCAGCGCGGTGACCGAAGACGAGCCCTTCGAGGAGCGAGTTAGACGCAAGGCGGTTGGCGCCGTGGAGCCCCGTGTGGGCTACCTCGCCGATCGCCCAGAGGCCGGGGATCGTCGTGCGGCCGTCGAGATCCGTCGATACGCCGCCGCACGCGTAGTGCGCCGCGGGGACGACGGGGATCGGCTGCGTCGTGATGTCGACTCCGAAGCGGAGGCACTCGGCGTAGATGCCCGGGAACTGCTCGCGGACGAACGCTGGCTTCTTGTCCGTGATGTCGAGCAGGACGTGGTCGATGCCTGCCCGCTTCATCTCGAAGTCGATGGCGCGCGCCACGATATCGCGCGGGGCGAGC
>Ga0209415_10011169_pt1 | contig 15154 bp, 15 predicted proteins | sample PeaSoiSIISIP2007_FD_187696 | JGI IMG/M metagenome (GOLD analysis project Ga0209415, IMG submission 187696) | Peat soil microbial communities from Weissenstadt, Germany - SII-SIP-2007 (SPAdes) (version 2) | ecosystem: Environmental > Terrestrial > Soil > Wetlands > Peat | place: Germany... | reverse complement strand
ACGCAGAAGCCGGTGGTGGCGGTGATCTACACGCATTTCCATCCGGATCACACCAGCGGCGTGAAGGCGTTTGCCTCTACCGGGGATGTTACGGAGGGCCGTGTCGCGATTTATGCGCAGGAATCCCTGCTGAAGAACTACGTCACGCAAGGCGAGCTGATCGGGCCGATTCTAGGCGTGCGCAGCTCGTATTCGTTTGGCGCCGGAATGACCGCTGAGGAACGGAAGGACATGAATTATGGCCTGGGGCCGCTATACCTGCCGGGCACGACCTCATTTATTCCGCCGACGAAAACGTTCGCGGAAACATTGGACCCGACCATCGCCGGAGTGAAGCTTCGGCTGATTCACGTGCCGAGCGAAACGCCCGATCACCTGAACGTTTTTCTGCCCGATTCGCGCGTCCTACTTTCGGGCGATATGATCCAGGGACCGGCTTTTCCGAACATCCACACGCTTCGCGGCGCGAGCTTCCGCGATCCACTGGCGTGGGTGGAAAGCATCGATCGTATGCGTGCAGTGGGCGCCGAGCATCTGGTCCCGTCGCATGGCCAGCCGGTGTCTGGGAAAGAAAAAGTCGAAGAGGTCATGCGCAATTATCGCGACGGAATCCAGTTCGTGCACGATCAGACCATCCGCTACATGAATCGCGGCATGACGCGGGATGAGCTGGTGGCGGCCGTGAAGCTTCCACAGCATCTTGCAAGTTACTCCCCGTATCTGCGCGAATTTTACGGAACGGTCTCGCATTCGGTGCGGGAGATTTACGTCGGCTATCTGGGATGGTTCGAAGGCGATCCGGTGGCGCTCGATCCGACGCCGCCCGCGGAATCCGCGCGGCGCCACGTGATGTTGATGGGCGGTCGCGACCGCGTGCTTGGCGAAGCTCGTCAAGCAATGGACGCCGGCGACGCGCAATGGGCAGCGGAGCTCGCGACGTACCTGATCCGCATGAATCACGACGATAAAGACGCGCGGGCGGTCAAGGCCGAGGCGTTTCGCAAGCTCGGCTACGCGTCGCTCAATACCAATTGGCGAAACTGGTACCTCGCTTCCGCGCATGAGCTGGATGGGACGCTCGACGTGGCGGCGGTGACCACGCGGGCGCGGGCGAACTTCGGGTCGCCCGAGACCATCGCCGCTTTGCCGGCGCGCGTGTGGGTGGAGGGCCTGACGACTCGGCTGAAGTCTGAAGCGACGCTCGACGTTCACACCACCATGGCGTTTCGGTTCCCGGATGTGAAGGAGGAATACGGCCTGGAAGTGCGCAGGGGCGTCGCGCAGTTTGACGAATCCGCGCCAGCCAAAGCTGATGTGGGAATCAGTCTCGACAAGCGAGTTCTAGATCAGTTGATCGCCGGGCGTATGACGCTGGTGCGCGGGTTGAATTCGGGGCAAATCAGCGTGACCGCAGGGACGCGCGCCGATGTTCTGAAATTTTTCGAGTATTTCGATCCTTCGAATGGCGATCCGATCTCGCTTACGGTTCGCTGAACTTCTCCTACAATAAAACCTGTGCTCGGATTCGAGATTCAGGCCGTTTGCCCCAGTACCGGCGCGCGTGCGGGGATTCTCCATACCGCTCATGGCGATGTCGAGACTCCGGTTTTCATGCCAGTCGGTACTCAGGCGGCCGTCAAAGGGATTCTTCCGCGCGAACTGATCGACGATCTCGACGCTAAAATCATTCTCGCCAACACATATCATCTTTTCCTGCGGCCGGGGCACGAGACCATCCGGAAACTCGGTGGATTGCATGAGTTCATGGCATGGCCGCGGGCTATCCTGACCGATTCGGGCGGGTTTCAGGTCTTCAGCCTCAACAGCTTACGTAAGATCACGGAAGAAGGGGTGCTGTTCCGGTCGCATCTCAATGGCGACGCGCACCTGTTTACTCCAGAATCGACCATCGATGTGCAGATAGCGCTCGGCAGCGACGTCATGATGGTCCTCGATGAATGCTTGGAGTATCCGGCGAGTCACGAAGCGGCTCGCGTCTCGACGGACCGGACCGTCCGCTGGGCGCGAAAGGCTTACTCGCATTATCGGGAGCGGGCCGACGGCCAGCGCATGTGTTTCCCGATCGTGCAAGGGGCCATGTTTCCGGATCTACGTCGCCAGTGCGCCGAGCAGCTTCTGGAGCTGGACGCCGACGGCTACGCGATCGGAGGCCTTTCCGTCGGCGAGCCGAGGGCGCTTAGCCTGGAAATGGCGGAAATTTCGACCGCGCTGCTCCCGCGCGACCGGCCGCGCTATGTGATGGGAGTCGGGATGCCGGAGGAACTCCCGCAATATGTCGCGCGAGGAGTCGACATGATGGACTGCGTGCTGCCATCGCGCAATGCCCGCAACGGATATCTTTTTACATCCGATGGACGCGTGATTATCAAACAGACTCAATATAAAGAAGATGCGAGTCCTATCGATTCGTCCTGCCCGTGCTATACGTGCCGGAACTTTTCGCGCGCCTATCTGCGGCACCTGTTTCTGGCGGCGGAGATGACGTTTTCGACCCTGGCTACCCTCCACAACCTGAGGCGGTACCTTGACATCATGCGGGAGATCAGGCAGGCTATATTACTTGGGAAGTTCCCCGAGGTCCTGAAGGCCGTGTCTCTGCACGTATCAGAAGACGGGCCGAGTTAGAAGAAACCCCAAAATGTTCGCCCTATTACTCTTGCAGCAGGCGCCCGCGACCGGAACCTCGAATCCGGCCATGAGTTTCCTGCCGCTGATCTTCATCGTAGCCATCTTCTACTTCCTGGTGTTCATGCCGATGCAGCGGCAGAAGAAGCAGCAGGCGGCGATGCTCTCGGGGTTGCAGAGCGGCAATGAGGTGCTCACCACCGGCGGCATCGTCGGGACCATCGTGAGCATCACGGGCGATACCCTGATCCTGCGCGTGAAACCGGATAACATTAAGCTGCAGGTGGCGCGCAGCGCGGTGTCGAGCCTGGTCAATCAGGAAAAATCCACAGAGGAAAAGAAGTAAGTCATGAAAAGCAATCTCAAGTTCAGGGCCATCGCGATCCTGGTGGTCATCTTGATCTGCGTCTATGGGATCATCGGCCTGCCGACCTCCAAGCAGGAGCTGGTGGACAACTGGAAGAAGAACATCCGGCTGGGTTTGGACCTGAAGGGCGGCAGCCAGCTGGTGCTCCAGGTGCAGCTTCAGGACGCGTTCAAGGCGGAAGCCGACCGCGTGATGCAGCGCCTGAAGGACGAGATGAACAAGGCCTCCATTGCCTACACGGAGATGGGCCGCAACAATCCGGAGATCATCGCGGACGCGGCGAAGATTCAGATCGACATCAAAGGCGTGCCGGTGAATCAGTCCGGGAACTTCCGGCAGATCGTGACAGAAAACTACGGGACTGCTTGGATTCTGACGCCGGTCAGCTCCACCGACTTCCGCATGACCATGCAGCCGACGTTCGCGCTTAAGATGAAAGACGACACGCTCACCCAGAGCATCAACACGATCGACAACAAAATCAACGGGCTGGGGCTCTCCGAATCGAGCGTGCAGAAGCGCGGCGGCTCGACGGATGAAGCCGAGATCCTGGTGCAACTTCCCGGCGTCGATGATCCGGCTCATGTCAAGCAGCTTCTGAAAACGCAAGCCGTACTGGAACTGCGCGAGGTCCTGAGCCAGCAGACGTTTTCTTCGCCTGAAGAAGCGCGCGCGAGCAAAGGCGGTGTTTTGCCGCTGGATGCCGAGATCGTTAAGGGACAGCCTCGCCCCGGCTCGCCGCCGGAGTACTATATCCTGTCGCGCAACGCGGTGGTGACGGGAGGCGACCTTCGCGATGCGCGTCCGCAGCAATCGTCGAATACGCTCGGTTGGGAGACCGAGTTTGTTTTGACCCAGGAAGCGGCGAAACGTTTTGAGAAATTCACTGCGGCGAACATTGGGAACCGGCTGGCGATCGTGCTCGACAAGATGGTGATCAGCGCGCCGGTGATTCATGGAAAAATCGCCGATAACGGCGTGATCGAGGGGCTTTCGGGTCACGAGGAAGCGGCTGATCTCGCGCTGAACCTGCGCGCTGGTTCGTTGCCGGCGGGAATTGAAGTACTGGAAGAGCGCACGGTCGGGCCGTCGCTCGGGTCGGATTCGATTAAGGAAGGGACGCTGGCTGGCATCGCGGGTGTGCTCGCCGTGGTGTGCGTAATGCTGGTGTACTACAAGCGCAGCGGGATAAACGCGACGCTGGCTCTGATCTTGAATGCGATCATTCTGGTTGCCGCGCTCAGCTACTTCAACGCGGCCCTGACGCTGCCCGGAATCGCCGGCGTGATTTTGACGGTCGGTATGGCCGTCGACTCGAATGTTCTGATTTTCGAGCGCATCCGCGAAGAACTGCGCGCCGGGAAGGCCGTGATCGCCGCCGTCGACGCGGGCTTCAAAAAAGCGTTTCTGACCATTATCGACACGCACGTTACCACCGTGGTTTCCTGCGCGATTCTGTTCCTGTTCGGTACTGGGCCGGTGAAGGGATTCGCGGTCACATTGGTCATCGGTCTGTTGGCCAATGTTTTCACCGCGATCTTCGTTTCGCGGACGATTTTCGACTGGGAACTGGGAATGCAGAAGCGGGTGGTTACGTTAAGTATTTGACGTAACTTGAACTGACACGGGTTCTTTGGTATGTTGATAAGCCGCGGTTGTGGAAAAAACTGCCAAGCCTCCCGGAGAGAGGGAACTTTGGAACACCGGCCGGTGTCTGTAACACTAAGCCGGCTGTATAGGCTCAATGGAATTATTTAAGAACACGAATTTTGACTTCCTCGGGAAGAAGTGGCCGTTCATCGGTCTCTCCCTGGTGGTCACTGCGGCCGGGCTGATCAGTCTTGCGATGAAGGGCGGTCCCAAATACGGCATCGACTTTACGGGTGGCGCGAACATGATGCTCAGGTTCAACCATGAACCTCCCGTACAGCAGATCCGCAGCGCTCTCAGCAGTAAGATCAGCGGAGAAATCTCGGTCCAGCAGATCAGCGGCACGCAGGACGTGCAGGTGGGCACCCAGCTCGCCAATGAAAAAGAGTTGAACCAAAACCGCCAGATCATCGAGGACACACTACGTTCGACGTTCGGCGGCGGAGAAGGAAAGCTGGATCTGAACAATTCCGCAGCCGAGCAGCTTGCCGATCGCCTGCGGGAGCCGTTGCTGACGGCCGGGGTTTCCATGCCCGAGCAAGACTTGCAGGACATGACCAAAGCGATCGAAGCCTATCGCGCCAACAAGGGCGGCATCCTGAATTCGTTCGACGAACTTTCTTCGGTTAAAGGTGTAACACCGGCAGTGATTCAGGCGTTAAAGAAAGAGTGCTCGTTGGGCTCTTTCACGATTCTGTCGGCGGATATGGTGGGGCCCAAGGTCGGCAAGGAGCTTCAGAAGCAGGCGATCCTGGCGACGTTGTATGCGCTGGGCGGGATGCTGGTCTACATCGCGTTCCGGTTCGAGTGGATTTATGGAGCCGCGGCGGTGATTGCGTGCTTCCACGATACGATCATCACCATCGGCCTGTTCTCGCTGTTCAACAAGGAAATTTCTCTCACGGTAGTCGCCGCGCTGCTGACCCTGGTCGGTTATTCGATGAATGACACCATCGTGGTGTTCGACCGCATTCGCGAAAATCTGAAGCTGATGCGCCGGGAGAAGCTGGAAGCGCTGATCAACATTAGCGTGAATCAAACCCTGAGCCGGACGGTGTTGACCAGCGGTTTGACGCTGTTGACCGCGTTGTCGCTGTTTCTGTTCGGCGGCCAGGTACTAAACGGCTTTTCATTCGCACTAGTAATGGGAATCATCTTCGGAACGTATTCTTCGGTTTACATTGCCAGCCCAATCCTGATATTCTGCCAGAACATTCTTGAGTCGAGGAAGAAGACCGGCGGCGGGATCAGTGCGCCGGTGAAGGAAAAAGAAATGGCTGCGCCGCGGAAGGCGAGCAGGTAGTTTGAGGCAAGTGAAGGGAGGAGACGAAAATGTTCGAACAATCATTCGTTGAAGCAGGCAATAAGACCCGCAAGGGTGCATCGGTGTTCATATCGTTCACGATTCAGGTCCTGATCATCATCGTCTTCATTCTGATTCCGTTGATCTATACCGAGGTGCTGCCGAAGGCGACCTTAACGTCGTTTCTAACTGCGCCGCCACCACCTCCGCCGCCACCACCTCCACCGCCCCCGGTGGCGCCAAAAATTATCAAAGTGGCGCCGCGCCAGTTTGACGCCGGCCGGTTGATGGCCCCCAAGGAGATACCCAAAAGCGTGGCCCTGATTCAGGAAGATGCACTGCCGCCTCCCGTGGCCGGCGGTGGTGTGATCGGCGGCGTGCCGGGCGGTGTTCCGGGCGGCGCCGGCGGCGTGATTGGCGGAATTATCGGATCGGTGCCCACGGCGGCGCCTCCGCCTCCCACTGTGAAAGAGGTCAAGCCCACCACGCCACAGCGTATTCGAGTGGGTGGAAATGTGCAGGCTGCGAATTTGATCAAGAAAGTAACGCCGCCCTATCCCGCGCTGGCCAAGCAGGCGCGCATTCAGGGTGTGGTGCGGTTCACCGCCATCATCGGCAAGGATGGCACCATTCAGAACCTTCAACTGGTCAGCGGTCACCCGCTGCTGGTCCCGTCCGCTACCGAAGCGGTGAAGCAGTGGCTTTACAAACCGACTCTTCTGAACAATGAGCCGGTGGAAGTGATTACTCAAATTGAAGTGAATTTCACTTTGAGTCAGTAAGACAGAGCGGGAGGCTTCCAAGTCGCCCGCTTTCAATTTCAACTCGCAGGAGAACACTATGCTTTTACAATTGCAGGTTTGGGCCTTCATGCTCCTCCAGGAGACTGCGGCGCCCGTGAGTTTCGACCCGCGCGCCATGTGGGGCAACATGAGCTGGCCCGCCCGCCTGGTCGTGATCATGCTGTTTATTATGTCGGCGTGGTCGATCGGTGTCATGATCGACCGTTTTATCGCCTACAATGCAGCCCACAAGCAGTCCCGCCAGTTTGCTCCGGCCGTGGCCGGCGCGCTGCGGGAAGGCAAACTGGATGAGGCCATCAAGATCGCCGACCGGTACAGCAAGAGCCACCTGGCCAAGGTAGTGGTCGCGGGGTTGCAAGAGTTCCGGGCGCATCAGATGAGTTCGGACATATCGGGTGAAGAGATTGAAGCATCCCGACGGGCTCTGGAACGCGCGGAAGCCATCGTTCACGCCGAACTGAAGCGCGGCATTTCGAGCCTCGCGACCATCGGCTCGACGGCTCCCTTCGTGGGACTGTTCGGAACCGTGCTCGGCATCATCAACGCGTTCAAGGGCATTTCGACGGAGAAGTCCACCGGTCTGGGCGCGGTCGCGGGCGGTATTTCGGAAGCGTTGGTGACCACCGCCGTCGGTTTGTTCGTCGCGATCCCCGCGGTTATGGTGTTCAACTATTTCACCAACCGCGTGGAAGCGTTCGACGTCGAGATGGGCAACTCCAGCTCGGAACTGATCGACTACTTCCTGAAGCGGTCGCAGAAGGCCGGCGCCGGCAAGTAGGATTCGGGAACGCTCTCGCGAGTTGAAACAGGCCATCGGGGCGGGCGAGCCGCTCGCCCCGCTCTGGCCGAGACTAAGGAGCAGGTATGGAAAAGAAAAAAGCGCCGTCGGTAATGAACGATATCAACGTCACTCCCATGGTGGACGTGATGCTGGTGCTGCTGATCATCTTCATGGTCATCACGCCTATGTTGACCAAGGGCGTGACGGTGGAGAAAGTGGTCACCAAGAACGCCATTGCGATGCAGGCCGCCGACAAAGAGGACGCGATCCTGGTCGCGGTCACGCGCAACGGGCAGTTCTGGCTGAGCCCCGGCAACAACCAGATCCACATTGAGGATCTTCCGGGCAAAGTTCGCGACCTGCAGACCAACAAGCTCGACAAGACGGTTTACATCAAAGCCGACGCGCGAGCCAAGTACGAAGCGGTCGAGGACGTGGTCGACAACCTGCGCGCCGCGGGCGTGGACCAGATCGGACTGCTGACGGAGCAGAGGAATCAGGACGTCCCCACCGGCGGGGGCAAGCCGGCGACGCCCGCACAATAGTTTTCAGGAACCGATTTAAGGAGAATTTGTCATGGCAATGAGTATGGGTGGTGGAAAAGGCGGAGCGAAGTGCGACATCAACGTCACTCCGCTGATCGACGTGCTGCTGGTGCTGCTGATCATCTTCATGGTGATCACGCCGTTGACGCCGCACGGCCTGGACGTTCTGGCGCCCCAGCCGCCGCCGCCCAACACGCCGCCTCCCGATCCGAGCCAGGACCGCACCGTCGTGATCCAGATCGCCAAAGACAAGTCAATGAAGCTGAACCAGGATCCTATCGAGGTGGACAAGCTGCAAGCTCGACTGGAGGAGGTCTTTAAGACGCGCGCGGAGCGGGTGGTGTTCGTCAAAGGCGATCCGGACCTTGCGTTTGAGACCGTCGCGAACGCGATCGATATCGCCAAGGGCGCGGGAATCGACCGGATCGGTCTGATGACCCCCAAGGTAGAGGCCGGGCAATAGATCTGGATCATAAATTTTGAAGTCAAGAAGAGAGAATGCGTATGCGTAAAGCGACGTTTAGGACCGCAGCCGGATTGGTCGGCTGTATGCTTGCACTGACGGTTGGATGCGACAAGTTGAAATCGCGCGACCAGTTGAATCAGGGCGTGCAGGCATTCAGAAACGCAAAATATAGCGACGCGGTGGAGCATTTTAAACAGGCCATCGCGCTGGACGAAAACAATCCTTACGCGCGTCTCTATCTGGCCACCGCGTACATGTCGCAATGGATCCCGGGCGCCGTATCCCCGGAGAATACCGACATGGCGACCAAAGCCAGGGACGAATTCATGAAGGTGCTGGACAAGGACCCGAATGAAAAAACGGCTCTCGTGTCGCTTGCCTCCCTGAATTACAACGAGGCGTCTTCATTGCCTCCCGACCAGAAAGTCGCGAAACTCGACGAGGCCGCGAAGTGGTACAAGAAGGTGATCGAAGTGGATCCAAAGAACAAGGAAGCATTTTATAGCCTCGGCGTAATTGCCTGGGCCAAGTGGTATCCGGCCGACATGATCGCGCGCGCGAATCTGAAGATGAAGCCCGAAGATCCCGGTCCCATCAAAGACAAAAAGGTCAAGGAAGAACTCAAAACCCAATACCTGGGGATCATCGATGAGGGCATGAGCGATCTGCACAAAGCGCTCGAGATCGATCCGGAGTATGAAGACGCCATGTCCTACATGAACCTGCTGGTTCGCGAAAAGGCCGACCTGGTCGACAGCCCGGACGACTATAAGCAACAGGTTCAGGTCGCCGACGGTTGGATCCAGAAGGCCCTGGACACCAAGAAAGCCAAAGCCGCGCGCCAACCGACCACCGGCGGCATCACGGCAGAGCCGGCGAAGTAACGGCCGCGGGTCCTTGAACCCGCACGATACACTGTAAGTAACAATGCCGTCTGATTCGACTGAGGTGGCTCCCACCGCAGTCTCCGCCGATCCCGTCGCTCAGATTTTCACGGAACTCGAATCCCGCATCCGTGAATTTCGGCCCAACGAGGATCTGGCGCCGCTCGAAAAGGCATACCGCTTCGCCGCCGCCCGCCATGAAGGCCAGAAACGCGCCTCCGGCGAGCCGTACATGGTCCATCCGCTGCTGGTGACCCGCCAGCTCGCTGAAATGCACATGGACATGACGTGCCTCGAAACAGGTCTTCTGCATGATGTGGTGGAGGACACCTCGGCAACCCTCGATGAGATTCGCAAGAATTTCGGCGACGAAGTGGCCCGCTGCGTGGACGGCGTCACCAAGCTGAGCAAACTGAATCTCGCCTCGCGCGAGGAGCGGCAGGCCGAAAGCGTCCGCAAGATGCTGCTGGCCATGGTCGACGATATTCGCGTGGTCCTGGTGAAGCTGGCCGACCGTCTGCACAATATGCGCACGCTCGATTCGCTGCCGCGCGAAAAGCAGCTCCGCATCGCGCAGGAAACCATCGAAATCTATGCGCCCATCGCGCACCGCCTCGGCATGGGCCGAATCCGCGGCGAGCTGGAGGATCTCTCCTTCAAATACCTGGAACCCGAAGCATCCGCGGAATTGCTCAAGGAATTCGACGCCGCTCGCGCTTCAAATGAGGCTCTGCTGCACGAGGTCAAGCACACCGTGGAGGTGAACCTGGCTCGCGAAGGCATCCCCGCCCGCGTCGAAACTCGGGTCAAGCGTGCGTATTCCGTCTACCAGAAGCTCAAGCGGCAAAAAATAACCTTGGACCAGGTGTACGATCTGCTGGCGGTCCGCATCATCACCGATTCGGTGAAGAACTGCTATGCCGCGCTCGGCGTCATTCATAATGAATGGCATCCCATCCCCGGACGGATCAAGGATTTTATCGCCATCCCGCGTCCCAATCTGTATCAATCGCTGCATACGTCGGTGATGGGCCCCGAAGGGCGCCACTTCGAAGTGCAGATCCGCACGGAGGAGATGCATCGCATTGCCGAAGAAGGTATCGCCGCGCACTGGAAATATAAGGAGGGCCGTCGTGGTCCCGCAACCGCCGCGGACGATCAGCGGATCGCCTGGCTGCGCCAACTGGTCGAGTGGCAGCGCGAGCTCCGCGATCCCGGCGAGTTCATGTCCACGCTCAAAGTGGACTTGTATCCGGAAGAAGTCTACACCTTCACGCCGCGCGGAAAAGTGATCATCTTGCCGCGCGACGCGACGCCTATCGATTTCGCGTACGCCATCCATTCCGACGTCGGCAACCGCTGCACTGGTGCGAAAGTCAACGGCCGCATCGTGCCGCTCAAGTCTTCGCTTCGCAATGGCGACGTAGTTGAGATCCTTACCCAGCCGGGACACCTGCCGAGCAAGGACTGGCTCGCGGTGGTCAAAACGTCCAAGGCGCGCAACAAAATCAAGCACGTCATCAACACGACGGAGCGTGCCAAGGCCATCGAAATCGGCGAGAAACACCTGGAAAAAGAAGCCCGGCGTCTGGGTGTGAAAATGGCGGAGGTCACCAAGAGCCAACTGGAGGCCGTTGCCAGCGAATACGGCTACAGCAAGATGGAGGATCTGCACGCCGCGCTCGGGTACGGCAAGTTTTCTCCACGCCAGGTTTTGCAAAAGCTGGCGCCCGATAAAATTCCGGTCGAGCCCGCGCCGGAGCCTTCTGCGCCCGCGCCGTCCCGTCCCGTCATGCCCGAAGGCGGGCACGACCTGGTCATCAAGGTGAAGGGCATCGACGACTTACTGGTGTACCGCGCCAAGTGTTGCAATCCGATTCGCGGTGAAGCCATCGTCGGGTATGTGACACGTGGGAAAGGCGTCGCCGTGCATTCCGTTAACTGCGCCAACGTGCAGAATCTGATGTACGAAGTGGAACGCAAGATCGACGTCGAATGGGCCCGCAGCGCCTCGCAGTCGTTCCCCGTGAAGCTGATCATTCACACCGAGGATCGCCCCGGCATGCTGAATCAGCTCACCACCGCGCTGCTCAACGAACAGACCAACATCCGCAGCCTGGAAGCGCGTACCGACGGCGCGCCGGAAGCGATCATCGACATCACGGTGGAGGTTCGCGATAAGAAGCAGTTGGAGAAAGTCGTCTCCGCGCTGCGCCGCATTTCCGGGGTGCGAGACATCGAGAGAGTCAATCAGTGACCGCCGAGCCCGAGCACATCGCGATTTCCAAATCCAAGGGAATCAAGATCGACTGGAAGGACAACCATCACAGCGAGTACGCACTGGCCTACCTGCGCGACGAATGCCCCTGCGCCACCTGCACCGGCGCACACGGCACGGAGCCGCAGAAATCGAATTACTCGGCCCCCGCGAGTCCGTTCCAGATGTACAAGCCAGTTCTGAAAATGACCAACGTCGAACCGGTCGGGAGCTACGCCATCAGAATCGAATGGAGCGACGGACACAACACGGGAATTTATTCCTTCGATCATTTCCGCAAGATATGCCCGTGCGACGAGTGCCGGAAAGTCGGCGCTGCTTCATCCTGACCAAGCGACGCGGCCATTCACGATCGTCATCACGGGCCCTCCAAGAAACGTCCGACCGTCGAACGGCGAATTCCGACTCTTCGAAAACGATTTATTGACGTCGTAAGTCCATTCGCGATCGGTGGAGAAAATCGTTACGTCGGCGGGAGCGCCCGGGCTCAAAGTTCCCCGCTTCAATCCCAGGATCTTCGCAGGACCGCTCGTGAACAATTCCACGAACCGGATCAGTGAGATCTTTCCCGTATGCACCAGGCTTTCGAGCGTGACTCCGATGGCTGTCTCCAATCCCAAAATTCCGAAAGGACACTTCTCGAATTCCTGCATTTTCTCGCTGCCCGGATGCGGAGCATGATCGGTCGCGATCGCGTCGATCGCTCCGCTGACCACGCCCGCTACCACCGCGCCCACATCGCATTGCGACCGCAGCGGCGGCTTCATCTTGAAATTCGAGTCGTACGGAATCATGTCGGCGTCCGCCAGAGCCAGATGATGCGGAGTCGTCTCCGCGGTCACCGCCAGCCCGCGAGCCTTCGCGAAAGCGACCATGTCCACCGCGTGCCGCGACGAAATATGCGCCACGTGATAGCGCGCGCCCGTCAACTCGGCCAGCAGAATATCCCGCGCCACCATCACGTCTTCCGAACATCCCGGGATCCCGCGCAAGCCCCGCCGCACCGATTCGAATCCTTCATGCATGTCGCCGCCCGCGCTCAAATGGAGGTCCTCGCAATGATTGATTACGGGGATTCCAAAGCTGCGCGCAAATTCCATGGCGCGCCGCATCACGCGGGCGTTCATCACCGGCCGCCCGTCATCGGAAATCGCAACAGCGCCCGCCTCCAGCATTGAGCCGATGGCTGCCAGTTCCTCGCCCGCGCTGTCCTTCGTGATCGCGCCGATGGGGAATACGTTTACGACCGCGTGCCGCCGGGCTTTCTCGATGATGTAACTGGTGACGGTGGCGTTGTCGTTCACCGGCGACGTATTCGGCATCGGACAGATGGAAGTGAATCCGCCGGCCGCGGCCGCGCGCGATCCCGATTCGATCGTCTCTGCGTGCTCGAACCCAGGCTCGCGCAGATGTACATGCATATCGATGAAGCCGGGCGCCACGATCAGTCCCGAGGCATCGAATACTTCCGCGCCGCTCAGGCCTTCGCCGACTTCGCGAATTAATCCGTCCTCGATCGCCACATCCGCGATGCCGTCGAAGCCCGAGGCCGGATCGATCACCCGGCCGTTCTTAATTACGAACGCCACGCAACACCCTTTCGAGCACCGCCATTCGCACGGCAATTCCGTTTTCCACCTGGCTCAGGATCACCGACCGCTGCGAATCCGCGACTTCAGAAGAAATTTCGCGCCCCCGATTGATGGGACCCGGATGCATGACGATCACGTTCGGCCGGGCCAATTCCAGATGTTCCAGCCGCAATCCGTAAAACTGAAAATACTCACTGGCCGGAAAGGACGCCTCATGCTGCCGCTCCAGTTGGACGCGGAGCATCATGATCACATCGGCCTGGCAGATGGCTTCCCGCATATTGGTGGTCAGCGTGATCCCTGGCGCGATCCGTTGCAACTCCACCGGGAGCAGCGAAGCCGGCCCGCACAACACGATCTGCGCCCCGAACTTCGAAAGCAGATACACGTTCGACCGAGCCACGCGGCTGTGCGCGATGTCTCCGATGATCGCCACGCGCAGCCCTTCCAGCGCCGCGCCGCGATCGAGAATGGTGCGCGCATCGAGCAGCGCCTGTGTCGGATGCTCATGCGTTCCATCGCCGGCGTTGATAATCGGCGTGTCGAGATAGCGTTGCAGGAAATGCGGCGCCCCCGATGCGGCATGGCGCATGATGATCGCGTCCGGCCGCATCGCGGCCAGCGTGTTGAGCGTGTCCACCAGCGATTCGCCCTTGGAAACGCTGGATGCCTGCGCCGTGATCGAAATGGTATCGGCGCCCAGTCGCTTGGCGGCAATTTCGAAACTGGTGCGCGTGCGCGTGGACGCTTCGAAGAACAGGTTCACCACCATGCGCCCGCGCAACAGGTCCAGCTTGCCCCGGTCCCGAGGCTGAAAATTCCTGGACCGGTCCAGGACCTCCTGGATCTCTTCGCGCGTAAGATCTTCGATGCCCAGCAACCCGTGCGGCACCCTCACGCTCCCTGTGTTTCCGGAACCCTCTCCACCAGCAGCACCTTCTCCATTCCGTCGATCTCCTGGAACTTCACTTCAATGATTTCGTTCGCGGTGGTCTGCACTCTGCGGCCGACGTAGCTGGCTTCAATCGGCAGTTCGCGGTGCCCGCGGTCGATCAGCGTGAGCAGTTGAACTCGCGAGGGACGCCCGTCATCGAACAGCGCGTCGAGCGCGGCTCGAATCGTGCGGCCCGTGTATAGCACATCGTCGGTGAGAATAATATCGTGACCCGTAACCGCAAACGGTATATCCGTCGCGTTCAAAACCGGCTGATGCGATACGGTCGAAAGATCGTCGCGGTACAAATTAATATCGAGGATGCCCACCGGGATCTTACGGCTCTCCAGTTCCTCGATTTTCGCGGCCAGCCGTTGCGCCAGCGGCACGCCGCGCCGCCGGATGCCGATGAATGCCAGTTTGTCCAGGTGCGCGGTCCGTTCCAGAACCTCATGCGCCAGCCGCACCAGCGTGCGGTCGATCTCGGAGGCGCTCATCAATTGACTTTTTTCGCGAGTAGCAGGCATAGCGGGTAAACGCTCCAGATTAACACAACTCGCGGGCGCTCAATAGCGCTTCAAGCGCGAGTGAATATTCTTGGCGAGCTTCTCGATATCTTCCGCCTTTTTCATCGCCTTCACCGAAACCACGTCCTTGTCGCTATTCTCCAGCTCAGCCTTCAACTCTTCGGCGAGGCTGGCGAGCCTGGCGGCGTCTTGCAGATTCCGCTTATAGTCGTCCTTAACGATCGCCTCGCGAGTCGGTTTGGTATCCGGCGGCGCTTCCTGCGACGTATTGACTCGCGGCCCTTGTTTCAAAGGTGGAGGCGGCGGTTGGGCGAGGCCCGCACCCAACACAAGGCACAGGAGAGACAGGCGTTTCATCACCTACAATGATACAAACCC
>Ga0209415_10011168_pt1 | contig 15155 bp, 15 predicted proteins | sample PeaSoiSIISIP2007_FD_187696 | JGI IMG/M metagenome (GOLD analysis project Ga0209415, IMG submission 187696) | Peat soil microbial communities from Weissenstadt, Germany - SII-SIP-2007 (SPAdes) (version 2) | ecosystem: Environmental > Terrestrial > Soil > Wetlands > Peat | place: Germany... | reverse complement strand
AGGGTGCGCCACGTCGGGCAGCCGGTCGCGATCGTGGTCGCCGAGACGCTGGGCGCCGCGCGCGACGCCGCGGAGGCTATTTCGGTGGACTACGACACGCTGCCGGCCGTGGTCGACGGCCGCGCCGCGCTCGAGCCCGATGCGCCAAGACTGTTCGACCACATCCCGGGCAACCTGGTGTTCGACTGGGACAACGACACCTGCGATTTCGCCGCCACCGAAGCGGCGTTCGCGCGCGCCGCCCGGGTGGTGAAGCTCGACCTCGTCAACAACCGCGTGGTCGCCAACGCGATGGAGCCGCGCAACGCCATCGGCGACTGGGAGGAGGCGACCGGGCGCCCGGTGCTGTACACGGCGACGCAGGGCTCGCATTTCGTGCGCGACCCCCTCGCCGAGGCGGTGCTCAAGGTGCCCAAGGAGAAGCTCCGCGTGGTGACGCCGACCAACGTCGGCGGCGCCTTCGGCATGAAGGCCTTCGTCTATCCCGAGCAGGTCGCCGTGGTGTGGGCGGCGAGCAAGCTCAAGCGTCCGGTCAAATGGCAGTCGGACCGCTCCGAGGGTTTCGTGTCCGACAACCAGGGCCGCGATCACATCGCCCATGCCGAGCTCGCGCTCGACCCCGAGGGCCGGTTCCTCGGCGTCCGGGTGGAGATCATCGCCAATCTCGGCGCCTACTTGTCGCCGATGGGACCGTTCATCCCGACCCGCTCGTCGGATCTGATCTGCGGGCTCTACACGGCGCCGGCGATCGCCATCAACGTCAAGGGCGTGTGCACCAACACGGTGCCGGTGTGCGCCTATCGGGGCGCCGGGCGGCCGGAAGCCTCCTATCTGATCGAGCGCCTGGTGGATGCCGCGGCGCGCGACATCGGCATGAGCCCGGACAAGATCCGGCGCCTCAACCTGATCCCGCCGTCGGCCATCCCGTATACCTCGGCGACGAAAATCACCTTCGATTCCGGCGAGTTCGAGAAGGTGATGGACCTGTGCATCGCCAAGTCCGACTGGGCGGGCTTTGCGGCGCGGCGCCAGGCCAGCGAGCAGCGCGGCCTGCTGCGCGGCATCGGCATGGCGACCTATACGGAGCGCTGCGGCGGCGGCTTTCCGGAGATCGCCTCGATCGAGTTCAAGGACGAGCGCGTCGAGCTGGTGATGGGCAACCAGGAATACGGCACCGGCCTCTACACCGCCTACAAGCAGCTGGTGTCCGACCGGCTCGGCATCGACGCCGACCGCATCGTCGTCATCATGGGCGACACCGACCGCTCGCCGCGCGGGCTGACCGGCGGCTCGCGCGCCCTGCCGGTGGCGGGCTCGGCGCTGCACGAGGCGTCGCTGAAGATCATCGACAAGGGCCGGCAGATCGCCGCTCACCTGCTGGAGACGGCGGCGGTCGACATCGAGTTCGGCGACGGCGAGTTCCGCGTGGTCGGCACCGATCGCCGGGTCGACCTGTTCGCGGTCGCCGCCGCTGCGCGCGATCCCGCCCGGCTGCCGCCCGGCATGGCGCCCGGGCTCGACACCACCCAGGTGCAGACCCCGTCGGCCAACACGTTTCCCAACGGCTGCCACATCATCGAGGTCGAGATCGATCCCGACAGCGGCGTGGTGCGGGTCGACCGCTACACCGTGGTCGACGATTTCGGCGCCGTGATCAACCCGATGATGCTCGAGGGCCAGGTGCACGGCGGCATCGTGCAGGGGCTCGGCCAGGCGCTGCTCGAGCGCACCGTCTACGACGGCGAGTCCGGCCAGCTGGTCACCGGCTCGTTCATGGACTACGCGATGCCGCGCGCCAGCGACCTGCCGTACTTCTCGTTCTCCACCCACAACGTGCCGTGCAAGGCCAACCCGCTCGGCGTCAAGGGCGCCGGCGAGGCCGGTGCCATCGGGGCGCCGCCGGCGGTGATCAACGCCATCGTCGATGCGCTGCACGCGCGAGCCGGCGTCCGCCACATCGACATGCCGGCGACCCCGCGCCGGGTGTGGGAGGCGCTGCACCAGAACGGCGCCCTGTAGAAACCTGAAAAACGTACGGATCTACAGGCAGTCGCTGGTCACGACTTGGTCACGCCCGGCCGTTCGACTTCGTCCGCCGGCCCTGGTATCGGTCGCCACGCAACCACGCAGGGAGGAGATCATGGCGTCGAGCGTGAAGGAGATGATGGCGGCCGCGAATGCGGCGGTGCCCAAGCTCGCACCGGCGGAGGTCCGCGACCACGTGGGCAAGTCGGACGTGCTGATCGTCGACGTGCGCGATGCGTCCGAGGTGGCGGCGACCGGCAAGATCAAGGGCGCCGTGCACGTGTCGCGCGGACTGCTGGAGTTCCGCGCCGACCCGGAGAGCCCGGCCCATAATCCGGCGTTCCAGAAGACCAAGACGGTGCTGCTCTACTGCGCCTCGGGCGGCCGCTCCGCGCTCGCCGGCAAGACCCTCAAGGACATGGGCTACACCTCGGTGCTCAACGCCGGCGCCTTCAAGGAGCTCGCCGACGCCGGCCTCGGCACCGAGCCGGCGTAAGCTGCGCGACCGGTTCAGGCATCCGTGACGCCGGACGATTTCCGCCGCATTGCGCTCAGCATGCTCGAGGCGACCGAGGGCTCCCACATGGGTCACGCGGATTTTCGCGTGGGCGGAAAAATATTCGCGACGTTGCCGGGCGGGGGCTTCGGCGTCGTCAAGATCGGGCCGGACGAGCAGGCACTGCTGGTGGAGAGCGAGCCCGCCATGTTCGAGCCGGTCCCCGGCGGCTGGGGCCGGCGCGGCAGCACCCGGGTCAAGCTGCAGGCGGCCGACGAGACGACCGTCCGCAGCGCGATCACCACGGCGTGGCGCCGCGTTTCGGCGAAATCACCCGCCCGGCGGAAATGACAGCCAGGGCGGCGATCAGCCCGCGTCACAGGGCTTCGTGCGCCCTGACCCTTCGTCCTCGGTGCACGACTGCACGGAGTTCGGCGGGGGCGAAGCATGGATCGGACGCGCCAGGGCGGCCGATGCCGACGACAGCAGAACCGCGGCGACGACGATGGTCTTCATCTTGTGCAGCATGACGTGTCCTCGCGTGTCGAGGGCTCCCTGGATCGGCAGCCCGGCGCTGATCACGCGGCCGCTGGCCCCCTGATCAACCGCGACGCACATGGGCCCGGTTGTGCGCTGTGACAACCGCCGGCCGGGCGAACGGACCGTTCCGCGCGGCCATACAATCACTTGCGCAATTCTCCGTGAAACCGATTGAAGGCCGGTCGCGCCGGTCACGAGGGCAGATGGCGCTTGTGCGGCCGCCACCGCACGGCCAAGAATGCGACGGCCGGACCGTGACGCTCCTGACGTTCGACACCGGCCAGCCAGCCGGATGTCCCATGTCCAGACTGCTTGCGATAGACCAGGGCACCACCTCGACCCGCGCCATCCTGTTCGACCGCGAGCTTGCCGTGGTGGCGCTCGAGCAGCGGGAGTTTCCCCAGCATTTCCCTCGCTCGGGCTGGGTAGAGCACGACCCCGAGGACATCTGGAAGTCCACCGTCGCGGTGGTCGAAGCGGTGCTGGCCAAGTCTTCGACCCGGGCCGCCGACCTCGCGGCGCTCGGCATCACCAACCAGCGCGAGACCACGCTGATCTGGGAGCGAGCGACGGGACGGCCGATCCACAACGCGATCGTGTGGCAGGACCGCCGCACCGCTGACCGCTGCGCCGAGCTCAAGTCGCGCGGCCTCGAGCCGCAGGTCGCCGCCGTCACCGGGCTGGTGCTCGATCCGTATTTCTCTGCCACCAAGATCGGCTGGATCCTGGACAACGTGCCGGGAGCCCGCGGACGCGCGGCCGCCGGCGAGCTCGCCTTCGGCACCGTCGACAGCTTCCTGCTGTGGCGCCTGACCGGCGGACGCGTGCATGCGACCGACGCCACCAACGCATCGCGCACCCTGCTCTACGATCTGCGCCGCGGCGCCTTCGATCCGGACCTCCTGGATCTGTTCGCGGTGCCGGCCGCGCTGCTGCCGGAGATCCGCGACTGCGCCGGCGACTTCGGCGCCACCGACCCAAAGCTGTTCGGCGGCGCGATCCGCATCGCCGGCATCGCCGGCGACCAGCAGGCGGCGACGGTAGGGCAGGCGTGCTTCCGCCCCGGCATGGCGAAATGCACCTACGGCACCGGCGCGTTCGCGCTGCTCAACACCGGGTCGGAGCCGGTCGCCTCGGCCAACCGCCTGCTGACCACGGTCGCCTACCAGCTCGACGGCAAGCGCACCTATGCGCTCGAGGGCGCGATCTTCGTCGCCGGCGCCGCCGTCCAGTGGCTGCGCGACGGGCTCGGCGTGATCCGCGCGGCCGGCGACACCGCGGGGCTCGCGCAGGGCGCCGACCCCGACCAGGAGGTCTATTTCGTGCCGGCCCTGGTGGGCCTCGGCGCGCCGCACTGGGATCCCGACGCCCGCGGGGCGCTGTTCGGCATCACCCGCGCCACCACGCCGAAGGAGATCGCGCGGGCGGCCCTGGAGAGCGTCGGCTATCAGACCCGCGACCTGCTCGACGCCATGCATCGCGACTGGCCGGCAGCAGGCTCGGCCGACACCGTGCTGCGGGTCGACGGCGGCATGGTGGCGAGCGGCTGGACCCTGCAGTTCCTCGCCGACATCCTCGACGCGCCGGTCGACCGGCCCGCCGTCCTGGAGACCACGGCGCTCGGGGCGGCCTACCTGGCGGGCCTCGCGGCGGGCATCTGCCCGAAGCCCGACGCGTTCGCCGCAAGCTGGCGGCGCGAGCGCCGCTTCGTGCCGGCGATGGACGCCGCCACCCGCGAGCGCAAGCTATCCGGCTGGCGCGACGCGGTGCGCCGGGTCATCACGTCGTAGCCCGCGTGGCATGCGGGAACGGCGCCCGAAGCGCGGCACGGCCTGATGCACAACCCTTCAGTCGTCATGCCCGGCCTTGTGCAGCCTTGTGCCGGGCATCCGCGTCTTGCGGGCAGCAAGCAAGGCGCGGATGGCCGGGACAAGCCGGGCCACGACGAGCCATGTGGTTCACCCGATCGGGATCTACGTCTTGCCCACCAGCGCCCGATGCAGGGCCTGCGCTGCGTCGTCGAGGGCTTCCCGGTGCGGCAGATCGTCGGCCGGCAGCGCCGCGACCGTGGCGGCGAGCTGCCGCAGGATATCGGCCAGCAGGCCGTAGTTGATGTGGATGTGAACCGATTTTCCGGTTGCCGGATCCGCGCTGAGCAGCGCCAGCGACATCCCGGTGGCGTCGAGATGGGCATCGAACCTGGAGCTGCGCTCGAACGTCCCGACATAGAATTTGTCCGGATACTCGAGGGCGACCTCGGCCTTGTCGGGAACGGGCTTTGTCATCAGGGTCCCGCCGGGAGGATGTTGCGACAAGCGGCATACAGCGGCGCGTCGAGGATGCATTGACCTCGATCAAGCCGGTCGACGGGAGGGATCATGCGCGCCGAGTACCGAGCGGTCCACAAGCTCCGATGTGGAGGGGATGCGCGGCGGCCCACGAACAGGCGGCTACGCTGGACCGTGGTGGCTCGCCGGGACCGCGGCGACGAGGCCACCCAATGGCTCGTCGGCCGGCAGCCGGAATGACCGCTTCAGGCGGCGACGCGGTGCATCGCGGCACCCGCATAGGCGCCGTTGATCGCCTTGACGGACCGCTCGATGGCGAGCCACAGGCGGCCGATCTCGGCGGCCGCCTGGGACTGGGCGTCGAACTCCTTGGCGCCCTCGCCGGAGGCGAGCGAGAACGCGTAGGTCGCCCGGTTGGTGATCTGGCCGCCCCAGACCGGGATGTTGAGGCGGGCGATCGCCTCGCGGCCTTCGGCCACGTACGGCGATTCGACGTTGTCACGCCGCGGCGGCGCCGCGTTGAGCACCACCGCATAAGGGGTGCGCGCCGCGCGCGCCACCTCGATGGTCTCCTTGATGGCGGCGAGATCGAACACCGCGAGCCGCGCCGGGATGATGACCAGGGTGGCGCAGCGGATCGCGTCGGTCACCACCGGGGACATGTTCGGCGGGGTGTCGACGAAGACCCATTCGAATCCTTCCTGCTCGGCCGCCTTGACGATCTCCGACACGCCCCGGGTACCGTTGCGCAGCGGCGGCTCCCCGGTGCCGCGCAGCTTGTGCCACAGCGTCATGGACCCTTGCGCGTCGGCGTCGATCAACAGCGTCGGACGGTAGCGTTTGGTCGCGTGCGCGGCCAGGTGCACGGCCAGCGTGCTCTTCCCCGAGCCACCCTTGCGCGAGGCGAAGACAATGACGTTCATGTGCGACTTGCCCCGTTGGTCAGGAATGCCACCAGCTTGCCGCAATTCGCTGATTCGACACAAGCAAAGAATTGCGCGCGACCAGCCGTCGAATTCCGTAAAGTAATGACTGAATCGATCCGACGGATGCGTTGGTGGAAATAACGATTGCGGAAGTAGATGCTGCCGGCGTGACGCATGGACAGTGCCGAATAGCCGACACCTTGCCGCCGCAATCGAGCCGATATTGGCAAATCCGGCGCGATGACGGCCGGATGCGGAGGATCAGCAAGCACGGAATGCCCTCGCGGAGTCATGTGTGCCTCCCGGATTAGCGCGCCATCACCGTTAAGATTTCGTAAATCGCCGCGTTTTGCTTGCCGCCGCGGGGGACGCCGCGACGAGCGGATCGTGTCGGATCACGATATCCGTCGGGCGGGGATCGACAGCGCCACGATCACGCCGAGGCCGGCGAAGCCGGCAACCGTCAGGAAGGCGGCGCGGAAGGCCTGGGCGATCTCGCCCTGGATCACGCCCTGGCGGGCGGACGGCAGGGTCGAGATCGCGGCCGGTCCGTGCTCCACGATGGCGGCGAACAGGTGCGCGGCGTCCGGCTCGGTCGCGGCGAGCACGGCGAACAGCACGGCCCCCACCGTCGCGGTGCCGAACGCGGCGCCGACCGAGCGGGAGAACTGCACCGAGGCGGCGCCCTCGCCAAGCAGCCGCGGGCCGGCCACCTTCTGCACCGTCACCTGCACGACGCCCATCACGGTGCCCATGAACAGCCCGGTCTCCAGCAGCACCCAGGGCAGCTGCCGCATGCTCAGATCCTGCGCCCAGAAGGCAAGGACCAGCATGTTGAGCGTGACCAGGATCAGACCGACCGAGGGAAAGATCATGGTGCGTCCGGTTCGCGCCACCATCTGTCCGGTGATCAGCGAGCCGGCGCCGATGCCGATGGTCAGCGGCACCAGCAGCAGGCCGGTCTGGGCGGCCGACAGCCCGCGCACGACGATCAGGTAGATCGGCAGGAAGGTGATCAGCGAGACCAGGGCGGCGCCGTGACAGGCGGCGAGCGCATCGGTGCGCCAGATCGCGGGCTGTCGCAGCAGGCCGAGCGGGAGCAGCGGAGACGAGGCGCGCTGCTCGCGCCACAGCAGCAGGCCGGCGGCGAGGATGCTCAGAGCCACGAGTCCGAGGATGCCCGGCACCGCCTTGGGGTCGAGGCGCTGGCCCTGCTCGAGGGCGAGCAGCAGCGGCGCGACGAACAGCGCGAACAGCAGCAGGCCGGGCGCGTCGAACCGCCACGGCTCCGCGGACCGTGGCAGCGGCTCGAGGCGGAAGGTCAGCCAGATCGCCAGCAGCCCGACCGGCACGTTGATCAGGAAGATCGACGGCCATCCGAAGTGCTGCGTCAGGTAGCCACCGGCGACCGGTCCGAACGCATTGGACGACACCGCCACGGCGGCGAGGTAGCCCTGGTAGCGCGCCCGCTCGCGCGGCGGGATCGCCTCGCCGATCAGCGCCTGGGAGAGCGTCATCAGCCCGCCGCCGCCGAAGCCCTGCAGCACCCGGGCGGCGGTCAGCATCCAGATGCTGCGGGCGCCCGCGCACAGCAGCGACGCCACGATGAAGATCGGCAGCGCCACGAACATCAGGCGGCGGCGGCCGAATACGTCGCCGAGATTGCCGTAGACCGGCGCCGCGATAGTGGCGGCGATCAGGTAGGACACCACCACCCATGAGGCGCGCTCGACGTCGCCCACGGATGCGGCGATCGCCGGGAGCGCGGTGGCGACGATGGTCTGGTCCACCACGGCCAGAAACATCGGCAGCATGATGGAGGGAAAGACGCGGAAGAAAACCGGGCGTTGCGACGTCACCGGGGCGCCGCCGGGAAGGGAGGGGGGCTTCATCGTCGAGCGATTTACCCCGGGCGTTTACCATTTGGTAGCGATCATTGCTTCAATCTGTCGACAATATCGAACGAAGCGATTGTCGTGGCGTTCAGCAGTTGAACGCCGGGCAAAATCATCGGATCGATCGGGTTCAAGTGATGACGCTGGAGCATTGGTGCGATACCGCGCCGGTCGATTGGGCGGCCCCTGGACCTGGTCCCGCGACTCCCATGCGGCCGGTCGTGCTCATCGTCGATGACGAGGTGCTCATTCGGCTGACCGCGGCCGACGGGTTCATCGACGCAGGCTTTGCGGTGCTCGAGGCGGCCAATGGCGACGAGGCCCTCGCGGTGCTGGAGGCCAATCCGACCGTCGACGCACTGTTCACCGACGTGAACATGCCGGGTTCGATCGACGGCTTCGAGCTCGCTCGCGCCGCCGCCGAGCGCTGGCCGAGCCTCGCCGTGGTCGTCAGCTCCGGCCGGATGGCGCGCCCGGGCGACCTGCCGCTCGACACCGCCTTCATCGCCAAGCCGTACTGTCCGGATGCCGCCGCGTCGATCGTGCGGCGCCTGATCGACGCCCGACGGTCGCTTGCGGACATCCGGCCGGCAATCCGCCTGACCGGGGCGTTGCCGCGATGATCGTCAATGCCCGCTGCGGGCGGCGAAGATCTGGAAGAACGCGACGACGATCTCGAGCACGATGAGCAGCGCGATGATCAGCTCGAGACGCAGCGAGCGCTGGGTGTCGATGATGTCGGTCAGGGCCTGCGCCGTCTCCGAGATGACCGCGAGCTTGCGGCCGAGCGCATCGACCCGCTCCTTGAGCTCGTACTCGTCCTCCAGCCGGGCGTACAGCCGCTCGATGTCGGGCCGGTCCCACAGCACGTCCGGCTTTTCCGTGATGGCGACGCGCCCCGACACCCGGTGCTGCACCAGCAGCGCGTTGCCGATGTGCTTGAGGATGGTGCGCCGGCCGCGGCGGGTGCGGCCGCGCTCGGCGAGCTCGCGGGCGAACGGCTCGATGACGTCGAACACGGCGGCGACCTCGCGCTCGTCGTGGGCGAGCACCGCGCTCTTGGCGAGCGCGTCGGAGATGACGACGATCCGCGCCGGCGACAGCGCCTTCACGTAGATCGGGCCGCCGGGCGGGATCTGATCGTCGCGTTCGAGGGAGAGCTCGATGACGGCGGTCTCCTCCTCGGGCCTGGCGAGCGCGCTGCGGATGCGCGGCGCGAGCCCGCGGACGACCTCGTCCTCCTCGATCGGGGTCAGCCCGATCAGCACGACCACGCCGTAGCGGAACAGCGTGGCGACGCCATGGGCGCCGGCGCGGAAGGCCAGCGGATTGGTCGACATGACGTCGCTGCGTTCCAGCCCCGCGGTGTCGAGCCGGTCGCCGACCAGCAGCGCCCGGGCGGTGGTCCGATGATCGGCCGTGGGGAAGTCCAATGTCTGTTCCATGATCGGATCAGAAGCGGAACACCGCCATCGCCACCGCGCAGGTCCAGCGGCCCGTCTCGTCGCCCTGGGCGGCGGCGGTGATCGACATGCTGTCGATGATCAGCTGCGTGTGCTCGTAGACCCGCTTGCGCTCGTTCCACGCCGCGTCCGGATCGAAATCGATCCCCAGCGTCGATGCCAGCATGGTGGCGGCGAGGTCCTCGGCATATTCCCCGCTCTGCTCGCGTGTCATGCCGTATCCGTGGTGCTCCGCGACGTAGCCGTACATGGTGGGATCGGCCGGCCGCGCCAGGCCGACGCTGGCGTGGATGCGGCGGCCCGGCTCGTCGGTCTCGGCGCGCGCCAGGATGCAGAACGTGATCTCGCCGGGTCGCAGGGTCGCAACGCCAGCCTCCCGCGTGAGGAGCTCGCAGCGCGGCGGCAGGATCGACGACACCGTGACGATGTTCTGCTGCTCGACGTCGGCGTCGCGCAGGGCGAACTCGAACGAGGTCAGATGGTTGCGGTGGACGCCGATGCCGCTGGTGAGAAACATGCTGGTGGGAATGGGAAACATCGGACGGTCCTGAATGTCGGTGGGGGGGCGCGCGGCTTGGTCAGCCGGAGAGAGCGGGGCCGGCGAGGGCCAGATACTCCCAGGCCATGGTGGCGGCCGCCAGCGCGGTGATCTCGGAGACGTCGTAGGCCGGCGCGACCTCGACCACGTCCATGCCGAGGAAGCGGGTGCCCGCCAGTCGCCGCAGGATCGATCGGGCCTGCCACGACGCCAGCCCGCCGATCTCCGGCGTCCCGGTTCCCGGCGCGAAGGCCGGATCGAGCGCATCGATGTCGAAGCTCAGATAGGCCGGCGCATCGCCGACGATGGCGCGGATGCGCTCGGCCACCGCCGCCGGCCCGGCCTGATGCACGTCCTCGGCGGTCAGGATGGTGACGCCCTTGGCGACCGTCCATTCGAACACTTTTCGATCGACCGGCGACCGCACCCCGATCTGGATCATCCGCTGCGGCACCACCAGCCCTTCCTCGATGGCGTGATGGAACACGGCGCCGTGGGCGAACGCCTGGCCGAAATTCTCCCGCCAGGTGTCGACGTGGGCGTCGAAGTGGACGAGCGCCAGCGGGCCGGTGCGCCGGGCGAGGGCGCGCAGCAGCGGCAGGCTCGCGCTGTGGTCGCCGCCCAGCGCCACCAGGTGGCCGATCGCGGCGGCCTGGCGCTCGATCGCCGCGAGGCTCGCCGCAATATCGCCGAGCGCGATGTGGAAATTGCCGATGTCGGCGATCGCCAGCCCGGCGGGATCGAACCAGCTGCCCGGGTTTGCGCCGTCCACCAGCATCCGGCTCGCATGGCGGATCGCATGCGGGCCGAAGCGCGCCCCCGGGCGGTTCGTCGTGCCGATGTCGAACGGGATGCCGGCGACGCAGATCGCGGCCGACGGGTCGCGGCGGGTGACGCCGAGGAACTCCGGCGCAAGCGCGAAGGTCGGGAGGTCGCTCATGGCGTCACTATAATTGGTTCCCGCGCGGATCGCTTGAAATAGTCGGCCGGCGACCGTTGGCCCTGCTGCGCCTTGTGCTTCTGTCGTCGCCCCGTCACACGCCGCGATTAGATCATCGCGCGCGGCGGCGTGCGGCGGTCCGCACGCCGCCGCTCATCGTCTGGAACAAGGCGTTTCTCAGGTACGATCTCACGACATTCGGACAGAACCGGCTCGCCGTCTTCGGCCGCGAGCGACCGGAGCTGGTGAGGTAGGCGCGGGCGACACTTCCCACGTCGGCGGATCATGCGCTAGTGTCGGGTTCCAAGAGCCCGGCGCCCAGGCGTCACGGGTCCAACCGAGGGGAGGCACCATGAGCGACAGCACCAAATATCTCTTGCCGGAGGACCGCATCCCGCGCGCCTGGTACAATATCGTGGCCGATCTGCCGCAGCCGCTGCCGGCGGTCCTGCACCCGGGAACCGGCAAGCCGGTCGGCCCCGACGACCTGGCGCCGCTGTTTCCCATGCAGCTCATCCTGCAGGAGGTGTCGGCCGAGCGCGAGATCGAAATTCCCGAGCCGGTGCGCGACGTCTACAAGCTGTGGCGCCCGGCGCCGCTCTACCGGGCGCGGCGGCTCGAGCGCGCCCTCGATACGCCGGCGCGCATCTTCTACAAGTACGAAGGGGTGAGCCCGTCGGGAAGCCACAAGCCGAACACCGCGGTGGCGCAGGCCTTCTACAACCGCGAGGCCGGAATCCGCAAGCTGTCGACCGAGACCGGGGCCGGGCAGTGGGGCTCGTCGCTCGCCTTCGCGGGCGGCCTGTTCGGTCTCGAGGTCAAGGTCTACATGGTCAAGGTGAGCTATCAGCAGAAGCCCTACCGCCGGGCGCTGATGGAGACCTACGGGGCGACCTGCATCGCGAGCCCCAGCACCGAGACCGAGTCGGGGCGCGCGATCCTCGCAGAGCATCCGGATTCGCCGGGGAGCCTCGGCATCGCCATCTCGGAGGCGGTCGAGGTCGCGGCCACCCATGCCGACACCAACTATGCGCTGGGCAGCGTGCTCAATCATGTGCTGCTGCACCAGACCGTCATCGGCATCGAGGCGATCGAGCAGATGGAGATGGCCGGCTGGTGGCCCGACATCATCATCGGCTGCGCCGGCGGCGGCTCGAATTTTTCCGGCATCGCGATGCCGTTCCTCGGCCGCAAGCTCACCGCCGGCAAGGCCGTGCGCATCATCGCGGTCGAGCCCGCCGCCTGTCCGTCGCTGACCCGCGGCCGCTACGCCTACGATTTCGGCGACACCTCCCATCTCACCCCGCTGGTGAAGATGCACACCCTGGGCTCGGCGTTCATCCCGCCCGGGTTCCATGCCGGTGGCCTGCGCTATCACGGCATGGCGCCGCTGGTGAGCCACATCAAGGAGCTCGGCCTGATCGAGGCGCGCGCCGTTCGTCAGGTGCCGTGCTTCGAGGCCGGCGTCGCCTTCGCCCGCGCCGAGGGCATCGTGCCAGCGCCGGAATCGACCCACGCGGTCCGCGTCGCGGTCGACGAGGCACTGCGCTGCAAGGCCGAAGGCCGCGCGCAGACGATCCTGTTCAACCTGTCCGGCCACGGCCACTTCGACATGCAGGCCTATACCGACTACTTCGCCGGCAAGCTCGAGGACCGCGACTACGACGAAGGCGCGCTCGCCGAATCGCTCGCCGCCCTGCCGAAGGTCGCCGCGTAACGGATGGATTGCTGAAGTTGATGTGACGGCGGGCTTGTCTGGCCGACATCCGAGCAACCAACGCGGCGTCCTCCCTCTCCCCAGCGGGGAGAGGGTCGGGGTGAGGGGGCTGCCGCGCTACCAATAGGTCTGCAGCCCCTCATCCCAGCCCTCTCCCCAAATGGGAGAGGGAGCACCTCCGTGCCCGTTGGAAACTTGGGCGATCAGCTCTTCTTCTCGTTCTTGGCGGCGCGGTAGCCGGCGCCGGCGGTCTCCTTCTCGCACATGTAGGCGCCCTTCTTGGTCTTCCCGTAGTCGGCCGTGTCGGCGTAGTGATAGACCTTCGACTTGAGATTGACCCAGACCACCGTGTCGGCCGGGCAGTGCGCCTTGGCCAGCGCCTCGGTGGTGAACTCGTTGTCGGCCATCGGCTTGGGGGCGGTCATCGGCTTCGCGGCCGCCGCCGGCTTGCCGGCCATCGGCCGGGCGCTCGGCGCCGGCTCCGCCGCGGCCGGGGCTGCGGCGGCCGGCGTCGCGGTGCCGCGGCATTCGGCGATGAAGTCCTTCTTCTTGGTGCCGGCGGCCTGCAGCGTCGCCTTCTGGGCGGTCCACTCGTCGTTGCATTCCTTGGCGGTCTTCTGCTGGGCGAGCGCCGCGCCCGACGACAGCGTCGCCAAGCCGAATATCGCAGCCGCGCAGGCGGCGACGAGAAACTTGCTGTTCATGTCTCTACTCCCTGTTGGTTATCGGCGTCGGGTTGTTTGGCGGCCCGTCCGGCGTGCCGGTGCCCCGCGACTCACTTCTGCTTGGCGATGACCTTGTCCTTGATCTTGTCGTAGGTGGCTTGCGGGATGATGCCCTTCTGCACGAGCTCATCCTTTCCCTTGTAGGGCCGTCCCTTGATGATCTTGTCCGCATAGGCGCTGCCGATCCCCGGAAGTCCGTCGAGGTCGGCCTTGGAGGCCGAATTGATGTCGAGCAGGGCCTGGGCCATTGCGGCCGTGATGCCGACCGGCGCCCCAGTCAACGTGGCAAGCGGCGCACCGGCCACGAGGCCGAGCGCCAGGAGGGCGATGAGTCCGAGCTTTCTCATGGAATTCCCCTTGGGTTAACCCGGCCATGATGGCCAGTCGCGCCGGCCCGGTCAACGAAGCACGACGAGGCGGAGACGAATGGGACGCGCCGGCCTCGCGTTGACGTTAGGTCATCGCCGCGCCGCCACCGCCTATTCCCAGATGGATGCGCTCCACCTCGGGATCGTTTTCCGGCCGCTTCCCCGCTGCCATCAAAGGGCATCCGCCGTCCATGGATTGAGCACCGGGACGCGGGCTCTGCCCCGCGTCCTGTCGGCGAGCGAGGTCGCGCCTCCCGATGGCAGATGATAGGCTTCTGCCACAATCCAGAGGCAGCAGGGGGAATCATGCGGGAACTGGCCGGCAAGACGGCATTCGTGACAGGCGGGGCGAGCGGCATCGGATTCGCGCTCGGCCGGGCCTTCGCGCAGGCGGGCATGAACGTGATGCTCGCCGATGTCGAGGCGGACGCGTTGGCGGCCGCCGTCGAAAGCCTGAGCGGTCTCGGGCCGGATGTGCGCGGCCTTGCCTGCGACGTCGCCGATCCTCTGAGCGTCGAGCGTGCCGCCGAGGCGTCGTACGCGGCGTTCGGACATGTCCATGTGGTCTGCAACAATGCCGGTGTCGCCGCCGCCGGCGGGATCGACAACATCTCGCTCGACAATTGGCGATGGGTGCTCGACGTCAACCTCATGGGCGTCCTTCACGGCATCCGCACCTTCCTTCCGCACATCCGCGCCCACGGCGAAGGCGGCCACTTCGTCAACACCGCGTCCATGGCCGGGATGGTGAGCGGGATGGGGTTCAGCCCCTACGCGGCGAGCAAGTTCGCGGTGGTCAACATGTCGGAGGGGTTGGCGATGCGGCTCAAGCCGCTCGGCATTGGCGTGACTGTGCTCTGCCCCGGGTTTGTCCGCACCCGCATCAGCGACAGCGGGCGCAATCGGCCGGAGCGCTACGGTCCGACGCAGATGCCGGACCCCGCGAGCCCGGCCGGCGCGCTGACCGCCCAGATCGCCGAGCTCGTCCGCTCGGGACTCGACCCGTCGGATGTCGCCGCGCGCGTCCTCGCCGCGATCCGCGAGGACGAGCTCTACGTGTTCACGCATCCGCAGATGCGCGCCGAGCTGGAGGCACGGTTTGCCGCCATTCTGGCGGCGATGGACAAGGCGGCGGCTCGCTAGAGCCAGTGCACCGATTCCGAAGTTCGCATCACTTCGCGACATCCTCCGGTGCGAACTTCGGAATCCAGAGGCAAGTCTATGATTCTAGTGC
>Ga0209415_10011167_pt1 | contig 15156 bp, 11 predicted proteins | sample PeaSoiSIISIP2007_FD_187696 | JGI IMG/M metagenome (GOLD analysis project Ga0209415, IMG submission 187696) | Peat soil microbial communities from Weissenstadt, Germany - SII-SIP-2007 (SPAdes) (version 2) | ecosystem: Environmental > Terrestrial > Soil > Wetlands > Peat | place: Germany... | reverse complement strand
GGCGGACGTAACTCCGCCTTCTCGTGCCCGACCAACTCAGAGTGTCCTTTACGCGGTCACGAGTTCGTGCTGCTTGAAGGTCGAGGTGACAACGTCAGAGGTGTGAACCTGGGGCGTTCCCTCGATAAATCTTGCCAGCGTCTTCAACACTTGCGGATAGGTATTGGTGGCCAAATGAGCTTTGAATTTCCAGTCGGGGAACAATTCGATGCAGTCGCAAAACAGTTTCAATCTCATTTGTGCGGTTTCCCAATCCGCATTCCTGACTGGCGAATCGGAGGGAACGCCGAAGACACTCCAAGGACTGAGCGCCGCTTCGTCGTCGGCCGGTACGAGGGCAGAGTTCCGGCGATGGCGTCTTGCCCCAAGTGCGAACGCAAGTTCTTCACTCCCACGACTCTCGCGCTTGACGCTGCTGGAGCGGAGGAGCACTTGAGACGCAAGTTCGATGTGCATGATTGCCCTGCAAGAATCGAAGAACGAGGCAGGCGTAGGCTGTTCTAGAATCCAGCAACCTGTCCCAACCTCGACCTGTTTCTGCGCGCGTTCTGTCGGGCACCAGAGAGGCGCTGACCGATAGTTGTCGCAAGATTGCCATATCACTCATTGACCTCGCATGAGCGGGTTTTGAGTGTAATCGCCTGTTTACAACAGTTTCATGCGACACCAAGAGAATACATGCACATGATGCGGGTCACAGACGAATGTGATCGCCATCACATCCCAAATGGCGACCTAATTGCTATCCTCGCGCTACGCGCAATTGCGTTGGAAACGAACAGCCACACGTGAGGCCCAAGCCATGGCGGAAGATCATGTGAACCTAGAACAGGAGCGGGCGTTGGCCCGGCTGAAGTGTGCGCACTGCCAGTCCCTCATTAATTGCGAGGAGCTTGCCCAGGCGATTCTCGCTGAACTCCACTGCCGTTACCGGGTCGATTGCCTGCGGCGCAGCGATGGGGGACCCGACGTGACCGATCCTGAGCTTATGGCGGCTGTGCGAGAAGGAATCGACCGCTTTCTGCGCGGTAGGTCCGACTCGGCGGACGGTGATGAATCGTGCACGTCGGAGAGGAAGGAGATTGCCGATGTACCTCGAAACGATCCAGACACTTCACAGAAGGTTTTGGCAATGGTTGAAAGATCAGATCGCGCAGGACGTACCGGAGGCGGACGGGTTGTGCGAATATGACTGCCGTAAGCAGCAGTGTAGAGAAGAAGAGTGGGCGACCTGCGAGCGGCGAATCCACAAAGCTGCTGGAGAATTGTGGCCTGAATCCATTCCCGCGCCTCGCGGCGAAACAAACCCAAGCGTAAAAACCTCTCAGACTGCCGACAATCCCCAGGAACCGAAGGGGTAGATTATCGCCCCCTCCCTGTTTCGCAATCTACCTCTCACCCCTGTTAGTGAGTGAGTCGGTAGCGGAGACGATGCGCAGGCCTTGAGGCCATGACTACACTCCGGATGCCTAGCATAGCTCGCTTTTCCTAAGTCTGCACGAATCTACCGGGCGTCCTTTGCCGATACTGTTGCAAAATCGCCATTGCACTCGTTGACCCTGTGACCGGGTTTTGAGTGTAAACGCCTGAACGTCAACCATCAGTTCGCCCCTCGAAAACCCAGGTCGCTGAGCGTTGGCAGCGACCACCTACGGGTCCTCTTCTCGGTGCTTAAGAATCGAAGATTCGAGGAATTGAGAGTCTTCCTGAAAGTAGAAAATGGTCGTGCGCTCTGTGACCTAGCGCACTGCACTGATGGTCATCCGTCACTGCATTTGCTAAAGCCGATTATGGTGACCTCAGTTCGGCCCGAGCTCCCGGCATTCGGGAAACACTAACCCCTCGTTACACCGAGGGCCCCCGCCTAGAACCGGTTGTTATCCTCAAAAGAAAAGGAGCATACCATGTTTGCACGTATTCTTAATTTCGAAGTGAAACCGGAAAAGAAAGAAGAGTTCGTGAAGGTCCTAAAGTACGAAGTCATGCCCATCCTCAAGAAGCAGACTGGCTTCCTGGAGATTCTGCCTTTCTCCCCCGAGAGAATGACAGAGGCGAAGGTGATCACCATCGTAAGCGTTAGAGCAAACACACGATTGACAGACTGAATCCGCAGCCAGCATCACTTCGCCACTTGATAGTAATTCTCAGCCGGGCGGGGTTACTACCGGTTGCCCGTTATACGTGCGGGGAGGCTTGTTAGCCTTTATCCCATCGTCCTGTCTGACTTTCTTAAGATTGTTGCTGATCTTGGCGCGGCAGGTTCTGAGGTGGTCGCGAGCCTTTGAAGTCGGGTTCTGCACTGCAGAGGTATGCTAAGTGTCATCCCAAGCGCCGCGTGAACTCAAGGGAGAATATTCGTGATGAGCGTGTCCGGACCGGGAGATGGGTATGGACCAAGGGCCCAGTACCCCCGTTGCGATCCTCCATTGATTTCAATTTTGGGCGGCATCGACCCACCCGTTCCCACCTGCACCGCCGTCTGGCCTCCATACCCTGACCCTATATCCACGTTGGTGAACTTGTATCCCGGTGTATTGGACGCGTTGATGATAATGCCGTATTGCATCGTGTCCAGGTCGATGTTGCTTCCCGTTCCGTAGCCGCACCGGGGATTCTGTGACAGGTCCGGCGAGTCGCCCAGCGCAATCCCAATAAAGCGCGTGAAGACCATGATGTCGCTCATTTCGAGACTATCCACGCGGCCGACCGACAAAGCGGTCCCGTTGGCTGTCACCCAGGCGTCAATCGGGCTCGGCACGGGCACGTTCTCCCAGATATCCCAAGTCACATGGATGTTGAGATTGTGCAGCATGACGTGCCCGTATGCGTGATCAACGTGGATGTCGTTGTGATAAGCGCCGATGAATAAATCAAAAACCATGACTCGACCCGATTCGATGTCGAGGAAGTCGTAGGCGTTCGTTACCACGAGTCGGGCTACCTTCGTTCCCGGGGCAGCCACCAGAATGGTGTACGGATAGGGATTCGGAGCGGACGCGGTGGTGTGCACCTGATTCGGATAGTGGAACAGCACATCGGTAACTCCCGACCCCACTCCTTGCAATGTCAGGAAAGGACCATTCGTATTGGTCACCAGAAGCGTTGGAGCGACGGCGGTGACGGACGGATCGATTCCGTTGATGTCGAAGGGCCCCTGGAAGGGTCCGCACAATACCACACCCGCCGGAACCACGAGATTCCCCGCTGTGAAGTATCGGGCCACGCTAAGAACGACGGAGCCACCGCCGGCTGCACTCGCTGCGTTGATCGCGCTTTGAAAGGCCGCTGTGTCGTCGGTGTGGCCATCGCCCTTGGCTCCAAACGAAGCCACGGGAAATTCGCCAGCCACGGCAGTGACACTGACGGATCCCATCAGGGAGGGCGAACTCGTATCGGTCGCGGTAATGGTTTGAAAGCCCGCGTTCGTCAGCGTGGCCGAGACGGTTGCGGTTCCATTCACCAGCTTCGAGTTGGGAGGAAGTTTAGCTGCGGGATCGCTGCTTGTGAACCGCACTGTGCCGGAATAGTTCGCAGCGACGTTGTTCGCGGCATCGCGTGCGGTAACCGTGAGGGTGAAGGCGAATCCCGCGCCGCTGCTGCCCGGACCGGTGACGGAGAACTGTGTAGCGACGGGTCCGCCGCCTCCCCCGGAGCTACCACCACACCCACCGAGGAGGGCCAAACCGGAAGCCAGGACAAGCAATTGCGAAGATTTTCTCATTCGGTTCCTCCGCCCACCAGCGGGCGTTCACGCCGAAAACTTCAGGGCAGGATATTTACGATGATCGTGTCCGTGGCGGTCGGAGGATATGCCCCGAGAGCCCAGAACCCCCGCTGCGAGCCTCCATTGATTTCAATTTTCGGCAGCATGGAACCGCCGGTTCTCACCTGCACCGCCGCCTGGCCGAGCCCCGGCGCCGCTCCTACGTCCACGTTCGTGAACTTGTATCCCGGATTATTGGACGCAGTGATGACGATTCCGTATTGCACCGTATCCAGATCGATGTCGCTGCCAGTTCCATATCCGCAGGGTGGATTTTGCGATGTATCGCTCGAATCAGTGAGCATCATTCCGGTGTAGCGGGAGAACACAAAGAAATCGTGGATCTCAACGCTGTCCATGCGGCCCACGAATAGGCCTATTCCATGGTTGAGCACCCAGGTGTCGATGGGGCGCGGATACGTGGCTCCCTCCAGGATGTCCCAGAACACTGTCTGAAGAAGATTGCGCAGCGTCACGTGATCCTGGGTGTGGTCGAGATTGACCCCGACATTAAATGCGCCAATGAACAAATCCTGCGCCATGACCCGGCCGACCTCGATGTCGAGGAAGTCATAAGCATTCGTGACTGTGGAGCGTGCGATCTTCGTGCCAGGGTACTTCACCAGAATTGTGTAGGGATACACATTGGGCGAGGCCGCGCTGGTAGCCACTTGATTGGGATAATGAAGAAGCAGATCCGTGACTCCCGCGCCGAAGCCTTGCAGAGTCAGAAAAGGAGTGGTGGTGTTGGTGACCAGTAGCGTCGGTGCAATCGCGGTTGTTGCCGGATTGAGTCCTGCGACATCGAAGGGACCTTCAATCACTCCGCAAAGGACCACACCCTGCGGCACGACGAACGTACCGGTGGTGTAGTAGCGAGCCACATTGAACACGACGGACCCGCCTCCGGCGGAAGCGGCGGCGTTGATTGCGCTTTGAATGGCCGCGGTGTCGTCGGTATGACCGTCGCCCTTGGCCCCGAACGAATTCACCGATGCGCCAATACACACGGCTTCCGCCACGGTTCCGAAGCCTGCGCAGAGAATCCAGAACAAAACGACTACCAGTGTGGTCTTCACTGTCATCCTCCCCGGCAGAGCGTTGCACTTACTCCGAGATACTTGGAAGGCCGGTCAATAACGACGGGAAGCACGAGCATCTTCCTCATTGAAATCTCCGTGACTCTACTGCAAAGATTCAGCGGGCGCACCCTGGAGGGCTGCTCTCGATCACGGCAGGTCGGACCCGATTATGTTTACGTGGGTCAGATTGCCTGCTTGCGGTGGGGAAGGCACCCAAGGCCCAAGTGCCTCGCACCGAGCCTCCATTGACCAGCACCTCGGGTGGGCAGGAACCGCCACCCCTCAATTGGACCGCAGCTTGAGCGCCTGGAGCCGCCCCCACTTGCAAATTCGTAAACTTATAGGCTTGCCCAGTGGCAGAGCTAGCGATGATGCCGTACTGTACCGTCTCGAGATCAACGTTGCTTCCACTTCCCCATCCACATCGTGGATTCAGGGTGGTGTCTTGCGAATCGGTCAGGAGTATTCCGGTGAAACGAGAGAACGCGAAGAAATCGTGTACCTCCAGGCTGTCCATTCGGCCCACCACCAGTGCCGTCCCGTGGTTCAGCACCCAACTGTCGATAGGGGTCGGATAAGAAGCGTTTTCCACCTCATCCCAGAACACGCCATTGTGGATATTATGGAGGGTCGTGAAGTCTTCATCGTTGTCGATGTTGATGCCGATATTGAATGCACCGATGTACAGATCCTGGGCCATTTTTCGGCCAAGTTCCATGTCCAGGAAGTTGTAGGAATTGGTCACCGTGGAACGGACCACCTTCCCGGCGGGGGCGCTGAGCACTATGGTGTAGGGATAGACGGTGGGAGTCGAGGCGCTGGTTTTGACCTGGTTCGGATAGTGGAGGAGTAGGTCGGTTACTCCGGTCCCGAGACCATTCAAGGTTATAAAGGGAGCGTTGGTATTGGTGACCAAGAGCGTAGGTGCAATCGCGGTGGTAGCGGGATTAACTCCAGCCACATCGAAGGGCCCTTCCACGGCTCCGCTTAGGACAACACCTGTAGGCACAACAAAACTACCCGTGGTGAAGTAGCGGGCCACCTTGAAGACAACTGACCCACCGCCCGCCGCAACGGCAGCGTTAATGGCGCTTTGAATCGCACCGGTGTCGTCGGTGACACCATCCCCCTTTGCCCCGAACCATTCCACTGGAAATGCGTCGGGCAGGGCGCCGATATTGATGGAGTTCGAACTTCCCGTGATCGAAGACGTGGCCTTATCGGTCGCAGTGATCATTTGGTTTCCGGCGGTCGTGAGTGTGGCCGAGAAAACGTTGGTCCCGGACACCAGCGTCGAGTCGGCGGGAAGTAGCGCGTGGGGATCCGTACTGGTGAAGTGCACCGTTCCGGAGTAGCTCATCACGGTTTGATTCGAGCTATCGAGTGCTTGCACCGTGAAATTAAAGGGCATTCCGATGGGAATGTTGGCGGGACTGCTGACGGAGAAGTGAGTAGCTGGCGGAGGTGGAGTGGTAATGGTCCCGCCGCCACAACTATCGAGCAGGCTCAGGCTCGAAGCGAGAAATAGAAACAGTAAGAATTTCTTCATCTCGTCTCCTCCGGCAATATCGTCTCCGCGCGGGCATCTCTGGGTCAGGGGATGTTGTATCCGATTATGTTTACAGCGGTCAGATTACCCGCCGCAGGCGTGGGGAACGCACCCAAAGCCCAGCTTCCTGACTCGGAGCCTCCGTTGATCAATACTTGCGGCGGAATAGAGCCGCCAGCCCTCAGTTGGACGACCGCCTGACCGCTAGCCGTATCCACGTCCAGGTTCGTGAACTCATAGCCTGGCGCATTGGACGCGGTGACGATGATTCCGTACCCCGCCATACCGTCGAGATCGATGTCGCTGCCCGTTCCAAAGCCACAGCGAGGACTTTGTGTGGTGTCAGGCGAATCGGTGAGAAGCATGCCGGCGAAACGGGAGAACACGTTGAGATTGTGCACCTCGAGGCTGTCGACGCGGTTCACCACCAATGCGATGCCGTGGTTAAGCACCCAGTTGTCGATCGTGGTGGGGGGATTGGATGGGTTTCCCATCACGTCCCAGAACACTGTATTGAGCAGGTTCCGCAGCGTCACGTGGTCGTACGCATGGTCGATGTTGACACCGATATTAAATGCCCCGATATATAGATCCTGAGCGAGGACCCGGCCGCTTTCGATGTCCAGGAAATCGTAGGCGTTGGAAACCGTAGAACGGACCACCTTCGTGCCGAAAGAATTGACCAGAATGGTGTACGGATAGACGTTGGGAGCGGACGCGGTTCTGCCAACCTGGTTCGGGTAGTGGAAGAGCAGGTCGGTCACTCCGGCGCCGAGTCCTTGTAGGGTTATAAAAGGACCACTGGTGCTGGTGACCAAGAGCGTGGGTGCGACCGCGGTCACCGCCGGACTGGCTCCTTCGACATCGAAGGGCCCTTCGATGGCGCCACACAAGACCACACCCTGCGGCACGACGAAGGTGCCGGTGGTGAAGTAACGGGCCACGTTGAACACCACCGACCCGCCACCGGCCGCGGCGGCCGCGGTGATCGCTTGTTGAATCGCTGCGGTGTCATCGGTTGCACCGTCGCCCTTGGCCCCGAACGAGTTCACTGATGCGCCAGCACACACGGCTCGCGCGACGGAGCCGGCGCAGAGAATCCAAAACAAAACGATTGCGAGCGTGGTCTTCACTGTCATCCTCCTGCGGAGTGTTGCCGCTACCCCCGACATGCGTGGAGTATACGATGGGGTGCGATTGTACCGTCGGCACTCACGTCCCGTGCTGCAAAGAACTTGTACCAAAACCCGTTCTGCCTGCAGGGGAAGCGAAAACACTCTAGCTGGCTACTTGAGCCTATCCGCGAGCGTTTGGCCCCGGGGTGAGCGTGCCCTGCTGTCACTTCCCCCTGTCGTCGGTTGGCAGAACGAACCGTCTGCTCCGGCCGTGCATGTGAATCCAGAGCAACAACCGGGAAGTGTTCCGCCACACTGCTGTCCTTGAACCGAGCAGCTACCGACAGCACTCGTCGCCTGGCAAGAACCGATGGGATGGTAGTTTCCCGGGACAACGCAGTGTGTCGAGGTATCGAGGGTATACGAGTTCCCATCAAAGCACACGTTGACAAGGGCCGGGGTTACAGCTGGCCGCCCAACGGGACAGTTGTCGGTGCCCTTAGAAGTCGAAGTATAACAACCATTGCCTGGACCGACTCCAAGGTCTACTGCGCCAACGCATAACCCGGTCAGTGTGCTGGGCGTCACCGCCGTGCCACTGAGGGAGACAGCCTGCGGGCTGCCGCCCGCGTTGTCGGTAATCGTGACGGTGCCCGTCAAACTGCCCGTGGTGTTAGGCGCAAGCGTCACATAGATCGCGCAGTCCGCTCCGGCGGCAAGAGTTGCGCCACAGTTGTTGGTCTCGGTAAAGTTCGCGCTGGCCGCAATATTCGTGATCGTCAGCGGAGCCGTGCCGCTATTGGTAAGAGTGATGAGCAGGGGTTCGCTGGCCGAGCCTTCGACCTCGTCGCCAAACGTCAGGCTACTCGCGGAGAAAGAGGCGCTTGGTGATCCGCCGCCGCTTCCGCAACTGCTGAGTGCGCAGGACCCGAGAAGTACCAGCGCGATGATGCATAGCCTTTTGGAATTCATGGTTTCTCTCCTTCGTTTCTTGGTGCTGGCTCGCCGACCTATCTGCTCGGCGCTTCCAGTCCAGGGATGTGATACCTACTACTGCGCCGCGACTGAGGCGGACGTTGCGTTCTGCTAGGCACATGTCGAGGCGCTGGGACTTGTGGTACCGTGCTCGCGTTGAGCAAACTGTAGTCGCAGCCCTCGTTGCCGGGATGATTCTCGTCGCACGGGATCAGCAGGAAAGCATGCTGGTTGCCGCTACCATCCACTCCAAAGCCGGCGATTTCGCCCCCATCATTGATGGTCTGTGGGTGCACTAGATACAGTGCGGAACCAGGCGGAATCAGAGTATTCAGGTCGAAGATCGCGCCATCCTCCCACAAAAAAGCACGAGAAGCGTCTCCGTTAGTAACGCAATTGGCGAGCGAGATCGAATCACCGACGACCTGGCCTTTCGCGTTAATGGCTTTCGCAGAGCTGCATGGATCGCTGCCAACGGTTCCGAGGTCGGTGATCTGCCCAACCTGTTTCCAGAGAGTCGCGTGGAACAAGTACTCTCCCGCAAGGTACCCAAAGCCGGCGGCCTGCCCGGCATCGTTGACCGCAGCGGCTCCGGTGGAGATCCCTCCACCAAGCGAGCCGCCCAAGTCCTGAATGGAACCGTGCTCCCACAGGAAGGCGCGTGAGAATTTGTCTCCTGTCACCAGTGACCAGCCGACGACTTGACCTCGGTTGTTGAGATCTTGAGCCACGGTGCAGGTGCCGCCAAAGCTGCCGATGTTCGTCATACCTTTCTCTCTTTCCCAAACGAAGGAGCCGAGGGCGATGGGGAAGCATGCACCGGGCTGCGTCGTGCTGGTGTAGGACCACCCCATAACCTGTCCGGGCTCGTTGATGAGGGCGGCCACAGCGTCCGTACCGCCGAGAGTGCCCAGATCCTGCATAACTCCTTCTTCCCAGAAAAACGCTCGCACCTGGGTTGATCCCGCGACATTGTTTAGGGTAAGCGTCAACGAGTTCGGATCCGGAGTCTCATTTAAGGCAACCCCGACCACCTGGCCGCTGCTGTTGACAGCATTGGCCGCGCTTTCGTACCCACCCTCAGGCAAGGTTCCCAGGTCGGTGATACCGCCGTTCTGCCAAAGCACAGCACGAAGCTCGGGAAAACCGGGCAACAACGGATCGAATTCTCCGTTTTGTGCGAACCCCGCGATCAGACCGTTTGCGCTGATCGCGACAGCGGCGCTGCTCAGCCCGTGATGAAGTACACCAAGGTCGTTCATGACGCCGCCTTGCGATTGAAATGCGTGATCGACAAAACAATCGAGAAAACAGAAATCTTGGAACGGATCGCGCCTGCTCGTATCTGCATAGCCTGCAAACACGCCGCCATTGTTCACGGACACGCCACTAGGCACTCCCTGATCGACAATTGAACTCTGGGGGCCGCCGAACGTGCCCATGTCCAGGAGTTGGTAATGATTGGGCTGTTGCGGGTGATCTTGTTTAGCTTTCTGCGCCGTCAATTGAATTGGGATCGCGAGCGAAGCAAGTAAGGGCAGCGCAGTGATGTACATTGCCAGATTCTTATTCATGACTTCCTCCTCCGATTCTTTTGCCGTTCCGTGCCCGGAATCGATTTGATGGGCTAGGTCATATCCCGGACTGCCGCGATGTCTCTCACTTTCAAGCCAGGGCGGATGTTTCGCTGAGCTGCGCGGCTCCGCCTCAGAGGGATGGCCGCACCTGGCTTCCCACGAACGAGCGAAAAACTATGGCAATCGCTGCGTCTGTCGCATCATATTCAGCGTCCCGTTGCGGCGGTTGGGAACCGACTTTTCTGAGCTCTTATGCACCGCGCGGGCAGCAGTGGACGTGGGTTGCGATCCATTGACCGCAGTTGCGGCTGCAATCTCTTCTGCGCTGGCTGGAACCAAGACGACCGCGTGCTCATCGCCGTTCGGCAACACCGCTCCGCCCGCGATCTCTCCGCGGTCGTTGATGGCAAACAAGTCCACGATCACGAGATCAGATCCAGGCAGCAGGAGAGTGTTGATGTCAACCATGGGCTGGCCGTCCTCGGAAAAAAAGTTCGGTCCGCCCCCTACTCCGCAGATCCCGGTATCGCCTATCACCTGGCCCTTGGAGTTGACGCTCAATGCGGTGCTGCACGGCCAAGGATCCAGGACTCCAAGATCGGTCATCGCACCGTTCTTCCAGAGAAACGCGTGATGATTTGTGTTCTGCATCGAGACATCGGCCCTGCCGACGATCAAACCGGAATCGCTGATCCAGTCCGCCTCTGCATTGACTCCCCCGAGGGTGCCGAGGTCCTGAAGCGCTCCGCGCTCCCAAAGAAACGCGTGGGTCGTTTGGTTTCCAGCCAAGTTCGACGTGCCGACAACCTGACCGCGATTGTTTATGAAAATAGCCTGGCCGCAGGTGCCCCCGAAGGTGCCGATATCCACCATTTCACCCTTGTCCCAGAAAAACGGGTCCTGAGTCGGGACACTCGGCGGACAAGCGAATCCACCATTTGCGTTTGGAGTCGAGTTTGTGTAAGACCATCCAACGATCTGGCCGCGATCATTCATCGCCTCTGGAATAGTGTCCGGGCCGCCCAAGGTACCCAGATCCTGCATCACTCCGTGCTCCCAGACAAATCCGCGCGTTTGGGTGAAATTCGGTTCGCACGTGCCGTAGATCGCGCATGGGTTCATGGAGAAGGGATCGGGAATTGTATTGAGCGAGAAACCGGCGACCTGCTTACGGTCATTGACGGCGGTCGCGAAGCTCTCGTTCCCTCCCTCCAGCGTTCCGAGATCGATGATCTTGCCTTCCTTCGTCCAGAGGACAGCACGAATCTCCGGCACGCCCAATAACGGATCGATCAGGCCGTTTTCTGACGACCCAACGATGGTCGCGTTGGCACTGACCCAGGTGGCTCCGCTGCTGAGGTTGACACCGGGAAGCGTGCCCAAGTCTGTCATGACACCGTTGCTCCACCTCTGCGCGTGCTGGACGAGGCAGTCTCCATCCTGGCAATAGTTTGGAGCGTACGGATCGGGAATGGATGTTTCTGCTTCGCCGCCGTAAGTTCCGTTACTGCTTATGATTGGTACATTCGGGCCGTTGACGCCGGCGTTGGGGCCGCCGAAAGTACCTATGTCGATGAGCTTGAAACGAGGTTGCTGTGCGGCTAATCCAACCGGGATCGCCAGCAAGGCTAACAGCGTAATGACCGCGAATTTGGATGGTAGGTACCTCTTCATATGCGCCTCCTTAAAGAAAGAACGGTTGCGCACTATAAAGCGGGAAATGCCGCGAGAAACTACAAGGGGAAGCGTTTATTTTTCTTGCCGACAAGTCAGGCGTGGAAACAGCCGAAGGCCTGTGTTACGCTCTGCGGAAGGTCTAACCCGTGGAATATGAGAGGTTTGCATGGAAGCACCTCAGTCGCATGAAGTTACCGCACTTCTCCGGGCCTGGAGTGCAGGGGATGCAGAGGCGCTGGAGAAGCTAACGCCGCTGGTGTACCGGGAATTGCACCGGGCTGCACGGAGTTACATGGTTGGAGAACGGTCCGGGCACACCCTTCAAGCAACCGCGCTGATCAATGAGGTTTACATGCGGCTGGTCGATGTTCGAAACATCGACTGGCATAATCGTGCGCATTTCCTTGCCATGTGCGCTCAATTGATGCGGCAAATTCTGACCGATTTCGCCCGTTCCCGTCACTACCAGAAACGGGGCGGCGGGGCGCATCACTTGCCCTTGAATGAGGCGCTGGTGGTCTCCTCACAGCCCGACCGCAATCTGGTAGAACTCGATGAAGCTCTCAAGAGACTAGCCCTGTTTGACGACAGAAAGAGTCGCGTGGTGGAACTGCGATTCTTCGGTGGTCTCGACGTCAAGGAGACTGCCCAGGTGTTAAAGGTTTCCTCCCAGACGGTAATGCGCGACTGGAGACTCGCCAGGACATGGCTCCTGCGCGAACTTTCTGGAGATGAGCAGCGTGAAGCCTGAACGCTGGCATCGAGTCGAGGAGTTGTATAACGCTGCGCTGGAGCTTGCCGTCGATGAGCGGATGCAGTTTCTGAAAGACGCTTGCCGTGACGATCCGGTACTCTATCACGAACTTGAATCATTGCTTTCCTACGAGGAACGTGACCAGCAGTTCATCAATCGTCCGGCGTTTGAAGTCGTGGCCGAGCTCATGGCCGATGAGAATGCCAGGGTACTCGAACCCGATAAGCGCATCGGTAAGACCATTTCACATTTCCGGGTGCTGGAAAGGCTCGGCCAAGGCGGCATGGGGATTGTCTTTCGTGCGGAAGACATTCACCTGGGCCGTCAAGTTGCACTCAAGTTCCTGCCTGAGGAAACAAGAGACGCTCAAGCTCTTCAGCGACTTCAACGTGAAGCCCGCGCTGCCTCCTCATTAAACCATCCGAATATCTGTGCGATCCACGAAATCGGCGAGCACGAGGGCGAGTTTTTCATCGCTATGGAGCTGCTCGAGGGTCAATCACTTGACCGTCGAATCGGGGGACACCCTTTGCCTTTAGAGGAGTGCCTCACCATCGGAATCCAGGTCACGGAGGGCATGCACGCGGCGCATCAGAAAGGCATCATCCATCGCGACATCAAACCTGCAAACATCTTCGTGACCAGTCAGGGTCAGGCGAAGATTCTAGATTTCGGATTAGCAAAACTTTCTCCCACGGTAACGGGAGTCGGTGACTCCGAACGGGATCAACGCGACGAAGGCGTGCAAGCGCCACGCGAGATCGAGCAATCGCCAATACCCGATCCTTTGCTGAGCCGGACCGGAGTGGCTATGGGCACGGCGGGTTACATGTCACCGGAGCAAGTAAGGGGCGAGAAACTGGATGTGCGGACCGACCTGTTTTCCTTTGGCCTGGTGCTGTATGAGATGGCGACCGGGCATCGCGCATTTGAGGGAGAAACCGGGCCCGCGCTCCACAGCGCCATCCTCACACAAACCCCTGTTCCAGCGCGGCATCTGAACCCCCAACTTCCCGCCAAGCTCGGTCAGATCATCAGCAAAGCCCTGGAAAAGAATCGTGACATTCGCTACCAGACTGTTTCGGACGTGCGCGCCGACCTGGAGATTCTAAAACACGAAACGGAGCGGCGAAATCCGCTCGGCCGGTGGATGTCGGCTTCTGCTCTGGTTTTCGTTCTATTGATCGTCAGCACGCTTTTTTGGTTTGCGAAACGCCAGCCACCGTCCACCCAAGCTCCACCGGAAATCAAATTTCGGCAGCTGACCCTCAATCCCGCAGAAAATCCTGTAAGCAACGGGTCGATCTCGCCCAACGGCAAATACCTCGCATACGTCGACAAGCTGGGAATGCACGTCAAAGATTTTGAAACTGGCTCGATCCAGGATGTTACGCAGCCGCGAGATCTGAAGAAGGATAGTGTCAATTGGGAGATTAATTCCGCCAGCTGGTTCCCGGATAATGCGCGGTTTCTTGCCAATGCCTATCCAGCGACCGGACCCCAAGAGGGCTGGTCTTCGCGAGCAGCCGACATTTGGGTTTATTCCAGGACGGACCAAGCGCCACGGAAGCTTCGCGAACATGCCATCGCCTGGGGCGTCTCTCGTGATGGCGCCCTGATTGCCTTCGGGACAAACGCCGGCAGACTTGGAGAGCGTGAAACCTGGCTGATGGACTCGGAGGGTAAGCAGGCTCGCAAACTCTTTGATACCGAGGAGAACAGTGCTCTTACCGGATTCTATTGGTCGGCCGATGGCCAACGCGGGCTCGACTTCAGAACCGATGCTTCCGGCGATACATTGCTGAGCCGCGACTTGCAGGGGGGACCTCCTGTCGCGTTGCTTACGCCTGCCCAGACGAAGCAAATACGAGGCGACATTTCCTGGTTGCCCGATGGACGTTTGATCTACCAAGTCAGCGAACCCGGTTCTGGACCCGCCTCCTTCGCATCTCCCCAAGACGCGTGCAACTTCTGGACGCTGCAACTGGATGTGCACACCGGCAAGCCCACCGAGAAAGCCAAGCGGCTGACGAACTGGACAGGATTTTGCAACGCGGGGTATGCGAACGCCACCGCCGACGGCAAGCGGCTCGCATTCCTCCGGCAGGCTGTCGCCTGGACGGTCTACGTGGCTGATCTTGAGGCCGGAGGGACGCGCATAAGCAACTTGCGGCATTTCACTTTGAATGAGAGCACCGACTTCCCACGGGACTGGACCAACGATAGTAAGCAGGTTGTCTTCATATCCGATCGCACGGGTCAGTTCGCGATTTATAAGCAGTCGCTGGACGAGGACACGCCGGAACGCATTTCCACTGGAACCGGTGGCTTTGTCGCCAACTTCAGCACCGTCGTGAGCCCGGATGGCAAGTGGCTGTTGAGCAATCCTGGGGCCTATCCCGGAAACTCAAAGGATGCGAAACTCATGCGGATTCCCCTCGCCGGAGGATCGGCGGAATTCGTGGCCACCACAACCACGGTCTGGGCGAGCGGAATTTCCTGCGCTAGACCACCGTCTCACCTGTGCGTGTTGGGCGAGAGGACCGACGATCGCAAGCACTTGATCTTTACATCTGTAGATCCCATGAAGGGCCGGGGCCCGGAGCTTGCCCGCTTTGATCTCGACCCAGGGATCGAATATTTGGATTTCAGCATTTCTATGGA
>Ga0209415_10011166_pt1 | contig 15157 bp, 8 predicted proteins | sample PeaSoiSIISIP2007_FD_187696 | JGI IMG/M metagenome (GOLD analysis project Ga0209415, IMG submission 187696) | Peat soil microbial communities from Weissenstadt, Germany - SII-SIP-2007 (SPAdes) (version 2) | ecosystem: Environmental > Terrestrial > Soil > Wetlands > Peat | place: Germany... | reverse complement strand
ATGCAACAACTCTTCAGTCCGAGCGGTGGCATCGGCATCAGCTTTCTGCGCCAACCCATGGGCGCAACCGACTTCTCGGCGAGTGGCAACTATAGTTACGACGACATGCCCGCGGGACAGACGGATCCGAATCTCACGAACTTCTCGGTAGCGCACGATGCTTCTTACATTATCCCGCTGGTCAAGCAGGCTCTATCCATCAATCCGAACGTCAAGGTGGTCGCGCTGCCATGGAGTCCGCCGGCCTGGATGAAGACGACGGGCACGATGAACGGCGGGAACATGAATACGGCCTACTTCCCTTCCCTGGCGCTGTATTTCGTCGATTTCGTACAGGCCTATCAGCAGCAAGGCATCCCCATCTATGCGCTATCCGTGCAGAACGAGCCGCTCTACTCGACGACGGGATACCCCTCTGAATATCTCGCTGCGACGGATGAATCAACATTCATCGCGAGTAATCTCGGACCTGCCCTGAGCACTGCCGGAGTCGGGAATGTGAAGATCTTCGCCTACGAACACAATTGGGACAACACGGCGTACCCAGAGTCGGTGCTGGGCAGTTCCGCGGCGCAATACGTTGCAGGGAGTTCGTTTCACTGTTATGCGGGCGATCCCAGCGCGCAATCGACCGTCGAATCAGCCTTCCCCGCCAAGGCCATCTGGTTCACGGAGTGCTCGGGCATTACTTCCACCACCTTTGCGGGCGACCTCGTGTGGAACGCCGAGCACTTGCTGATCGGCGCCACGCGCAACTGGGCCCGCAGCGTCTCTCTGTGGAATCTGGCCCTCGATCAAAATTCCGGCCCCAAGAACGGTACTTGCTCCAACTGCCGAGGGGTGGTGACGATCGACGACAGTGTTTCGCCGGTGAATGTCACCTTTAACGTGGAGTACTACATCCTGGGACATCTCGGAAAATTTGTCCTTCCCGGTGCATACCGAATCAATTCGAACACCTTCGGTGCGGGCAGCGTTGAAGATGTCGCTTTTCAGAACCCCGACGGATCGATCGTCCTGCTGGTGCTGAACTCCGCCAGCAACGCCGGGATCTTCACGGTGAGTTCCAAGGGCCAAACGTTCACCTACACGTTGCCGGCGGGGGCCCTGGCAACTTTCGAGTGGAAGCCGTCAGCGCGTTAGAGTGAATTTGCCGCGAAGTTGGATGTTGTCCGAGGAACCGCCGACCAGAATCGTGAAATCACCCGGTTCTGTGCTCCAGTCTTTCTTCGCAGTGTCATAGAAAGAGAACGCCCTGCGGTTAAGTGTGAGGGTTACGCGCCGGGTCTCGCCCGGATTCAAGTTTATTTTGGCAAATCCCTTCAACTCCTTGACTGGCCGTGGCACGCTGGAGTGGGAGTCGCCGACGTACAATTCCGCTACTTCCGCGGCTGCACGATCACCGCTGTTTCTTACCTCGAACGAAACAGAGACAGGGGCGTTCAAATTCCCAGATTGCGGCGTCACCAACAACTTGCTGTAGGCGAATGTCGTATAGGAAAGACCATAGCCGAAAGCGAACATCGGCTTGGTCTCCGAACGATCAAAGTGCCGATATCCCACAAAGACGCCTTCTGAATACTGCACGCGGTTGCCGCCATTTGCGGGGTAGTAGCTGTGAAAAGTTGGATTATCCTCCCAGCGGCGTTCAAACGACGCCGGCAGCTTGCCCGACGGACTGTAATCGCCAAAAAGAATTTGCGCCAGCGCGGTCCCGCCCTCCTGTCCCGGATACCATGTGTGCAGAACGGCTGGAACATTATCAATCCAGCGCGTCATGTCCATGTTGCCTCCGGCGGTCAGCACCACGATCACGTTCTTGTTCACGGCACTGATTTGCCGAATGAGTTCGTCCTGTCCGCCGGGAAGCTGGAAGGTTCGGTCGAAACCCTCTCCCTCCGTCTTGGGATCAAACCCTGCGCAAATGATGACGGCGTCTGCCTTGGCTGCCAGAGGCTTGGTTTCGCGGCCGATGAACGCCTCGGCCCTCGTCACGCCGAAACCAACAATCGCGCTCCCTACCGATTCAAAGTATTCGAGGCGGATCTTGTATGCCTTGCCGGCTTCCAGATGCCTGGCAGCGGTATCCAATGTCTGGGAATGAGGTTGCCAGTCGTCGATCGCAATCTCGTCACTGACATAGAGCCGAACTCCATCGTCGGCGGAGGTATAGAACTTGTAGTCACCGGACTCTTTCGGCATGAAATAGCCGGTCCAGCGAATTGCGAAATGATCGACAGGTTCGCCCGGGGCAAAACTGCCTTCTCCCCAGTCGAAGTGAACGTGCTTGTCGGTGCGAACCAGGGCAGGAGCGCCTTTTAGTTCCTCGTTACTGAAATACTCTCCCTTCAAGCCGCTCTCGCCGCTGGGAGCAGTAACGAACTCCGAGCTTTCAAAAACCTCGTCCAGAGGAGGAACGTCGACCGCATACAAGACCTTGGCGTTGGTTCCCAGGCGGTTGCTGATGCCTTCGAGGCAGCTGACCGCATTGAACGGCTTGGTTTCAGCACTGCCACCACCGCCAATCACCGCGGGATAAGCGTTCGGACCAATCACGGCAATGGTCTTCACTTTGCTCTCATCGAGGGGAAGAAGACTGCCCGAGTTCTTCAGCAGGACCATGCTGCCCCTGGCGACTTCGAGCGCCACTTGCCGGCCTTCCTGACTGTAGGTAGGGATGCTGATATCGGTCTGTGGTTGGTCGAGGAACCCGAACTCAATTGCCTTGCGCAGAATTCTTCGGACCTTGTCGTCAATGCTCGCCTCTGAGATCTTGCCGTCCTTGAGAGCGGGCAGCAGCGTATCTCGATTCATGAAAGTGGGAGAGGGCATTTCGAGATCGAGACCGCCTTTGGCCGCAGCAACGCCGTCATGCGTGGCGCCCCAATCCGACATGAGAATGCCATCGAATCCCCATTCCTCCTTGAGGATTTCGTTGTTCAGATGGACGTTCTGGGTCATGTAAGTCCCATTGACCAGGTTGTAGGCGTCCATGACCGCGCCCACGTGGGCTTCCTTGACGGAGGCTTCAAAGGCCGGTAAATAGATTTCGCGCCATGTTCTTTCGTCAATGTCGGAACTGAGCGTCATGCGCGCGAATTCGGAGTTATTCCCAGCAAAATGCTTGGCCGTCGCGATGACCCGTTGTCCCTGGATTCCCTTGATCACCGAGACCGCCATTCTCGATGCTAGGAATGGGTCTTCCCCGAAGTATTCGAAGTTGCGGCCATTCATCGGCGCCCGGTAAATATTCATGCCGGGAGCAAGAATGAAATGCACTCCACGCGCACGGGCATCCTTACCCATCGCAGTGCCGAAACGCTCCGCGAGATCGACATCCCACGAGGCCGCCAGCGCGATGCCGGCAGGATACGCCGTCGTCAGCCCGTAGTCGTGAACTCCCATCGGGCCGTCAGACATGCGGAAAGAGGGGATCCCGAGCCGTGGAATTGGACGCGTGTAGAAATCGTTGATCCCACCAACGATCTCGATTTTTTCATCGAGCGTCATTTTGCTGAGAATCGAATCGACACGCTTTTCTACATCGGGTTTCGACGGCGTGGCCTGTGCCATCCCAAACTGCGCAACAAACAGAAGAACGATTGCGACTGCGAGACCGGGACCGCTCGTCGTCGTTGTCTTCATAATTCCCTCTCTGGATTTGCGATTCAGGATAACTCAACTGCAGCTTCGGACTTTGCCACCAGACCACAGCCCATGGCAAGCGGATCGGCTGCCGAATTCCGTATCCCGGCGATCGAACCATTTATTGCCAGGCGTGCAACAGGGTTTCGGCTGGCTTATTCCAGGGCGTGTAATCGGTGTCGGTCGAGGACGGCACGGGAACGGCCCAAGCCCACCAGAAGTTGCCAGTCATCACGGTGGGATGCTGGCTCCAAACCTCGTACATGGCTTCATAACAGTTTTGCTGTTCGATACCGTCGACGGCACCCGTAACAGTGAAGTCGTACGGCGCTTCGTTCGTGCCTGCAACGCTGCGGTAGCCGATCTCCGTGAAGATGAGTGGCGTCGAAGGGTAAGCGCCCTTGAAGTTCGTGACGTCCGCGAGGATGTTTTCGCCGTTCTTATTGTTGCTCCAGGCAGCTATGAGTTCAGCCAGCGTCGGGTCTGCGTGGTTGGTGAGTGGGAAGTAGGCGTCCAGACCGATCACGTCAACCTGGTCCCAGAACGATACCGTAGTGAACTCGTCCCCGCCGTACGTCGCGTTCGCGGCGTAGACGAGTTTCCCAGTGTAAACCGTGCGAATCGCTGCGATGACCGCGTCCCAGCTTGCCTGGTTGGCGCTGCCGGTTAGCTGCGCGTACTCTGTGCCGAAGCAAAGCATGTCAACATTGTTACTCTGTGCCAGAGTTGCGTAGTAGGTAATGAAAGCAGTGAAACTCTTGAACCAGGCGTTAACGTCGGTCGGCTGAAACGTGCCTCGCCACGATCCGTCGCTGCCATCGACGTGGGGCTTGAGCATGACCTGGAGCCCCTGCTTGTGCAACTCCGTGATGGCGGCAACGACGTCCGCATCCGTCGGAGTGTTGTTGGCGCGGGCAATCGTGCTTGCCGTGGCGTTGGCCTGGTACCACGTGACCAGTACGCCCGCCCAACTCGCGCCCGACGCGGCCAGCGCATCTTGCGAGTTCGTGCCCGCGGTGCTGCTGTATTCGCCCTGACTCCATGAAACGTGAGTGATGCCCCCGTAAGAGAAGTTGGATTTCTGTGCGGCGTTGACTGTCACCGCCGCCGAACCTGATTTGGTTGAATCAGCAGCGGAAGTTGCGGTAACCGTCACGGGCCCGGATGCACTCGTGTCGGTGAAGAGTCCCGCGCCGGAAACGCTTCCTGCGGACGCTGTCCAGTTCACCGCGTTGCTGAAGTTGCCAGTCCCCTGCACGGTGGCAGAACATTGATCGGATTGCCCTGCCTGCAGCACGGTGTTGAAGCAGGACGCGGTTACTGAGGTGATCGTGCCTCCGCCCCCGCCGTTATACGAAGACGAGCCTCCGCAGCCCGCGATCCCTCCGCAGAGCGTTAGAACGATAATGATCCGAAAAGGAGCGAGCCGGCGTTGCATCATGGCTTCACTCCCGTGTGCGTGAGGCACCAGCTTACGGTGTTCACTTCATCGCCGATCGTGATTCCTTCGGCGCCGCCTACCGGGCGCCCGGCTGAGCATTCCGCTTTCGCCGCGCAGCCGCCGCTACATCCCACGATCCTGGTTACGTGAATGCTGTAGCTTGTCTTGTTGATCGCCTTTACCGTGCCGCAATAGCCATCACCGCCCCAGGGACGGACGCAGACTGTGTCTCCTACCGAACTTCCAGTGGAGCGCGCTCCGGCCGTGAGCAGCATGGTGGCGATATCGTTGTGCCCGGTCCGCTCTGCGGTCTTCAAGGCGGTTCCCCAGCCGCGCTGGGCGTAGTTCAGGTCGGCGCCTGCTTTGACCAGCAGCCGGGCAGCCTCCAGCCGGCCCTGCGCCGCCGCTTCGATCAGAGGCGTGCGGCCGGCATGGGTGTGCGCGTTCACGTCCGCCCCACAAGATAGCAGCAGCCGCACCGCCTCGATTTGTCCCGCGGCCACGGCGTCCATGAGGGGTGTTCGACCTGCATCGTCCCGGACATTCGCATCTGTTCCTGAATGCAACTGCGAACGAAGGAGCGCCAAGTCCCCGGCTCGTGCCGCTTGGTGCATTGCGCTCTCACCGGAGTTCACGCCGGTGCCTCGTTCCCCGGTGGTCTTTGAGCGCGAATCCTGAGCGAATGCGGCAACCTGCAACTCCGAGTCTGGGTTCTGGAAAAGGAAGATCCCCAAAACCGCGAGGACAGCCGGCGAGAGAACGAGAAGGGTGAACTTTGGCTTCTTTTTCATGGGCGGGAGATTCATCACATCGGCTGAGCGATAATGTTGCCAAAGGCGCGGTATTTGCGAAAAGAAATTAGCCGGCAGTCCGACAAAATTTGACGCTGCTCAGCCTATTCTCGTCTGCCTTTCTTGACAAGGACGTGGTGGGTGGTAGCGTCCCGCGGTGATCCTTCAAGGATACCGTCCACTCCTCATGACAATCGTGTGACCCGTGACAAGATCACTTTGCCGGCGTAATCGTGACGTTGCGAAAAGAAACGTGGCCGGCCTCACTGCCCTGCAGATAGATCGGTCCGGGTAGTGCTTCGTGACTATCCAAGGCCCCGCCTGTGATGCCCGGAATTTCCTGTTGGTCGATGATGGTGTGACCATTTTGCACAACTGTGACCACTCGCCCAACGAGCGTGATGTCGTAGGTCTGCCATTCTCCAGGCCTGCGCGGCTGTTCCGGCGAGGGGGCCAGGAAGCCATACACGCCTCCGGTGCGCATGGTCGGACCTTCTGGCTGCGGATCGTCTTCGATCTGGAGCTCGTACCGACCGCGCAGGTAGACGCCGCTATTCGATCCTGGTGCGCAGTTGAATTCGACGTGTAATTTGAAGTCTTCAAACTTGGCATCGCTGATAAATTCGGGACCATGCCCGGGACTCACCAGCGTTCCGTTTTCAACCTTCCATGTTGGCGTTGCGTTCGGATCGCTCATCTTCCACCCGCTCAGGTCCTTGCCGTTGAACAACGGCATCGGTTCCCCCCACTGCGGAGCGCTCTTTCTGTTCAGGGATGGCGCTCTTTCGCCCGTCCATTGCCACGGGGTTCCATCGGGGCCGGTCGTGGTCCCCACCAACGTCTTCCCGGATAGCTTGCCCTCAAAAACCATGTCGTCTTTCCGCTCTTCTTCCTCCTTGGGAGAAACGAACGTGATGCGGCCATTGGTGATTTCACATTTTGGGAGCGGCCGCGCGTGTCCCCAGCGGCTCACCATTCGAGCCCTGAGGTGCCCGCCTTCCTGGGTTATCTCCAACCATGAGGGAGCTTCGCGAAGCGGAGTCTTCAGGGTCAAATCCCAACGTCCCAGAAAAGCCTGAACCGACGCGGTCGGGTCCGCAGAGTCTTTTTGTTCGGAATACCCCCGCATGGACAGCATCAAAATCAACACTGTCAGGGCGAATACACTGCGGCGGAAACTCACGTTGCTACGACTCCGACTCATCTGATTTAGCAGTTCCCTTCCTTTGACTCTCAACTTTGACTCCATGGACGCCGGTGCGTTTAGATTTGTCATGAATTGTGCCTCACTGAAGGATTCTAGTCCATCGGCTACGTTTTCTGGCGACTGGATCGGCTTCACGCGAGGCGTAACTATCAGGGCAGAGGGTACTATGCGACCGCTTGCCCGCAGGTAGCGGGAGCCTGTTCTGATCAAATGGGGTTACTCCGCCTTGTCGCCGAAGCTCATCTCAGCAAGGCTTAGGTCGTGGTTCAGTCTGACGCTGGCAGAAGGAACGTAGTGTACGCGACCCGCGCGTTCAAAGCGCAGATCGTTGAACCGCACAATGTATCCCCGCTCCCCCAGTTCAATTGGCTCGGTCTCGGTGATGGGATGCCTCGCCCAATTCATGTAGGCGCGTCCAAGGTAACTGCTCCTGGCAGCTTGGATGACTGGCGTTTCTGCTGACTTGTAGCGGACTTGCACTTCGCCCTGTGGATCAAGGTCAACAGTCTGACTCGAAGAATCCACCGGCATTGTGGCGATCAACTTGGGCGTTTCCACAACGCCCCTCCAAAGATAGGGATTCCACCAAGAAGGATATGCCGAGGTACGGATTGGAGCTGAGCCCTCATACTGGCGAGCTTCGAGCTGGCGAGCTTCGAGGGCGTGAAGAGCACGGCGATGCTCATGATCACGAACACCCCAGATCGCAACCACTCCGATCAGTGCCACGGCTGCCCCTAAGCGTCCGTGAGCAACTTTCCCAGGGAGCAACAACTCCTCGTTCATCAAGCTGGATAGTACTGATAGCAGAAGTCCTCCGAACAGGACAACTGTAAGCACTGGGTCAGCGAGAACGGCGATGTCCCATGAATACCACCTGTCGGAGAAGGGCCAATACGGACGCACTCCGTAGTTGTCGGTGAAATCGAGCAGGATGTGACTCAGCCCAGCCAGATATGAGAAGACAAATAGCAATCCCCAGCGCGGCGCTAGGTGGGGAGCCTTGCCCCAGCGTCTTGCGAATCGCCAGACGGCGTACAAGAAGCAGACCACGGCGGCTGCGACCAAGGCAACCCCGAGGAAAGAGTGAGTGAAACCGCGGTCATGGGCAAAACCAAAGACAGGACTCTTTAATCTGGCAAGTACATCGAGGTCGGGAGCTTCCGCGGCTAGGGCTAGTATGACGGTGGCCGTCGCCAGCATTGTCTTGCGATTCAACGCGGCGCGCGCGATGCAGGCACCAGCCAGCAGATGAGTCACAGGGTCCAAGCGACCTTCCCCTTAACATGCTAATGACGCCACTGGTCCACCATCAACAGGAATCGGTCACCGTTGCGACCTCTGATAACATCGTGGCGGACAACTGTATTGGGAGGGCTGGCAGCCTGAGAACTATGATCCCCCAACGAGAATCCGTCTCCGCCGTGGAAGGAACCTCGCACCTTCGAGTGTTGGGCATCGTACTCGCCGGAGGCAAAGGGACCCGGCTCTTTCCGCTCACGCGGGAACGCGCCAAGCCTGCGGTTCCCTTCGGCGGCAAATACCGGATTATCGATTTCGTGCTCAGCAATTTCGTCAACTCCGGAATCCACTCGATCTATGTGCTCACCCAGTTCCGCAGCCAGTCTCTGCTGCAGCATCTGAGCGAGGGATGGCAGTTCGGCGGACTGCTGAAGAGTCACTTCATCATCAACGTGCCGGCACAGATGCGATCGGAGAACGAAAGCTGGTACCAGGGAACCGCCGACGCCATCTTTCAGAACATTAATCTGATCGAGCAGTCTGACCCGCACGTGGTGGCGATCTTCGGCGGTGATCACATCTACCGCATGAATATCGCCAGCATGATCGATTTCCACAGGGCTCAGGACGCGGACGTCACGATCGCCGCCATCCCCGTACCACGGGAGTATGCCTCCGAATTCGGCGTTATTGAGGTCAACGAGCAAGGACGCATCATGGCCTTTCACGAAAAGAAGGCCGACGCGCCGACCATGCCCGGCGATCCCAGCCGGGTCTACGCCTCGATGGGCAACTATATTTTTTCTACACGCACGCTTTTGGAACTGCTCAAGGCTGACGCGAAAATCAACGACAGCCGTCACGATTTCGGCATGGACATCCTGCCCAAGCTCGCCGGCCACGCTCCCATTTATGCTTACAACTTCGAGGCGAACCGCATTCCCGGCGAGGCCGACGACTCTGTTCCCTACTGGCGCGATGTTGGCACCATTGAGGCCTATTACGAAGCCAATATGGACTTGAACCACGTAAAGCCCGAGCTCAACCTCTACAATCGCGAGTGGCCGGTGCGCAGCACGAGCTACCCCGATCCACCCGCAAAATTTGTGTTCGACGAGACCAATCGCCGGGGCGAGGCCATCGACAGCATCGTATCGGGTGGATGCATTCTCTCCGGGGGCCTGGTGCGCAAGTCCGTTCTCGGACGCGGCGTTCGCGTCCACACTGGCGCCCTGGTGGAAGGCTGCGTCATCATGGACAACTGCGACATCGGGCGCCGCGCCAAGGTGCGCCGTGCCATCCTAGACAAGAACGTCCGCATTCCGCAGGACGCTACCGTCGGCTACGATCTCGATGCCGACCGCGCCCGCGGATGGCACGTGACCGATTCCGGCATCGTCGTCATCGGCCGGGAGCACAGCACGGTGCCCGTAGCGGCGCTGTTCTCCTGAGCCTGTCCGACGCCGGATTGGCCATTGCTTCCTCCTTTGCTTCCTCTACTTCCTCCTCGCGCTGCTGGCTGGGTGATCGAGCATCCGCGCGTCCACCGTGGGGGACCCGGTGAATATCTCCTCGGCCCGCCCGCAACCTTCCGCCCCCAGCTGGGTTCGAATCCCACAGAGACTAATTATGATGCCCCACAAAATCTGCGCCGTTCTTGTTTCCTGCCTGATAACCTCAGCCTCTTCCGTTTCGGTAGAAGCGCAAGCCATCAGCCAGCTTTGCACACCCAAGGTTGCTGCCAACGAACTCGTGGTCTCGCCCAAGCAGCGGTATGAGGCCGGCCAGAAAGCAGAGCCGCCGCTTACCGACACGGGCACGGGCTTCGCCTGGCCGGACACGCCAATGGGAGTTATCAAGACCGCTGATGGCTACGAGTTTTTCGCCAGCGATGGCGGGCAGCACTCCCGCCAGATGTGGCAGGGTCATTGGGTTGGCAACAACAAGTCCGGGTCGGTGGTCACTACGCTGGGCACACTCGGAAACCCGCTCGGCACGGGCGATCCCCAGGACGTCAGCATCTCCCCGAATCCCGATCCCGCCGTGAACCCCAACTATCCCAGCTATGGATACATGGGCGGAGGTCCCGTCTACCAGGTTCCCGCAGGCATGACCGGAGCCGGCAACCTGCTGGCGACTTATCACGCTGAACTTCCCAACGACGCGCTGTACGCGGCGCTCGGCCTGGCCGCCTCCACCGACAATGGGCTGCACTGGACCGACCTCGGCGAAATCATTCGCTTGAATCAGGCCTACGCGGTCGGCCTTGACGGCTGGGAAATTGGCGACGGCCCGCTCGTGCTCTCGCCCGACGGCAAATATTTCTATTTGTATTTTCCAGATTGGATGGCCAACGGTACGCTTCACGCCACAAACACGACTAACGTCTCGGTAGCGCGGGCCCTGGCCTCGTCGGTGTTGGAGGCCGCATTCGGATCGAAACCCGCGCACACTGTCGCCTTCGAGAAGTTCTATAAGGGCGGCTGGCATCTGCAACCGGGGATCGGCGGAGCCTCCACCGACCTCAGTCCAACTTCTGCGTATCGGGGATATCTTGACATCCACTACAACAGCGCGTTGCAGCGCTATGTGCTGATCATCTCCAACGACACGAACTTCGCTTACGCCGAATCCATCGACGCTCTTACCTGGACAGTGCCCACACTGCTTGGCACCTTCGGCCCGATCGCGGCGTATCCTACTGCCGTGGGATTCGGCGACGATCCTCACATCTTAGGCAAGAGTTACTACGTGTACTTCACTCATCTTCCGACCGACGGCACGGGGTGGACGAACGGAGAACTGCGGCGACTGACGCTGTCCTGCCGATAGTAACTCTCAGCTAAGGGAGACTGGTTTATGCGAATTAGCGAACATGTGCTCTGGATCTCTGCCGAGCTGCTGATCTGTAGCGCCCTCCTGTCCGCTTCATCGTCCTCAGTTGGAGATGCTCCTCTGGTTGTGGATGGAAACAGCCACGTCGTCATCATGGAATACGAAGCCTGGTTCGGGCCCAACGCCGTGACCTTCCAGGGCACTGCGGCCCTGCCGCTGCTGCAGACTCCAGACATGCAATCCGTAGGCGGAGGCTATGACAGCGCTGATCCCGCGGTTATCAAACAGCACGTCGCCTGGCTGGAGTACATGGGGGTCGACGCCGCCATCAGTGAAGTGACGAATAACGTGAGTTGCATCTTCAACAGCGAGTGGTTCATCAAGAAATACGTCCCGTACTGCACGCCCGCCTTCCGACTGCAAAACCAGACCATCCGCGACAACACCGGCAATCTTTATCCGGCATGGACCAAGCTCGGAACCAGGCTCAAGCTCATTCCCTTGCTCGGCGGCTCCGACCAGGATGTCTTGTACAAAGACCTCGACGGTAAAACCGCTTTCGAAAAGGAAATCGACTTCTTCGGATCGCTGCTGCAAAAGTATCCGCAGCGCGAGGTCGTCTACAAAGGCAAGCCGCTCATGCTGATTTTCCTCGGAGCCGCGCAGGATCCCAATCGCGCCGATAACCCCCTCTGGTTTCAAATCAGAAAGTTCCTGAACAACCATCGCGAAATCGCGCGCAAATACACTTTCAGGATGATGGCCGGATATCTTGACGCTCAGCCCGGTCTTTGGGCGACGCAAGGCACTCCCGACGGCCCGGTCGAGATCAATCCCGGATACGGATTCTGGAGCTGGGTTGACCGGCTCAAGGCTTCGTGCAGCACTCCCGCATGTCCCTACTACCCGTCTTACAACCAAACAACCGGCGAGGGTGGTTTGAGAGTGGAGAATTTCACCGCGTCGATCGACACTGCGGGAGTAGAAGCCGGATGGGGTTGTCCGAATCCAAACTCGCTGCCGTATTGCGCCGACGACGCGCTCCGTTTCGGAGAACACGGATCCTACGTCACGTTGCACGCCTTCATGGCCTACGCGCGCCAGCTAGATCCGATTTTTCTGATCATCCATCAGTTCAACGAATTCGTGCCCCCCGACGAGGGCTTTGACGCGAACACCGACGACGACATCGAGCCCGCGAATCTCTGGGGACGCAGCGCCCTTCATGCCGTCAGGCACGAAATCCGAGTCTACCGTCGAGGGTTGGACGAGGAAGATGCGGCCGATCAACCGTAATTTCATGGACCTCAAGCATCCCATGAAGAAATTCGTCTCTTCCGGCGTTCTTTTCGGATGGCTGTTGCTCACTTCCCTGGTTTCGGGACTCGCGCAGGCTGGCCAGGAAGTTGGCATTGACCGCTCCAATTTAACGAGAGAGAGCGAGGCGGTGCAGGAAAAAGCGCTGCAGGATATCCACGCCTTGCATGCAACCTGGTTCCGGGACGTGCTCACTGGAACGACGCCGCAAGGTCTGGCCAAGTTCGTCAATGAGGTGAGGCTGGCGAAGCAAAACAACTTGAAGTTCCTGGCGAATGTTCTTGCGGCAGGCGCGGATTACGATGAAGGCTATCAAAGCCCGAACGCCGGCGAAGATTTTCGTAAGCGCTGTGGGTGGTCCCAAGGCTCAGCAGAACTCAGCAAAATCAACCCCGCCAAACTTGCTCGGCGCTTACGCATGCAGTTCGATGCGGTGCAGGCCGCCAATCTGACGATCGATGCCTTCGAGATCGGCAACGAGGTCGACTGGACTTGTTTCAACGGCGACGTGCCGGATGGCCATGCACCCAGCGAAGCAGAACTAATGACCGCGGTTCGCGGCTACGCGCATTTCCTCAAGGCAGCCTCGGAGGTCATTCATGACCCACATTACTTCCCCAACGCCAAGATCATCACTTTCGGCATCGCGCATGGCAGCGACCGTTGGGACCATCCGCCGCATCATTTCTCAAACCCGGCGCGTATGGTGGCGATGCTGAGAAGTCTCGACGGGTTCAATTATCTTGACAATGCCACCTACCACATTGACGGCTACGGCACGCATATTTACCCCGACCCGGATAACTTGGAACAATCTGTAACCGATCTGATTCGTCAAGACGCCGCGATTCTGGGACTGGATAAACCATTTTGGATTACGGAATGGGGGCTGCCTTCCAACCGGTATCCCAATAAACGCGGGCAAACGCGCGGAGAGGGCTTTCGAGATTTCTATGCCGTCCTCGCCAAGCTGCACGTTCCCTTCGGCCCCACTTTTTATTATTCCCACTCCCCAGGGGGCAGCCAGCTCATCGACGCAAATGGCGCGTTGTTGCCGGAGGCCAGCGCTGTGACAGCAGGCGCTAACGAGCACTCTTTGGCGCGGGTCCAGTTCGAGTCAGCGGACTCCGGCCGGATCATTCCCCACCCGGCGCAGACTTTCCGCGGCTGGGGGATGTCGCTGGCGTGGGAGGCCAATGATCTTTATGGCGGAGGGCGTCAGCCCGCTCAAATCAAGGATCCCAACATCCAGAGCCCGTACATGGACCTGCTTTACGGCGACCCGGCAACTCGCTTAACTCTTGGATTCACGATTGCCCGCTATAACATCGGTGGCGGCGACGATCCCACGCACAAGCACATGCGAGCCGACGCACAGATGGAAGGCTTCCAAAGCGGACCAGGCACACCCTTCGACTGGACGCGCGACGCTCCTCAGCGGCGCATGCTGCAAGAAGCGAAGAAGCGGGGAGCGCATATTTTTGAGGCCGCGTCGTATTCCCCTCCCTACTGGATGACTTTGAGCGGTTGTTCTTCCGGCGCCGAAGCGAAGCATCAAGACAACCTGCGACCCGACATGTACGAGAACTTCGTCAACTATTTGGCGACAGTGGTCAAGCATTTTCGCGACACCGAGGGTATCAGCTTTGAGAGCGTCGAGGCGTTCAACGAACCCGATATAAGCTGGGGAGCTCGCGGACGTCAGGAAGGAAATGCTGCTTCGTATTCTTCCCAGAACGCGATCATTCCCCTGCTGGCAAGCCGCTTGAAGCGGGACGGCATGGACACCTTCGTGTCCGGTGTGGATATGAACAACGTCGGCGATGCGATCGGCGGAGCCGGCCAGCTAAACCCTGCTGCACTTTCGGCGCTCGGGAGGCTGAATACCCACGACTACCATATGCATCCCAACCCGGGGGAACTGAAGGAGTACCAGTCGCTGGCTCAGAAGCTGCACAAATCCATTTGGATGAGCGAAGTCGGATGCTGCTTCCCTGGACAGGGGGATAAAACCGACATGTGGGGTGCTTTGTTTATTGCCGATTCGGTGCGGATGGATCTGCGCGACATGCACGCCGAGGCCTGGGTGCTTTGGCAGCCTGACTGGAACGTGATCGCCTTCGACCCTAAGGGCGGGGAGCCAATCCAAAAAAAACAGTTCTACGCTATAGCCCAGTACACCCGATTCATTCGGCCGGGTTTCCAGGTTGTTTCAGCCGGAGGAGCCTACAACACGCTTGCGGCATATTCCCCTGCTACAAAACGGCTGGTGCTAGTCAGCACGAACTGGGATGCGCCTGCGTCAAATGATCTCGACTTAACTGCGTTCGGTGGGATTCCCGCGTCAGCCGCGGTCTATCGGACGACTGCAGATGAGGCTGTCAATCTTCAGGAGGGAAAGATTAGGATTTCGAAAGGGCACATCGTCGATCAGCTTCCCGTTCGTTCCGTTACGACGTATGTGATCGACGGCGTTTCACCACTTCCCAATGCGCCCTCCAGCGCCATCGAAGGCATGCATCAGATCGTTTCCGAAGGTACGAAACTGTGCATGAACATCACTCGAAACTCAACTGAGAGTGGTGGTGGAATCATTCCGTACCCGTGCGGTAGCTTCAGCAACGAGGAGTTCAACTTTGTCGATCAGGGAGGCGATCTCTACTCGATTCACACATTGAA
>Ga0209415_10011163_pt1 | contig 15157 bp, 18 predicted proteins | sample PeaSoiSIISIP2007_FD_187696 | JGI IMG/M metagenome (GOLD analysis project Ga0209415, IMG submission 187696) | Peat soil microbial communities from Weissenstadt, Germany - SII-SIP-2007 (SPAdes) (version 2) | ecosystem: Environmental > Terrestrial > Soil > Wetlands > Peat | place: Germany... | reverse complement strand
GCGGCTTCTTGTGAAGCATACGGACCTCCTGGGCCTCGTAGTATACGGCATGAGAGGAGAAGGCGAAAGGTGGCTGACCGCCCACCTCACTTCGCCGTGGACAGGATGTGGCGGTCGTCGCTCAGCACATCCATGAGAGTCTTCGTGTCGTCAGGCCCGGGGAAGTTGATGAGAGAGGCGTAGCGCGCATCCGGCATGGTCTCCTTGAGGGGGGCAGCCACCTCGTTGTGCCAGTTGTCCACGATGTATGTCACCTTCTCCCCGGACAGCTTCGTGATCTGCGCGGCCTCCAGGGGAGCCGGGCCAAAGACACCCTTGATGGTGAACCCGAGCTCGGCCATCAACGGCTGCTGGAAGACATGCACGACAATGGGCGCACCATGCAGGCCATCATCCCGAAGCTCCTGCTTCCACGAGGAGAGGAATGTCTCGAGGTCTGCAATCGAGGCACGCGCCTGGTCCTGGGTCCCCAGGATGTCGGCAATGGCGAGGATGGAGGTGCGCATGGTCTCCAGGGAGTAGTCGGCGTCGATGCGCAGGACGCGGATCTTTCGGCTCCCCGCGGCCTCCGCCAGGCGCTTTGCCATGACCTCGAAACCGGTCGTGATGATGAGGTTCGCCCCCTTGAGAAGGGCGACGTCAGAGGGCTTCATCTCGTATTCCGCCGGGTGGCGCAGGTCTGCGGGGGCAAGAGTGACAACGTCTTTCGCGCCCGCGGCGGCCGCAAAGGCAGCGGTCCAGCTGTTGGTTGCGACAACGAGGAACCCCTTCTGCCGCGCCTGGGCGGACACGGTGACGGTCGACAGCACGCAGAGAAAGCCAATGAGAACGGCGCGGGTCTTCATGATCTCCTCCTTGCGATCCGCCTGTAGATGAGCCCCACCCCCAGAAGGCACGCGGCGATGACCGTCACGGCGGAGCTTGCCGGAACGTCCAGGGCAAGGGACGAGAAGAATCCGGCGATGCTGCAGAATGCGCCGATCACGCAGGCCTGGACGAAGAACCCCCGCGCGCTGCGGGCCGTGAAGGACGCGACGATGGCCGGCAGCAGCAGGATGGAGTCCAGGAGCAGCGCCCCGATCAGTTTCATCAGGAGCGCCACGCTGATTCCGACGAACAGCAGGATGGCGGTCGTGACGGCGGCCTCGTTGACTCCCGAAGCGAAGGCGATCTCCCGGTGAAAGAGAACGGCGCTGACCCGGGGGAAGAGAGCCGTCACAAAGAGAGCGATTGCCGCGGCATACAGCGCTGTGACGGCCAGGTCCACCCCGGACAGTGAATAGATGCTTCCCCAGAGGATGCCGAAGGCATCCTTGGAAGGGACTCCGGCCTTGTAGATGACGGCAAACGCGAGCCCGATGGTGAGGACCATGAAGAACGTCGCGACATACCCCAGGGCAAGACCGGACTCCCGGGCGACGCGGGCAATCGCGACGATTGCCGCGACGTCCAGCACCAGCCCGGCAAAGAGTGGATCGATGTGAAGGGCCAGGCCGAGTGCCGCCCCCAGGAGCGCGGCGTGCATGAGCGTGAAGCGCAGCGTCACGAGGTTCAGCCGCAGGATGAACACCCCTGCCATCGGGAAGAAGCACCCCGCAACCACGAGGGCCACGAACCCTCTGAGGATGGGCGGGTAGGAAAACGCCTGCATGATGTTCACGGCGCCGGCTCAGGCAAAGCTGCCCGCCTCCATGCGCTCGATCCTCCACGAGGTCTCGGCCAGGACCTGGGAGTCGTGCGACACCATGACGACGGTCAGGCCGCGCCGCTCGTTCAGGTCGTGAAGGATGTCCATGACTTCCCTGCGGGAGACGGGGTCCAGGGAAGAGGTGGGCTCGTCGAGAAGGAGCACGGACGGATCCTGACAGAGACAGCGCGCCAGGGAGAGCTTCTGCTTCTCCCCCCCTGACAGCCGGGCGTACATCCTGTGCTGGAGGTGGGTGCAGCCGACCGCGCTCATCGCTTCCTGGACCCGCTCCCTCTTCACCGGCGCGGTGAGAGGAAGCGCGCAGACGCCGATCTCCACCACCTCCCGGCCCGAAAAGGGAAAGTCGACCGAGATCGCCTCCTGGTTCACGTAGCCGACCCTTCGCCTGTGCCGCAACCATTCCCGCGTGCCCACCTGGGCTCCCAGGACCCGCAGCGTCCCCGCGCTCCAACGCTGCAGGCCGAGGATCACCTTGAGCAGGGTGGTCTTGCCGGCGCCGTTGGGGCCGGCGACAATGACCCGCTCTCCGCAGGAGACCGAAAAGGACAGGTCGTGAAGGATGGAGTGTCCATCGATCGACACGTGGATGCTCTCCGCGGCAATGCAGGCGTCAGGCTGCGCCATGATTCATGAGAGATACATGCCGGGGATGAGAAAGTCAACTCGTGCAGGTTTGCCGGGCGGACGCCAACGTCATAGATTTACTTCATGAAGGCAATCGTCGTTCGCGAGTTCGGTGACCCGGACGTGATGAAGCTGGAGCAGACCACCGCGCCGACCCCCGGGCGGGGGCAGGTCCTCGTCCGGATCAAGGCGGCGGGGGTGAATCCCGCCGACACGTATGCCCGCGCGGGCGCCGGCACGAAGCCGCAGCTTCCCTATACCCCGGGGACCGATGGCGCCGGCGTCATAGAATCGGCGGGCCCGGACGTCACCTCGGTAAAGCCTGGTGACCGGGTCTATACCGCCCGCTCGCTCAGCGGCACCTATGCCGAGTGCGCGCTGGCCCTCGCGTCGCAGGTGTTTCCCCTTCCACAACGGATCTCTTTTTCACAGGGCGCCGGGATCTACGTTCCGTACGCAACTGCCTGGCGCGCGCTCATGCATTTCGCCCGGGCGCGGCCGGGAGAGACGCTCCTGGTCCACGGCGCAAGCGGCGGAGTCGGGATCGCAGCCGTTCAGACGGCACGAGCCGCGGGCTTGAAAGTGATCGGCACTGCGGGGTCAGAGAAGGGGCGCGAGCTTGCGGCGCGCGAAGGCGCGCACCATGTTCTGGACCATGGCGCGAAAGGATACCAGGAGGAGATCGTGGCTTTGACCGGGGGCCGGGGCGTGGAGGTCATCCTGGAGATGGTGGCGAACGTCAACCTGGGCGCTGATCTGAAGCTCCTGGCGCCGCACGGACGCGTGGTCGTCATCGGAAGCCGTGGAGAAGTGACGGTGAATCCCCGGGACCTGATGGGCAGGGACGCCGCCATCTTCGGGATGCTCATCTGGAACATTTCGGATGAGGATGCCGTCATCACGCATGCCGCGCTGGCCGCCGGCATGGAAAACGGCACGCTTCGCCCCGTTGTCGGGCTGGAGCTTGCGCTCGCGGAGGCGCCGGAGGCTCACCGGAAGGTCATGGAGCCCGGCGCTTTTGGGAAGATCGTTCTTCTTCCCTGAGCCTTTTCTCCCAGAACATCACGCCCGGCAGCGGGTTTCTGCAGTACGGCGGGATCTGCACGAACCCGAGGCTGCGGTACAGGGCAACGGCGCCGGAGAGTCTTTCCAGCGTGTCCAGCCGCATGGCCCGGTACCCCAACCGGAACGCCTCCCTGATGATCCGCTCCGCGAGGAGGCGGCCGATGCCGAGCCCCCGGTATTCCGGCCGGACGAACATCCGCTTCATCTCGCACACTCCGCGGGAAAGCTTTCGAAGCGCCACGCAGCCGGCGGGCTCAGTCCCGCCCGTGCCCGTGGGGACCCGCGCCACCAGGAGCGCCCCGGAGGGTGACGCGTATTTCCCGGGCAGGCCGGCGAGCTCTTTCTCGAAGCCCTGGAAGGAAAGGTCCTCCCCGAGGAACGCCGCGTACTCCCGTATGAGCACGCGGGCGGTGGCGACATCGAAGAGGCTTGCGGCAGGCTCGATCAGGGGAGGATTCGCGGACCTCCTCTCGAGGATCCTTTCGGCGGCATTGAGATGGTTGACCAGGGACTGTGCCTCCTCATCGCTCAATGGGGCCAGGAGGTCCGCGGTGCGGGAGTCGGATGCCGCGTTGATCTCCTCCAGCGCCGAGCGGCCGTCGCTGGTCAGCTCGAGGATGAGGATGCGGCCATCCCGGGGATCCCGCCGCGTGGCAACCAGTCCGAGCGCCGCAAGACGCTTGATCACCCGGTTGAGATATCCCATGTCGATGGCGAGGTCGGCGCACAACCCCGACTGCGCGTGTTCGCCCCGGCGGCCGATCTCCAGCAGGACGCGCGCCTCCGTCAGCGTGAACCCCGTGACGAAGTGCTGGCGGCTGAGCAGGCCGAGCTTGTTGGTGTAGTAGCGGTTGAAATGGCGGATGGCCTGGATGACCGGCCCACGGTCCGTGCCCATGCCGTGAAGCTATAGGAATTACTTGCCTGAGTCAAGTAACTTCAGCCCTTGACCGCTCCCGCGGCTATCCCCCTGATGATGAACTTCTGCAGCGCAAGGTACAGCACGATGATGGGCGCCGCGGAAAGGATCAGGCTGGCCGCTGCCGGGCCATACTCCCGAAGGAACATGCCGTAGAAGTGCATCTGCTCCAGCTGCAGTGTGCCTTTCTTCACGACCACCAGGGGAAGAAGGAAATCGTTCCACAACCACAGGGCGTCGAGGATCAGGATGGTGGCCGTGATGGGCTTGAGCAGCGGAAAAACCACCCGGGCGAACACGAATACCTGCCCGCCACCATCAATGGCCGCGGCCTCCTCCAGCTCCCGGGGGACCCCCTTGACAAACCCGTGGTACATGAAAACCGCAAGCGGGCATCCCAGTCCCCAGTACATCGGGATGATCCCCCAGATGGTGGAGAGCTTGAGGTCCGTTGCAAGGGACACGATGGGAACCATGACGATCTGGAACGGTATGACGAGGGCGAAGGCGAACAGCAGGTACAGGAGCCAGGACAGGCGCCCCAGCGTGCGCGCAAGCTTCCAGGCGGCCATGGAGCTGAACAGCAGAATGCCCGCCACGCCGAACACCGTGATGATGGCCGTGTTGAGGAGGGTGGAAGCGAAATGCATCTCGGTCCACGCCTTGGCGAAGTTGGCAAGCGTGACCGTGGTGGGGAGGCTGATGGGATGCAGCTTGATGTCGGCTTCCGGCTTCACGGCATTGGTCAGGACGAACAGCGCCGGGTAGATATAGATGATGGCGACCAGGATCATGAAGGCTTCGAAGAGCCAGCGCAGGCGTTTTCGACGAATCGGGCTCACATCTGCACCTCCCTGCGCTTGGTGATGGAGAGCTGGACTCCCGTGATGAGCGCGATGGCGATGAACAGCAGGATGGCTTTCGCGGTTGCCAGTCCGGCAAGCTTCTTTGCAAACGCATCAAAGAAGATATCCATGACGAACGGAATGGTCCCCAGGGCATAGCCGGACGGTCCAACCATCGCGTACATCAGGTCGAAGCTCTTCAGGGAGTTGGAGAGGCTGAGGAACAGGCAGATGGTGAACGCGGGCACCAGGAGCGGAAGCGTGATGTGCCGCAGCCGGGCGGCGAAGCCCGTGCCATCTATGCTTGCGGCTTCCAGGACATCCGTGGGGATGTTGGAAAGGCCCGCCAGGTATATCACCATCAGGTAGCCGGCCTGCTGCCAGACCTGGACCATGACGATGAGCCACGGAGCCTTGTCGGGGTCTCCCATCCATTTGTCTATTCCCGTGAGCGCGGGGAGCAGGTTGTAGAAGACGAAAGACCACACGAGAGCGACCACGATCATGGAGAGGACGTTGGGAAGAAAGAATACTGACCGGAGGACTTTCTGGCTCTTGATGCCCGTATCAAGGGCCAACGCCAGGAGAAAGCCTATCAGGTTGCTGAAAAGAACGTTGAAGATGGTGAAAAAAATCGTGAAGCCGATGACGCCCATCTCGAAGCGCTGCTGGACCCACGTGGATGCAAGAAGCCCCTTGAGCGCGCCCAGCTTGTAAATCTGCTCCGTCGCGGCCTTCACCTCGCCTGCTTCCGCCGGTGACAGGGGGCTTGAGGCCACGAAGTCGCTGACGGCCACGTTGAAGGCCGCCTGGTCCTTCTGCAATCCGGCGGTTTTTACGGAGGACAGAAGCGCATCAACCTTCTCGGAGGATATGACCTTCTTCACGGCCACCTCGGGAAGGAGCCAGATCCTGTCCTCAAGGGCAAACTCGTCGAATCTCGCTTTCAGGCGATAGACATCATCCTGAAGGGAATAGAACGCAAAGGCAAGCTCGCGGTCCTGCGGAGTCGAGAGCCTGGCCAGAAAGTGCTTTTCAAAATCCCCGCGAGGAATTGTCGCCGGCAGGTCCGAATCCGCGTTGTAGTTGACCTGGGTGAACACGTGGGGATAGAACCTTTCCTCGACCCCGCCCGTAAAGATGCGCAGGTAGTTCGCAAACCCGACTACCTTGTATCCTTCGGGCTGGAAGCCCGCAACGCGCAGGAGGTGCTGCAGGCGGTAGCGGGTCAGGCCTGTGGCCGCGTATCTCTTGTACTGGTTGTCTGCCGGATCGAGGTGATAGATGGAAAGAAGAAAGCTTCGCTCGTCCGCCCTGGGGAGGCGGTTCAGGATCTGCGATTCGAAATCCGCCTTTGCCATGCTGATGGGGATCCGTGGCGTGAGGCCGTCCCAGTCGGTGAAGGAGATCCGGATACCCTGGCCGAAGGGGTAGAGGAAGAATAGAGCGTACAGGGCGAGGCCAGGAAGCACAAAGAGGGCAAAGTACAGCGCGCTTTTCCACCGAGGCTGAACCATGGTCCCTCCAACAGGCCGGGGAGGCTGGATAGCGCGCTTCGCGCGCCCAAACCTCCCCGGGAGAATGCGACACCAAAGTGAGTATAGCGCGAAACTACTGTTTGCGCGCCTCTCTCCAGATCCTGTCGATGTCGGCGATCACGTCGTCCGCCGTCTTCTTCTTGAAGACATAGCCCTGGGCGCCGTTCTTTGCGCCATCCTCGAAGGCGGCGGTGGGGTACATGGAGAAAGCCCAGGGATATGCCCCGTTCTTTGCGACGGTGCTCATGAGCTGCTGGAACGGGGCCTGCAGCGCCGACAGGTCGGCCCCTTTGAAGTCTGAGGTGAGCTTGCAGTCCGTTGTCCAGATCTTGATGGCCTTGGGTGTCGACAGCCACGCAAGGAACTTCTTTCCCGCCGCCTGCTTTTCAGCGGACGCCTGGGAGGAGAGCCCGAAGGTTGAGTCGACGTCGGCGTAGAACTTGTTCATCTTCGCGTCGTTGAACACGGGGAACGGGACAAAGCCGCAGTTCAGCGACGGGTTGGTCCCGATGGCGGCCCCGTATGACCACAGCCCCTGGACCATCATGGCGGATTTCCCGCCGGAGAACGCGGCCTGCTGCTCGTTCCAGGACATCTCTTCCGCGTTGTCATCCATGTTGGCCCGATAGAAGTCGATGATGGAGAAGAGCTTTCCTGTATCCACCACGCCGTAGCTTGTCTTGCCGGCGTCCATGTCAGCGATGAACTTCGTGACGGGAATCTTCTTCTCCGCGAGGAGGCTGGTGTGCACCAGCGTGATGAAGTGGCCGATTGACCAGTTCTCCTTCAGGAGGCCCGCAAACGGCGTGACCCCGTTATCCTTGAGGGTCTTCACCACCCGCTCGAGCTCCCGGTAGGTCGTGGGGGGCTTCAGGTTGTACTTCGCGAAGATGTCCTTGTTGTAGATGATGCCGATGCCGGCGAAGTCCATGGGGAGCGCCCATTTCTTGCCGTTCCAGGTGACCGCGGCGGTGGCGGAGGGGATCACCCGGGAAAGGACGGGCTCCTTCGTGAGGTCCACCAGGTAGCCTTTCTGCGCGTACTCGAACACGCGGGAATACGACTGCATCTGGAGTATCTCCGACAGGCTCCCTGACGCCGCGCGCGCCGCCATGGTGGCATCCGCGTCGTTCGGAATGATGAGCAGGCTGATGGTGATGCCCGGGTTGTCCGCCGTGAAGGCATCCGTCAGCGTTTTGAGCCCTGCCTGGATCTCCTGTTTGTAATAGTACATCTCCAGCTTCTGGGCAGAGAGCGAGCCGACGATGGCCAGGGCCAGGATGACGAGCACGATCAGTTTCTTCATGAAATACCTCCTTGGGATGATCCCGGAAATCTGTGGACGGAGCCGTCCACGCATGAGCCACGACTGTGTATTTTCGATTGTGAGGGGCTTGCGTTCGGGCGCGATTCGATGTAACATTATGCAACCGGTTGCGTAACATTATACAGGTTTTCGGACGGTTGTCAAGTGAAGAAGAGAGTTACCATTTATGACATCGCGCGGCTGGCCGGGGTGACCACGGCCACTGTTTCCCGCGTCCTCAACGGGAAGACCGGCATTTCCAGCGCAACGCGGGAAAGGGTCAGGGCCGTCATGCAGAAGACGCGCTACTTCCCCTCACCCGCGGCGTCCGGGCTGCGCTCGAAAGCCACGCGGGAGATCGGGATCCTGTCCCCTTTTTTCATCGGGGACTTCTTCCTCAGCCTGTTCGAGAGCCTGCACCGGCGTCTCAAGGACTACGACCTGATCCTGTACAACGCCCAGACCCCCGCGCATCGCCGGGAGGTCATCAACCGGATCGCTGCTGAGGAAAAGCTCTGTGCCTTGATCGTGGCCAGCACTCCCATCCTCCTGGAGGAGGAGATCCTCATCTCCGCGCTTCGCATCCCCGTGGTCCTTCTTGAGGCACGACATCATTCCTACAGCTCCGTTGACTACGACCACCAGATCGGTGCCTTCAAGGCGGTCAGTCATCTCGTGGAGCTCGGCCACCGGGATATCGCCATCATCGGGGGAAAGCCGGAAACGCGGCTGTACTCTCCCATCGGCAAGGAGAGGCTGAAGGGATACCGCATGGCGCTGGACATGGCGGACATTCCCGTCCGAGACCAGCTCATCACGAGCGGAGAATGGACCAGCACGGACGCAAGATCCTGCGCCACCGCGCTCCTCACCGGAAACAGGCCGCCAACGGCCATCTTTGCCACCTCCGACGTGCAGGCGGCCGGTGTGCTCATGGCAGCGCGGGAGCTGGGGGTGACGGTCCCGGATGACCTCTCCGTTGTCGGGTATGACAACCTCCCCGTTGCGGAGTACCTGTCTCTCACCACCATGTGGCAGCACCAGGACCTCCTTGCCCGCAACGCCGCCACGCTTCTGCTGGAGGAGCTTCGAAGCGGGGTGCGCACGGGAGAGCGGGTCGTGCTGCAGCCTGAGCTCGTTGTGCGCTCCTCCACCGGAGCGCCCCGGATACGAAAGAGCGCATGAGCGCCCCCCTTCCACGGGCAAGCGGCATCATCCTGCATCCTTCAAGCCTTCCCGGGCCGCACGGAATCGGAGACATTGGCCCGTCCGCGCACCGCTTCATCCATTTCCTGTCCCGGGCCGGACAGTCGCTCTGGCAGGTGCTGCCGGTGGGACCCACCGGGTATGGGGACTCGCCCTATGCCTGCTTCTCCTCGTTCGCGGGGAATCCCCTTCTGATCAGCCTGGAAGCGCTGGCAGCCTCGGGACTTCTGGCAGAAGAGGATCTTCGAACCGCACCGGCCTTCTCAGCGGAGAAAGTCGACTATGGAGCCGTCATCTCGTGGAAAATACCGCTCCTGCGCAGGGCGGCCGCGCGGTTTCTCAGCCGGTCTCAGGCCGGGCAACAGGAACGGCTGGCCGCCTTTCAAGCTGAGGAGGCCTGGTGGCTGGATGACTATTGCCTCTTCATGGCCGTGAAGGGCATGGATGCGGCCCGCGCCGCGAAGGCGGGAGCGCAGGGCGGAGCCTGGAATACCTTCTTTGATCGTGACATTGCGCTGCGCGAGCCATCGGCGCTGCATCGCCTTCGCCGGGACCTTACGGCGGAAATCCGGATGGAAGGGGTAATCCAGCTCTTCTTCTTCGAGCAGTGGAAAGCCCTGCGCGCGGAGGCAGCGCGCTTCGGTGTTCGCATCATCGGGGACCTGCCCATCTTCGCCGCACCGGACAGCGCCGATGTCTGGGCCAACAGGGAGCTGTTCCAGCTGGACGCGGATGGCCGTCCGACCGTTGTGTCCGGGGTCCCTCCCGACTACTTCTCGAAGACCGGTCAGCTCTGGGGGAATCCCCTGTACGACTGGGACGCCCTGGCGCGCCAGGACTTCAGGTTCTGGGTGGAGAGGATTCGCGCAGCGCGGAAGCTTTTTGATTTCATCCGCATCGACCATTTCCGTGGCTTCGAGGCCTGCTGGACAGTGCCCGCCGGAGAAAGCACGGCGGAGCGCGGCCAATGGGTGAAGGCCCCGGGCAGGGAGCTTTTCGACGCCCTCCAGAGACACCTTGGCGAGCTTCCGCTCATAGCGGAAGACCTTGGAGTGATCACTCCGGAAGTGAACGCGCTGCGCGAGGGTCTCGGGTTCCCCGGCATGCGCGTCCTGCAGTTCGCCTTCGACTCCGCGGAAGCCGGCTCCCTGAACGCCGGCAACCGTTTTCTGCCCCATAACCACACACCGGACTCCGTGGTCTACACAGGAACACACGACAATGACACCACGCGGGGATGGTTTTCCCGGCGCACGGAGGCTGAGCGTGACTATCTTGCCCGCTACGTTGGGGGCCTGGGTGCCCGGGTGGAGTGGAGCTTCATCCGCATGGCGCTTGCCTCAGTGTGCCGCTTTGCGCTGTTCCCCCTGCAGGATGTGCTGGGACTGGGAAGCGAAGCGCGGCTGAACACGCCCGGAACCTCAGGCGGCAGGAACTGGACGTGGAGGTTCCTCGAAGGATCGCTGAGCGAAGAAAAGGTGAGCGCGCTGCGGGACTTGAGCTCTCTCTATGGAAGGGTTCAGTAGGCCCCCGAGGCCTTCTGTCCGCTTACCAGCAGCACGCCGGAGCTCGTCCCGATCCTGGTGGCCCCCGCCCGGATCATCTGGACCGCGTCCTCGAAGCTCTTCACGCCGCCGGCAGCCTTCACGCCCAGCTTCGGACCCACCGTTCGCCGCATGAGAGTGACATCGGCAACCGTGGCGCCACCCTTGTTGAAGCCGGTGGAGGTCTTCACGAAATCCGCGCCAATATCTTTTGCGATCTGGCAGGCAAGGACTTTCTCATCATCGTTCAGGAGGCAGGCTTCAATGATCACCTTGAGCACGATCCCGGCCCGGCATGCTCGCCGTACGGCAAGCATGTCCTCCCGCACCGTCTTCAGGTCCTTTGCCTTCATGGCGCCCACGTTCATCACCATGTCGATCTCCGCCGCCCCGTTTGACACAGCGGTCCGCGCCTCGAAGGCCTTTGCCCTGCTGTCCATGGCTCCCAGGGGAAAGCCGACCACGGCGCACACCTTCACTCCCGTGCCCCCCAGCTTGCGCGCGCAGCGCTCCGCCCAATTGGAGTTCACGCAGACCGAGTAGAAGTGGTGCTGCGCCGCTTCCTCGCAGAGCTTGTCGATCTGCTCCTCCGTGGCCTCCGGCTTCAGCAAGGTGTGGTCGATGAAGCGGGCAAGGTCAGAGGGCTGGAGCCCGTCCCCGGCGCCGCTCCCTCCCGGGGAGCCTCCCTGCGACGCTCGAAGACGAGCAACAACTTCGGCCACGATTTTTTCGACTAACTTGTTCTGGTCCATTATTCGGCAAAGCCTCCCCGCTCGAGGGCCATGATCTTGTTCACCCGTACCATGTGCCGTCCGCCGCCAAACCTCGTTGCAAGCCATACCTTCGCCATCTCGCACAGCTGCCCCGCATCATGCAGCGGCCCGCCCAGGCTCAGGACGTTCGCGTTGTTGTGCTCCCTGCTGTTGATCACGGTCCTCAGGTCGTAGCACATTGCGGCCCGTATCCCCCTGACCTTGTTCGCCGCCATGCAGCTGCCAATGCCGGCTCCGTCAAGGACAATCCCCCGCTCGCAGTCCCCGCTCACCACCTTGCGGCATACCGCAACGGCGATATCGGGGTAATCCACCTTGTCCGTGCTGAAGCATCCCACGTCCACCATCCTGTACCCCAGCTCTTCCAGGTAGCGGCGAAGCATCTCCTTCTGGCCGTACGCCCCGTGGTCGCTTCCAATGGCGACGCTGCGCACGGTGTCGCTGTCGTTCATTCTTTGTCCTCGATATCGACGCGATCCACGATCCCGCACACCACGGTTCGAACGGTGACGGCTCCCTCGTCCCCGAGCACGGACCGCGCGGAGCCGCCTTCATCCACAACGAGCACCCTGTCACCGACTCCGGCCTGGACCCCGTCCAGGGCCAGGAACGATTTCCCCTTCGGCTTTCCCTCGGGGTCGATGGGCTGGACAACCAGGATCTTGTACCCCCGGTACTGGGAGATCTTTTCCGTGGACACCACGTTGCCGACCACGCGGGCAAGTATCACCGCTTCGCCGCCTTGCCGCGACCCTCGTCGACGTTCACGGCATCCACGATCCCGATCACGGCTGCGTCCGCGGGGTTGAACCACCCGTTGGGGTTTGCCTGCGCGGCTTCCTTGCCGGCCTCGAAGAGCACGAGGTCCCCTTCCCCGGCCCGCGCAACGTCAAAGGCAACGACTGCCGGCCCCGCCTCCTTGCCTTTCTCATCCAGGGGCTGCACGAGGAGCAGCTTCAGCCCCTCCAGCGTCTCCAGCTTCTGCGTGCTCACCACTGTGCCGATGATCCTCCCGAGCTTCATACGATCCTGAAATAGTCCACCAGGGTGCACCGCCGCTCCCGGGTGAATGTGCGCGCCCGCGTCATGCCCTCTCCCGTGGGACTGGCGATGGTGAAAGAGGCATAGCCGGCGCCGCCCTCCCCCAGGCCCGCGAAGTTGGGCCCGTTCTTCACGAATAATGAGCAGTTCATGACCTTCGCCATGGCGGACAGCTTCTCTATGTCGTGAGAGTGGATGCTTGCCGTGTGGCGAAACCCGTGCTCCACTCGAACGGCAAACTCTATTGCTTCATCCACGCTCCTGAAGCGCACGAGCGGGATCACGGGCATCAGCTGCTCGCTCCACACCATGGGGTGGTCGCTCGGTACATCCATCACCAATATCCGCGTGTCGGCGGGCACCTCAATCCCCGCCGCCCGGGCAATCACCACGGGGTCCTTGCCCACGAGGTCCTTGTTCGGCGGGCTCGCCTTGCCGGGGCCGGCCGCAGCGGCCTGCGGGAGGGCGACGCGAGTCACCGCCTCCGCCTGCGCCCCGGTCAGCTCGAAGGCGCCGTTCTTCCTCATCTCCGCCTTCAGTCGATCCGCGATGCTTTCCACCGCGAGGATTTCCTTCTCATCCGTGCACACAACGTTGTTGTCGAAACCCGCGCCTGCCACCAGGTCACGGCCCGCCTTCACGAGATCCGCGGTGGCGTCCACCACCGCGGGGGGGTTCCCCGGGCCTGCGCAAATGGCCTTCTTCCCGCTCGCCATTGCCGCCTTCACCACGCCCGGCCCGCCGGTCACCACCAGGAGCGCAACTCCCTTGTGCTTCATCAGCTCTCCGGCGCTCTCGATTGTCGGGGAGGCCATTGCGCACAGGAGGTTCTGCGGCCCGCCTTCCCGCGCAATCACGTCGTTCAAGATGCCGACCAGGCGGCAGCTCACCCCTTTGGCCCCGGGGTGGACGTTGAACACCACCGCATTCCCCGCGGATATCATGCCGATTGAGTTCGACGTTATCGTCGCAAGCGGGTTGGTCACCGGGGTAATGGCCCCGATCACTCCGTAGGGTGCCCTCTCCATGATCGTGAGGCCGTGCTCGTCGGAATACGCGGTGGGCTCAACGTCTTCCACGCCGGGGGTCTTTCGCGCGGCAAGGCTGTTCTTGGCCTTCTTGTCCTGAACGTTTCCAAGGCCGGTCTCGCTGACGGCTTCCCGGGAGAGTGAATCATTTGCCTCCAGCACGACTGCCCGCATGGCCTCGATGATCCGTTTGCGGGTATCGAGGGGAAGCGCCGCCAGTTGCCGCTGGGCCACCGCCGCCGCCGCCACCGCAGAATCTATGTCTGCAAAAATCCCCCGGCCCAGGGCGCCGGACGCCTGCCCCGGAGCCGCCCCAGCACCCTTCACCGCGGCCAGGAGCGTCGTCACGTCATTGCTTTTGAGCACCTGCTCCACGATCTGGCGTATGTCGTCCTCGAGTGCCATATTTTCCGCCCCTTGCCCGTTATTCGGCCCTGTAGAGCTCGGCGCCGCCACCGTGGATGGAATCAACGATGGCAACCACCAGCGTGTCCATGGGCCGGTCATCCGTGCGCCGCGTCCAGCGGCAGCTGCTGCCCTGCGTCAGAAGAACCAGGTGTCCCCTCTCGGCTCCCACCATGTCCAGCCCCACGAGGTACTCCCCCCTGCCCTCCCCGCGCTGGTTGCATTCCTCCACGAGCAGCCATTTCGCGCCGTCTATGGTGTCGGCCCGCTTCGTGGCAACCACTGTGCCCCGCACCCGCGCCAGAGTCATGCGCGCGCCCTCATCCGGCGGCCCCCGCCTTCTGGTAGGTGAGCGTGCCGTCCTTCTCTATCACGTCCACGATGGCGATGATGGTCGCATCCGAAGGTTTGCCCCTGGTCACCTCCGTCATGCGAGCGCTTGACCCCGTCACGTAGAAGACGATCTCCCCGGCGTTCGCCCCGACTCCGTCGATGCCCACCACGTAGTCGCCCTTGCCGGCGAGGGTGACCGCATCGATCTTTTCCAGGAGCAGGAACCTCATTCCTTCCATCGACGAAGGCTTGTGCGTGGAGACGACCGTCCCCTTCACCCGGGCAAGAACCATGGTCCGCCCGCTCTACTTCTTTCCCGCCGGCGCAGTCTTCCTGCCCAGCGGCAGGGCCGCGTCCACGCTCTCATGCGGCCGCGGGATGACATGTGTGGAAACGATCTCTCCCACCTTCTCCGCCGCCCTGCTTCCCGCCTCCACGGCGGCGCGGCACGCCGCGACATCGCCTCGAACAATGGCCGTCACGTAGCCGCCGCCGATCTTCTCATACCCCACCAGGTCCACCTTGGCCGCCTTCACCATCGCATCCGCGGCTTCCACCATGGCGGCAAAGCCGCGCGTTTCGATCATTCCAAGAGCGTCAAAACCGTTGTCTGCCATCTTCTTCTCCCGTCCTCAGAGCGAGGGCCTATATCCTGGCCGCCCCAGCCGCGATTTCCCGGCCGCTCAGGCCGCCCAGCCTGGATTCCACCACCTTGCGCGCTTCGATCACCTCGGCTTCCTCGCCGGCTATGTAGACGCGCCCGAAGGCCCCGAAGCCGACCACCTCGATGATGTTCACCTTCGCCGTCTTCTCCGCCTCGTT
>Ga0209415_10011162_pt1 | contig 15158 bp, 15 predicted proteins | sample PeaSoiSIISIP2007_FD_187696 | JGI IMG/M metagenome (GOLD analysis project Ga0209415, IMG submission 187696) | Peat soil microbial communities from Weissenstadt, Germany - SII-SIP-2007 (SPAdes) (version 2) | ecosystem: Environmental > Terrestrial > Soil > Wetlands > Peat | place: Germany... | reverse complement strand
CCCACTCATCGGTGGAGGGGTGGCCGAGTGGCTGAAGGCGGCGGTTTGCTAAACCGTTATACGGTTAACCCCGTATCATGGGTTCGAATCCCATCCCCTCCGCCACCCCTCTAGATACGGGTGCTCCCGGTCGCGAACGCGACACTGACCGGCTCTTGAAGGGAGCTCAGCGCCGCCGCGCCGATTGCTGCAATGACCACTGCTGCGATACAGGCGGCGATGAATGTGCGCATTGCGGTCCCTCCCATCCTGGATTAGCGCCTAGAGTAGGTAGCGGAACTCGGGCGATCAAGCCTGTCGCCCCCAGCGCCAACACCGTGGAATTCGGCGCCATGTACTGGAGAACTGGCCGGTTGCTTTGCGGCGTTCTGCTCGGGCTGGCGCTCGCGTTCGAACCGGTTGCCGCCCAGTTGCGCGGGCATGGCGGTCCGGTCCGCGCGCTCGCGGTCTCGGGCGATGGCGAGAGGGCGCTCTCGGGCAGCTTCGACAGTTCCGCCATTCTGTGGTCCTTGCGGACAGATGCGGCGCAGCAGGTGCTGTGGTTCCACGACAGCGCCGTCAACGCCGTCGCGCTCCTCAAGGACGGCCGCGCCGTGACCGCCGGCGAGGATTCGCGCATCGCTCTTTGGGTTCCGGGCATCAGCACCCCAGCCACGGTTCTGCTGGGACACAGGGGGCCGGTCGTCGGGCTCGCCGTGTCGCCCGATGGCGGAATGCTTGCCTCCGCATCGTGGGACGGCACGATCCGGCTCTGGCCGCTCGCCGGGGGTGCTCCGGTTGTCCTCGAAGGTCACGGACAGAACGTCAATGGCGTGGCCTTTACGCCGGACGGCGCGGCGGTGGTCAGCGCCGGGTACGATGCGACAGTGCGGGTCTGGCCGTTGCGCGGACCGGGCGCCCCGGTTGTCACCGCGCTGCCGACGCCGCTCAACGCCGCCGTAGTCGGGCCCGACGGCGAGATCGCGGCTGGCGGCGCCGACGGCCAGGTCTATTTCCTGTCGCCGCAAGGGGAGCGGCGCGGGTCGGTCGAGGCGGTGCCGACGCCGATCATTGCGCTGGCGCTGTCCGGCGACGGCGCGCATCTCGCGGCGGCCAGCATCCGCGGCGCGGTTGCGATCATCGATCGCAAGGCGCGCGGCCTCACCCGCACGCTGGTCGGACCGGCCCTGCCGGTGTGGTCGCTCACATTTCTTCCCGACAACCGAACACTCCTCTCCGGTGGCGCCGACCGCGTGATCCGCCGCTGGGACAGCGAAACCGGTGCAGAGATCGGCTCCTCCGCCGCGGGCGGCGCGGAAGACCCGCTCGCCGCCTATGAGGACGATCCCGGCGCCAGGGTATTTCGCGCCTGCATGGCCTGCCACACGCTGACCGCGGCCGAGGGCAACCGCGCCGGGCCGAGCCTGCACGGCGTTTTCGGCCGGCGCATCGCCACCCTGCCGGGCTACAATTATTCCGAGCCGCTCAGGCATCTCGACATCGTCTGGACGCCGGAGACGCTGGCAAAGCTGTTCGAAATCGGCCCGGCCCGCTACACGCCCGGCACCAAGATGCCGGAGCAGCAGATCGGCTCGCCGGAGGACCGCGCGGCCCTCATAAAATTCCTGGAGCGCGCGACCCGGTGATCAGCTGTCGCCCTTCCGCTCGCGCTCGCGCAGGTAATCGTCGGTGGTGCGCACCCGCGGCCGCGGCGGCGCGGCATGGGGGTCGAACCCGGCCTCGGTCACTGCGATGACTCGGCAATCCTCGCACATCTTGATGAGATCGAGCCGCTCCGGCGCGTTCTGGAACATCCAGTGGCGCCCCTCGAGCTTGGCCGATACGCGCTCGATTGCGCTCCTGACGCCGAACGGCTTGCCGCAGCGGATGCAGGGAAACGGCGCCTCCTCCTTGAGGACGCGGGTCACCGTGGCAAAGGCGAGGCGCGGTACCAGGCTGATCACCTTCTCGGGGCAGGTCGCCTTGCAGAGGCCGCATTGCACGCACGCATCCTCGGTGAAGCGCAGCACCGGGCGGTCAGGATCGTCCGACAAAGCACCGGTCGGGCAGGCCGACACGCAGGAGAGGCAGAGCGTGCAGCCCTCGACATTGAGCTCGACCGCGCCGAACGGCGCATCCGGCGGCAGCGCGATGATGTCGGCGGGCGCCGGCGCGACGCGATACAACTCCCGCAACGCGCTGCGCAGCACATCGCGGCGGCCGCCCATCGGCTCGAAACTCGCGGGTCGCGCCGCGGGTGGACCGAGTTCGGCCCGGCGCAGCGCGTCGCCGAGCGCGAACGGATCGTCGGTCTCGATGCTGGCAACCCGCTCGCCTACGAAGCCGAGGCCGGCGAGGACCGCCGCGCCGAGCGCGATCGTCTGAGTAAGACCGGCGGGATCGTGGCGCGGCCGCGCGCGCATGAGAACGCGCACCGCCGCCGCGCCATAGGCGAACGCCGCGGCGACGGCTTCGAGGCCAATCTGCGTCACCTCGTTGACCGCCAGCGGCAGGACATTCGCCGGCAGCCCGTCGCCGTGCCGCGCCAGCGCGTCAATGAGGGCGCCGCCATGGTCCTCGTCGTGCAGCAGCAGAACCGGCAACCGGCCGCCGGCGTCGCGATAGACGAGGAGCAGCGTGCGGATCCGGCGGAGCAGTGCATCGGCGGGCGGCAGCGCATAGCTCGCCGCGCCGGTCGGACAGGCGGCGGCGCACTGGCCGCAGCCAGCGCAGATCTTGGCGTCGATCGCGACATGGTCGCCGGCGGGTGCGATCGCGCTCGTCGGGCAGAGATCGAGGCAGCGATGGCAGCCGACGATCTCCGAGCGCGAGTGCGCGCACAGCTCTTCGGTGAAGCTGACATAGCGCGGCTTGTCGAAGCTGCCGACCAGATCGCGCGCCCGCAGCACGGCGCGAAGGACCGCGGCGGGATCGGCCGGATCGGCTCGCAGATAGCCGTCGCGCAAATCGCCGCCCGGGAAGAGCGGCGCGCCGCCCGAGATGTCGAGCACGATGTCGCAATTCGAGCGGGCGCCGTCCCGCGCCAGCCCAAAGGTGAGCGCGGCGCGCGAGGAGGGCAGCGGCACCGCGTAATCGTCGACCACCAGCTCGAACGCTCCGAGATGGCCCGTGGCCGTGCGGATCGTCCCTTTGACGATCGGGAAGTCGGTGGTGCGTGGCGGCGCGATGTCGCCGGGCCGCGAGATCAGTACGGTGACATCGAGCGTGTCCTTGAGGAGGCCCGCCGCCTCGACAGCCCGCTCGTCGGGTCCGTAGACCAGCAACACCCCCGCGCTTTCGAGCTGAACAAACGGCACCTCCGGCACCGGCAGGGACGCCGCGGCGGCGAGCGCTGCCATCTTCGGACCGGCGTTTGCGGCATCGGCGGACCAGCCGGCGGTCTCCCGCAGATTGACGAAGCGCAGATCGCCTGATGTCCCCCCGGCGGCCTCGCGGAACAGCGGCGCCTCCTGCGTGCAGCCGACCGTAAGCGCCGCGCCCGAGCCGACGAGCGCACGAAAGCGCTCGAGTTCGGCGCGGCACAGCTGACGGCCGGCGATAATGTCGTGCCCGGGGCAGGCCTTCGCCAGCGCGCCGCGGTCAAGCGGCATCGTCTCGTCGCAAGAGCAGACCATCAGCGTGGGCCGATCGGGCATCGCTGCTATAATGGTCAAGGATTGGGCACGAGGCCATGGCGAATATCCCGGCGGTACGGCGCAGTGCGAGAGGCGAGCGGCCGGCGCGGGCGCTCGACCTGCCGCCCCCCTTCCGGCTGGTGGCGTTGCGTGAAGCCGGCGACGCCGCCCGGCACGCCTCTGTCCATGCCGGCGAACTCGGCGCCGGAGCGCTGGTGTTCGTCGGCCGCTTCGACCTCGCGGAATTCGCCGTCGTACTCGAGCCGGAGGAGCCGCTCGCCGAGGCGCGCCGGGTGTTTTATGCCGGCATGATTGCGCTCGTCGACGCGCTCGCCGTGCTGGCGCCGCCGGAGACCCCGATCGCGATCGACTGGCCGGACGCGGTCGCCGTCGATGGCGGACTGGTCGGCGGCGGTCGCCTCCTCTGGCCCGACGCGGCGGAAGACGCGGTGCCGGAGTGGCTGGTGTTCGGCGCCGCCATCCGCATCGTCTCGATGAGCCGCGATGGCCCCGGGCTGCACCCGCTGTCGACCGCGCTCGCCGATGAAGGCTTCGGCGAGATTGGTGCGGAGCGCCTCGTCCAAGGCTTCGCCCGGCACCTGATGGCGGCGCTCGACCGCTGGCAGGAGGCCGACTTTGCCCCGCTCGGCGCCGATTACCTCGCGAAGCTGCGCCCCGAGCCCGGCGTGCGGTGCTCGCTTGCCGCAAGCGGCGATCTCGTGATCGAGCGCGCCGGGAGGCCGACGGCGACCCGAGAATTGCGCACTGCGCTGGGATCGCCTTCCTGGCTCGATCCGCGGACCGGAGGACCGCGATTGTGAGGGATTTCTGGCTATCCTGCGGCCACCACCTGACCGATCGCGACGCAGACGGCAGACTTCTTCTCACCGATGAGCTCCTGAAGGCCTATCTGGCGCGGCCCGAGCTCAACCCGCCGCCTGAGGCGTGCGCAGCCGAGCGCGGCCTCCATGGCGCGCTCCTCGCTGATCCCCGCGCTTCAATCGCCGATGGCGACATCGCATCGATCGCCGATGCCGATGCGCGCGATAATTGGCAGGCGATGTGCGCGTTCCGCGACCATCTCGTGCGTCACCGGACCCTCGAAGCGGCCTATCTCGATCTGGTGCAGGGCGATGTCGGGGAGACGCCGCCGCTCTTCCTCGATCAGCTGGTGCACGTGATCCTGCGCAATGCGCTCGATCGATGCGGCGACCCGTTTGTCGTGCGCGCGGCGGAATTGCTGTTTCGCCCGCAGCGGATGGCGCTTCATCAGGGGGCGCTGATCGCGGCGGACGAGGAGGCGATTGCCGGCGCCGGATCGCGCCCGGTGTCGCCGCTCATATCGATGCTGGGTCTTCCCTCGCGCGCCGAGATCGACGTGCTGACCGAGGATAACGCGGCCCACTACTGGGAGCGCAGCGACCGGTTCGACATGGCGCTCGACCTCACCGCTGGCGGGCGCGGCGTCGCGGCGCTCGGCGCGGTCGTCGAAATCTGGCTGCGCCACATGGTGTCCCTCGACGTTTCGGTCGAGGCATTGACCGAGCTGCGCGAGGCACCGCTCACCTGGTATGTCGGGCTCGATGCCGAAGGCACCCGGATCGGCGACGCCTTCTGGCGGGACGAGCCGATCGACGAGGCGACGCAGCGCCGGGTGGTGGCGCTCTTTCGCCTCATGCTTCCGGATCGGGCGGACCCAGTCTATCTGATCCTGGCGATGACGAGCGAGAAGACACTGCGGCTCAAGCCGCAGAATTTGCTGACCGGGTTGCCGGTCCCACTGACGTCAAAACGGCCATGAGCCTCGCCGCGCCGCTCAGCCGCATCCCGGTCGGTGTCGTCGTCGAGCGGCGCAAGGCAATCTCACCGTGGGCTGACCATTTATGGCTGCCCGTCGCGGTTCTCCCCGGGCTCCCCGACGCGATCCCGTGGACGCCGCTCGCCCAGGATGCCGACTCGGTGACCTATTACGCCGGTCCGGGCGAGATCGCGCTCTACCGTACCGAAGCCGACAATTACCGCCGCAACCTCGAATCGGGGGCGCCCTTGGTTTGGGTCGCGCTGGAGCCGACCGGCGGCGAGCCGCCATTCGAGATCGCCTTCGTCACCGCCGATCCGGCCGAGGGCGAGGCGCTGACCGAGCCCGGACAGGCGATCGTCGAAGCGGTGGCGATGCCGGAGCCGGTATGCGACGCCGTCGCCACCTTCGTCGCCGCACACCCCGCCGCGCTGCCCTTCACGAAGCGCAGGCGCGACCGCGCCGACCCCGAGACCCTGGCGCGGCGCGGTAAGCCATCAGGGAATGACCGGTGAGCGACGACGGTTTCCTTGCGCGCTGGTCACGCCGCAAGCGGTCTGCGACCGGGCGAAAGCGCGCTGCAGCAAAGCCGCAGCCTCCGGCTCCGACCGCCTCGGTTGTGAGGGAGGCAACCGCCGAACCCCCACCGCTGCCGCCGATCGAATCGCTCGACGCGACATCGGACATCACGCCGTTCCTCGCGCCCGGCGTGCCGGCGGAACTGACCCGCCGGGCACTGCGCCAAGCCTGGCGCGCCGATCCCGCGATCCGCGACTTTGTCGGTCTCTCGGAGAATGCCTGGGATTTCAACGCCCCGGGTGGTGTGCCGGGCTTCGGCCCCCTGACCCCGGACGACATCCGCCGCCTGGTGGACGCGGTGACGGGAAAATCCGAGGCAGTCGATCCCCCACCCGATGCGCCACAGCAGGAAGCGGCGGCGACGCCCGAACCTCCCGACGATGCGCCGCCCGCGCCGGAGGTGCCCGCCGTCGCGCCATCCGCACCGGATCAGCGAAATCCCGGCACTCCCGTGCCAGCCCGCCGCCATGGCGGCGCACTCCCGCGATAACGGGCCTCCATAGCCGCGCACTATGACATTGGGCAATATCGGAAATCATAGCCTCAAGCTATTGACCGTTTCGTTGCCGCGGCATTAGCGTGCTGCTGCTCGATCGGTAAGCACTTTGGAGCGTGGGATGAGCGACCCGGGGCTCCGGGAGGCAATTCGCGCCGCAGGCGGGGTAACCGAGTTGGCGCGCCGGGTCGGCGTGTCCCAACCGTCGGTTTCCAACTGGTCGCGGGTCCCCGCCGAGCGCGTCCTCGCGGTCGAGGCCGCGACAGGGGTCGCGCGCGCAATGCTGCGGCCGGACCTCTACGCGGCGGGTGCGGATCAGCTCGACGATGCCGACGACGCGCGGGCGCGGGAATATGCGCTGCTGGCGACGCTCTTGGCGGGTGCGCCGGATGCCGCGCTGCTGCGCCGCATCGCGCGGCTGGGTGGCGATGAGACGCCGCTCGGCCGGGCCCATGCCGCGCTCGCCGAGGCCGCCGACGCGATCGGCGCCGACGCGGTCGCGCGCGAGTATTTCGAGCTGTTCATCGGCACCGGGCGCGGCGAGCTGTTGCCGTACGGGTCGTATTATCTGACCGGCTTCCTCCACGAGCGCCCCTTGGCGCGCCTGCGCGCCGATCTCGCGGCGCTCGGCATCGAGCGTGCGGCGGAGACAGGCGAGCCCGAGGATCACGCCGCGATCCTCTGCGAGATCATGGCTGGGCTCATCGTCGGCGAGTTTCGCGCGCCGCTCGACCAGCAGCATCGGTTCCTCGACAAGCATCTCGCGCCATGGATCGGGCGGTTCTTCGCCGATCTGGAGGCGGCGAAGGCGGCCCGGTTCTATCGTCCGGTCGGGACGATCGGACGCCTGTTCATCGATATCGAGACACAGGGATTCGCGCTGCCAGGCTAAGGCGGGCGCAGTAGGGAGGGCGCAATGAGCGCGCGGGACGACAAGGGCGTCGGGCGTCGGCGGTTCTTTCGCCTGATCGGCACCGGCGTGGCGGCGGGGGCGGTGGTGCCGCTCGCCGAGGAGGCGCTGGCCGATAGCGAAAAAGAGGACGAGAAGCGCAAGGCGCGCTATCGCGAATCCGACGAGGTCAAAACCTACTACCGCGTCAATCGCTATCCGGGCTGAGGGAGGTGCGCGTGCTGATCAGGAGAAGCGAACGCACTTCCGCGCGCGGCGCGCTCGCCGCCTTGGCTGGCGAGAGCGATCGCGGCCTCGACCGCCGCGGCTTTCTGCGCCGCTCGGGGCTGGTCGCCGGCGGGCTCGCCGGGCTCGGCGCGTTGCCGCTGGCCGGCGTGAAGAAGGCCGCAGCCGGGCCACCGCCGACCGCGGGCGCTCAGGTCGCGATCCGCAAGAGCATCTGCACCCATTGCGCCGTCGGTTGTACGGTGACGGCCGAGGTCGCCAACGGCGTCTGGATCGGCCAGGAGCCGAGCTGGGACAGCCCGATCAACCGCGGGTCGCATTGCGCCAAGGGCGCGGCGGTGCGAGAGCTCGTTTCCGGCGAGCGGCGGCTCAAATACCCGTTGAAGCTGGTCAAGGGCGAGTGGACCCGGATCAAGTGGGACCAGGCGATCGATGAGATCGGCGACAAGCTGATGGCGATCCGCGAGAAATCGGGTCCCGATTCGGTCTACTGGCTGGGCTCGGCCAAGTTCACCAATGAGGGCGCTTATCTGTTTCGCAAGTTCGGCGCCTTCTGGGGGACCAACAACACCGACCACCAGGCCCGCATCTGCCATTCAACCACGGTCACCGGCGTCGCCAACACCTGGGGCTACGGCGCGATGACCAACAGCTTCAACGACATCCGAAATTCGAAGACGCAGATCATCATGGGCGGCAACCCGGCCGAGGCGCATCCGGTGTCGCTGCAGCACCTGCTCGAGGGTGCCGAGCTCAACAAGGCGAACCTCATCGTCATCGATCCGCGGATGACGCGGACCGCGGCGCATGCCACCGAATATGTCCGGCTGCGCCCGGGCACCGATATCCCGGTGCTCTACGGGATGATGTGGCACATCCTGCAGAACGGCTGGGAGGACAAGGAATTCATCGCGCAACGGGTCTACGGCTTCGAGGATGTGAAGAAGGAAATCGAGAAATGGACGCCCGAGGAGGTCGAGCGGGTGTCCGGCGTCCCGGGCGAGCAATTGAAGCGCGTCGCCGAGATGTTCGCGACCCAGAAGCCGTCGACCCTGATCTGGTGCATGGGCCAGACGCAGCACACCGTCGGCACCGCCAACGTTCGGACGAGCTGCATCGCGCTCCTCCTCACCGGCAATGTCGGCAAGCCCGGCACCGGCGCCAACATCTTTCGCGGCCATGACAATGTGCAGGGCGCCACCGATGTCGGGCTCGATATCGTGACCCTGCCGTTCTACTACGGCCTCGTTGAGGGCGCGTGGCGTCACTGGTCGCGCGTCTGGGAGGTCGATTACGACTTTCTGCAGTCGCGCTTCGACTCCAAGAAGATCATGGAGACGCCGGGCATCCCGCTGACCCGCTGGTTCGATGCGGTCCTCCTGCCGAAGGACCAGGTCGATCAGAAGGACAATTTGCGCGCGATGATCGTGCAGGGCCATGCCAGCAACAGCATCACCCGCATTCCGGAATCGCTGAAGGCCCTGAAACAGGTGGAGTTGCTGGTCGTCGCCGACCCGCACCCGACGACCTGGGCCTCGCTCGCGGTCGAAGCCGGGCGCACCGACGACATGTATCTCTTGCCGGCCTGCACCCAGTTCGAAGCGAAGGGGTCGCGCGTCGCCTCCAACCGCTCGATGCAGTGGGGCGAGCAGATCGTCAAGCCGATCTTCGAATCGAAGGACGATCTGGAGATCATGTATCTCCTGGCCGCCAAGCTCGGCCTCGCGGACAAGATGTTCAAGAACATCAAGGTCGCGAACAACCTGCCGGTTGCCGAGGACATCCTGCGCGAGATTAATCGCGGCGCCTGGTCGACCGGCTATTGCGGCCAGTCGCCCGAGCGCATCAAGCTTCACATGGCAAACCAGAAAGATTTCGATCTGGTCACGATGCGGGCGAAGGACGGGCCGGCCAAGGGCGACTATTACGGTTTGCCGTGGCCGTGCTGGGGGGCGCCGGAGGTCAAGCATCCCGGAACGCCGCTGCTCTACAACACCAACCTCCACGTCATGGACGGCGGCGGCACGTTCCGCGCCCGCTTCGGCGTCGAGCGCAACGGCGTCAGCCTGCTCGCGCAGGGCTCCTACTCGCTGGGCTCGGAGATCAAGGACGGCTATCCCGAATTCACCATGGCCGTCTTGAAAAAACTGGGATGGGACAGCGATCTCACCGCGGAGGAACAGGCGACCATCACGCGGGTCGCCGGCAGCCCGGAGAAGATCGACACGGTGTCATGGTCGATCGACCTCTCGGGCGGCATCCAGCGGGTCGCGCTGAAGCACGGCTGTGTGCCCTACGGCAACGCCAAGGCGCGGATGAACGCTTTTGGTTTGCCCGATGCGATCCCGACGCACCGCGAGCCGATCTATAGCCCACGCGTCGATCTCGTCGCCAAATATCCGACGCTGCCCGACGCCAAGCAATTCCGCCTCCCGAATATCGGTTTCTCGGTGCAAAAGGCCGCGGTCGAGAAGGGCATCGCCAAGCAATTCCCGCTGATCCTCAGCTCCGGCCGGCTCGTCGAGTATGAAGGCGGCGGCGAAGAGACCCGCTCCAACAAATGGCTCGCGGAGCTGCGCCAGGACATGTTCGTCGAGATCAGCCCGGCCGACGCGATGGAGCGCGGCATCAGGGATGGCGCCTGGGTCTGGGTGACCGGTGCCGAGAATGGCTCCAAGGCCAAGGTGAAGGCGCTCGTCACCGAGCGCGTCGGCAAGGGGGTCGCCTGGATGCCGTTCCACTTCGGCGGATGGTTCGGCGGCGTCGACTTGCGCGACAAATACCCGAAGGATGCCGACCCGATCGTGCTGGGCGAAAGCGCCAACACGATCACGACCTACGGCTATGACCCGGCGACCGGGATGCAGGAGCCCAAGGTCACCTTGTGTCAGATCGCGGCGGCGTGAGGAGGCGGCGATGGCCCGGATGAAATTTCTCTGCGACGCCGACCGCTGCATCGAATGCAACGCCTGCGTCACCGCCTGCAAGAACGAGCACGAGGTGCCATGGGGCATCAACCGCCGCCGCGTCGTGACGATCAATGACGGCAAGCCCGGGGAGCGCTCGGTCTCGATGGCCTGCATGCATTGCACCGACGCGCCGTGCCAGGCGGTCTGTCCGGTCAATGCCTTCTACACCACCGCCGACGGGGTCGTCCTGCACTCGAAGGACATCTGCATCGGCTGCGGCTATTGCTTCTATGCCTGCCCGTTCGGCGCGCCGCAATACCCGCGCGTCGGCAATTTCGGCTCGCGCGGCAAGATGGACAAATGCACGTTCTGCGCCGGCGGGCCGGAGCCCGACGGCAGCGCAGCCGAGTACGAAAAATACGGCGCCAACCGTCTCGCGGAAGGCAAGCTGCCGCTGTGCGCCGAGATGTGCTCGACCAAGTCGCTGCTTGCCGGCGACGGCGAGATTATTGCGCAGATCTACAAGGAGCGGGTCGCCAAGCGCGGTTATGGCTCCGGCGCCTGGGGCTGGAAGACCGCCTATCGCGAGACGATCAGCTCGTAGGCAAGAGAGAACGGGGAGGAATCGTCATGACGACGTTGGTCGCGGCACTCCGCAACGTCGTCGGGGCATTGACCCTGTGCGCGCTGGCGCTTGCCGCACAGCCGGCTGCGGCGCAGCAGCCGACATCGGTCGACCCGACGAAGAGCGCGGTCAGTGAGGAGCAGCTTCTGCAGCAGTTCAAAGCGATCCAGGGCAAGAGCCGTATTCCCGACGCGAAATCCTACACGCTCGAGCAGCCGGCAGGACAGAACTGGCGCCATTTTCATGAGGTGACACTGCGCTGGATCGGCGCCATCGCCATCCTCGGCAGCCTCCTGGTGCTCGTCGTCTTCTACCTCGCGCGCGGCATGGTGCGCATCGAAGGGGGGCGGTCGGGACACGTTATCGTGCGCTTCAACGCGTTCGAGCGTTTCGTCCATTGGATGACCGCATCCTGCTTTGTGATCCTCGCGCTGTCCGGCCTCAACATCACGTTCGGCCGGTCGCTGCTGCTGCCGCTGATTACCCCGGAGGCGTTCACTGCATGGTCGGAATGGGCGAAATATGCCCACAATTACCTAAGCTTCCCGTTCACCCTCGGGGTCATCCTGATCTTCCTGATATGGATCGCCGGCAATATCCCCAACCGGGTCGATGTCGAGTGGCTGAAGCGCGGCGGCGGCCTCGTCGGGCACGACCACCCTCCGGCCGAGCGGTTCAACGGCGGCCAGAAGATGGTCTACTGGATCGTCGTCCTGGGGGGCGGCGCGGCCGTGGTGAGCGGCTACGTGCTGATCTTCCCGTTCTACGGCACCACGGTCGCGACGATGCAGGAGGCCGAGATGGTCCACGGCATCGTCGCGATGCTGTTCATCGCCGCGATGCTGGCGCACATCTATATCGGCACGATCGGCATGGAAGGTGCCTTCGAGGCGATGGGCACCGGCACCGTCGACCTCAACTGGGCCAGGGAGCATCACGCCCTGTGGCTCGAGGAACAGAGCCGCCAAGGCGCCGCCGACCCGCGCGCCCAGCCCTCGGCAATACCCGGGGATTAGGGCGCCTTACGCAAGCTGGGCCAGCGCGGCGGCAACGACGGCGGCGAGGTTGAAGCGTCCGCGCTTCAGGTCGTGGCCGGCCCCGTCGATCGGGATCACCTGTGTCGGGGCCGGGATCAGGGACACCGCTTGGCGCAATTCGGCGATCGAGCCGAACGGATCGGCGGTCCCGTGTACGAAGAGGGCCGGGACCCTCAGGCGGGGAAAGTGCTCGGTGCGCAGCCGCTCGGGTTTGCCGGGCGGGTGCAACGGATAGGAAAACAACAGGAGGGCCTCCACCAGCCCCGGTTCGTCGGCCGCCAGCATCGTCGCCTGGCGCCCGCCATAGGATTGCCCGCCGAGGGTGATCGGGCCCGGGACGATCGGGCGCAGCGCGGCGACGGCCTGGCGCAGCCCGGCGCGGTCTGCTGCGGCATTGGCTGGCGACGGCGGACCCGTCGGTCGGCGCTGGCGAAACGGCAGGTCGATGCGCAGCACGTGGAGCCCGGCGGCGCTGAAGGCGCCGGCGGCAGCCACCAAGAGCGGCGCGTTGCAATTGCCGCCGGCGCCGTGCGTCAGGATCAATCCCCCGCTTCCAGCGCCATCCGGGCGATGCAGGAACCCGCGGACGCCCTCGGTCTCGAACGGTGCGATCTGGGCCATCTATTTCAAAAAGCTCCGGTTATGACCATACCGGAGGGACCGGCGATCACGGCAGTTGGAACTTGTCTCAGACATCGCGTTCGCGGCGGTGCTCCTCGGCTTCGGCCTTGTTCATGATGCGGCGGGCGTCGCGGAATGCGGCTTCGGCGGCCAAGTCCCTCCCCGCCTGGCGATACAGGCGGCTCAGTTCGATCTCGGCATAGGCGACCCGCGGCGTTTCCCGGCCGGCCCCGCGCTCGAGGATGTCGAGCGCGGCGGTGAAGGCCCTGCGCGCCTCGTCGTCGCGATGCAGCGCATCATAGGCGAGGCCGAGATCGTGCAGATCGTCGGCGATGAACGGATGGGCCGGCCCGAGCCGGCGCTGATCGATCGCGGCGGCCTCTTCGAGGAGCGGCAGCGCCTCGCCGGCCTTCGCCTGACGCAGATAGAGATCGGCGAGCTGCGCCAGGCTGCGTGCGGTATCCTCACCATCGGCCCCGTGCTGCTTGCGGTCTTGCGCCAATGCCTCGGCGAGCACCTGCCCGGCCTCCGCGAAGCGCTCTTCCGCGGCCAGGACGGCGCCGAGCGTGCGCAGCGGCTCGGCGGAGCGGCCATGCGGGTTGCGCTTTGCGATGGCCAGCGCGCGGCTGGCCCAGACCTCGGCCGGAGCGGTTTCGCCGCGCGCCAAGGCGATCCGCGCGCGCCCGGCGAAGATCGTCGCCATCGCCGGGTGATCGGCCGCGACCCGGTCGGCCAGCACGCGCTCGGCGACGATCAGCAGCGGCTCGGCGTCGAGATAGCGGCGGCGATCGATTTCGATGAGGGCGAGCGCCGCCATCGCCTCGGCGGCGCTTGCCGAGTCGCAGCCGAACGCGGCGGCTGCGATGTCGAGCGCGCGCCGGCGCAGCGCCGCCGCTTCGCCGAGCGCGCCAGCGCGCCGCTGTGCTTGTGCAAGCTCCTCGATGAGCGGCAACAGATAGGGGCTCGTCCCGCCTTCATTCGCCTCTTCGGCCGTGAGCGCGCGGCTGAGGCGTGCGATGGCGCCCGCATCGGCCTCTCCGCGGGACGGCGCGGCGATGCCGGCGACGACGAGGCAAATGCCGATCACCCCGGCCGCTAGGGCGCGCGCGATCCCGCTCATGCGTTACCGATATCGGCATTGCCGCCGCCGGTCCAGGCTTGACGCTCGGCGGTTTGCGCCCGAGGGTTGGCGGCGCCACGGCAATCGATGGGGGACGGCATGAACCAGTCCGAACAGGCGAACAAGGCCGAACTGTTTCGCGCGATGCATAGCGACCCGCCGCTCCTGGTCTTGCCCAATGCCTGGGATGCAATCAGCGCCCGGATCATCGTCGCGGCCGGATTTCGCGCGGTCGCGACGACGAGCGGCGGGGTTGCCTGGGCGCTCGGCTACGCCGACGGCGAAGCGGCGCCCTGGGGCGAGGTGGTTGCCGCCACTGCGCGCATCGCCCGGACGGTCGCGGTGCCGGTCACCGCCGATATCGAGAGCGGCTATGGCAACACGCCTGCGGCGCTTGGCCGCTCGATCGGCGACATCATCGAGGCCGGCGCGGTCGGCGTGAACCTCGAAGACGGCCTCAAGAGTGGCAGCCCGCCGATCCGCAGCATGGCCGACGCCGCCGCGCGCATCCGCGCGGCGCGCGAGGCGGCCCGCTCCGCCGGCGTGCCGATCGTGATCAATGCGCGCACCGACCTCTACATCAAGAATATCGGCGACGAGGCGAGCCGGTTCGACGAGGCGATTGCGCGCGGCCGAGCGTATCTTGCCGCCGGCGCGGATTGCTTTTATCCGATCGCTTTGCGCGACCCCGCGACGATGGGGCGCCTCGCCACGGCGCTCAATGCCCCGATCAACATCAACGTGCGCGCCGGGTCGCCGAATGTCGCCGAGCTCGAGGCACTCGGCGTCAAGCGCGCCAGTACCGCGACGGCGATCCCGCTGATGGCGATGGGCCTGGTGCGGCAGCTGGCCGAAGAGCTGCACGCGACCCACCGGTTCGACGCGCTCAGCCCGTCAATGAGCCATCCCGAGGCGCAACAGCTCTTCGCCCCGCGGTAGAGGAGGGAGGCCGAGGAATGGCCCGCGTGCGTAATATCGAACCCGCCGAGCTGCCCGGAGAGTTGGGTGACATCTATCGCGAATTCGCCGGCAGCTACGGCCCGTTCCGCAACCAGGTCGCGGTTTTCGCCCATGTGCCCGCGGCGCTGCGCCATCTGATGCCGCTGCTCATCGAGCTGCGCGCCGCCAAGACGCTGCCTAAACGCGCCCTCGAACTCGCGATCGTCACGGTCTCGCACCTCAACGCCTGCGGATACTGCGTCGCCCATCACAAGCCGTTTCTCG
>Ga0209415_10011161_pt1 | contig 15158 bp, 14 predicted proteins | sample PeaSoiSIISIP2007_FD_187696 | JGI IMG/M metagenome (GOLD analysis project Ga0209415, IMG submission 187696) | Peat soil microbial communities from Weissenstadt, Germany - SII-SIP-2007 (SPAdes) (version 2) | ecosystem: Environmental > Terrestrial > Soil > Wetlands > Peat | place: Germany... | reverse complement strand
ACCAGGCTGCTTGCCAAGCTCGGCCCGGCGCACGCGAGCCAGTCTGCGTGCCCGCTCGCTAGTTTCCGGGAAACCGATGAGCTGCTGGTTCAGTACACCTCTGGCAGTACCGGCCGGCCTCGTGGTGTGCGGCACTGCATGCGGGCGATTCACGCGGTGCTGCGTGGCGTCGGCAGCCTGCTGGCGCTCACTCCGGACGATGTTGTGCTGTCGACAGCAAAGCTGTCGTTCGGATACGGATTTGGAAACTCGCTGCTGTTTCCGTACTCGGCCGGCGCGAGTTCGGTGCTTCTCGATGGGCCTATGGATTCGTTTAGGGTTGCGGCGGCTCTGCAAGAGCACCGGCCGACCGTCTTGTTTTCTGTGCCCCGGCTCTACGCTGGCATGCTGAGGCTCGCCGAGCAGGGCAAACTGATTGACACGAGCTCACTGCGACTATCCGTAGCCACCGGGGAGCACCTGCCGGCCGAACTAGCCACCCGTATTACCGAGACGCTTAATGTGCCGCTAATCAATGGCTTTGGCGCGACCGAGGTCCTGCATACAGTCGTGGCGGCTAAAGTGGGGCAAGGAGAGGCAGCGGGGCCTGGATCGATCGGCTTCCCAGTTCCCGGGGTAACCGCGACCATTCGCGACAACGCCGGCCAGCCGGTCGGCGCAGAGATCCCCGGCAGGCTGCACATCACTACGGCGTCGGCCGCGCTCGGCTACATCAACAGGCCCGCGGAGACCGGCCGTGCCTTTGCCGATGGCGGCGTCTACACAGGCGATATCGCGCTCCGTGCGGCGACCGGTGACATATGCCATGTCGGCCGCGCCGATGACATGCTTCTGCTTGGCGGATACAAGATCGCACCGGCCGAGATCGAACGCGTGATCCGCCGGCTCCCCGATGTAGCTGACTGCGCTGTCGTGGGCACCACGGATCCGTCTGGGCTGGAACAAGCCACGGCATATGTCGTGGTACGGGACCCAGCTCACCCGGACGAGGCCCGCAAGGCGGTGAAGACCGCGCTGCGCGACAAGCTGGCACCGTACAAGAGGCCATCCCGAATAGAGATCATCGACGCGCTTCCCGTCACCGCCAACGGCAAGCTGGCGCGCTTCCGGCTTCGCGGCCCCGTCGGCAACCTGGGGAGCAAGACGTGACCTGGGACATCGTCGGGATGAGCGCGGTGTGCTCGCTGGGGGACTCCGTCACGGGTATCCACGAGGCGCTGTGTTCTGGCCGGTCTGGTTTAGCGCCGGTGTCGGCGTTCGACACGTCTAGGTACCGCGCAGGGTCGGCGTACGAGGTGCCGGACCGGGCGCGCCCCGGCGTGGACGAGCCGTTGCGGGCGACGCGCTGGCTGGTCCGCGTTATCCGGGAGGCACTGAGCGATGCTGGCCTGCCCGCGGCAGTGCCCGGGCTGCCGGTACTGGTGGGGACCACGCACCGAGAGATGCGGACGGCCGAGCTGTGGTGGCAACACCGAGCACCGCTTGCTCCGGCCGATCTTCACTTCACCTCGGCCTTGCGGGCGGCCTTCGGCACCAGTAGCGTGCACACCATTTCCAGCGCGTGCGCGTCGTCGCTGTATGCCCTCGGGATGGCCACGGACCTCATTGCACTTGGTGATGCGGACACCGTGGTGGTGGCGGGCACTGACTCGATCACAGAGAGCTCGTTTGGCGGGTTTGACCGGATCCAGTTCCCGCCGCCGAGCGGGATCCGCATGTTTGACCGGTCTCGCTGCGGCATGATCATGGGTGAGGGCGCGGTGGCGGTGGTGCTACGGCGAACTGGCGCGCACCCCGGCCGGGTGCACGGCCAGGTCCGGGGCGTGAGCATGAACTGTGATGCGTCACACCCGACTGCACCGGATCCCGCGGGTATCGTCCGGGCGATTGAGGATGCCCATCATCGCGCTGGGGTGGCTCCTGATGAGATCGACTTCGTAGTCGCGCACGGGAGCGGGACGCCGCAGAGTGACCTGGCCGAGGCGGTCGCGCTGAGGCAGGTGTTCAAAGCCGCCGATCCCGGGCCTCTCGTTACCGGGATCAAGGCCGGCATGGGCCATATCTCTGGTGGCGCCGGGCTACTGAACCTTGTCATAGCTCTCGAGGCGATCCGCTCAGGAACCTTGCCTGGGATTAGTGATCTAACTGACCCGATCGAGGAAACAAAAGAGCTGCGCGTCATTTCCGGCGCACCCGCTACGGGCTCGTTCGGCACCGCCCAGGTTCACGCTATCGGCATGGGCGGGATCAACGCGGTGGCGATCGTGGAAGGGGCCGCACAGTGAGAATCCCGGGCGCCGTGCGCACCGCGATCACCGGCGTGGGCTGGGCGGTGGCGGGACCGGGCTTTGACGCGGCGACCGAGCTAGCCAGGCGGGGCATGCGTCACAAGGACCGGGCTTCGCGATTCGCGCTCCGTGCGGCAGAGCGAGCGCTTGAGGACGCCGGCTTGCTGGGCGCGGCGGAGCTTGGCGGTGCGGCAGTGGTTCTCTCCAGCGATTTCGGAAACCTCGACACGGTATGCGACTTCGTGACAACCATCGCTACCAGCAACAGTTCTGATATCAGCCCCATGCGTGTGCCGCACCTGTCGAGCCAGGCGCCAGCGGCCTGGGTGGCGCTCCAGCACGGTATACGCGGCCCGAACCTGACCCTGTGCAACGGCGCGCCGGGCGGGCTCGACGCTGTGGCCTGGGCCTGCAATCTGATCGCAGCGAGCCGGGCTACATCAGCGCTGGTGATAGGCGTAGAGCCGGATACCCCGCCAGTGGCGAGACTGCACGCAGAGACTGCTGGCGTCAAGTGGATCGATGGGGCTGTGGGCTTGGTCATCGAGCCCGTGCAGCACGCCGTAGGCCGCGGGGCGCGGATCCGCGCGGAGATCGCCGGGTACGGCAAGGGAGACGATGAGCGGTCTGCCCTTGAGGCAGCGGGTGCCGCGCCGACTTCGCGACGGCTGGGCAGCGAGCCGACAGCGCGGTTCGGGCGATGCTCGGGCGCGCTCGGCGTAGTGCAGTGCGCGATGGCCGTGGAGCAGATGGACGATGTCGCGGTGGTCGCGGTGTCTGGCCCCTGGGCCGGTGAAAGCGACGAGACGTCGGTGTCGGCGCTAGTGCTCACGCCCCGCTAGGAGGACCACATGACCACCGCTAGCAGCGGCCAGCGCGTCGTGATCACCGGGCTCGGTACGATCTCTTGCCTCGGCGGCAGCGTCGCCGCGTACTGGGATGGCTTACTCGCGGGCGGCGGGGAGCCCGTTGAGGTTCCGGTGCCAGATCTCAATATGCGCGCGACGAAGATGTATCTGGTCGACCCCGCTGACGTGCCCCCCGAGCCGTCCTGCTACGCCGGAGTCGAGCTGGGTGCCAGCCCGCGCATGGCTGTCGCCGCAGCGCAGCAAGCGCTCACCGATGCCGGCCTAGAGCACGGGGCACGCGGCGCCATCCCCGTCGTGCTGGGGGTGGAGCTCGGCAACGCGGACATGCAGGAAATGCAGCGCAGCATGGGACGGACGATGTGGACACCGCTGACGCCCACGGCTGGCGTCGTGGCAGCGGCAATTGGCTCGCGGGCCGCAGTGACCAGTGTGGGAAATGCCTGCTCAGCGACTGGTTATGCGCTCACCATCGCCATGGATATGATCCGCGCGGGTGAAGCGACCACGGTCCTGGTGGGTGGTGCCGAGGGGACTACCCGGGCCGGGATGGGTGCCTTTGACCGGTTAGGGGCCGCGGATCCGGTGCGCTGCCGGCCATTCGACCTGAACCGGGCAGGAACGATGTTCGGCGCTGGCTCAGCCATGATCGTGCTCGAAGCGGCCGAACATGCCCTGCTGCGCGGCGCCCGGCCCTACGCCGAGCTGGCGGGCGCGGCTTGGAGCTGTGACGCGCACCACCTGACGGCCCCCGATCCGTCCGGAACTCAGATAGTCCGGGCGATGACCGAGGCGCTGGCCGACGCCAAGATCAGCAGCTCCGATGTGAGCTGCGTCATACCCCATGGGACGGGAACGGCGCTCAATGACGTGGTGGAAAGCCATGCCCTGCGCGCGATGTTCGGCGACGGAGCACGGGAACTGCCGCTCTTTTCACTCAAGGCGATGATCGGCCACACGACCGGTGCCGCGGGCGCGTTTGCCTGCGTCACGGCGACGCTGATGGTACGCCACCAGAAGAGTCCTGCGAATTCCCGGATTGACCAAGATCCAGAGTGTGACGTCTGGCTTCCGCAGCAGCATTCTGTGCCACTGAACGCTCCCGTCGTCCTCATCAATACCTACGCTTTCGGCGGCAACAATACCTCTTTCGTCGTGAAAGACTTCACTGGGAAAGATGCGGAGTGGTAACCCTGAGCACCGGTGAGCTGGCCGTCGCTGGCCTGGGAATTATCGCGCCGGGTATCTCCGGGCCGGGCGGAGCGCTGACCCCGGTCGCTGAGGCGCCGGCCCCTGACTGGTTCCAGGCGGAACTCGCGCTGCCCGGACGGGGCTACCGGCGGATCCCCCCTGCGTGCAAATATCTCCTTGCCGCATCGAGGCTGGCGGTCAGTGACGCCGGGAACCGGTTTTCGGAGAACGAACGGGACCGCCGAGCCGCGGTGGTGGCCACGAACAACGCCGGCGCCGCCCTGCTGCAGGAGATTGACTACACGATCATCCTCAAAGGTGCCGAGGAACTGTCCCCGTCCACCAGCCCATTTATGGCCATGAGCTTGTTCGCCAGCCGGCTCTCTATGGAACACGATATTACCGGCTTCAACCTCACCGTTAATTCCCCGGTAACTGCTGGTATTGAAGCGATTCAGATAGCGTCCCGTGCCGTCGCGGCGGGCCGGGCGTCGGCAGTCCTGGTATGTGCGGTCGAAGAAGCGCTGTCACTTACCCAGTCTCCTGGCTGCGGATCGCAGGCGGGATCGGCCGTCCTGTACTGCGAGCCCGCCGCGACAGGGACCGTGCGTTATGGCACGTGCAAGGCTCGCAGCGCCTTCCTGAATCCCGCCGAGGCGTCCGACGACGCTGCCGCGGCTATCTTGGGCCAGCTGGCGGGCGGCAATCCGCCGGGCCGGATCGACGCCGTTCTGGATGACTCTGCCGTAGGGGCAGCTGCTGCCCGGTGGCTAGATCACCTGACCGGTCAGCGTGACGTCGTCATCGTGCCGACCTCGGCGCAGGCTGGCTGCCTCGTCCCGTTGCAGCGCGTTGTGGGCCTGTTCGCCGAGAAGCACGCGACCCTCACCCGGTGCGCGGTGCTGGCCGCCTCCGCCTTCGGCACGATCGCGCTTGCCGAGTTGACCGTCACGCCGCGGCTCGCAGCGTCCATTGCGGCAGTGAACAGCATGGAGGAAGCAGATGTTCGTTCCCCTTAAGGGAGCCTGGGCACTGATATTTGGTGTCTCAAGCGGCATGGGCAAGGAGACCGCTCGTGCGCTAGCTGGCGCGGGCTGCAACATCGTCGGCGTGCACTTTGACCTATCCGAAGGCCAAGAACAGGCGGAGCAATTCGCCAAGGAACTAGGTCAGCTCGGCACGGAGGTTCATTTCTTTAACCGCAATATTTCGGCGAAGCAGACTCGCGCAGAGCTCATCCCCATCATCGGTGACCTTTCTTCCGGTATCGGACCGCGGGTCATCCTCCACTCGGTCGCCTACGGCGCGCTGACATCCCTTCTCCCGAGCGCGGAACGCCAGGAGCAAGGGGTCACCGAGAAACAGCTCGCGATGACGGTGGACGTCATGGGCCACAGCCTCGTTTACTGGACCCAGGACCTGCTGAAGGCGGCGTTGCTGCCGCGCGGGGCGAAGGTCTTCGCCATGACCAGCGTCGGCGGGACCCGGGTACTGCCACACTATGCGCCCGTGTCGGCGGCGAAGGCGGTGCTCGAATCGCATGTCCGCCAGCTAGCGGTGGAACTCGCCCCGCACGGCGTGGCAGTGAACGCGATCCGGGCCGGCACCACGATCACCCCGGCGCTGCTCAAGATCCCTGGCAGCGAGAAAGTTATCGCACACTGCCGGGATATCAACCCAGGTGGTCGGCTAACGCTTGCCGAGGACGTGGCCGAGGCGATCATCACTCTCTCATCCACGGACTCATCATGGCTGACCGGGAACGTAATTGGAGTTGACGGCGGAGAAGCACTCGTCGTCTGATATCGAGATGAAACGGAGCCGTCTAATGTCAAGCAACCATACATCCGGCGTAGACATCGAAGAGATGCGTGCGCTGATCGCCGAGGAACTCGAGCTCCCGGTTGAGGAAGTGACCGATGATGCCGACCTGGCGAACGACCTCGAAGTGGACTCGCTCTCGGCGATGGAGATCGCCGTTCTACTGGAAAAGAAATACCGAATCAAGATCAGTGAGGAGGAGATCAAATCGCTCACCTCACTGCTGATTATTCACAAGCTCGTCTCCGCCAAGGTTGACGCGGCCTGATGCCTGAGTCGGAGAGACCTGTCGCGGTCGTCACCGGCGGATCGCGGGGCATCGGACGTGCCGTCGTGATCCGCCTTGCGGCCGACGGCTTCGACGTGGCGTTCTGCTACCTGTCCAACCCTGACGCAGCCAGCGAAGTCACTGCCGAAGCACGCCGCGCCGGCGCCCGGGTGCTTGCCCGCCGGTGTGACATCTCGGTCGCGGACCAGGCCCGAGAGCTCGTATCTGTGGCCGAAGCCGAACTAGGTCCGCTGGCCGCGGTGGTCTCCAACGCCGGGGTTGTGCGGGACAGGCCGCTTGCCCGGATGTCCGATGACGAATGGGACACGGTCGTCCGCACAAATCTCGACGGTACCTACCACATCTGCCGCGCCGCGGCGCGATCGCTTATGCGCCACGACAGCGGAAGTATCGTCACGATTTCCTCTGTAGCCGGGATTTACGGCAACATCGGGCAGGCGAACTATGCCGCATCCAAGGCAGGAATAATCGGATTTACCAAATCGATTGCAAAGGAACTAGGCCGATTCGGAGTACGCGCCAACGTGGTCGCGCCTGGCATGATAACGACGGACATGACCGCCGATCTCCCGGCTGAGAAGCGTAAGGAGCAGATCGGCAGAATCGCGCTTCGCCGACCTGGGACACCGGACGAGGTTGCCGATCTTGTATCCTTCCTTGTTTCCAGCCGTGCCGCCTATATAACCGGTCAGGTCCTAGGGATTGACGGCGGCTTGTCACTCTGATTCCTCGTGGCCGAGGATCAGCCGCGTGCGACGTGACCTGGAACGGCCGGATCAGCCTGCGCGGACCCGCGCGCCTGCCGGTGGCACTCAGCCGGCCGCGCAGGACCGGGCAGCGGCCGCCGGGCCAGGTGGCCCGCATCAGCGCGGCGCGGGCCACCGGCTCACGTGACCTCACCTGGAGAACCAGGCCCCGTCCAGCGACGTGAAGCACGCTGCGTGCTGCAGCGCGCCGCCTTCGGCGTACACCTGGACCTGGCCGTTCGGCTGGATGTAAAGCCGCCCTTGGTTGGCGTTGCACAGGTCGACCTCGAGGTAGGTGATCCCCGAGGGGCGCATGCCCTTCGGCAGGGTGAACAGGTTCACATTGATGCTGCTGCTATTGGTGTAGATCGCGCCAGCCAGCCTGACGATCCCGGCGGTCACTCGCACCGCGGGCTTGTACGTGCCTGACCCGTAGTACCGCCAGCCGTTCTGCAGCGTGAGCTTCGTGAACGACCTCGCGGACGTCGCGAACGTGGCACCGTCCAGGGACGTGAAGCACGCGGCGTCGGAGAACTTGATCTCGGCGGACACGTGCACCACGCCGTTCGGGGTGATCCAGAGCCGGCCCTTGTTCGCGTTGCACAGGTCCACCGGGAGGTAGACAGCCGCTGCGGGCCGCAAGCTCCTCGGCAGGATGAAGGGCACCGGATTGGTGCCGCCCGTCCAGATCGCGCCCTTGAAGTGCACGACTCCCGAGATGAGCCGCGCCGCTGCGGCTGAGGTGCTGTACGGGGCATTCTTCCAGCCGTTCCTGAGCCCGAGCCTGGTGAACGACGCCGCGGACCTGGCGAACGAGAGCCCGTCCAGGGACGTGACGCAGGCCGCGTAGGAGAACGAGGTTTCGGCCTGCACTGTTACCACGCCTGCCGGCGTGATGTGCAGCCGCCCCTTGTTCGACTGGCACAGGGCCGAGGTGATGTACACATCGGTGGCGGGGCGCAAACCCTTCGGCAGGATGAACGGCACGGCGTTAGTGCCGCTGGTATAGATATCACCCTTGAAGGTGACGATCCCGGAGATGTCGGCAACCGCCGGCCTGGCCGCGCCTGGGTAGGTGTGCCAGCCATTGATCAGGGTGAGCCGGGTGAAGGTGACCGCTGGCGCGGTGGAGACCGCAACGGCCGACTGCGGGACAACGACCGTCGCGCCCAAGGCGCCGGCGGCGAGGGCGGAAGCAACAATTGCTCGCCTGGCCCGTGCCCGCAACTGACCGCAGAACAGCCTCCGGGCCCCGGCGTGCTGCCTGGCCAGGTCTAGGCGTGTGAACACGACTCCTCGCTTTCCGGTACTGGCGGGCCGCGACCCGGCCCGTTCTCGCACCGTTGTAGTGCGCGCGCCCTGCTGGCCACCTGAGTAACGGCTACTCATGTTAGCCAAGCCCGTGCCTGCCTGATCAGGGGCCGGCGTCAATGCACAGATATCTGTCGCATGGGTAAAGGCACCACACCACCCATCACCAAGTTCCCTGCCAGCTCCGTGCGTCAACGACGCGCAGCACGATGCCATCATCTCGCCAGCAGTGGTGTACGCTTAGTTCCATGGCACGCATCACGGTGGACGTCAATGAGGAGTGGCTGGACGCCGCCCGCAGGGTGCTGGGGACGGAGACCAAGGTCGCCACAATCAACGAGGCTCTCCGCGCACAGGCCGTAAAGGAAACCGCCCGCGGAATCCTGGCCGCGCTCGACAGCGTCGAGATGGACTTCAGCGGCTCCGCGAGCGCGTTCGGCTACGGCGGCGGCCGGGATCTCTCAGACCTGGCTGGCGAAGCCAGGGACGGACTCGTCGCCTGATGGCCGGAGCGGTCTTCCTTGCCGACACCTCGGTCTACGTACTGCAAGCACGGCATGCCGCAGTCCGCAAGCGCTTCGCTGAACTGCTGACCGAGGGCAGGATCGCCGCCTGCCAGATGACGGCGCTGGAATACCTCAACAACGCGCCCGACCCAGCGGGCTACGAGATCATCTGGGGCGCGCTCAAGGCGCAGCGGTGGATCGAGGTGACGTCTGCAGCGATGGACCGGGCGATGGAGATCCACCGGGAGCTAGCCCGCCGCAGCCAGCACCGCCACTTCCGACTCCCGGACCTGATCATCGCCGCAACCGCCGAAAAGGCCGGCGCGACGGTCTTGCATTACGACGCCGACTACGACCGGATCGCGGCCGTCACCGGCCAGCCAACCGAATGGGTCGCGGAGCAGGGATCCCTGTAGAGCAGCCCAGTGGCTCCGTGACGGGTTGTCGGCACCGACAGCTTGCGCAACGGCGGAATTTGACCACATCAAGAACCCGTGGCACGCCATGTCCGCTGTTTCTGCGGAAGCATGGCTCGTGGTCTGCGGCGGCTCTATAAAGTCGCGCTCGGAAGTACTGCGTTCTCAGGGATACGGGAGGCACAGGCCATGGCGACTGCGGCGCGTGACCGGCTGGCCAGGACGTTGCGCGGCGACGCGAAAACGGCGTTCAGCGTGGAGTTGGCGGCGAGGACGGACGACCTGAGCCTGGAGGTCGAGGGCTTCGGATCCGTCAAGTTCCCGGTGACGCCCGCGCGGGCCCGCAAGCTCCTCGGCCTCGGCCAGCCGGCCAGGTTCGGCCGCGGCGAGGAGACGCTGAGCGACCCGGACGTCCGAGACACGTGGGAGATCCCGAAGCACCTCGTCCGCGCCGAGTGGAACGACGGGATGCTGACGGTCATCCTCACGACGGTGAAAGAAGAGCTAGGACTGCCGAACGCTGCCGAACTGACCGCGGATCTTCATTCCCTCCTGGTCTACGAGCCGAACCAGTTCTTCCTCGCCCACCAGGACTCCGAGAAAGACGACTCGATGATCGGCACCCTGGTGGTGACGCTGCCGTCTAGTTACACCGGCGGCGAGCTGATCGTGGAGCATAACGAGGAGCGGAAGGCCTACCGAGGGTCGAAGGCGGCGCTGTCGCTGGTCGCCTTCTACGCTGACTGCCGGCACGAGGTCCTCAGGGTGCAGTCGGGGTACCGGATCACGCTCACTTACAACCTGCTGCTGCACGGGGACACCAGCCGTCCGGAGGGCGATGAGGGAACCGTCACCGAACTGGCGGGCCTCCTCCGTGAGCACTTCAGCACGCCGGTGCCCCGCTATTACGGCGGACCGGCGACCGACCCGCCGAACAGGCTCGTCTACCTCCTCGACCACGAGTACACCCCGCGTGCGCTGGGCTGGACCCGGCTGAAGGGCGCCGACGCCAGCCGCGTGTCCCTGCTGCGGATCGCGGCCGAGCGGACAGGGTGCGAAGCCGTCCTCGCGCTCGCCGACGTCAAGACGACGCACGGCGCGGTCCCAGCCGATGAAGGCTACGGATACCGACGCCGGGGCTGGCATGACGACTACGACGAAGACGATGACGAGTACTCCGGCGACGCGAGCGGCAGCGAACGCGAGTACGACATTCAGGAGCTGATCGACTCCGACATCACGCTCACGCACTGGACCGGGCCAGACGGTACCCGCCTGGAGGAGACCTCGCTGTCCGTGGACGGCGATGAGGTGTGCGCGTCCACCCCGACAGGCGACCTCGAGCCCTACTCCTCGGAGTATGAGGGCTACATGGGCAACTGGGGCAACACGCTGGACCGCTGGTACCACCGGGCAGCGGTCATCGTGTGGCCCTTCGATCAGGCCTTCGCGAACCGCGCCGAAACATCCCCGGCCTGGGCTCTTGATGAGCTCGCCGCCGTGGCGTCAGCAGGCGACGTATCGGGCGCCCGTACCACCGCGGCGACGCTCGCGCCGTTCTGGGACAGCGCTTTGCGTGCACGGACGCCAGAGGAAACGGGCAGGATCTCCGGGCTGTTCGGCAAGGCGCTGCGGGCGGCGGACGCCGTGACCGACGCGGCGACCGCGGCGATGCTGCTGCGCCCGTTCCGCGTGGAGAACCTGACCGATGCCTACGTCGACTCGTTCGGAGAGATCGTCAGCAGCTACGGCCCGCAGTGGGCGGCGGAACTGCTGCGGACGTGGTTCGGCGGGGATCAGCCGGCCTGGGCATACGGCGGCGGACAGGACCGGCGGCAGTGGGTGGCGGACTGGCTTCCCGGCCTGTGCGCGGGACTGCACGCTGCGCACAGCGGCGGCAAGGTGGCCGCGCAGCAGCTGCTTGACCTGGCGTGGGAGTGGACCGGCAAGGAAATCGGCACCGGACTCGCGTCGGCGTCGCCCAGCTACCGCGACACGAAACTCACCGACCTGGGTAAACCGCTCGCCTCGGTGCTGACGGCCGCCGCCACGATTGGAGCAGCTAGTACACGGGATACCGTATCTGGATATATCCGGCAACAGGGAGACGTAGTGACCGCGCTGGAGATGTCCGCGCTGCGGGCCGCCGCAAAGTTGCCCCGGGACAGCGCACGCGACGACGATGGCTTCGGCGACCTGGCCGCCGACTGCGCGGCACGGCTCCGCGTCCGGCTCGCCCGCCCGCAGCGCGCGTCCGGTGACTGGTCGATCGAACTACCCGCAGGCGGCTGCGCGTGCGACCTGTGCGACACCCTCCGCGTGTTCCTGGAGGACTCGAACCAGCGCGCATTCGAGTGGCCGCTCGCTCAGCAGCGCAGGCAGCACGTCCACTCCCGGATTGACGCCGCCGAACTGCCTGTCAGCCACGCGACCAAACGGCAAGGCCGCCCCTACACGCTCGTCCTGAGCAAGACCGACGCGCTCTTCGCGCACGAGCAAGAGGCGCGGGCCAGGGACCAAGCGGATCTGGAGTGGCTCGCGGCAGAATGAGATCCCGGTGCGTCCATGAGATACCAGAGCGTCACGGCAGCCTGCCTGGTCCAGGGCGGACGGCGTGTACGGATCTTCGGCCTCGCTGTCACACCCGACGTGCGGCGGGACGGCTGCGCAGGCGGTGCGTGTCGGTGTCGGTGGCCAGGCACCGGCCTGTCGGCAGATCGAACTGCCAGCCGTGCATGGTGCACGTGAGGGTTGTGCCGGAGATCTGGCCAAACCGGCTGAGGTCTCCTCGCAAATGGGGGCACCGGCGCTGAATGATCCAGTCGTCTAGGTGGATGTCCTGCTCGTCGTGGCTCTGTTCGGCATACCAGCCCTCGGCGTACATGAGCCGGTCGGGTGCCAGGCATTTGAAAAACGTGTACAGGTACTCGTTGTAGGGGCCGATCCTGCGCGCACGGAACCGCATGCTCAGGAACAGGCTGTTGACCCAGTCGGTCTGGTGGTCGGCGACCAGCCGCTCAATCAGCGCGCGGCCGACCGTGAACTCGTAGCGGCACGCTTCGCCGGTGAAGGGGCGAACCTGCCCAGCGGGGAAGTCGATGACAATAGGCGGATCGTCACCTACGCGGAGCAGGACCGGCCCTCCCACGCCGGCCCGGATATGGCCGGCCAGTTGCAGCAGCGGCTCAAACCAGGCCTTGAGCTCGGCGAGAACGTTCACCCCTTGAGCGGGCCAGTGGCACTTCTCCGTCGCTATGCGATCCTGCATCCGCGCCGCATAGCCGCGAAGATAGCGCTCCTTGGCGGTGAATGGCTCCATCGCGTGCTCAGCGCTCACGGGCCACCGCACCTCGAAGCGGTCGTGGTCTACCTCAAGCACCGCACCTGGAGTCAGCAACTGGCCTCCCTCGATGCCTTGGCAGCGCAAGTAGTCCAGGAAGACGAGTTGGTCGGGGAAGGTGCTGGCAGGGTCCCCGGTCAGGTCGTTGAGGGCGAACAGGTCCTCATCCAGGAAGCATGGCGGGCCCGCAGAGGGCACGACGTGCCTGGCTCCGATGGCCCTGACGTAGCGGGCTGCCCGGTCAAGGCCGTTTGCCCGTTTCGCGGCGCCGAACCGGCACTGCGCGGACGTGGGCAGCTCATAGGTCCACGGCCACCAGATGGCGCCCGAGTACTGCAGCAGGTGCACGTCGTAAGGACCGAACGACTGCAGCGCGTCCAGGTCCGCCGGCCGGGCGTCGTTCTGGTTGAGGATCCGCGCGGTCCCGTCATCGACCGCCAGAGCCGAGTCCCCGAGCGGCCCGTCCGCCGGGGATTCCAGCGCTTGCACCATCAGGCGCAGCCCGCCCAGCTCCACCACCTGGCCGCTGGGCATCACGATGAACTGCGTGAACCCTAGCCGCTCCAGCTCATCCCGCAGGTCCCGCACCGGGAAATCAGGCAGCAGCACGGTGACATCACGTGATACGTGCTGGCTGAGCAGCGCCGGGTCAAAGTGGTCCCGATGCAAATGGGACACATACAGGTAGTCGACCTCGCCGTAGTAGTCCCAGTCCAGCTCACTGTTGTCGGGGAACACGAACCACGAGGCAAAATACGCGGGATTCTGCCACGGATCACACAGAATCCGGCCGTAGCGGGTTCCAATATGCAAGCCAGCATGGCCCAGGCAGGTGATCTGCATCCCACCGCCCTCAGCGACTCGCGCAGCTTGCCTCAGCCAAGACCACTCAAGCGCTCATCTCAGCGCAGGGCAGCGTTGCGCCACGGTTCCGGTTCCGGACATCCAACCATCCCTACGACACGATTCCCTCCCATTTGGTTGCGTGTTGACAGCGTGACGCGCCGACCCCCTGGTCCGGCCCGCTGCCGTCCCTGGTCGCGTGTGTCCTACGGGCCATTGCCGCAAGCGCGGCGGTTCGGAACTGCCACGCGGCCTGATCGGCGCGGTGACGGCGCTGGCCGAGGAGGCGGGCAGCCGCCTGGAGGTCACCGACGAGCGCTCAGCAGGGACCGGGCAGGAATTCGCTTTCACGGCCACCTTGACCACCGCCCAGCAAGAAGCCGCCGACGAGCTGGCCCGCCACGAAACCGGGGTGCTTGTCGCGCCGCCTGGATCGGGCAAGACGGTCATCGCTTGCGCTGACCGCAGGCTACGGCCTGGTAGTTGCGGACGAATGCCACCATGTACCGGCAGCGGCCGGCTACCGGGTCTCGTTGAGATGGCAGCGCTCTGCGCGGGGCTGGCCGTGACGGCCGGATCCGCGATCCTCAGATCAGCCTGGGTACTGCTGGATCTCGGCGTGATGCCCCGGAGCGCCGGCCAGCTTGGCGTCATCGGTCAGCAGCGGCAGGTCGAGGCGCTCGGCAAGCGCCACATACATGGCGTCGTACGCCGTGAAGTTGTCCCTAAGCTCGAACACGCGAGCCTGCAACGGCTGCATCGGGTGACGTATGATCCGCAGCCCAGCGTAATCAGAGAGCATCAGCTCCGCCCGGCGGGCAGCAATGCGGACATTCGGCTTCGCGGTGATCACCAGGCCCCGGATAACACTCGATACCTCCGCGTCAATCAGAGCCGGAGCATGGACGGTCCGTGCCAGCCGCTGGCGGAGCAGTTCATCGCCACTCACGTTAGACAGCAGCCGAACGATGACTGAGCAGTCAACGACCGTGGTCACCGGCGGCCATCCTGCACAAAGGACCGCAGATCATCAATCGTGTAGGTCACTGGCTCCCGCGACGCGATGCCGACCATCACATCCTCGACTGGCCGCATGGCGGCCTCCCGCGTCAGCAGATCACGCAAGTACGCGGCGAGGGACTGGCCACGCGACGCCGCCCGGGCCTTGAGGGTGGCGACAACCTCTTCAGGAAGATCGCGCACCTGAATCACCGTAGAACTCATAACCCAAGGATAGCCCACACCTGCATGCACAATGCATGCGCTCGGCGAAGGCCGGGCTCGCCCAGCCCAAGAACCCGCGACCACGACGCCGGGAGCACCGGCACGCCCGCGGCCCGCGCTGACGGCATGAGTCACGTGACCGACAGGTCACCAGCTGTCGGCTAGGAGTTCAGGTAGGCCAGGACGGCGAGGACCCGGCGATTGTCGTCGTCGGACTACCTCCAGGTCGAGCACCGTGCCGCCCGCGGCGACCGTCCGCAGCGCCTCGACGAACTGATCGTCGCTGAACACCCGGTCCTTGAGCAGGTAGCCGACGC
>Ga0209415_10011159_pt1 | contig 15163 bp, 12 predicted proteins | sample PeaSoiSIISIP2007_FD_187696 | JGI IMG/M metagenome (GOLD analysis project Ga0209415, IMG submission 187696) | Peat soil microbial communities from Weissenstadt, Germany - SII-SIP-2007 (SPAdes) (version 2) | ecosystem: Environmental > Terrestrial > Soil > Wetlands > Peat | place: Germany... | reverse complement strand
CCGCCACTCGGCGGCAAGCTCAAAATCTTTCGGCGATGTGTTGGCCGCGGGAAGCAGTCCGCGCTGCACCTGGCGGGCGATCTCGATCTGGCGCTCGACACGTCTTGCGGAGAGGTGCGCACGGAAGCGCACCACCAACAGAGTCAGAGCTCCGAGCAACGCGAAACCGGCGGTGACGCCGAGGATCAAAGTCCAGCGCGCGGGCCATGCCAGAACGCCGGCATTGGCGAACGAAGCCAGTTCGACGAAGGCCATGTTCCCCGCCGCACTCTTGAGCGCGATGGTTTTGAAAGACGCAGAAGAAGAGTTCGACGGAAGACGGATGGGGAATGCTTCCACGACAACTTTGCCGGCGCTGGTATCGCGAACCGCGAAAACCGGGCGACGATCGCGAATCCGGGACGCGACGTAATCCACAGTGAACGCGGGAGCCGCAGCCGCGTCCGAGCGCGCGATGATCGCGCCTTCGCGATTAAGTATCTGGGCCCATGCCAGGGTGCCATTGCTTTCCTGCACTACCTCCTCGAGAACGCCGCTCAAAGAAGAGGTGGCCGGTTTCTGGTCGCGAACGAACTGGTCGTGCACAAGCTGATCCAATGCCGCCATTTCACGCGCCATCTCACGCCGCGTGTTGAACAAGGCGGTGGCGCGTTCCGAGATGATGTAGTTGACCACGCTGCTCGCCAGGAGCAGAACCGCCAGGCCGGCACCGGACAAGATCCACAGCCGGAACCATCGTTGATTTCTTTCCATACCAGTGAGACGACGGCGCAGACGTCAAGGTGTGAGGGGGTTAACGTTCTTAACGGATGTTTGGCACAGAGTTAACGGGGCGATTAAGCCGTAAAGCGATAACCTACGCCACGCACAGTGTGAATGTATTGAGGACTTTGCGGGTTATCTTCGAGCTTTTGCCGTAACCAAGCCACGTGCACATCGATGGTCCGGGAGGAGACCTCGGCCTGATACTCCCACACGTTCTGTAACAACTCTTCGCGCGAGACCACCGTACCGCGCCGGTCGATCAGATAGCGCAGCAGCTGCAATTCTTTGGCGGCCATGGTCACCAGCTCGCCCTTCTTATGCACCTGGCCCAGCGCGAAATCCGCGCTCACGTTGCCGAACTCGAACTGCGAGACCGGAATCCGCTTCTTCTTGGGAACGCGCCGCAGGAGCGATTCGACCCGCGCCAGGAGTTCGGAGGGATCGAACGGCTTGGCCAGATAATCATCCGCTCCGAGTTTCAGCCCGACCACGCGATCCGTCACATGGGTCTTGGCGGTGAGCATCAGGATGGCGGTATCGCAGCCCTTCTGGCGCAGCTCGCGGCACACATCGAAGCCGCTCTGGCCGGGAAGCATCACGTCCAGAATGACCAGATCGTAATCGCCCGTGGCGGCCTTGGAGAACCCGGTAGGCCCGTCCATGGCCGTATCCACCTGGTAGCCTTCGGCCTCCAGAAGATCCGTGACCGTTAGGCTTAGCCCGGGTTCGTCCTCAACTAAGAGAATGCGCGAGCTCATCCTGATGTTCCGCTGGAGCGGCCGGGATCCGCACGATAAACGTGGATCCCGCGCCCGGCTCACTCTCCAGGCTCACATTTCCTCCATGAGCCTCCACGATCTTCTTCACCAGGTGCAATCCCAGTCCGGTACCGTGAATCTGATCCTGCACGGCTTTTTTGCCGCGGAAGAACGCATCGAACACGTGCTTCTGCTCTTCCGGAGGTATTCCGGCGCCGCGATCGGTAACGCGGATTTCGATCTGCGCGGCTTTACTCCCGATGGCCCCGATAGCGCCGGGAATGGTTCGCGCGGAGATCTCGACGGTTTGCTTGCCCGCGGCCCGGCCATACTTGGCCGCGTTGGCCAAGAGATTCTGCAGAGCATGGCGCAGCGCCAGGGAATCTCCGGTGACCGGAGGCAGACCCGGTTCGATGTGCGTCCGCACTTCGCACAAGGCGTCTTCGAGCATGCCTTTGTTGGATTGCAGAGTCGCCTCGATCAAGCCGGGGACGGACACGGGCTGGCGTTCCTGCACCACGCGGCCGGCCTTGGCGCTGGCGAATCGCAGCACCTGCTCGACGATCGCGCCCAGCCGCTCGCTTTCCTGCTGGATCAGCGCGCCATAACGTTCCACCTGCGAAGGATTGGTCGCCACCTTGCCGCGCAGATTAAAGGCCGCGGTTCGAATCACGGTGAGCGGTGTGCGCAGCTCATGGGAAACACCCGCTACGAACTCCATCTCCACCTGGGCCAACTGCTGTGCTCTTCGCGAAAATTGCGCCAGGGCCGCGCCGGTGGCGAGCAACAGAAGCAGGATGCCTCCGGAAATCGCCAAATTGCGGTGGCGGGCGCTGGCCACGACGGTTTCGAGCGAACCGTTTCGCAGCCACACCGAGAGCAGCCAGCGGCCACGTCCGGAATCGTTCGAGATGCCCCGGCCCGGCATGGCGGGTGCGGGTAGGGGTCCAGGTCCCCGGCCTCGAGGAGCGCGGCGAGGATCGAATAATGTGGCTGTCGCCTGGGCTTGGCTGGCCGACGATGGCGCTTTTCCGGAGTCGGTCCCGAAGATCAGCTCGGAAGGATTTGTGCGCACCACCACCTCCACCCGATACTGCGCGCGAAAATCCTCGTTGAGGTGCTGCGCGAGCAACTCCGGCAGGATGACCTCACGAGTGTAGTTGCTGTCGACATCCAGCAGCAGCCAGTCCAATTCTTCCGCTCGGCCTTGGCCTGGGTCGGTTTGACGGAATCGGGGATAATCGATCAACGTGGAAGCTTCGGCCCCCACAGGACCGTTGTTGCGCCCGACATTGCCGCCATTGAGTCGCGCGGCGAAAAAGTCACGGGCCGCTATCCAGTCCGCGGGCCATTCCGCGAGTTCCAAAGCGCCGGTATCCACATTGAACATGCGCAGCGCGGGGCGGCCGTTCTCTTCGCCTACGACCGCAGCGCGGCGAAAAATTCGGGGATGTTGCGCCGATGCGCGCCACTCGCTGTAGCGGCTTTCGTAAGCTTTCTGGCGGCCCATCTCTTGAACCTGCTGATCGCTAGGTTGCAGTGCTTCGGCTGCGGCATTAAGCTCCGCGTTGAAAGCATTGCTCAACTTGTTGGCCGCGGTCTGAAGATCGTACTGGCGCTGCTTTTGTTCGTTGACGCTGATCTCGCCAATCCAGTTGTACTGCAAGACCGCCAGGACGCAGACCAGGACCACCAGCAGCCCCATGAAGAGCCACAGCACGGGGGCTCGCCGACGGATCTGATCCGGGTCCATCACTTACTACGATAAGCGACTGAGCGGACCGCCGCTGATAAAGCTCGGTAAAACGTAGGTTAAGAATGTTAAAGGTACGCCGCCGAAAGCCGGTGATAGAGTTAGATTGAGGTCACGCAAAATGAGAGCACGTCTTTTTGTAGCGATTCTTGCCGCAGCCTGCCTTTTGGGGACGAGTGCAGTTGCGCAAACCAAGGGGAAATCACATACGCTCGAAGGCAAGGTGGAAGCTGTGCAGACCGACCGGCTCACGGTGAATCACGGCAAGGTTGAGGGCTACATGGACGCCATGACCATGCCCTACAAAGTGGACAAGCCCGACATCCTCAAGACGGTCAAGGTCGGCGACCGGATTAGCGCCACGGTTTACGACGGCGACTACACGCTGTACGACGTCCATGTGGTGCCGCCGGCGGATAAGGGCAAGAAGAAGTAGCGTGGGGCAGGCGTCCACGCCTGCGCGGGACTTTCTAGTCCCGCTCGGATTCTGGCGGGCTTGTAAGCCCGCCGCGGGTCTGGAGACCCGCCCTACTCAATTACGGCAGCGCGAAAACGTAAATCTGTTCGTTGTTAGCCGGATTTGGATCCGTGATCCCCAGGCCGCCCGAGGCAGTAATCGCGACGTACTGCTTCTTGTTTTTGCCCGCATACGTGATCGGCGTGGCAATCGCGTCGTATTCCAGCTTGACCTCCCACAGCAGTTTCCCGGTTTTCGAATCGAAGGCGTGAAAACGCTTGTCGTTGGTCGCGCCGATGAACACCAGGCCGCCGGCAGTCGCGATGGAGCCGCCTCCGTTGACGCGTCCGGTGTTCTTCTTTCCCTCGGGCAGCTCATCGGTGACCCCGAACACGATGCGCCAGGCGAAATCGCCGGTGTTGGCGTTCACCGCCATCAGGTGACCCCAGGGCGGCTTCTGGCAGGGCCACGACGACGAGCCCATCAAGGCTCCCTTCGCGTCGGTCTTCCGATCCCAGAATTTCGAGGGCACCGGCGCGCCATACGCGCTGCGCTGGTCATAAGGCACGCGCGCATTGTCTGGCATTTTCTCGATCCAGCCGATGCTGGCGTAGTCGGACGTGTTCACGAACACGTAGTTGTTGCGGGGATCGGCGGACATCCCACCCCAGTCGGTTCCACCGATCGCTCCGGGGAAAATGACGCTCGAGACCGGAGGAGCGCCCGGCTCCCGGTAGACCCAGGGCGTGAAGGGACCATCATTGTGAAGCGGGCCGCTCTTTGCCGCCAGCTCCGCGCAGGCTTTGGCGTGGGCTTCGTTAGTGTCGGCGGCGGTGACCATTTCGGTGGCCGGATCGAAAGCATGCCGCGCGAGCTCCGGAGGTTTCACCGGAATCGGCTGGGTCGGCGAGGTGTGCTCCCCGGGCACCTTGCTCTGCGCCACCGGCTTTTCGTCGATCCCGAACACCGGCTCGCCCGTGACGCGGTTGAGGATGTACATGTATCCGACCTTGCCGGTCTGGGCCAAAGCCGGGATCTTCTTCCCCTTAACGGTGAGATCGAGCAGGACCGGCGCCGGAGGCAGATCCATGTCCCACAAATCGTGGTGAACGGCCTGGAAGTACCACTTGACCTTTCCTGTATTAACATCGAGGGCGACGACGGAATTGCCGAATAAATTATTGCCTTGGCGATCGCTTCCGTAGAAGTCGCTGGCCGGGCTTCCGTAGGTGGTGTACAGCGTGTCGCGGGCCTCGTCCACGGTCATGTAGAAGCCCCAGTTATTCACGCCGGTGCGATCCTTCCATTCGTCTCCGGTCCAGGCTTCGTGTCCCGGCTCGCCCGGACGCGGAACCGAGTGAAACTCCCACTTCTTCGCGCCGGTACGAGCATCGTACGCACGTGTATCGCCGGGCTGGCCGGTGGCCGGCTGCTCGGGCACGTTGGCGCCGACGAACAGCGTGTTTTTGTAAATGGTCGGAGGCGAGTTGTAGGGAACCACCAGATCCACTTCGCCTTCCTTGCCGAAGCCCGGATCGAGCTTGCCGCTGCGAGCGTTGAGTCCGATCATCCGGCGTCCGGCGGTAAAGATGATGCGCGGCGGATTATCTGCGTCGCCGGGCCAATAGGTGACGCCGCGCGCGGAAGGATTCCCGCCAGCGACTTCGTATTTCCAAATTTCCTTTCCCGTATCGGGATCGAGCGCCAGGACGCGATTCCCGGCGGTGATGTACATCACTCCGTTCACGACGATGGGCGTGACCTGGGAATAGCCGCCGATTCCTCCGCCCCGGCCTGGGCGATTTCGCTCTGCTTCGGTGCGGAGCTGATAGGTCCACGCGGTTTTGAGCTTCGCGACGTTGCCGGTGGTGATCTGGTTGAGCGGCGAAAAGCGTGTGCTCGCCAGATCGCGGCTGTAGCGCGGCCAATCGCCAGGGGCCGGTGACTGCCCAAAAAGCGGTAGCGTCAGAAACATCGCGAAGCTGGAACGAATCATGGAAACTCTAAGGTAACCGCAAATCGGACTTAGTATACCAGTCCGGTTTCGAGGAGCGGCTTGGCGGTGATATTCTTCAAGTGTGGATTCCCGCATTACCATCGATCCCGGTAAGCGCTCCGGACAACCCTGCATCCGGGGACTTCGTATTACCGTGTGGGACGTGCTGAATTGGCTGGGATCCGGGATGACCGAGGAAGAGATTATCGCGGACTACCCGGAGCTTAACCGCGACGATTTTCGTGCGGTCTACGAGTACGCAGCCCGTGTCGGCAAACGCGTCGCGCTGTGAAGCTTCTGTTCGACGAAAACCTCTCGCGCAGGCTTGTTTCGCGGCTTTCGGACCTTTATCCGGACTCAATTCACCTGAGCCATGTCGATCTTCTGGAAGCACCCGACATCGTGGTGTGGCAATACGCCAAGAATAGCGGCTTCACTATCGTGACTGCAGACTCGGACTTCTTCGAACTCGCCACCATGCACGGCCCGCCTCCCAAGGTCATTTGGTTACGGAGGTGGACACACCCCACAGCCAGTGCAGAGCGAGTTCTGCGAAGAGAAGCCGTCAGGATTGCTGAGTTTGCGGACGATCCGGAACGGGATCTTATAGTTCTCGACGCTTAGGGCTCTTGAGCCGCATTCCTGCGCGCGAAGACCGGTCACGGTAGTGCGAAAACAAAGATCCCTTGATTTTGGGCCGCTGGGGGGCCTGCCTTAGCGCCGCGTCCGCCGCCGAATCCTCCACCCGTCGCCGCGACGATCGCGACGTACTGCTTCCCGTTCTTCCCCATGTAGGTCATCGGGACGGCAGTAGCAGTGTAATCGAGCTTGGTGACCCAGAGTTCCTTGCCGGTTTTCGAATCGAACGCGCGGAAGCGGTTGTCCGAGGTGGAGCCGATGAACACCAACCCGCCCGCAGTGACAATTGGACCGGCAGTGTTCGTTGAGCCGGTATTCTGCTTGCCCTCGGGCAGCGAGTCGGTGACGCCCAGGGGAACCTGCCAGGCGAAATCGCCAGTGGCGGCGTTGACCGCGATCAAGCGTCCCCATGGCGGCTTGAAGCATGGATAGTTGCCGATCTGCTTGCCATCCGCATCGTGCGCGGGCGCATTGAATCCACCCAGCCCTTGGGGCGAACTGCGTATATAGGGCTCGATGCCTTCTTTGTTGCCAGGAACGTATTTCGGATTCACCTGCATCCAGCCGACCGCGGGCGATTCCTTGGTGTTCACGAAAATGTATCCGAGCTTCGGATCGGTGGCCGTGCCGCCCCAGTTCGCGCCGCCGGTGAATCCCGGGAAGATGATCGCGGGTTTCGAATTCGAACCCTCGGCGTGATACGGGAACGGAGTGAATGGACCTTCGTTGTGCAGTCCGGACCGTTCCCAGAGCTCCTGGCATGCCTTGGCATGATCCGGAGTGGTGTCCTCAGCAGTGACGATGTCTGCCTTGGTCATGCTGGTTCGCGAAATCGCCGGTGGCTTCAACGGAAACGGCTGCGTGGGATACGACACTTCGCCCGGCACATCCGATTTCGCCACCGGGCGCTCTTCGACGCCGTATATCGGCTCGCCCGTGACGCGATTCAGGATGAACATGTAGCCGGACTTCCCCACCTGCGCCAGCGCCGGAATCGTCTTCCCGTCTTTCTTGATGTCGATCAGGCCGGGCGCGGGAGGCAGGTTGTAATCCCACAGCTCGTGATGGACTGTCTGGAAATACCACTTCATCTTGCCGGTGTTGGCGTCGAGGGCGACCAGCGTGTTGCCGAACAGATTTGCACCCGGACGGTCGCCGCCGTAGATATTCGCGCCGGGTCCGCTGACGGGGATGTAGAGAATGCCGCGCTCTTCATCCACGGTAAGCGCGAAGGCCCAGACATTATTACCCGTGCGATTCTGCCAGGTGCCCTTAGCCCAGGTTTCGTTGCCGGGCTCGCCGTCGCGCGGAATCGTGTGAAAAGTCCACAATTCCTTGCCGGTGCGAACGTCATAGGCGTGCTGTTCGGGAATCTGTCCGCCAGCCTGATCGAGCTGCGGAGCGATATGCCGCTCGCCCGGTCCGTAGAAATTCGTTCCGACGAACAGCAGGTTCTTGTAGACCGTGGGCGTGCCCGCGTAAGGCACTTCCAGGTCGACCGAGCCTTCCTTGCCGAAACCCGGATCCACCTTGCCGGTCCGCGCGTTCAGCGCCATCATCTTGCGGCTGGTGGTGAAGAGGATGCGCGGCGGATTGTTGCGGTCGCCTGGCCAATAGGCCACTCCGCGAAACGACGCGAGACCGCCCGACACTTCATAGGTCCACAGTTCCTTGCCGGTCTCTGGTTCGAGCGCGACCACGCGATCGCCCGAGGGCGAGTACATCACGCCGTTCACCACGATGGGCGTGATTTCCTGATACAGCTCGCTGGGGCTCTGGCCGCTGATGGTCTTCCCTTCCCGGTTGAAGCGATACTGCCAGGCCTTGGTGAGTTTCGAAACGTTGGCGGCATCGATCTGCTTCAGGGGCGAATAGCGCGTGCCGGCCAGGTCGCGGTTGAACATCGGCCAATCGCGATCGGCCTGGGATTGCGCAAATACAATTGGGACCGTCAAGGCCGTGAGCAGAACATATTGAGTTCGCATGGCTTGTTTCCTGGATTATGGTAGCGCGAAGACCGCCAGCGTATCCGTGGCTACGATGGCCACATACTGCTTCCCGTTGCGACCCTGATACGTCATCGGGTTCGCGTTCCCTCTTCGCTCAAGCTTGGTCGCCCACAGTTGTTTGCCGGTCTTGGCTTCGAACGCCCGGAAGTAGTTGTCGTCGCTCGACCCGACGAACAAGAGGCCGCTTGCGGTCACGATGGGACCGGCCAATGCCGGACGCCCGGTGTTCTGCTTGCCCGCGGGCAATCCTTCGGTGATGCCGAGCGGGATCTGCCAGGCGAAATCGCCGGTGGTCGTGTTGACGGCGGTCAGGCGTCCCCAAGGCGGTTTCTGACAGGGCCACGCCACGTTGCCGATACGAACCTCAAAGTTGCCGCGTCCGGGACCGGCGCCGTCGAGCGTGGTTTTGTCGTAACCATCGCGAGTTTTCTCCACAAATCCCAGCGCGCCGTCGTCCTGCGAAACGACGAAGACGTATTTCGAGTTCGGATTCCAGGCGACTCCTCCCCAGTTCGCTCCTCCGAGACCGCCTGGAAACACAACCGCGCTTTTCACCGGAGCGCCATCCGCGCGATACGGCCACGTCGTGAACGGGCCGGCGTTGCTGACGCCGCCATTCTTCGCGACCAATTCCTGACAGGCCTTGGCATGTTCCTCGGTGGTGTCCGCCGCGGTCACCAGATCCGCCATCGTGAAGCTGTTCCGCGCGATCGGCGGAGGCTTCACCGGAAACGGCTGCGTGGGAAACGCCAGCTCTCCGGGCACGTCGGACTTCGGCACGGGCCGTTCCAGCACGCCGAACACCGGCTGGCCAGTCTCGCGATTCAAGATATACATGTATCCGGATTTGGTGGTGAGCGCCAGCGCGGGAATAGTCCGGCCATTGCGAACGATGTCTACCAATCCGGGCGGCGCGGGCGGATCGTGATCCCATATGTCGTGATGGATGGTCTGGAAATGCCATTTGTATTTCCCGGTCTGAATGTCCACCGCGACCACGGAATTCCCGTACAGATTCGCGCCCTTTCGATCACCGCCATAGAACCCGGGAACGGGCGAGGCGAGCGGCAGATACACCAGGCCGCGCTGCTCGTCCACGGTGAAATAAAACGGCCACGCATTTGCGCCAGAGCGGTCCTTCCAGCTATCGCCTTCCCAGGTATCGTGGCCAGGCTCGCCCGGCTGCGCCACGGAGCTGAACTCCCACAGTTTCGCTCCGGTGCGCGCATCGAAAGCTCGGGGATTTCCAATCGATACCGGGCCATTTGTCGAGTTGGCTCCGACCACCAGAACGTTGTGGTAAACAAGAGCCACCGAGTTGTAGGGAACCACCATGTCCACTTCGCCCTCTTTGCCGAATCCGGGATCGATCTTGCCCGTGTTGGCGTTGAGCGCGACCAGGCGGCGCCCGATCGTAAAAACAATGCGCGGCGGATTGTTGTTGTCGCCGGGCCAATAGGCGACCGCGCGCCGGGAGGGAGCACCGCCGGTAACGGGATAATCCCAGATCTCCTTGCCTGTTTCCGGATCGAGCGCGACCACGCGTCCAGCGCCCGGCAAATACATCACGCCGTTCACGACGATGGGCGTTGCTTCGGAGTTGGCTCCGCCGGCGCCTTTTCCTTTGCCTTTGGCGGCTGCCGCGGGCGGCGCGTCGCTCTGGAGGCGAAAGGTCCAGGCGGGCGTCAAGCCGGCGACGTTCTGCGTGGTGATCTGCGTTAGCGGCGAATACCCGGTGCCCGCGAAATCGCGGTGGTACATGGGCCAGTCAGCTCCGCTGTCTTTCGTCTGCTTGGCTTTTCCTTTTTGCTCCGCGGTACCCTTCTGCTGAGCGATACCGGAGGGAATGGAAGAAAGCGTCAGAACTGCGGTTGCGACCAGAACGATGATCCAAATGGTTCGCATGCGTTTACGGTAGCGCGAAAGCGACCACCGCGCCGCCGACGACGCCGGCCACGTACTGCTTGCCGTTCTTGCCCTGGTAGGTCATGGGATTAGCACCCATGCTGCCGTCCATCTTGACCTCCCAGAGCTGCTTCCCGGTCTTGGAATCGAAGGCCCGGAAGCGCGAATCACTAGAAGGCGTAAACAACAGACCGCCCGCGGTCGCAGCGGGTCCGGCGCCATTGACGCTGCCCACGTTCTGCTTGCCCTCAGGCAGTCGGTCATTGATGCCCAGGACCGTTTGCCACGCGATATCGCCGGTGTTGGCGTTGATCGCGTACAGGTGTCCCCATGGTGGTTTGTTACAAGGAAAGCCGCCGGCGGTGAAACCGGCGTACGGACCCGGCCCGGAAACGCTCCCGCGATCATAGGGTTGTGGCGATCCGTTGCCGCTTCCGTAGTTGCCGCCTTCCACTTTCTTTTCGATCCAACCCGTGAGTGCGCTGTCGTTCGTCGCGACGAACACGTAGCCCGTGGTGGGATCGGCCGCCGTGCCACCCCAGTTGGGCGCGCCAACGCCGGGGAACTGGACAGTGCTCTTCGGCGGCGTGCCGGCCTCATGATAAAGGAAAGGAGTAAACGGCCCTTCGTTGCGATATCCGCCGGCTTTCTCCCACATCTCTTCGCAGGCCTTGACGTGCTCGGGAGTGGTATCCGCCGCGGTGACCATGTCTTTAGCCTTATCGAAGCTGTTGCGAGTTAGCGGCGGCGGCTTCACAGGGAACGGCTGCGTGGGTGAATACCACTCGCCTGGAACGTCGCCTTTCGGAACCGGACGCTCCACAACGCCGTGAATCGGTTCGCCAGTTTCGCGATTCAGAATAAACATCAGCGCGTTCTTGCTGATGACAGCCATGGCGGGAATTCTGCGGCCATCCTTGACCACATCGAACAAGCTGGGCGCGGCGGGAAGATCGGTGTCCCACAGATCGTGATGGACCACCTGGAAATGCCACTTGTACTTGCCGGTGTTCGCATCCACGGCCACGATGGAGTTTCCGTAGAGATTCGCTCCGGGACGATCGCCGCCCCAGTAGTTCCCTGCCGGACTGCCGAACGGCATGTAAATCAGGTCGCGTGCTTCGTCCACGGTGAAATACCAGCCCCATACGTTTACGCCGGCGCGCTTCTTCCAGCCGTCATTCAGCCAGGTGTCGTGGCCCGGATCGCCCGGTTGCGCGATCGAATGGAAATCCCACAGTTTCGATCCGTTGCGGGCATCGTAGACGCGTGTATCGCCGGGTGGGCCCTCCGTGCTCTCGCCGTTGTTATTTCCCATGATCACCAGATTCTTGTAAATGTAGGGAGCGCCGCCCCAGGGCAAGCCGGTTTCGACGGTTCCTTCGTTCCCGAAGCCCGGATCGATCATGCCCGTGCTGGCGTTCAGCGCCATCATCTTCGTTCCGGTCATGAAAATAACACGCGATGGATTCGTTCCATCGCCGGACCAATAGCCCACTGCACGGTTGCCTACCGCGCCCGGCGCCGTGTAACTCCAGATTTCCTTGCCGCTGTCGGCTTCGAGCGCGATCACGCGCGTTCCCGCCGGAACATACATCACTCCATTCACGACGATCGGTGTCACTTCGCCGCCAATACCTCCACCGCCGCCCTTACCCTTCCCTTTGCCGCCACCTTTTCCGTTGTCGGGCGGTGGCGGAGGAGCGGGTGGCCGATAGGTCCAGGCCTGCGCGAGCTGCGCGACGTTGGTGGTGTTGATTTGGGTGAGCGGCGAGAACTTGTCGCTCATGAGGTCACGGCCATAGAGCGGCCAATCGCCCGCAGGGATGCTGGTTTGTTTGGCGGCGGCTTTAGCTTGTTTACCTTTGCCTTGCTGCGCAGGGCTTTGCTGTGTCAGACCCACTTGAGCCAGCAGAGCGGCGAGCAGCACGACGCCGGTGACTCCGAATATCTCTGATGACCGCATGAACCGAGCTAAGCGCATGAGCGGGACCCTCTGAGCAATTCTACTGCCTCTTCGGCGCCGGCTGCTGCGGAACGGGAAGGATCTCCAGCATCAATCCATTGGGATCGCGCAGCAGGACGATTTTAGTGGCGCCCAGGTTCACCGGCTCGCCGTTCGCCGAAACGATCTCGCCACCTGCGGCTTTCCACGCTTTGGCGAGACCGTCCACGTCGCGCGCGCGAAGCTGGAGAATCGGAGTGCCCGGGTCCTGCGTGCGGGTATGGATCGGCTTGCGGTCTATATCCTTGAACTCGAGGAACGCCATGAACACCGAGGTGCCGGGGATCGTCGCGACGCTGCGTTTGAACTGCGCTCCCGGCGTGCCTACGGTGTCCATCAGAAGCTTGTTCCCGTCAAACGCGGTCGACGCCTGCGGCTCGAAGCCCAGAGCTTCTTTGTACAGGCGCATGGTCTTGTCGGTATCCGCCACCATGATTTCGAAATTCCCGCCGATCACGTTGGCGGTAGCGGGGGCGGTGGTCTCAGGAGCAGGTGTCCGCTGCGAAAGTTCGATGAAGAATCCGTCCGGATCCTGCAGGAAGATGGCTTTGGCGCCGGCCTGAATGGTCGCGGGCGCACCTCCGAGCGTCTGGATCCGCCCCGTCGATTTCTTGACGCGCGCCACGATCGCGTCAATGTCGCGAACGCTCAGGATCAACGTCGCGGCGCCAGGATCCTGAAAGCGCGGCTGAACGGGCTTGCGGTCGATGTCCTTGTACTCGATGATCTCGACTCCCATCGCCGATCCGGGAACTCTGAACATCGCGGCACGCGACTGCGCGCCGGGCGTGTTACCCAGATTCATGATGGCGGGATTTCCGCTAAACGCGCCTGGCTGCCCGGACAGATCGAGTCCGATGACGTCGCGGTAGAACTCGATCGACCGATCCATGTTGGCGACGATGTGGCTGAAATTCCCCACGCCGGTGATCTGCGCACCTAACGAGCCTAGGAACAGCGCCGCAAGTATCGGAACCTTGATGGCAGACATGCGCACATCGTAGCACTGCGTTCGGCATGGTGGCGCACGGTCTTAGCGTGCCGCGTCGCCACTCCTGGCGACGCAGGCCGTGGGTATCGACACGAGTGTCGATACGGCACGCACGAGTGCGTGCGCCACAAACCGCGCTCGATCAGCTGGAGTGTGACGGTTCTGTGCGAGACTAATCTCGAATCAGCAGGTATGCGGCAATTATCCAAGCGCACCCAGTACAGTCTTAGGGCTCTATACGCCCTGGCGCGCGATTATGGCAAGGGGCCAACGCTGATCAGCGATCTGGCCGAAGAAGAAGCCATCCCCAAGAAATTCCTGGAGCAGATCCTGCTCGCCCTGAAAGGTCTGGGACTCGTGACGAGCAAGAAGGGCAAAGGCGGCGGCTATATGCTGATGCATCCGCCCGACCAGATCACCATCGCGACGGTGATCCGAATGATCGACGGGCCCCTGGCGCCGCTGCCCTGCGCCAGCGAGACCCGGTTTCGAAAATGCGATGAGTGCGTCGATATTGAAACGTGCGGTACCAGGATCGTGATGAAGGAAGTCCGCGATGCCATCGCGGAGATTCTGGAGCGCACTACTCTAGCGTCGGTTTGCCGCAAAGTGGATCAGGCCCGCCAGAAGCAACGTCCTCCCGGGACGCTGGCCTACGACATCTAGGTCACGAAGGGAACGTGCGCAGATTGCGCGGCGTTACTTCGACTTTATCCCCAACGCTTAAGGCGAGCTCGCGATACCGGTCGCGGCTGATTTCGGCGTCCAGGGAGTTGCCGTTGTCTTCACGCATCAGTTCCAGCCGCACCACCGGACCCGCCGACGCGATATGCCGGATTGAAGCCACCACGGCGCCGGCCGCATCTCCTGAATGCCGGGCAACGTCCAGCTCGTACGGGCGCACGTAACCTATTGCGGCTGCGGATTCCGCCGCTTCAGTCCGTCCATGGAATAAGTTGACGTCCCCGAGAAATTGATAGACGAATGCGCTCGCGGGGTTGTCGTAGACTTCGATGGGTGTTCCCACCTGTTCGATCAGCCCGTGGTTCATGATGGCGACGCGGTCGGCCACCTCGAGTGCTTCTTCCTGGTCGTGCGTGACGAAGACGCTGGCAACGTGGAGCTCGTCATGCAATCGCCGCAGCCATCGCCGAAGCTCCTTACGAACTTTTGCGTCGAGTGCTCCGAACGGTTCGTCGAGCAGCAGTACCCGGGGCTCCACTGCTAGCGCGCGTGCCAGCGCGACGCGTTGACGTTGGCCTCCTGACAACTGGTTGGGATAACGATCACCCAGCCAGTCCAGCTGGATCAGTTCGAGCAATTTCCGTACCCGACCGCGAATGTCCTCTTCCGAAGGCCGGGTGGGCTTGGGACGCAAGCGCAACCCGAACGCGACATTCTCGAAAACGGTCAAGTGCCGGAACAATGCGTAGTGCTGGAACACGAAACCGACCTGGCGCTCGCGAGCCGTCGAACTGGTCGCGTCTTCGTCGTTCAGACGGATGGTCCCGCTGTCGGGAACGTCCAGCCCGGCGATGATGCGCAGCAGCGTCGTCTTCCCGGAGCCGGACGGCCCCAGAAGAGCGACCAGCTCGCCGCGCTCGATTTTGAGACTGACGTCCTGCAAGGCTTCGAAGGCGCCGTAGGTCTTGCGGATATGGTCGACTTCGATGCTCACGGGCTCTCCTGACGGGTCTTGTATTCCAAACACTTCTTCAATGCGAGCGAGATCACGGCAACCACGCTCAACAGAGATGCAACCGCGAAGGCGCCGGAATAGTTGTACTCGTTGTAAAGGATCTCGACATGCAGCGGCAGAGTATTGGTTTCGCCGCGAATGTGCCCGGAGACGACGGAAACCGCGCCGAACTCTCCCAGGGCTCGT
>Ga0209415_10011157_pt1 | contig 15165 bp, 14 predicted proteins | sample PeaSoiSIISIP2007_FD_187696 | JGI IMG/M metagenome (GOLD analysis project Ga0209415, IMG submission 187696) | Peat soil microbial communities from Weissenstadt, Germany - SII-SIP-2007 (SPAdes) (version 2) | ecosystem: Environmental > Terrestrial > Soil > Wetlands > Peat | place: Germany... | reverse complement strand
CTTGCTCCAGGCGGGGCTTGCCATGCCGTCCCCGTCGCCGGGTCCGCGGTGGGCTCTTACCCCACCCTTTCACCCTTACCGTCCGCCCCCGAAGGCGCGGGTTGGCGGTTTGCTTTCTGTGGCGCTGTCCCTGGGGTCGCCCCCGGCGGGTGTTACCCGTCGCCATTTCGCCGTGGAGCCCGGACTTTCCTCCCCCGCCCCGAAGAGCGGGAGCGACCGCCCGGCCGTCTGATCCTGCACGTGAAGGTCGGTCGCCGCACGGCTGCCGTCAAGCCTGCGCGCGGAGGAGGGCCATGAGCCTCGCCCGGGTCTCGCCGTCGGCGGCGCCGTCGACCCGGGCGGGACGCCAATGGCGCTGGAAGGCGCTGACCGTGGTGGTCGTCGCCTTGTCATAGGCGCCGGACGGGGCGCAGTCGTAGCCGAGGCGCGTGAGACCCGCCTGCAGCGCAAAGACGGCCGTGCTCTCCTCGCCGGGTGCGAGGGTGGCGCCTGGCGCGGGATCGGGCTCGGCCCACAGGCCGTGGCCGGCTTCGGCGAGCCTCTTCCAGGGGAACAGCTCGCCGGGATCGAGCTTGCGGTCGGGCGCGACGTCCGAATGAGCCAGGATCCGCGCGTCGGGCACGCTCCATCGCCCGCGGATGCCGCCGATGAGCTCAAGCAGGCTCGCGATCTGCGCATCGGGAAACGGCTGGTAGCCCCAGTCGTGGCCGGGATTGACCAGTTCGATGCCGATCGAGACGCCGTTCAGGTTGCGCTCGCCCTTCCAGAAGGAGACGCCGGCGTGCCAGGCGCGCCGCTCCTCCGGCACGAGCAGGAAGACTCGCCCGTCCTCCTCGATCAGGTAGTGGGCCGAGACCTGCGCCGCCGGGTCGCGCAGACGCGCCAGCGCCTCGGCGCCGGTCGGCATGCCGGTGTAGTGCAGTATAATCATGTCGGGGGGCTTCAGACGCGCGTCGAGGTTGGGTGATGGCGCGTCGATCAGCCGCATGAAATCAGAGTCTAGCGCGCCCGCTCATCCCAGCCGTAGGCGACCCACGACCGGCCGCCGACATTGTGCGCTTCGATCACGTCGGAGTAGCGGCGGCGCACGGTCCGCCGCGCGCCGAGCGCAAGAGCGGCGAAGACCACGAGCACCGAGGCCATCAGCCCGATGACGACGAGGGTGGCGGCAAACACAACGGCGAGAAGCGCTGCGACGGCGACGGCGATGGTGGTGGCAACAGCCCCGCCGATCCACGCAATCGGCTTCCACGCGCCAAAAAACAGGGGCGGGCGGACGCTCGACAACCGTTCCATCGCGACCTCTTTCTCCCCGGCCCCACCTTTGTCCGCCGGAAGGTGAGCGCCGTCAACCGCAAGCAGCGCGCCCGAGCGTGCTATGCCATCGGCGCGCGCGTGCGGCGTTTGCGCACCAAACTCTTGGCGGGACGAGGACAATCGGTGTCGGCGGGGAGCGAACGCTTCGACTTCTGGATCGACCGCGGGGGCACATTCACGGACGTCATCGGCCGCGACTCGGGCGGCCGGCTGCACACGCTGAAGCTTCCCTCGATCGCCCGATCCTACGAGGACGCGGCCGTCGAGGGGATGCGCCGCCTGCTCGCGCTCCCTGCCGGCGCACCGTTCCCGGCCGAGCGGGTCGGGGCGATCAAGCTCGGCACGACGGTGGCCACCAATGCGCTCTTGGAGCGGACGGGCGCGCGGACGCTCTTCGTCGTCACGCGCGGGTTTCGCGACGCGCTGGTGATCGGCGACCAGACGCGGCCCAAGCTCTTCGCGCTCGACATCGAAAAAGCCATGCCGCTCTACGCCGGCGTGGCCGAAGCCGGCGAGCGCCTGGGCGCTGGCGGCGAGGTGATCGAGGCGCTCGACTCGGCCGCGCTCGAGGAACGCTTGCGGGCGGCGGTGGCAGACGGATTCACTTCGGTCGCGATCGCCTTCCTGCACTCGGACCTGAACCCGGCCCACGAACTCCAAGCCGGCGTGATCGCGCGTGCGGCCGGATTCGGCTTCGTCGCGCTCTCGCACGAGGTCTCGCCCGCCCCGCGCTTCGTCCCCCGCGCCGAGACCACGGTCGCTGACGCCTATCTGACGCCGGTCGTTCGAGCCTACGCCGAGCGGTTGGCCGAGGCGGTGGGCGGGGCGTCGCTCTATCTCATGACCTCGGCCGGCGGCTTGGTGCGGGCAGACGCATTCCGGGGTCGCGATGCGGTCGTCTCCGGCCCGGCAGGCGGCGTCGTCGGCGTGGCGCGCACCGCCGAAGCCTGTGGCGCGAAGGCCGTGCTCGGCTTCGACATGGGTGGCACCTCGACCGATGTATGCCGTTACGCCGGCGCGCTCGAGCGACGGGATTCAGCGAAGGTGGCCGATGTGCGACTGCGCAGCCCGATGCTGGACGTCGAGACGGTGGCGGCGGGCGGCGGCTCGATCCTGAGCTTCGACGGCCTGCGCGCCCGCGTCGGCCCGGCCAGCGCCGGGGCCGACCCAGGCCCGGCGGCCTACGGGCGCGGCGGCCCGCCGACCATCACCGACGCCAACCTCGTGCTGGGTCGCATCGACGCCGGCGCCTTTCCGGCCCTGTTCGGACCGGGTCAGGACCAGCCGCTGGACGTCGCCGCGGCCCGGGCGCGCCTTTCCGAGCTTGCCGCGCTCATGGGCGCGGAGAGCCCCGAGGCGGCGGCCGAGGGCTTCGTCGCGGTCGCGGTCGAGCAGGCGGCGCAGGCCATCGGCCGCATCTCGACCGAGCGAGGCTTCGATCCGCGCGGTCACTCGCTGGTCGCGTTCGGGGGCGCGGCCGGCCAGATCGCTTGCTGGGTCGCCGAGGCGCTCGGCGCGACCGAGATCCTGTGCCCGCGCTACGCGAGCCTGCTGTCGGCCTGGGGCATCGGGCAGGCCGAGATGCGCAGCCTGCGCCGCGCTCCGATCGAGCGGCGGCTGGACCCCAACGGCCTTGCGGACGCGGAAGACCTCGCCGCGCATCTGGCCGCCGAGGCCGCGGACGAACTGGCGGGGCAGGGCGCGGCGGCGGACTCCATCGGCCGCCGGCTTCGCCTCCGCTACGACGGCGCCGACGCCGAGCTCATGGTCCCGCTGGCCGCGCTCGATGCGGTCGCCGCCGGGTTCGCGGCGGCGCACCGACGCTTGTTCGGATTCGTCGAGCCCGAGCTTCCGGTCCTGATCGCCGGGGTCGAGGTCGAGGCGATCGAGGCGAAGGGCGGGGGAAGCGCCGGCGTTCCGCCGTCCGAGTCCGGGCTGCGCCACGGCGCGGCGCCCAGCGGCGCGGTCTTCGCCGAGGACATGAGCGCGCCGCTGGAGGGCCCGGTGCTGATCCTGCGCGACGACACGCAGATCGCGATCGCCTCGGGCTGGCGCGCCGAGCGTGAGGCCGGCGGGCTGATCCGCCTCAGGCGAATCGAGGGCCGCGCGCGCGCGGCGACCGAGGCAGACGCGGTCGTCGACCCGGTAACGCTGGAGCTGTTCAACCGCCGCTTCATGGGCGTCGCGGAAGCCATGGGCGCGGCGCTGGAGCGCACGGCCCACTCGGTCAACATCAAGGAGCGGCTGGACTTCTCCTGTGCACTGTTCGACGCCGATGGCGGGCTCGTCGCCAACGCGCCGCATATGCCTGTGCACCTAGGCTCCATGGGCGCGAGCGTGCGTGCCGTCGCGGCGCGCCACCCGACGTTTCGGCCCGGCGAGGCGTTCGCGCTGAACAACCCCTTCGCCGGCGGAACCCACCTGCCGGACATCACCGTCGTCATGCCGGTGTTCGTCGGAGGCGAGGCGAAGCCCCAGTTCTACGTCGCGGCGCGCGGCCACCACGCCGACGTCGGTGGCGTGCAACCCGGCTCCATGCCTCCGTTTTCCCACACGATCGACGAGGAAGGCGTGATGCTGGACGCGTTGCCGATCATGCGCGGCGGCGTCTTCCTCGAGGCGGACGTGCGCGCGGCGCTGACCGCCGGACCATGGCCGGCGCGCAATCCGGGCCAGAACATCGCCGACCTGAAGGCGCAGATCGCGGCTTGCGAAGCCGGGGCCGTGGCCGTGCAGGCGATGATCGCCCTTAACGGCGCGGGGCAGGTCGCCCGCTACATGGGCTTCGTGCAGGAGAACGCAGCAGCCAGCGTCCGCCGCGCGATCGGCCGTCTGCGCGATGGCTCGGCCCTGGTCCCCATGGACGGCGGTGGCGAGATCGTCGTGCAGATCAAGGTGGACGCCGCCGCGGGCGCGGCGGTGATCGATTTCACCGGCACGAGCGGGGTGCTGGCCTCCAACTTCAACGCCCCCTCGGCCATCGTCGATGCGGCGGTGCTTTATGTCTTCCGCACCCTGATCGACGACGACATCCCGCTGAACGCCGGCTGCCTGGAGCCGCTCACCATCGTCACGCCGGTCGGCTCGATGCTCGCGCCTGCGCCACCGGCCGCGGTCGTCGCGGGCAACGTGGAGACCAGCCAGCACATCGTCGACGCCCTTTATGCCGCGCTGGGCGTCATGGCCGGGTCGCAGGGGACGATGAACAACTTCACCTTCGGCGACGCGGCGCGGCAGTACTACGAGACCATCTGCGGCGGCGCAGGCGCGACCGCCGCCCACGCCGGAGCCGACGCCGTCCACACCCACATGACCAACTCGCGGCTGACCGACCCGGAGATCCTCGAGCGCCGGTTTGCCGTCCGCGTCGAAGCGTTCGCCGTGCGAGAAGGCTCGGGCGGGGCCGGCGCGCACGCCGGCGGCGACGGCGCGGTCAGGCGCATCCGGTTTCTGGCCCCGGCCGAGGCGGCGCTGCTCTCCACCCGCCGCGAACATTCGCCACAGGGGCTGGCCGGCGGAGCGCCGGGCGCGCCCGGTCGACAGCGTTTGCTTCGGGCGAGCGGCGCGATAAAGGACTTGGCCGGTTGCTTTTCGGTCTCGGTTCAGCCCGGTGACGCCATCGAGATCGAGACACCCGGCGGCGGCGGGTTCGGCCGCCCATGCGCTGCGGCGCGTTCAACAAAGGATGCGGTCTAAGATGTCCCTGGCTCTCTTGATGGCCCTTTCGATCATGCAGGGCGATGCGACGGCAGCGCCGCCTCCGGCGCCCGACGCGTCCGCGGACGCGCAAGCCGCGCCGCCCGGGTCGACCGAGACGGAGGACGTGCCCGCCGGCGCGCCCACCGACGACTACGGCTTCGTGAGCTGGTGCTATGGGGCGCTCGACGAGTACCTCGCCATCTACCCACGGATCCTTCCGGACCTGAAGGATATCGACAAGGCGTTCGGCTCGCCGGTTCAGGAGGATGTGCCTTACGCCAAGGACGTGGCGCTGGAGCACAAGGCGCTGGACCGCTTCGCGGCGGCGATGCAGGCCACGGAGAAGGCTTCCGCGCAGCCGATCGCCGACCAGGGCCAGGCCGACATCGCCCAGGGGCGCGGCATCTGGGCCAAGGTCGAGGCGCTGCCCAGCCGTCAGCTCGCCGATGCCTGGCTGTTCTGGGGCGTACCCGTGCGCTGCGAGACGACGGCCAAGGCGCTGACCGACCACGCGCGGGAGACTCACGCCAGCAACTAACGCGGCGGCGGTCAGCTAGCTGATAAGATTTTAGGCTGTAAAGTCAATGCGTTACCACTGATTCGGGCCAGCTTGACGCTGGACCGCGCCGCCGATAGGGTCCGCCGCGATTCAACCGGGCGCCGGAGCGAAATGGCCGGGCTTCCGGACCGCAATGCCAGAGAGCGATGACCCGAGCGAGCGTCTGGCTCGCGACCTTGCACGGCTCGAAGCCTCTCGCGCGCCGGCCGCGTCGCCGCTCGCGGGACTCGGCGAAGCCGGCGTCGGTTACCGGTTGCTGGCGGGTCTCTTGGGTGGCGTGTTCGGCGGTGTCGGCCTGGGCTGGACCTTCGACCACTTCGTCCATACAAGCCCCCTCGGCTTGATCAGCGGCCTGCTGATCGGGCTTGGGCTGTCGATATTCGCCGCCGTGCGAACGGCTCTGGCCATCAGCGCCGCGGCGCCGACGGCCGGGCCGTCGCCTGCGGCGCCCGATGATGACGACGAGGACTAGGAAGACCGAGAGACCCCGATGGCCGCCATCGAACCGATGAACCAGTTCATGATCCACAAGATCGTGCCCCTCCCCGAGGTGGTGATTCCGGGCGTCGCGCGGCTCGATCTGTCGATTACGAACTCTGTTCTGTTCATGCTGATCGCCGCCGGGCTGCTTGGCGTCTTCTTCCTGGTTTCAACCCGACGCGAGATCGTGCCCGGGCGGCTGCAAGCCCTGGCTGAAATGCTCTACACAATGGTGGACGGAACCCTGACCGGGGCGATCATCGGCGATCGCGGGCGTCCGTTCCTGCCGTTCGTGTTCACGCTCTTTCTGCTCATCGCGATGCTCAACCTGGTTGGCCTGACGCCCGGCGGGTTCAGCGTCACGTCGCAACTCGCGGTCACCGCGACGCTGGCGATCATGACGTTCGCCACCGTCATCATCGTCGGCATCGTGCGCAATGGGCCGGGCGTGGTGAAGCTGTTCTGGCCGTCGGGCGTGCATCCGGTGATGGCTCTGTTCATCGGCTTCTTCGAGTTCATTTCGTTTCTCATCCGCCCGATGACGCTGGCCATGCGACTGTTTGGGAACATGATCGGCGGCCACGTGGTCATCTACATGTTCGCAAGCTTCGTGGTCGGCCTTGGCCTCTTTGGGCTACAGGGCGGGCTCGCCACCCTCGGCCTAGCCGGTTCGGTGGTGTCGTTCGGCATGGTGGTCGGGCTGATGCTGCTGGAACTGGTGGTCGCCTTCCTACAGGCGTTCGTGTTCGCGGCGCTGACCTGCGTTTACCTCAACGAGATGGTCAATCTCGACCACGCTCACTGAACTCCAACCTAACCAAGGGGATCTTCTCGACATGGACGTTACAGCCGCCAAATACATCGGCGCCGGCCTGGCCATGACCGGCCTCATCGGGGCCGGCGCTGGCCTTGGCATCCTGTTCGGCGGCTATCTGCAAGCCGCCATCCGCAATCCGGCCGCGGCCGCAGGCGAGCGCGTCTGGCTCTTCCTGGGCATGGCGCTAGCGGAATCGATGGGCATCTTCGGGCTCGTCATGGGCTTCATCATTCTGTTCGTGAAAGTCTGACGAACGCCCGTCCATGCCCGCCTTGCCGACGCCCGCGACCCAAGCTTCGACCGCGCCCGCAGATGCGGGCGCGAGTGGCCTGCCGCAATTCGACATGGCCCAGTGGCCAGGCCAAGCGGTCTGGCTGCTGTTCATCTTCGCGGTCATGTTCATGCTGTTCGCCCGCGTGTTCGTGCCGCGGATCAGCGGGACGATCGGGGCGCGCGAGGACCGCATCGCCGGCGACATCGGGGACGCGCGGCGACTGAAGGAACAGGCCGACGCCCAGGCGGCCACGGCCGCCAACGAGATGGCCGAGGCGCGTGCTCGCGCTCACCGGATGGCGCTCGGGGCCAAGACGCGGGCGCAGGAAGCGGCTGTCGCGGCGGATGCGCGCGAGCAGGCGCGGCTGGCGGAGACGCTGGCGCACGCCGAAGTTCGGATATTGACCGCACGAGATGAGGCGATGGCCCACGTGCGGGAGATTGCGCTGCAGGCGGCCTCGGCGATGGTGGAACGATTGACCGGCGCCGTGCCGACCGTCGGTCAGCTGCGAGCCGCCCAGGCCAGGGTCGGCGAGCCATGAGCCTGATTACGGATGCGGAGTTTTGGATCGCCGTCGGCCTTTTGGTGCTTTTCGGCATCCTGGTCTACGCCAAGGTCCCTGGGATGGCGCTGAAGGCGCTCGACGCGCGCGGCGCGAGGGTCAGAGCCGAGCTCGACGAGGCGCTCCGGCTGCGGCAGGAGGCGCAAGCCCTGCTCGCGCAGATCACGACCCAGCGCGAGGCTGCCGAGAAGATGGCCGCCGAGATCCTTGCCAACGCCGAGGCCGACGCGGCGCGGCTGCGCGCCGAAGCGGAGGTGAGGCTTGCCGACCAGATCGAACGGCGGCGCGCCATGGCCGAGCGGCAGATCGCCAATGCCGAAGCGAAAGCCGCCCAGGACGTCAAGGCGGCCGCCGCCGAAGCCGCCGCCGCGCTCGCCGAGGCGGTGATGGCCGAGCGGCTTAAGGGGCTCGGCTCGGACCCGCTCGTCGACCGCGCCGTCGACGAACTGGCGCAGCGCCTGGGGTAGCCCCGCGCCCCCGCCCGACAACATGGCCGGGTCGACAACCCCGATCGCCGCTTCGCTGGCCGCGCCCGCCCCACAGCCGGCGCCGTCGCTCGTCGAGTTCGAGCTCGCCATCGCGAGGCGCGAATATGCCAGGGCCGTGCCGATCGCGCTGGCCATGTTGGACTCGATCGATCGCACGATGGGGGCGATCGAGAACTTCGATCTCGGCGGCGTGCCGCCCGGCATCGAGCTGAAGGACTACTACCAGCGGTTCGCCACCCGCTTCGCGGCGGGATTCAGCGACCTGATCGTGAACGGCGGCCACGCCATCTCGCCGATGGCGACCGAGGTGCTGTTCGCCCAGCACCGCTGGCTCGACAACATCTTCGCCATCAGCGGCTTCCAGTCGACGGACCACCTGGCCGCCCACTTCGGGGGCGGCGCCGGCGGGCAGTGGCGGCTCAACGCAACCAACCTCGGCGCCTTCCTGCTCCTCTTCATGCCCTCGTCGTCGATCATGGATATCAACTTCGACGAGAGCCTCGGCGCCAATCGGGCCGCGACCATCGTGGCGCTGATCGCCTATCTGTCGGCGCGCATCTGCGTAACGCCACGCGCCTGCGCCTTCCGCGAGCGCATGCTCAAGTGGCTGCCGGGCAAGTTCGGCGACGTCACGCTCGGCACCGTCCTCATCCAGAAGTTGACCGAGCCCTACTGCCACTCGAGCTATGCGATGGACGCCGACAAGCACAAGCTGAAGGCCGACCTGATGGCGCAGATGCGCCGCGCCTGCCTGGCCGGCGGCTGCGCCGAGTTTGATCCTGGCAAGCCGCGGTCGAAGCGCGAGAAGCCCCGCATCATCATCGTCACCGAACACTATTCGCTCGGCCACGCCATCTACCGCACCCATTCGCGCGCCGTGCGCGCTCTGCGCGAGCGGTTCGAGGTCATTGGCGTCCTGCACGGCGACCCCAAGGAGCCGGACGTCCTGAGCTGCTTCGACGACATCATCCGCTTTCCGACGGCGGACCTGGTGACGGTGACCAAGGCGGTCGGCGACGCCATCCTCGAGCGCGACCCGGACATCGTCTTCCATCTGGGCGTCGGCCTGACGATCACGGCGATCGCCTTGGCGTCGCTCAGGCTGGCGCCGGTGCAGTGCGTCTCCTACGGCCACACCGCGACGACCATGAGTCCGACGATCGACTACATGGTCCTGCCCGAGGACTTCGTGAAGTCCAAGACCTGCTACTCGGAAAAGCTGCTGCTGTTGCCGCCCGACGCCTTCCCTTACACGCCGCGAGCCATCGACCCGGCGGTCGGCGTCGCGCAGGCGGCGGCCGGCGATCCGACGGCCGGCGAGGTGCTGAAGATCGCCATCCCCGCCTCGGTGATGAAGATCAATTCCTTCCTGCTCGGGGCGCTCGCCCGCATCGCGCAGGCGGCCGAGCGGCCGATCGAGTTCCACTTCTTCCCGCTCGGCGCGCGTGGGATCGCCTATTTCTACCTCGAGCGCGAGATCAAGCGGCAGCTGCCGGGCGCGGTCGTGCACAACGAGGTTCCTCACGACGCCTACATGCAGCGGCTGCTCGCCTGCGCGTTTTTCCTTTGCCCGTTCCCGTATGGGAACATGAACAGCATCATCGATGCGGTCTCGCTAGGCCTGCCGGGAGTCTGCCTCGACGGGCCTGAAGCCCATTCCCATGCCGACCTGGCCATCTTCCGCCGGCTTGGGCTGCCGGAAGACCTGATGGCCGAAACCGAGGACGAGTACGTCGCCGCGGCCGCGCGGCTCATAAACGACAAAGCCTGGCTCACGCGCTGTCGCCGGGCCGCCAAGCGGGTCGATCTCGAGGCCCGCTTCTTCTCCGGCGACGAGAGCAAGTTCTGCGAGGCGGTCTACGGCTTGCGTGCACGGTGACGGGTCCAACCGAAGCGCGGCTGTCGCGGATCGGGCAAATCGTCTAGTCAGGATCCGCGATGCATCCCCGCCCGGTCCCCTTCGACCTCGGACCCGTCCACTTCGTGGGCATCGGCGGCATCGGCATGAGCGGCATCGCCGAGATCATGCTGCGCATTGGCTACGTGGTGCAGGGCTCGGACGCGCGCGCGTCCCCCAACACCGAACGGCTGCAGGCTCTGGGCGCTAAGATCTTCATCGGCCACGACGCGGCGCAGCTGGACGGCGCTTCGGCGGTCGTGTTCTCGACCGCGATCAAGCCGGACAATCCAGAGATCACCGCCGCGCGCGAGCGGCGGCTGCCGCTCGTGCGCCGCGCCGAGATGCTGGCCGAGCTCATGCGGCTGCAGCACTCCGTCGCCGTCGGCGGAACCCACGGCAAGACCACGACCACGTCCATGGTCGCGGCCCTGCTCGACGCTGGCGGGCTCGATCCGACCGTCGTCAACGGCGGCATCATCAACGCCTATGGTGCCAACGCGAAGGTGGGCGAGGGCGAGTGGATGGTTGTGGAAGCCGACGAGAGCGACGGCAGCTTCCTCAGGCTGAAGTCGACCATCGCCGTCGTCACCAACATCGATCCCGAGCACCTCGACCACTACGGCGAGTTCGATGCGGTCAAGCGGGCGTTCCAGGATTTCGTCGAGAACATCCCCTTCTATGGCTTCGCGGTGCTGTGCACCGACCATCCGGAGGTGCAGGCGCTGGCCGCCAAGGTCGAGAACCGCCGCCTCGTGACCTATGGCTTGAACCCGCAGGCCGAGATCCGGGCGATCAACATCGCCGCCGGCGCTTCTGGCTCAACGTTCGACGTCGCGGTCACGCCGCTGAACGGCGCGGCGACCGTGATCGCCGACCTGATGCTGCCCATGGCCGGCGAGCACAATGTGACGAACGCGCTCGCCGCCGTCGCCGTGGCGCGCGAACTCGGCGTCGCGGAGGACGCCATCCGCAAGGGGCTGGCCGGGTTTTCGGGCGTGAAGCGCCGCTTTACGCCGACCGGCGAAGCGCGCGGCGTGCGCGTGATCGACGACTACGGCCATCACCCGGTCGAGATCGCCGCCGCGCTCAGGGCCGCCCGCGGGGTCACGAACGGGCGGGTGATCGCGGTGGTCCAGCCGCACCGTTACTCCAGGCTCGCGGGCCTGTTCGAGGAGTTCTGCGCCTGTTTCAACGACGCCGACGTCGTGATCGTCGCCGAGGTCTACCCGGCCGGCGAGGCGCCGATCGATGGCGCGTCGCGCGACGCGTTGGTCGAAGGCCTGCGCCGCTGGGGCCATCGCCGGGTCGTGCCGCTCGGCGGTCCCGACGAACTGGCGGCCGTGGTGGCCGAAGAGGCGAAAGAGGGCGACCTCGTCGTCTGTCTCGGCGCCGGCGACATCACCGGCTGGGCGCACGCGTTGCCGGCTGAGCTCGAGGCGTTGCCGGTTCCATGAGCTGGCGCGACCGGCTGCCGCCGGCGCGCGGCAAGCTCTTGTTCGACGAGCCGCTCGCGCCCTTCACCTGGCTTCGCGTCGGCGGGCCGGCCGACGTGCTCTTCCTGCCCGAGGACGAGGATGACCTCGCCGGCTTCCTGCGCGGGCTGGACCCGGATGTCCCGGTCACGCCTATCGGCGTCGGTTCGAACCTGCTCGTTCGCGACGGCGGGGTCGACGGCGTGGTGATCCGGCTTGGCCGCGCCTTCGCCAGCATCGAGGGGCGCGGCGAGGGCCGCATCTTCGCCGGCGCCGCGGCGCTGGACGCCAATCTCGCGCGCGAGGCGGCGAAGGCGGGGATCGCGGGCCTCGAATTCTATCGCGGCGTGCCCGGGACGGTCGGCGGCGCCTGCGTCATGAACGCCGGCTGCTATGGGACCGAGACAAAGGACGTGCTCGTAGAAGCCTATGCCGTTGCCCGAGACGGCGAGCGCGTCGCGCTCTCCAACGCCCAAATGGACTACGCCTACCGCAAGTCGAAGGCGGCGGCCGCGCGGCCGCTCGTCTTCACCGGCGCGCTCTTTCAGGGCCAATCCGACCACCCCGCCGCTATCGAAGCGCGCATGCAGGAGATCACGGCGCGCCGGGAGTCCACCCAGCCCATTCGCGAGAAAACCGGTGGCTCAACGTTCAAGAATCCCCCCGGCGACAGCGCCTGGCGGCTGGTCGACGCCGCCGGCTGGCGCGGCAAGCCGCGCGGGCAGGCGCGGTTTTCCGAACAGCACGCCAACTTCCTGATCAACGCCGGCGAGGCGAGCGCCGCCGACCTCGAGGGCCTGGGCGAGACGGTGCGCGCCGAAGTCCTCGCCAAGTTCGGCGTCGACCTCGAGTGGGAGATCAAGCGCATCGGCCGGCGCCGCGAAACCTGAACCCGAATTAAGGCCGCCGGCGGCGGGCTTTCGGTTACCCTCGGTCCTGCAAAGACCTTTCAAGGCTTTCAGACCGATGACCGTCGCCGATATCGCCGAAGAACCGTTCCTGGCCGGGACCGCGCCGCCGCCGGCGAAGCCGGCGTCGTTCTGGAGCCTGTTCAAGCGCCAGCCCCCCAACCAGTGGGAGACGCTGCCGGCGGTTGTCTACGAGACGCCGGTCTATGTCTCGAAGTCCGTCCTCGGCGGCGGCGTCTTTGTCAGCGACCCTGACGGCGTGCGCCACGTTCTGCTCGACAACGTGGCCAACTATCCGAAGACCGACATGGAGAAGCGCTTCTTCTCGGCCATGTTCGGCGAGGGGCTGCTGTCGAGCGACGGCGAGAAATGGCGCACCCACCGCAAGGTCATGGCGCCGGCCTTTGACCCGCGCAGCGTCCAGTCCTACGCGCCCGCCATGGCCGAGACGTCGGAGACGTTCCGCAAGCACTGGCAGCAGCTGGGCGAGGGCGCCGAGGTCGACATCTCCGAGGAGATGACCGCACTCACCCTGCAGATCATCTGCAAGACGATGTTCTCCTCCGATGCCGACGAGTTGATCGCGGTGACCGGCAGCGCGCTCGGGCGCACCCAACGCGCGCTCAATTTCTCGATCCTGGACGTGCTGCCCATCATCGGACCGATGCGCATGCAGCGGAAAGAAGACGAGATTCACGCCGACTTCAGCTCGATGGACGCCGCGATCTACCGCCTGATCGCGGCGCGCGAGAAGGCGCTCGATACGGCGCCCAAGGATCTGCTCACGCGGCTGATCGCGGCCAAGGATCCGGACAACGGCGCCGGGATGAACGCCACCGAGGTGCGCGACGAGGTGCTGACCATCTTCATGGCCGGCCACGAGACCACCGCAGTGACCATGACCTGGGTCTGGTACCTGCTCTCACAGCATCCGGCCGCCGCCGAGAAACTGCACGCCGAACTCGACGCGGTCCTCGGCGAACGTGCGCCGACGGCCGAGGATCTGCCAAAGCTCGTCTACACCCGCATGGTCATCGACGAAGCGATGCGCCTCTATCCGCCGGCCCCCGGCATCTCGACCCGCGTCGCGCTCAAGGACGATGTGGTCTGCGGCGTCAAGGTCAAGGCGGGGACCCAGGTCGGCGTCGCGCCCTGGGTCATGCACCGGCACCGGAAACTGTGGGACCGTCCCGAGCGGTTCGATCCCGAGCGGTTCGCACCCGAGAAGGCCGTATCGCGACCAAGGTTCGCCTACATGCCGTTCGGCGGCGGCCCGCGCATCTGCATTGGCGCGGCGCTGGCGACCACCGAGGCGACCCTCATCTTGGCTACGCTGGCCCAGCGGTTCAGCCCGAAGCTGTCGCCGGGCCAGGACATCCGCCTGCAGGCGCGCATCACGCTTCGGCCGCTGAACGGGATGAAGATGATCCTCGAGCGCCGAGCGCCCTGAGGCTAGGCGTACAGGTTCAGCTGGCCGCCGGTCTGGCTGGGCGGGGGCTGGAAGGTGGTCGCGGTGGCGGTTGAACCGTCCGAGGGTTGCACCGCGGCCGCGGCCTGTGTCTGGCTCAAGCTGCCGCCGAATGTCACTGCCGGCGTGCTCTGGGCATTGCTGGACCCCTGCGCGCCGGGTGAGCCATCGCTCTGGGTGGAGGCGCTGGGACTATTCGGCGGATGCGCGGGATTGATACCTTTCTGCGCCAGGGCCACGTCGCTGCAGTCGAGGCAGACATAGCCATTCACGATCTGGAACGAAGACATCCCACCTGGTCCGTTCTGGTCCGCTTTCCCTGCTAGGCGATCGGGCTTAACACCCGCTTACCGCCGCCTTGAGAGATTCGGATTCCGCCATGCCCGGGCGCCTGGAAAGCCAGCACGTCGCCGTTCTGCTCGGCGGACTCTCGTCCGAGCGCGAGGTGTCGTTGGTGTCCGGCGCGGCGTGCGCGGACGCCTTGGAGCGCCTGGGCGCGCGCGTAAGCCGGATCGACGCCGGCCGCGACATCGCCCAGGTGCTGACTGCCCTCAAACCCGAGGTCGTCTTCAACGCGCTGCATGGCGAGTGGGGCGAGGACGGCTGCGTGCAGGGCGTGCTCGAGACGCTCGGCCTTCCCTACACCCACTGCGGGGTGCTCGCCTCGGCGCTCGCCATGGACAAGGTCAGGGCCAAAGCGGTGATGGCGGCCGCCGGCGTCGCCGTGCCCGGCGGGGGCCTGTTCGATCGCCTGGCAGCGGCGAGAGCGCACGTCATGCCGCCGCCCTATGTGGTCAAGCCGAACGCGCAAGGCTCGTCGGTGGGCGTCTTTCTGGTGTTCGAGGGTGCGAATTCACCGCCGACCGAGCTGTTGTCGCCGACCTGGACCTACGGCGAGGAGGTCCTGATCGAGCCCTACGTCCGTGGCTTCGAGCTTGCCGTCGCCGTGATGGACGGCAAGGCGCTGGCGGTGACCGAGATCATCCCGCGCACCGGCTTTTACGACTATGAGGCGAAGTACGGCGAGGACGGTTCCGCCCACGTGGTGCCGGCGCGAATCCCTGATGCGGCAAGGGATCGCGCGCTGCGCATGGCCGAGCTCGCGCATGCCGCGCTTGGTTGCCGAGGCGTTACGCGCGCCGACCTTCGTTATGACGACATTAACGACATTCTGGTCCTGTTGGAGGTCAACACCCAGCCCGGCATGACGCCCACTTCGCT
>Ga0209415_10011156_pt1 | contig 15165 bp, 12 predicted proteins | sample PeaSoiSIISIP2007_FD_187696 | JGI IMG/M metagenome (GOLD analysis project Ga0209415, IMG submission 187696) | Peat soil microbial communities from Weissenstadt, Germany - SII-SIP-2007 (SPAdes) (version 2) | ecosystem: Environmental > Terrestrial > Soil > Wetlands > Peat | place: Germany... | reverse complement strand
CGAGCCAGACCAGGGCGAAGACCCCCTCGAACCACCAGAGGATCTCGAGGGGGAGGACGCTCCCGGCCAACATGGCGCTGAGGACGAGGATTCCCAGACGCTCGGAGTGCCGACGGAGTCCGCCGCAGGCCAGGAGGACCACGGCCCAGGCGACGTACCAGGGTTCCGGTCGGGGAACGGTCACCGCCATCACCGCGAATCCCCATCCGAGGCCGGCGATCCAACCGCCCGGTCGCCCCGGGCCGACGACGAAGGCGATGGCGAGGGCGAACCCGGCGAACTCGACGGCGTCGACCGGCCAGCCCGACCGGGAGTGGAAGAGCTGCGCGGCGAAGGACCAGGGTCCGGCGATCTCGCCCGAGAAGAGGTCGGCTCTGACCCACCCGAATCCTCCTCCGACGGCCAGGCCGCCCACGGCGAGGACGCCGGCCACGGCCAGGGCCGCCACCAGGATCCCTCTCGTCCGGTGGCGCCACCGGCTTCCCCACGCCCACCAGGCGAGCGCCCCCACGACGAGGAGGGCATTGGGCTTCACCGCCACCCCGAGAGCGCAGAGGACGAGTCCGACGGTGCGCCTCCCCGAGAGGGCCACGGCCATCCCCGCCACCACCAGGCCGAGCATCAGCGCGTCGTTGTGGATACCGGCCACCAGGATGAGAAGGATCGCCGGGTTCGCCACCGCCGCCACGGCCGCCGCCGTGCCGTCTCCTCCGTGCATCGAGACGATGCGGGTCACCCCCCACGCGCAGAGGACGAGCCCGATGACCGACATGAGGCGCCAACATTCCGCCGCCACCCACGGTCGACCCCCGGAGATCCTGACGAAGACGGCCGACAGATCGAGCGCGCCGGGCCCGTAGGGGGAGGGGAGCTCGATCCATTTCGGGTCGACCCCCAGGGTCCAGACCGAATGTCCGAGCATGGTGGCGGGCCGGTAGCCGCCGAACCCGCTGAGCACCATCTTGCCCTCGGCGCCGTAGGTCCAGACGTCCTGGCTGGCGAAAGGGGCGGCGAACATCAATGGTGCCACCCAGGCGCCGGCGGTCCACCAGAGGGAGCGCCGACCGCCGCGGATCTCGCCGCGCGCGGCGCGCCACACGAGCAACCAGGCCCATCCCAGGAGGCCCACGCCGACGACCACGGCGGCGGTGGCGAGCAGCCGGCCGGGACCGACGCCGGCGCCCTGGTTACGCGCCACCATGGTCCACTCCGGCACCGACGGGCCTTCCCAACCCGGTGCCGGTCCGCGTCCGGCGAAGGGCCAGAGGCCCCCGGCGTGCGGACCGTAGGGAGAACCGGGGAGGTCACTGCCCACGGCCAGGAAGACCGATCCGACCACGCCGAGCAGTGTCGGCCCGACGAGGCTCACACTCCGTGGGACTTGGCGCGTCTGACCCGGCGCGGGCGCATCACACGTCGGATCGTCTGCCACTTCCTTCATATCGCCGCACGGGCGCCGATTCTTGACTCCCGGTGGTCCACCGGCGATGCCCACCGTCGCGGGCGGGCCGGTGTCGTGACCGGAAAAGACACGTCGCCGGCGATCGGCCGGGATACGGTCTCGACGGCAGAGATGATCTGCTCCGGGTCCGCCGGCGATGGGGAAGGCGACGTACGTGGCGGTGAGAGCCGAGGCGTTCAGGACCCGCACCGCGGCGCTCGGACGGTCGATGCGTCACCAGTGGCGACCGGTGATCGCGCCGGCCCTCGTGCTCTGGCTCGTGGGAACGGTCGTCTCCTGCGTGTTCCTGCACCCCTTCGACGTCGCCGAGTACGGGACCTACGCGCACGCCGCGCTGCACGCACCGCTGTTGCACCGGCTCCCGGCCGAGTACCCGGCACCGGCACTGGTCGTGTTCATGGCCCCCCTGCTCCTGCCCTTCTCCTATCCGTGGGCCTTCGCCGTGGTGGCCGGGATCGTGCTGATCCCGCTCCTCACGAGTTACGAAGGTTCGGCGGTGCCCGGGATGGACACCGAGGCCGCCCGCCGGCTCATCGTCTACCTGGCGGTCGGGGCGGCCATCCTGGTCACCGCCCGCTACGACATCTTCGCCGCCGCCGCCGCCTTCTGGGCGGTGCGGGCCGCTCGTCAGGGCCGCTGGTCGGCGGCATGGACGTGGAGCTCCATCGGATTCGTGATCAAGCTCTTCCCGGCCGTCTTCTGGCCCGCGTTCCTGATCGCCGAATGGAGACTGAGCGGCCGGATCCCGGTCAGACGCCTCGTCTGGATGGCCGTGTCGGTGGCGATCCTGGCCGCCATCCCGGCGCTGTTCGACCACGGCGGCCTGCTCAACGTGGTGCACTACTACGCGCATCGACCCGACGAGCTGGAGAGCGTCCCGGCCGGCCTGTCGGTGCTGTTCGAATGGGACCACAGCACCGTCCTGAACACATTTCACAGTGTCGACCTGGTGAACGCCGCCGCCCGGCCGACCGCCCTCGTGGTGGAGGCACTGGCCGGGGTGGGCTGCATCTGGATCTGGTGGGCGCAGTTGCGGGGGCGGCTCCCCGTCGAAGGGGCCTGCCTGGCCACGGTGACCCTGGCCGTCCTCGGTTCCAAGGTGGGCTCGGCGCAGTACCTCATGTGGTTGATGCCCCTGTGGGCTCTCTACCCGATCAGGCCCCAGTGGCTTCTGGCCGCCCTGGTCAACATCGCCGCCTTCCCCTACGGAGCCTCGGGCGGGGGATTCGGGCCTTCCCACGCCTTCACGAACAGCCTCGCCATGGTCCTGCTCACGCGCAACGTGCTCATCGCCTGGGGCACGTGGTCGTGGCTGCGATCCGTGGTCGCCGAACGCCGGTCTCCGCCGGCCACAGCCACCGCCCGGGCTCCGTGATCAGGGGCAGGTGCCGCAGGGATTGAGAACCGGGTCCTCACTCGAGGCGGACAGGTTGTACGTCAGACCGATCGGGGCGACGAGGCCTTTGGTGCTCAAGGTGAGCACCACCTGGGTGGACGACGGGGATGCGCATCCCCCGATGCCCCCGCAATTGACGGTGATGTTCACGTCACCGTTGACGATCGGTTGCGTGAGTTGTGTCGCGTTGGCAGTGCTCGCGCACAGAGGAGCGGGGTTGACGGTGAGGAGCGGAGTGGCCTTGGCGACGGCCGTTTCGATCGGGGTCGGAACGCCGGACTCGCAGTAGGGGCCGGTGCTCGGGGGCGGCGGAACGAGATACGTCTCGATCGACGCCATCCGCGCCCCGGCCGTGGCACCGTCGTGGAGCGATGAGTTCTGGTAGGCGAGGAAGCATCCCGCGATGATCCCGAAGAGCAACATGAAGACCACGGGTGCCACGAGGGCGAACTCGACGAGGGTCGCCCCCGACTCGTCGCGACGACGGTCCCCTTTGTGCCGGCGCGGTCTCATCATCCGATGAGTGACAGGGCGCCACCGCCGGGCAACGTGTAGGGCTCGCCGACGATGGTGATGGTCGTTCCCCCGTCGGTGTTGAAGTTGTCCACGATGCACGTACCCGTGAGGTTGACGGTGCCCGTGGAGGGCGCCGGTCCCTGGGACCATCCGGCGCCGTAGCCCGCTTGGAGGGTCCCGCCGGAGTAGAAGGGGATACCTCCCCCGGGGCCGTCCCAGTAGTCCTGAGGGTTGGTCGGGGGAAGCCCGTAGTTCGGCAGCGATGCGTTGTACACGACGCCGTTCACGGTGATGTCCGCCCCGTCACCCGATTCGGCGTCGAAGCCGTAGTTGGCCTCGGTGGTGGGGTCCTGGTAGAGGACCAGACCGGGTTGGCCGTTCGTCCCCCCGTAGGCCCCGCTCGTCGGTCCGTTCAGGGTCACCGAAGAGGCGGGCAGGCCGCCGGCGGCCGGGGAACCGCCCATGATCAGTGAGAAGTTGTTCCCGGTCCCGCTGAGGGTGGGATCCGGCGCGATGGGCTTGTCGGTGTAGGCGATGACCCCGTAGGTCGGCGTGGCCGTGCCCCCGCACGCCGTCGAGGGTACGGCGGCCGGGTTGGTCTCGGCTGCCGGGGTGCCGTTACCGCTGGCGGCACTGCTCATCGTTGTACCCGGCAAGCACGGGGCACCGTTCCCCGGTCCGCTGGGCGCGAACGAGGCACCGGTGCCCGAGCCCGGGACGTTTCCCGGAAGGGGGTACGGATTCTGGGTGGCGATGACGACGTTGTTGCCCGTCACCGTGTCGCCCGGGCCGGGGTTGATCCACAGGCCGTCGTCGAACCGGTAGATGCCCGTGTAGCCGCCGGGGCAGTCGGCGAACGTGGCGTTCCCCGTGATCTCGACCGGGACCTGATAGTCGCCGGGCGCGAGGTTCGTAAATCCACCCGCCGGGGCCGAGGTGACGACGTTCACGGGTGACCCCGGGCAGGAGATATCGGTCGCCGGGTTCAGCGGGTTCGGGGGCGCGTTGCCGGCCTGGAGCGGGTCGCTCATCTGGCCCCAGTTCGGATCGATGTTGTTGAAGTCGATGATCACCGATCCGCCGTTCTCCGCGCACGACATCTGTTGATACGGCAATTGACCGGGGGCCGGGTCCCCCGCTTGCCACTGGGACTTACCGCTACCGGGGCCTTTTCCGAGTATCGAGGGCCGGAAGCAGTTGTCCAGAGGCCACAGCCCGTCTCCGTTGTACGTGCCGCCGCTGCTGAGGATGGTGCCGTAGACGTAGAGGTTGCTGTTCGACTTGGCGTCGATGGTGTCGTCCCACTCCCAGTTCACGTGCGTGGTGGGGTCGGTGCCGAGCTCGGTCCACGGCTGGTCGGGCACATCGGAGTTGAGGTAGATGTACCCCGAAACGACGAACGTCCCCGTGCCGCCACCCAGGATCTCGTGGGGCCCGTACTTGTTCAGGGCCACGATCCCGATCTGCGAAGCCTGCGAGGTGGCCGGGGCGACCCTGCCCGACGCGTAGCCCTGCAGCTTGTGGACACCGAAGATTCCGGCGAAGAAAGGCGACCATGTGGGAGCGGCGGTGACCTGCACGCCGCAGGCGCCGTTGGGCGGGATGGCGGGATTCGATCCGGTCGGTGAGAACGTCGAGCCCGGTCCGGTCATGGGTGTCCCTGTCCCTCCCAGGAACGTCGCCGTCCACGCCGTACCGACGGCCGGGGCATTGTCGTCGACGAGCTTCTGGACGATCGTCGTGAGCTGCGCGACGGTCGGACGGGTCAACCCGTGGCAGTAGTAGGAACTGTTCAGCTGCTCGGCGGCGGCGAAGGCGGCGAAGTCGGTGGCGTTCTGTGCTCGTCGGTTCTGGACGAATCCGTAGCTGGCGTCGATGGCGATGGAGAGCATTCCGATCAGCGCAACCATCGCGCAGGCGACGATGATCAGGATGACCCCGCTCTCGTTCTCGTCTCGTGCCCGGACGAAACGCATCAAGACCACCTCGCTTCGGCGTGGGTGCTCACCGAGAACTTCCCGACGAACGGGACCAAGGTGATCTCCGCCCCGGAGATGGAGATCGTGACGAGGTTGATCGTCGCTCCACCACCGATGGTGGACGATGACTGCACAGCGCTGACGTAGTTGTTGGCGGTCGCATTGCCGCACTGATACGTGCCGCTGGGCACACCTTCCTCCAGGTTGATCGCATTGGTCGCATCGCTCAGGGCCGAACCTGTCGTGCACGTCAAGCCTGCGCCCGGATTCACGGCTAGGTCGTGGGCGGCCTGGATGGCACCCGCCCTGACCGCGCTCGTCAGGCGAATGGCCCGTTGCATCCCGTTCCAACCGTTGAAGGCGACGCCCACGAGAAGGATGACCACGGGCAGTACCAGGGCGAACTCGACGAGAGCTTGACCCGTTTCGTCTCGACGCCACCGTCGGAGAGTCATTGCGCGCATCCTCTGTGGTTCTGAATGGCGGCCGGGCCCTGCCGAGCCAGGGGCGGCCACGTCTCCCCTACGGAACCGTGTCATTTTGAGTGCTCTGCGAGACGTGGCCCGTCCCGGGTGTGACACCGGAGGGTGCGGGGTTCGGGCCGGGGATCGGGGGCGACGCTGCGGCAGGTGACCCGGAGACGAGGTTCGAGACTGTGACGACCGAAGATGACGCCTTCGCGCTGCCTGGGGAAGCCAGCGCCAGATAGAGACTCCCGCTCACGCCGCCGCCGCCACTGCTGGCCTGCGCGATGCGGGTGGCATCGGGGCGTGTGACGGCGAAGGTGATGATGTTCCTGGCCTGGTCGGATGCGCTCGGCGCGCCGGAGGTCGAGGACTTGCCCGGGGGGGTGACGAGAGTGGTGCCGACGGCCAGGACGGGAACCGACTGGTACAGGAACGTCTCTTGACGACCGCCGATGTTCGTCAGGATGTCCACCTTGTCGCCGGGCTGGATCAGGCCGGCGACACCGTGTGCCTGGTCGACCGACACCGAGACGGCGACATCGCCTCTGGGCAGCCTCTCGGAAGCGATGCTGTGCAACGCCCCGGGGGCCACGAACATCGCACCGGTGACCACCTCACCCGCCGGCAGGTCGTACCAGGACAGGTGGTCGTGAATGACCGACAGGTTGGTGACCGCTCCGGCCGGAACGAACTGCAGGGGCATCCTGATCACCCGGATGAGCCCCTGGGAGTAGGCGGCAGCGGCACTGTCGTCTGTGGGCACGGTCCCCTTCAGGACGTAGACGGACGTGAGGCCGGCGTTCTTCTCGGCCTTCTTCTGGGCGGAGTGGAGCCCGACGTACGCGGCGGCACTGGCCAGCGCGGCCAGCGCCACTGCCACCAGCACCGCCACGCTCCTTCTGGGCACCGCTCTCTCCGCATCTGTCGTCTGTGGGAAGCACCGCGGAGCCGGACCCGTCCACGTCCCGGAGCGGTCCGTGCCGAGGCGTCCCCCTGCAAGTTCTCGGCCTGTTGGCCTGTCCTATTGAGCCGGGGAAGCCTTCGATGGCGCCGGATCTCCCGAGAGTCGCCGCCGGGACCGTTCCCAGTCCACCGCCCCAGTGTCCAGTATCAGGACTCGACCCGGCGCCAGCAATAGGACTATCGACACATATGTCAGGCGTCGCCGAGCCTGATCGACCCGATGTGCATTCTCGCGTAGGCCCTGCGACTCATTTGGCCCTGGAGTCATTGTCAAGGGTCACCCGATCACGCACACTTGGGCTAGCCATCGACCGCGGTGGGATCGATCGGCGCCGAAGAACACGCTGCTGGCCAGCTTCGGTTCCGGGCACAAGAGGGGGCACTGATGACACCCAAACGGACGATCGTGGTTGCCGTCGCGGTGGCCGTGGGGGTGGCCGCCTCGGTGTTGAGCTACGTCTTTCTGAACAACGCCCAGGAGCGGGCGTATCACAACGCCAAGCTGGTCGAGGCCTACGTCGTGGTGAAGCCGGTTCCGGCCACCTTGAACGGCACCGAGGCCATCGACAACGGCTACATCCAGCACAAGAAGATCCCCCAGGAGTTCCGACCGACCTCCGCTGTGACCAAGATCTCGAGCATCGAAGGCAAGGAGGCCGTGGCCCCCTTCGCCGTCGGGCAGGTCCTCGTGTCCTCGATGTTCGCCAGCTCTTCCTCAGCGTCCAATTCCTTTGCGCGGGCCATCCCGTCGGGCCACGTGGCCGTGACGGCCTCGGTCGACCAGACCCATGGCGTCGCCGACTTCCCCGGACCGGGCGACAAGGTCGACCTCATGGTCAGCTTGAACGGCACGGAGACCCTCCTTCTGCAGAACGTGCAGATCATCGCCGTTGGCCAGACGACGGTCACGGGGACAGCCTCGGTGGCCGCCGGCCAGTCGACGACGGCGGCCTCCACGCCCACCAACACAAGCGGCCTCTACACCTTCTCCGTCACACCCACCGATGCCGAGAGGATCGCGCTGGCAGAGCAGGAAGGGCTCGGTCTCTACATGACCCTTGTCCCGCCGAACAGCCCTCAGGTGACGATCCCTTCGGTCAACCAAGGGAACATCAACAGTGCACAGTGACCGGCGATCCAACACGATGACAGACGCACCCCCGAAAACGAAGGCGTCCAAGGTTGAGCAGGTAGCGATCAGTGTGGTGGACCCGGACGAAGTCGTCCGTTTCGTCCTCACCGAGCGCATGCTCGAGATCGGCGGGAACGTCGTCGGTTACGAGACACTGGCTGCATTCTCCGACGAGGCCGATCCTTCGAAGCCCGGAGTCGTGGTCTTCGGGCCGACAGCCAAGCCTGATGAGGTCATCTCACAGGTGTCCGGACTGATCGGATTCCGTCCCGGGTGCGGCGCCGTCATGGTCGTCTACGAGTTGACGGCCGAAGTCCTCCAGGGTGCGCTGCGCGCCGGGGTCGACGACGTCGTGGCCGTCACCGCCGAGGACAGTGAGCTTCTCGACTCCGTGTCGCGTGCGGCGGCCCGGGTCAAGGTGCGCCGACCGGCCACGGTGGCACCTCCGCCCCCTCCGGCTCCGGCCGCCCCCGGTCCGCAAGGGCGGGTGATCTCGGTCTTCTGCTCGAAGGGGGGGACCGGGAAGTCGGTGGTGGCCATCAACCTGGCGGTTGCGCTGGCCAAGAAGACGATCCAACCGGTCGTCCTGGTCGACGCCGATCTCCAGTTCGGCGACGTCGCTCTCATGTTGCAACTGGCGCCGGTCCACACGATTGCCGAAGCCGTCCAAGCCGGTGACCGACTCGACGGGACGATGCTCGAGAACCTGCTCCTGCGCCACGAGCCGAGTGGGCTCCTCGTCCTCGCCGCACCGACCGAACCGAGCTCAGCCGACCGGATCGGTCGCGCCGACCTGGCCCGGGTCATCAATGTCCTTCGGGAGCGTTGTGCCTACATCGTGGTCGACACCTCGGCCAACTTCGCCGAGATCACTCTGGCGGCCCTCGAAGCGGCCGACGACATCTTGGTCCTGGCCGGACTGGACGTCATGAGCCTCAAGAGTGCCCGGGTGGGAATGCAGACGATGCGGGCCCTCGACATACCGTTCTCCTCGGTCAGGTTCGTGCTGAACCGGGCCAACACACGGGTGGGGCTCAGTGAGGCCGATGCCGAACGCGCCGTCCAGCTCAAGGTCGACGCCGCATTGCCGAGCGACATTCTCGTGGCGGAGTCGGTCAACCGTGGCGTTCCCGTTGTCATCAGCTCACCGCGGTCGAAATTCGCCAAGAGCATCGATGAGCTCGCCTCAGGACTGATGGCGACCGCATCCGCCGCGGTGCAGTCCCAATCAGCCGAGTAGGGGTGCGCGATGTCATTGTCCGATCATCTGCGAGTGGCGGGCGTGTTGAACTCCGAGGAGGCGCGGGCACGCGCCCTGGAAGAGGTCCATATACGGGTGCACCAACGGCTCATCGAGGAGCTCGGTCCTGAGCTGTCCCAGGGGCGTCTGACCGCCAAGGATCTCCGGCCGAGGGTCAATGCCCAGCTCCAAGCCGCCCTGTCCGAAGAGGCGACCCCCCTGTCCCTGGCCGACAAGGCCCGCCTGGGAGAGGACATCGCCAACGACATCCTCGGGTACGGACCGATCCAGAGGTACCTGGAGGACCCGAACGTCTCCGAGGTCATGGTCAACGGCCCCGATCGCGTCTACGTGGAGCGGGCCGGCAAGATCGAACGGACGCCGACGTGCTTCATCGACGAGACCCACCTGCGGCGCGTGATCGACAAGATCGTCGGCGAGGTCAGCCGACGGGTCGACGAGTCGTCCCCCATGGTCGACGCCCGTCTCCCCGATGGATCACGTATCAACGCCGTGATCCACCCCCTGGCCATCGGCGGTCCCTTCCTCACGGTCCGGAAATTCGCCAAGGACCCGCTCCTGGTCGAAGACCTGGTCACCAACGGGACTTTCACCTCCACGTTCGCCCGCTTCATCGAAGCCTGCGTCGTGGGCCGCCTGAACGTCGTCGTGTCGGGCGGGACCGACGCCGGTAAGACGACGTTCCTGAACGTCCTGTCGTCGTTGATCCCCAACGACGAGCGGATCGTCACGATCGAGGACTCCAAGGAGTTGCAGCTCCGCCAGGAGCACGTGGTGACCCTGGAATCGCGGCCCCCGAACATCGAAGGCAAGGGAGAGGTGACGATCCGCGATCTGGTCCGAAACGCCCTGCGTATGCGCCCGGACCGCATCATCGTCGGAGAATGCCGTGGTGGTGAGGCGCTGGACATGCTCCAGGCCATGAACACAGGCCACGAGGGGTCGCTCACCACCATCCACTCGAACGGCCCCCGTGACACCCTCTCGCGCATCGAGACCATGACGCTCATGTCCGGTTTCGACCTCCCCATCAGGGTCATCCGGGAGCAGATGTCATCGGCCGTCGACCTCGTTGTCCACCTGACGCGCCTGCGCGACGGGAGCCGGCGAGTGACCCACGTGTCCGAGGTCCAGCACATGGAGGGCGATGTCATCATCATGCAGGACCTCTTCATGTTCGACTTCTCCATGGGCATGGACGCCGACGGCGTCTACCGGGGCTCGCTCAAGTCCATGGGGATCCGGCCGATGTTCGCCGACAAGCTGAAGGACGCGGGACAGCCTCTCGACTCCGAGCTGTTCGAGGCGGAGACGTTCGCGCGGGCGGTCGGACGTCGATGATCATCCTGGTCGCCGTCTTGGTGCTGCCCGCGGCGGGGCTCCTGGCCTGGGGCGTCATCACGGTGGCGACGTGGAAGCGCCGCCCGCAGCTCGAGAAGACCCTCGCCCCTTACACCGTGGGTCATACGCGCGAATCGGACGCGGGGACGCCCGGTGGCCTCGGCGACCAGGATCTCGTACAGACGCCCGTCCTCCAGCGGATGATCGATGCCGTCGCCGAGGTGGCGGCCCGGCGAGGGCTGCTGGCCGTCGTGGAGACCAAGCTCGACCAGGCCGATCTGCCCTTTCGGCCGGCCGAGGCCCTGTTCCTCTATCTCGTCGTGGCCCTCATCGGCACCGCGCTGGGCCTTCTGCTGGGCAACGTCGTCTGGGGCGTGGTCACCCTCGCCGCCCTAGCCTTTCTTCCCTGGCTCGTCGTCAGCTTCCTGGCCACACGTCGGACGCGCGCCTTCGTCTCCCAGCTGCCCGACATGCTGCAGCTGCTCGGTGCCACCTTGCGTTCAGGCTTCTCGATCCTCCAGGGTCTGGACACGGTGGCCACACAGCTGCCGGAGCCCATGAGCAAGGAGATGCGCCACGTCGTCGCCGAGGCACGCCTGGGGCGTTCCCTCGCCAGCGCTCTCGACGAGGTGGCCCAGCGGGTGCACAGCGAAGACTTCGAATGGGTGGTCGCGGCCATCGGGATCCAGCGCGAGGTCGGGGGCAATCTGGCGGAGCTCCTCGACATCGTGGCGGACACGATGAACGCGCGGAGCCGTCTGCGACAGGAGGCTCACACCCTGACGGCCGAAGGCCGGATCGGCGCCATCGTGATCTCCCTGTTGCCCATTGCCATCGGGCTCTTCGTCTACTCGGTGAATCCGAGCTATCTGTCCCCTCTCTTCCACTCCGGAATCGGGAAGATCATGTTCTACGGCTGCGTCATCCTGGCCCTCGGGGGCATCGAGTGGATGCGACGGATCGTGAAGATCGAGATCTGAGATGCTTCCGCTGACCATCATCGGTGTCTTCGTCACCGTCAGCCTTCTGGCCTACGCGGCGGTCATCAAGGCCGACGAACGGATCAGCGTCCGCGCCGCACGAGCCCGACTGGCCGACTACGAGTCTCCGGCCCAACACCGCGACGTCGAGCTGACGGAGCCGTTCTCCACCCGCGTCATCGAGCCTGCCGCGGTGTTCATCGCCGGCCTGGCCAAAGCGGTTCTTCCCAACGAGTACATCGACAAGGTCCACGACAAGCTCGTCGTCGCCGGTCGCGGCCAACCCGAGGAGGCGGATCGCTTCCTCGTGATCCACGTCCTGTCGGTGGTGGCCGTCCCCGTCCTGTGGTACGTCGCGTGGAAGTTCACCTCGGTGCACGGCACCGACCTGATGGCCATATTCGTGCTCATCGCCCTGGCCGGGGTCATCGGACCCGATGCCTGGCTCAACCGCGTGATCGAGGCCCGCCAGCTCGCCATCCGCAAGCGGCTACCCGACGTCCTCGACCTCCTGGTCATCAGCGTGGAGGCCGGTCTGGGCTTCGAGCAGGCCCTCGCCCGCGCCGTCACGATGGTGCCCGGCCCGCTGTCCGAGGAGTTCGCTCGCATGCTGGGCGAGATGAGAGCGGGTTCCAGCCGGGTCGACGCGCTGAACGGTCTCGATACCCGAACGGGCGTCCGCGAGGTTCGATCCTTTGTCCTGGCCCTGAAGCAGGCGGACACGTTCGGAGTGTCCATCGGTTCGATCCTGCGGAGCCAGGCCGCCGAAATGCGCGTCCGGCGGCACCAGCTTGCTCAGGAGGAAGCTCAAAAGGCACCGGTCAAGATGCTCTTCCCCATGGTGTTCTGCATCATGCCCGCTCTCTTCGTCATCACTGCCGGGCCCGCCTTCATCAGCATCTTCCACGCCTTCAGCGGTCACTGAGCAGCCAAATCCCCTGGTCACCGGCGTCGAAGGGGTGCGTCGACGGTCGGGGGCGAGGGAAATTGTGAGGGAATTGTCCTCTTGAGAGGAGTCCGAGGACCGGGCGCCGCTCAAGAGCGAACGCGCGCGTGACGATTCTTCTGGCATTGAGGTGACCACGACGGGCAGCGGGCCCGGTGTGGGAGACCAGGAGGATCACCGTGCCGCGGTTCGTGTCACTCCCCGACGCAGCGTGGCTTCGCCGCGTGCGGGCGTGGGGGACCTGGCCCGAGTGGCGTCCCGCCCTTCCCGCTTCCCCCGATGTGGTGGCACGGTTCGCACCACTGCTCGTGGCTCTCCGGTGGGGCACCCTGTCGCTGGCGGTGGCGCTGGGGGTGATCGAGAAGACGGGCCGGCACGTGATCCTGGTGGGGATCGTGTTGACCCTGTACACCCTCTGGCGGACGTTGTGGCCCATCCGGTACGACCAGGCGGGCGGGCAAGTGACCGCCGCGTTGTTCTTCGAAGTCGCCTTGAGTGTGGCCGTCGTCGGCGCCACTGGCTTCGGACGGTCCCCGTTCCTCGTCTGTCTGGTCGTGGCAACCGCCATCGTGGGCTTCACCGGCGGCATACGGATCGTGTCATGGCTGTCCGTCCTCGCCGGCCTGGCCGTGGCGCTGCCGAGCGTGATCCTCGTCCACCATCAAGGGGTGGCCGGCTCGAGCTTCCAGTACGCCATCGAGGTCGTCCTGGTGGGGTTGGTGGGGGGGTTCAGTCGTATCGTCATCGATGACACCCGCCAGGCCCGAGAAGGACTGACCGCTCAAGCCGAGCACCTGTCGGAGGTCAACGACCTGCTCCTGGATCTGCACCGGGCCACCGCCCGCGAGCCGACGCCTCTCGATCTCGACGGCGCCGCCCGTTGGGCCCTCGAGCGGTTGGACGAGATGTTCTCTCCGGACGTCGCCGCCGTGGTCCTGTGCGACCCCGTCACCGGGTACTGGCACCTGGTGGCCGGGAAAGGCGTACGCCTCTCCGGGGCCGAGACGTCCATGGAGCTGCCCAAGGCGTTGGCGACCGCGGCGGGGGGCGCCGAACCCATCGCCCTCGAGGCCCTCGAACAGGGGCTGAGCTTCCGGTCTCGTTGGGGTCTCTACTGCCCGCTTCGGGCGCGCGACGAGCTCGTGGGCATGCTGGCCGTGGAGTGGAGTGGCGAGCACCACGTCACGGCCGCCGACCAGCGACGTATCGGCGACCTGGCCCGCGCCGCGGCCCTCGCCCTCGACAACGCCCGCTGGCTCGAGCGGATCCACGGTCTGGGCGTGGAGCAGGAGCGGAGCCGGCTCGCTCGCGAGCTGCACGATCACATCGGCCAGTCCGTCGTGTACCTAGGGTTCGAGATCGACCGACTGGTGGAACTCAACCACGGTCGGGCGGTGCAGAACGACCTGGTCGCGCTACGAGGTGACGTACGCAACCTGGTGGAGGAGCTCCGTGACGCCCTCGTCGATCTGCGAAGCGACGTGTCGGAAACCCAGGGCGTGGACCACGTCCTTCGGGCGTTCCTCGAAAGGGTCAAGCGGCGCAACCGCATGGCGGTCACCCTTACCGCAGACGCCGACGCCCGTCTGCCGCTGTCGGTCGAACGGGAGTTCTGGCGCGTCGCCCAAGAGGCGGTCATGAACGCCGAGCGTCACGCCCATGCATCGAACGTCTCGGTCCTCTGGCTGTGCAACGCCGACGGAGCGCTTCTCGAGGTGTCCGACAACGGCGTCGGGATATCGGCGGGGAAGGCGGCCGGCGCGTCCAGCTACGGCCTGCTCGGCATGAGGGAGCGGGCCGATTCCGTGGGCGCCCAGCTGGACATCACCTCCGGGCCCGACCGGGGCACGGTCGTCCGAATGCGAATGAAGGTGGCATGATGACCCGAGTCTTGATCGCCGACGACCATGCCATGGTCCGCGAAGGACTGCACTGGGCCTTGGAGCACGCCGGATACGAAGTCGTCGGGGAGGCTGCCGACGGCGAGGAGGCTGTCGAGCTGGCCCAGTCGTTGCGACCCGACATCGTCCTCATGGACCTGTCGCTTCCCGTGCTCTCCGGTGTCGCCGCCACCAAACGCATCCGTAGCGCGGTTCCGACCGTCAAGGTCGTGGCGTTGTCCATGTTGTCCGACGAGACAGCCGTGGCGTCGGCACTGGCTGCCGGGGCCGTGGGATATCTGGTGAAGGACAGCACCACGGCCGAGATCGTCGCTGCTCTCGGTGAGGTCGTGGCGGCGGCCCCGGGCCGTCTCGTGCTCTCCCCGTCGGCGGCTCCGGTGACACCGCAGAACGAGGGCGTCGTCGGGCACATGACTAGGCAACCGTCGGGCACCCGTCCGCTCATCAGCAAGCGTGAGGAAGAGGTCCTGAGGCTGGTGGCGACGGGTGCGTCGATTCCCGAGGTCGGCCGACGCCTCTACATCAGCGCCAAGACGGTGAAGAACCACCTGTCGTCCATCTATCAGAAGCTCGATTCCCACGACCGGGCGCAGGCCGTATTGAAGGCCGTGCGGATGGGTCTCATCCAAATCGACTAGGTCGCATGACCCATGTTCCGGGACCGGTGGACCCGAGATTGGGCCTGGTGGCCTATGGAACACCTGGGCGTATTCGCGGATAGTGGTCAATAGCGTTCTAGTGAACCCAAGGGGGGAAACGTGAATATCGTCTCGCTCGTGACGCGGATGGTCGACCCGATCCGCAACATGTGGACCAAGAGG
>Ga0209415_10011155_pt1 | contig 15167 bp, 13 predicted proteins | sample PeaSoiSIISIP2007_FD_187696 | JGI IMG/M metagenome (GOLD analysis project Ga0209415, IMG submission 187696) | Peat soil microbial communities from Weissenstadt, Germany - SII-SIP-2007 (SPAdes) (version 2) | ecosystem: Environmental > Terrestrial > Soil > Wetlands > Peat | place: Germany... | reverse complement strand
GGTCCGATCAGAAGAATATTGCTCTTGGCGAGCTCGACCTCATCGCGCGAGCGTACGCCTTCCCCGCCGCGCGTCTGTAAGCGCTTGTAGTGGTTGTAGACCGCGACCGACAGGACCCGCTTGGCGCGCTCCTGGCCGATCACGTACTCGTCCAATACCTTCTTGATCTCTTGCGGCTTCGGCAGCTTGTCGCGAGTGCGTTCGGCGCGCTCCTCGAGTTCCTCGCGGATGATGTCGTTGCAGAGTTCAACGCACTCGTCGCAAACAAAAACGGATGGCCCGGCAATCAGCTTCCGTACTTCGTGCTGGCTCTTCCCGCAGAAGGAGCAATACAACAATTTACCGTCATCATGCTTGCCGCGCGAATCTTCGCTCATGCTGTCCTCGAGTTGACCACGCACCCGTCTTGGCAAGGCGCGGCGACGATACTGACTATATAGCACCCGGCCGACTGCACGCAAAGAAAGCGAGTCGCAGGCTGTGACCGGGGTCCCTTCCTGGGGACCATAATGCGGCCCAAGTCCGTGCTGCGGCCCGTTGGCGGCCGAATCGCGCCCCCTACGGGGCCTTTACGGGTATTTCGCCGCGTTTCTCGAGCACGGAATCGATCAAACCGTAGGCACGGGCGGTTTCCGCGCTCATGAAGTTGTCGCGATCGCTGTCCTGCTTGACGCGCTCGATCGATTGACCGCAGTGCTTGGCCATTATCCGGTTCAGGCGATCCTTGGTCTCCATAACGTCGCGGGCGTGGATATCGATGTCCGACGCCTGGCCCTGAAAGCCCGCCGAAGGCTGGTGAATCATGATTTTCGAATTGGGCAGCGAATAGCGCTTGGCCGCGGCGCCGCCCGCCAGCAGCACCGCACCCATCGAGGCCGCCAAACCCACGCAAATCGTGCTCACGTCCGGTTTGATAAACTGCATGGTGTCGTAGATCGCGAGACCCGCGCTCACCGAGCCGCCCGGGGAATTGATGTACAGCGCGATGTCCTTCTCGGGGTTTTCCGACTCGAGGAACAGCAGCTGGGCCACCACCAGATTGGCCATGTAGTCCTCGACCGGTCCGACGATGAAGATCACCCGTTCCTTGAGCAACCGCGAATAGATGTCGTAGGCGCGCTCGCCGCGCGCGGTTTGTTCGACCACCATCGGAACCAAATTGAGCGCTCGAGTCGTCATGGATAACCGCCTTCCTAATTTACGCAATGCACGAACCATTGATCATTGAGGACACTTCGGTACATTTCAAGTAATCAACCCAACGGCAATCAGCCCTCAAAGTTCATCAACTCTTTGAAAGTGGACGGCCTCTCGTGCACCTTAGCACGCGCAAGAATCCAATCCACCGCCTGGTCCTCGAGCGCCAGATTCTCGACCTGGCGCATCGCATCGGCATTTTGGAGGTAGGCTCGCTTCAAAGCCGCCGCGTCACCGTATGCGCCGACCATTTCATCCAGCCGCGCGTTCGAGCGCGCGGGGTCGAGCACGATTTGCTCGCGTCGGATGATATCGTTGATCAGGAGACCGAGCGCAACCCGGCGGCGCGCCGGCTCCATCAGAGGCTCACGCGGCGGCGCCTGCGACACATCCTTGGCGCCGGATCGACGCATGATCTCGACTTGCATGTCCCGCACCTGAGTCTCCAACAAGGCGTTCGGCACCTCGACGGGATTGGCTTGATAAAGCTTTTCCATCACCGCCGTCTTGTTGCGATTGCGCAGCGCTTGATCGAGTTCGCGGCGCATGTTGGCCGCCACATCCTGCCGCAGCTGCGGCAAGCCGCCCTCGGTCACCCCGAATGATTTGCAGAACTCCTCATCGAGCGCCGGAAGCGAGGGCTCCTCGACGGTCTTCACATCGACTTTGAATTGGGCGTGTTTGCCGGCAAGCTCCGTCGCACGGTAGTCGGCGGGAAAATCAACCCCGATCTCCTTCGTTTCGCCGGCCGCGGTGCCGATGAGACCCTGCTCGAGCTGCGCCAACATACGGCCCTCGCCGAGAATGATCGCCACATTCTCGCCCTTACCGCCGGCAAAGGGCGCGCCGGCGATCGAACCCTCGAAATTCACCGTGACCTTATCGCCGCTCGCCGCAGCCCGCATCACCGCCGTATATTTCATCTGCTGTTTGCGCAGCCGCTCGATCATCGCGTCGATGTCGCCCTCGGTCACTTCGGCCGTCACGCGCTCGATCTCGAGCGAGTCGAGCGGCCGCAGAGCGACCTCCGGAAGAACCTCGAACGTCGCCACATAGGTCAGGTCCTGACCCTCGGCAACGTTCTGCGGCTCGATGCGCGGGCTGCCGGCCGGCGCGAGCTGATTCTGCGTGACCGCTTCGGAGAAGCTCGACTGCAGCAGTTCGCCGATCACTTCGCGATGCACTTGTTGGCCGAATTGCCGCCGGATCACCGTGAGCGGAGCCTTGCCGGGCCGAAATCCCTTCAAGCGCGCCGTGCGGCTCAGCTCCTTCAGCCGCATGGCGATTTCCTTGCTGACGCGCTCTGCCGGCACCTGCACTTGCATGCGGCGCCCCAATTTCCCGATACTCTCCACGGAAACCTGCATGTCACTCCTCGTCGGTGTTGCGGTCAAGGTTCTTTAAGGGCTCATGGTGCGAAAGGCGAGACTCGAACTCGCACGGGTTGCCCCACCAGGTTCTAAGCCTGGCGCGTCTACCAATTCCGCCACATTCGCATCGGAACAGCCTATTAGTATAGCCTAGGCTCCCTAGCGGGGTTCGCTTTCGCGCACCAGCAAGCGAGCCACTTCGCGCAGCGCCGGCAAACCGTGCTCCAACATAAAGTAAAGCGGACTGTCCCCGTCGAACGGCGTACCCTCACGCGGCGCATGCACCCAGGCCCAGGCTCGGTCCTTATTTTCCGACTCGAGCGTGAGCGAGTTCTGGATATTGGCGATCAATGCGGCGCGTTCTTGCTGCGCAGCGGAGAGCCGCGGCGCCTGGCCCAAGCGATACCGGGCAAGCACCTGCGGAGAGGGAATCTTGAGCAGCCGGCATTGCTGCAGCGGCGAGAGCTCCCACGCATCGGCAATCGCAAAGAAGCGCTTCAAGGCGTTGGTGCTGGTGCCCCGCGCCGCACGGCGGCTGGCCGGCTGCAACACCAATCGCGGCCCGGTTCGAGATTTGCTTGACAATGCGGTGCTCATTTAGGCCCTAGCATACTCCCTAATATACGGCGCTCTCGCTATCATGGGGCATGCCCGCGATGTTTTGCGAACGCCTCGACCAAGCCCGCGTCGCCACCAATAGCTTGGTCTGCGTCGGCCTCGATCCGGACCTCGATCAACTGCCCGCCGACTTGCGCGACGATCCGCAGCCGCTATTCGCCTTCAACCGGCGCATCGTCGATGCGACGCTGGATAGCGCGGCAGCCTACAAGCCGCAAATCGCCTTCTACAGCGCCTTGGGCAGAGAAAGCGAACTCGTGGCGAGTATTGCTTATATCCGCGCGCGTGCACCCGCCGCACTGGTAATCCTCGACGCGAAGCGCAATGACATCGGCAATACCGCCAAGGCCTACGCGCGCGAGGCCTTCGAGCGCTATGGCGCCGATGCCGTGACCGTCAACCCTTACATGGGCGAGGACTCGGTGCTGCCTTTTCTCGCCCGACCCGATCGCGGCGCGATTCTGCTGTGCCGCACCTCGAATCCCGGCGCCCGGGATTTCCAGGATTTGCTGGTCGACGGCCAGCCTCTCTACAAACGGGTGGCCGAACGCGCCGCCGCCCGTTGGAATGAACACCGCAATCTGATGCTGGTGGTGGGCGCGACCTACCCCGAGGAAATGGCCGAGCTGCGCCGTGCGCACCCTGCGCTCTGGTTCCTGGTACCGGGCATCGGGGCGCAGGGCGGCGATCTCGATAGCACGCTCGCCGCCGGCTTGAATGCGGCCGGCACCGGACTCTTGATCAACTCCTCCCGCGGAATCATCTATGCGGGAGGCGGGGAAAGCGGCGCCATCCGCCAGGCAGCGGCGGCGCTGCGCGAGGCGATCAACCGCAGACGTCTCACGCCGTCGGCGGCGATGGGCTGCTGAGGGCCCGCATCCGGGCGGTTGCGCTTTTCGAAACCGAACGGCCAAAGGAAGCCCGGTCCTTGCCGGCAGCCTTGGCTTCGAAAAGAGCGGCGTCCGCTCTGGCATACACTGTCTTCCAATCCGGGTCGTCGGGCAGGCTCAAAGCCAGACCCAAACTGCCCGTGAACCGCAACAGTCCCGTGGGCGTCGCAAGCGGCTCTTTGCCGATTTGACTGCGAATGCGCTCCGCCACCTCGTGCAGAGCTTGCTCGTTGATGTCCCCGAAGCACAGTACGGCGAACTCCTCACCGCCCAGGCGCGCGGCCATATCAGAGGAATTTCGCAGCTGGCCCGAGAGAATCTTGCCCACCGCGCGCAGCACTTCGTCGCCCACGTCATGACCGTATTCATTGTTAATGTGCTTGAAATTATCCAGGTCCAGCAGAATGAGCCCGTAGGATTTGCGCGACATCCGCAGCGCGTTCGCGGCTTGTTCAATGCGGCGGCTGAAACTGCGGCGGTTCGCCAGCCCCGTCAGACTGTCGGTTGCGCTTTCCGCGGCCTGCTTGGCATTCGAGGCTTGCACCGCCATCTGCGCCTCGCGCAGTGCCGCGGCGGCCTCAAACGCCTGATTGAGCTGCGCCTGCAAAGCCTCTTCGCTTTCCCGCAATCGTTGTTCCAGCTGCGTCAGCCGTTCCTGCAACGCGTCCCGCGCTTTGAGGAGTTCCGCTTCGGCGTGCTTGTACGCGGAGATATCCTCGATGACGACGATGCTGTAATCGGGCAGCCGGGTCGCGCCGCGCTTGAGCGAGACCGACAGCGACACCCACGCGTAGCGCTGATCCTTGCACAGCAGGCGCTGCTCCACGCGATAGCTGTCGAATTCACCGGCGAGCGCGCGTTTGAACTCGCGCACGTTGTTCGGCAAATCCTCGGCATGGGTGATATCGAGAAAGTTCAATCCGCGCAATTGCGCGACGCTGTAGCCGAGCATGGCGCAGGCGCGTTGATTGACGCGCAGGATCGTGCCGCGCAGCGAGGTATGCACGATGCCCACCGCAGCCTGTTCGAAGGTCTCACGAAACAGCTTTTCGCGCTCCATTGCATACTGCAGGACGCTGCCGGCCTTCGGCGCGAATTGCCGCGTGCACAAAAGCTCTTCGACGATCGGCGCCAATTCGCGCAGTACGGCCAATTCGCGCTCGCCGTACTCGCGAACTTGGGTATCCATGGCGCACAGCGTCCCCACCGGTTGGCCGTCGCTCGAATACAGCGGGACCCCCAAGTACGAGCGAACCTGCGGGGCGCCGGTCACCAGCGCAAACTTCGCGAAGCGCGGATCCTCTGCGGCATCGCGAACGGCGAGCGAATGCCGTTCAAATACCACATGGGCGCAGAATGACGATTGGCGCGGGCATTCACGCGCACCGAGGCCCGACCGCGCTTTGAACCACAGGCGCTCGGAATCGACCAGGGACACCAAAACAATCGGCGCTCGCAGCGCAGTCGCGGCCAGGCGCGCGACGGCATCGAAGCCCTCCGAAGGTTCGGTGTCCAGAAGGCCGAGCTGATGCAGAGACGCCACGCGATCCGCTTCGTCCACGGGCACGCGCTCATCCTGCACCGCAACATCCAGTGCCGGAGACTCGGTCGCAGCTTTCATGCGCCGCAGATTAAGGTTCCGACACGGTTAAGTTAAGTACACTGGTCACGAATTTTAGAAAAGGCCTGTGCCAGCGGATCCTCGGTCAAGGATCCGCGCGTACGGCAATTGGGTGAACTGCGTCAAAGTTCACGAATGATGCGGTATTCGCCGGCCGGTTAAGTCGCATAGCATTCCCCTGCGCGCCCCCAAACCCTAGCTTCGGAGCATACGATGCCGCGCGGGCTTTACCCATCGCTGTTGATCCTTGCCCTGTCGCTGCCCGGAGCCGCCGGCGCGCTCGGTCTGGGCGACATTCGCGTGGATTCCGCGCTGAATGAGCCGCTCTCGGCGCAAATCGAGATCGTCGGCGCAACTGATGAGGAGCTGATTGCACTTCGGGCCGCGGTGGCCAGCCGCGAGACGTTTCAACGCTACGGCGCCGAGCGCGCCGCGTTCTTATCCACGGCGAGCTTCAAGGTCACTCGGGGAGCGAACGGGCACGCGTTACTCACGGTTCGCTCCGAACAAGCGGTCACCGATCCGCTCGTGACCCTTTTGGTGGATTTGAATTGGGGCCGCGGCGAATTGATCAAAGAGTACTCGCTGCTCCTCGATCCGGCACCGCCGGAAGCGGCTGCGGCGCGCGTTCCTTAGGAGCCTGTCCGAGGCTGTATTCATCCAGGGAAGGATGTCACACTAAAAGGCTCGTCGGATCGACGCAAGACACGAGGGGTTGGCGAGCGACATGAATGACGGCGGCCCCACCCGGGCGGCGAACGTCACCGATGTCTGTGCGGTCGTGGTGACCTATCATCCGGACAGCGAATTTCCCGAGAGATTGGCGCGTATTCTGCCGCAGGTCGGCGCACTCGTGATCGTCGACAATGGCTCGAACGAAGCCGAACTCGCGATGTTGCGCGAGATCTCGACCAACCCATCGATTGCCCTGGTGTCGAACGCCGAGAATTTGGGCGTGGCGCGCGCGCTCAATATCGGCATTCAACGGGCGGCGCTCAAGTCTTCGTGGGCGCTGCTTCTCGATCAAGACAGCCTGGTCGACGGTGACATGGTTCAGAAACTATTGGCGATCTACGCCTCCTTCCCGGACAAGGATCATTTGGCGGTCATCGGGTCCGGGTTCCGGGAGCTCAACGGGGGATTTCACGCAACGGATATCGAAATCCCCAGCGCAGCAGCGGCGGCAGGCACTGCACCGGCCGACGCCTGGAAGGAAGTGGAATCGGTAATCACGTCGGGTTCATTGGTGCCGCTCAAGGCCCACGCGGTTATCGGACCCTTCCGCGAGGAATTCTTCATCGACTATGTCGACACGGATTATTGTTTCAGAGCCCGGGCGCTTGGCTTGCGGGTCATCAAGACCCGCGAGGCCATCATGTCGCATGCGATTGGGGCGGTCACGCAGCATGATGTGTTGTGGATGAACAAATGGACCACCAACCATTCCCCGGACCGGCGTTACTACGGCGCGAGAAACGACACCGTGATGCTGCGCGAGTATGGAAACTACCCGCTCGGATTTTGGGCATTGAAAAGTCTCGCGCGCCGCTTGCGCACGTGCAAGCGGATAGGGCTTTATGAAGAAATGAAAACGGCCAAGATCATCGCCGTCATGCACGGCTGGTGGGACGGAGTGCGCGGACACATGGGGCCGCGCGCACAAGCCGCCGCATGATGCGCGTGCACGGTGCGCTGCTGCTGGCTATGGCCCTTGCACCGGCCGCTCTATCCGCAGGCGCTGCGCTCCCGCGGTCGCCGCCGGTTTACGGCGTGCAAATCACCAAGACTTGGATCCCGATGCACGATGGAGTTCGCCTCGCCGTCACCTTGTACATGCCGGCGGGCGGCAAGGCGCACGAGCGCTTTCCGGCGCTGCTCGAATACCTGCCGTATCGCAAGGATGACGATGAGGCGATGCGCGACTTCGCAAACCATTCGTATTTCGCCAGGCGCGGATTCGTCGGCGCGCGGGTCGACATACGCGGCTTCGGCAACAGCGAGGGCGCGCCGCCCGATCGGGAATACTCGGCACAGGAGCAGCAAGATGCGGAGGAAGTGATCGCCTGGCTTGCGCGCCAGTCATGGTCGAACGGCAGGGTCGGCATGCTGGGATTATCCTGGGGAGGTTTCAACGCGATCCAGATGGCGCTTAGAAAACCGCCGGCACTCAAAGCCATTCTTGCTGTGGCCGCCACCGAGGAATTGTTCAAGGAAGACGTGCACTACATGGATGGGATATTTCACGTCGACGAATTCGAGCTCACCATGGACCTGGACCAAGGCCGCAGCGGAGCCCCGGACTTCAGCCTGGATGAGTCGGTGATCGGTCGGCGCATGGATTCGACGCCCTGGTCGCTCACTTATATGAGGCATCAGCGCGACGGGGCGTTCTGGCGAGCGCCGCTGCGGCCGATCGACGAGTTGGCGATACCCGCTTTTTTGATCGGCGGACTGCAAGACGGGTACCGGGACAGCATCCCGCGCATGCTCGAGAAGGCGAAGGCGCCCCTCAAGGCGTGGATCGGGCCGTGGAATCATGGCTTCCCCAACGGCAGCGATTACGGACCGCTGTACGAGTGGCGCGACCAAGCGGTACGCTGGTTCGATTATTGGCTCAAGGGACGCGATACCGGCGTGCTCGAGGATCCTCGTGTCGTTGTGTATCAGCAGCATTGGCACCCGCCCGGATCCCAATCGCAGGCTATTCCCGGCGAGTGGCGTGCCGAGCAGTGGCCGCCCGCCGGGCTCACGCCGACCACGCTGTACCTTCAGCCCGACCACCGGCTCTCCCCCGGGGAGTCCGCGTCCGGACGAGATGAGCTGCGCTGCGTGCCCTCCACCGGGGTCGAAGCGGGATTCTGGTGGGGAGAATTGTTGGGGGATCAGCGGCCGGTCGATGCGTACAGTCTGATCTACGAGTCACAAACTCTGGAGGAACCGCTGGCGATTTTGGGTCTGCCGCAGGCCAACTTACAAGTTGCAAGCGATGCGCCGCTGGCCGACTGGTTCGTGCGCCTCTCCGATGTGGCACCCGACGGCCGCGTAACGCTCGTGACCGGCGCGGGCATCAATGGCGCACAGCGCGATTCGATGGCCGAGCCCGAGGATTTGACGCCCGGCAAGATCTATCGACTCTCGTTTAGCCTGCATCTAGCCTCGTGGGTGTTCCCGAAGGGCCATCGCATCCGCATCGCCGTGTCCAATGCGCTCTGGCCCATGAACTGGCCGACGCCCTATCCATTGACCACTTCGCTCATGACGGGCGGCGATGACGCGTCGCGCCTGATCCTGCCGCGCGTACCCCTGCATGGACCGGCAGCACCGGCGTTTGCCCCGCCCGAACCGATCGATGAGCCCGCGGGTATCAGCGGGATCGGCGGCAGCGATGCCGCGTGGCCGGGTCAATGGACGGTGCTGCGGGACCCGATCCATGAACACAGCACCGTGGTGTGGCAAGGCAAGGTCGCAATGGCCTATCCGTGGGGACGCTTCGATCACTCGGAACGACTGACCTACGACATCGACGATGCGCATCCGGACGTGGCCCGGGTCCAAGGCGACTCCGAGTACATCCAACGGGTGAAGGAGCACACCCTCATCTGGCGCGGACGCCTCGATGTATCGAGCGATGCCCACACTTTTTTCTACAAGTACACCCGCACCCTGCTGCGTGACGGGGCCATCATCCGCACCAAGAGCTGGGATGAGCCCATTCCACGGGACCATCAGTGAAGGGTGACGGCTACGCGCGAATCCCCCAGCAGAAAGGATCCGCGGGGTCGAGGCGCAGCACGGCTTCGCCGGTAACGTGCGCCGTGCCGGTGATGGTCGGAACGATCTCGCCATTGGCCCGATTGCGCCACCGATAGCGGCCCGTAAACGTACTACCGATCACGCTCTCCTGAACCCACGTCTCGACTTCCGCGAGTTTGCCGTCCGCCGCAAGACAGGCGAGCTTGGCGCTGGTGCCGGTGCCGCACGGAGAACGGTCATACGCCTGGCCCGGACAGAGCACGAAGTTGCGGTTCAGGTCGACTTGCAGCGCGGAATCGAACTGGGTCGTGGCGGCCGGGAACACACCGGTCCAAGCGCATGCGGAGGCGGCGGAAATAAGTTCACCCTTTGCCGTTCGGTTGTCTGTGGGATCGTTGAATCAGCGAGCGCGGCCGAAACTCAGCACACGAAGGCTGGAGAGGGCGACATCGGCGAGGGCCGGCATGAAGCTCGGCTTGAGCAAATTGCCGTCGAAGTGACCCATCCTTCGATTGTTCTCTTCATAGCAATACCCTAGAAATCGTCGAAACGTGAAATCCTCGAGAAACAGGTTGGCTTGGGTTGCCGAAAAGTCGCGGCCGTCATTGACCTGCTGCCCCCGGCGAACGGTTGCGAGCATGCGCCGCATAGCCCGATAGTAGAAGCGCAGAGACGTCAGCGCCCGGCGCCAGGCCGCCCCCTGTCCCTGTCGCACCGCCTGCCACGCCATCCAATTCACGAAGAACACGATGTGGCGAGTCTCTTCGTACATCAGCGTTTCGAAAATGGAAAACATGCTTTCCGGCAGAAACGCCGCCTGCCGCGCGAGCTTGAAGGCGCCAAAGCCCAGGAAAGAATCGAGACATTCGCCGAATCCGAAATCCTTGAACGCCAATTCGACGTCCGCCGCAGCCGGCTCGAGCGGCAGTTCGGTGACGACGATCTGGTAGCGCTGTACCATCTCGCGCAACAAGTCGGCGTGGCGCGCCTCTTCGCGCCCTTGCAAGTCGACGGCTTTACGCACGATTGGATCATCGATCGTTTTCGCGAACGCCTGGACGATCATGCCGGCGCGGCGCTCGGTGTACAAGACTTCCTGCCAGAACGGCACGCTGCGCAATTTCTCAAGATCCGCGGCGGAGAGTTCTGGCCAAGGCAGAGTTGCCGGATCGTAGTCGGTGTAGCTATCGATGAAATCCTGACAAAAGAGATCCCGATGAGCGTCAGAACCAACTCTGATTGGGGGCGGTGCACTCATGGACGTCGGGATGGTGTCGGTGTTCTTCGTAAGTACATAAGAGCATGGCCGATAAATTCCACAGTTACAAGCCAGGAGTTACAAGCCAGGCCGAGCGCAGCCCTCATGCGCAATTGAACCGAGACGCTTGGCCAATGCGAACGAAAACGATTACCCAAGTCGGCAGGCTCGGATCCTGCGACGCCCGCAAACTCGCACGCGAAATTACCGCCATGCGAGAGAAAACCGCGCGCCGATTGGCGGCGCGTCTGGGCCCGCATGGGGAGGCGTGTGGGAGAACCGTTGTTATGACCGCCGTATCGGACCTAGTCCAACGGCCAGGGCATTGCCTTCGGGAGCGTAGGTACCAAAGGCCGCTCGCGCCGCCGAGCCTCGGAGTATGAGTGCGCGCGCTTCAATCAGGCGGTCAAAGAGTATCGTTGATTGGCGCTCAGCGGCATTCCAGTATCGACCCACACCTTATCCATGCCCTTACAGACGGTCCAGCGACGAGAATATTGTCCTCGCAGTCTAAGTCCCTGGCTGGATTAAAGAAAAGATCGGCTCCAAAGGAACAGGCCCCCGGCGGGGCCCCACGCGACAGCGGAACTTTGGATCTGCCCGCTGTTTCATTTGAAACGGACCCACCGTTCACTGACATTAACCAGCGAGGTGCCGGTTGCACTATCGCCTTGCAGGCATCGAGGTTGCTGGCGGTGTGCTGCGATATTCACCGGCCCGGCAGTTGCAGGATCAGAACAGATTGGACATCGTGATATACGAGGAGGACTACCTCACCCGCGCCTTGCTCCACGAATGGTTGGGCGAAGCGGGATATCGTGTCCGCGCCGGCCGGCCGCATGATGCCAACCTTGATCGTCCGGCGGATCTTGTGATCGCCAATGTCTATATGCCCAAACACGCGGGAGCGCAGTGGGTACGTGATATTCACGCAGTACATCCGAATACACCGATCATCGCGATCTCTGGTCAGTTTCGCTCCGGTCTATGCGCCGCCGGCGCAACCGCACAAACCCTGGGGGTACAACAAGTCATCGCGAAGCCGCTCATCCGATCTGATCTGCTGGATGCGGTGCGCGGTATGATAGGCGCACCGCATTAGCGCATACGACGCAGCCCAATGTCCTCAGCAAGCGGCTATGTTTCACCCGATACCGGCTCGAGCCGATTCAGGCGCTTGCGGCTCGGGGTGATGTTGCTCGGCACCCTCGTCATCCTGGCATTCGCCGGCTCATCCGCATATGACGCGTGGCGCTCCTATCGTTATTCCCTCGCAGCGACTGATCGCGAAATCGCCAACATGGCGAACGCCCTGGCCGAGCAAACCGCATGGACCTTGCAAGCCGTCGATCTCTTGCTGCTCGACACCGCGCGTTGGTATCGCAGCGATAGCCACGGAATTCCGGCCGAGCGTCTCAACGCCGTCCTCGAGAATCGTACCGCCGGTGTGCAACAGGTGCGCCAAGTCATGATTGTCGACGCGCAGGGCAATCAGCGCTATGGGTCGCGTGGATCCGCACCCCCGGGTCACAATGTCTCCGACCGCTCGTACTTCATCGCTCAGCGGGACAGCAACGCCGCGGGACTGTTCATGAGCGAGCCGCTCGTTACTCGTTCTGAGGGCCGCACCGCCGTCGTACTTTCGCGGCGGCTCGACGACGAAAATGGAGGATTTGGGGGCGTGGTCACTGCGGTACTCGACCTCGACGATCTCCCGCAGTTCTACCGAGCCGTCAACCTCGGTATGGGCAGCGCGATTCAACTGATGCGCGACGATGGGATACTGCTCGCGCGCAATCCGCCCACCCTGGATGCAGTCGGGCGAAAGTTCCCGGCGCTCGTGACCGTACCGGCGACGCCCGCGCCTCGGCTCGTGAACCCGATCGACGGACGGGCGAACTTCATCGCGGTTGCGCGCGTCAGGAATGCTCCGTTGACGGTTGCGGTGACGCGCGACGAGGCCGCTGCGCTGAAGCCGTGGCGCGATGAGACGATCCGCGTCGGGATTCGCACACTGATCCTCACGATGCTCGGGGCGTTCACCATTGCGGCCTTGTTGCGTCAGATACGCCGGGTCGCGGCCGGCGAGCGAGCGCTGCGTGAGAGCGAGGAGCGCTATGCACTCGCTATGGAGGGAGCGAACGAGGGGCATTGGGACTGGGACGCCGTGACCGATCGGCTGTTTCTGTCGCCCAAGATGCAAATGCTATACGGCCTGAGTCCGGAATCGGCGATCAATTCGCGCAGCGCCTGGTTGGCGCAAATCGTCATTCATCCCGATGACAGACCGCGCTTCGACGCCGCGCTCAAGGACCACTTTGAGGGACTTGCGCCCCGCTATGAATGCGAATATCGCGTCCGCCAACCTAACGGCGATTGGCATTGGCTGCACGCACGCGGCCGCTGTTTGCGTGACTCGGCGGGCAAGCCGGTCAGGTTCGTGGGGTCGAGCAGCGACGTGACCGCGCAGAAACAAGCACAGGTCGATAAAGAACAGCTGGAGGCGCAATTGAGACAGTCGCAGAAAATGGAAGCCATCGGCACGCTGGCGGGCGGTATCGCTCATGACTTCAATAACATACTCGGCGCGATATTGGGGTACGGCGAACTGGCACAACAACATTCCGCGCAAGGCAGCCCTTTGCGCCGCTACCTCGACAACGTCATGCACGCGGCCGAGCGCGCGCAGATGTTGGTCGAACGCATTCTTGGATTCAGCCGAAGTGGGCTCGGCGACCGTGCACCCGTGAACGTTCAATTCGTCGTTGAAGAGACACTGGAGTTGCTCGAGGCATCGCTGCCCGCGGGGATACGTCTCGAGAGCAGGATCGAAGCAGGCAATTCGGCGGTGATCGGAGACGCAACGTATTTGCACCAAGTAGCGATGAATCTGTGCACCAACGCCATTCAGTCCATGGAGCGCGGCGGCCTCCTTCGCGTAATCCTGGAATGCGCCGATGTGCATGAGCCCCGGACGCTGTCGCGCGGGTCGCTTGCCCCGGGCCGGTATGTACGGCTCATCGTCAGCGACACCGGCGTCGGAATTCCGCCCGCGGTCCTGGAACGTATTTTCGACCCCTTCTTCACGACCAAGGGCGTCGGTCAGGGTACCGGTCTTGGACTATCCCTGGTTCACGGCATCGTCAGCGATCTTGGGGGCGCAATCGACGTCACGAGCAAGGCCGGCGAAGGCACGAGCTTCGAGATCTGGCTGCCCGTTGCGGGTGAAACCACGATGCCGGCTGCCGAGGCCACCCCAACGCTGCCGCGTGGAAACGGCGAAACCATCATGATCGTCGATGACGAGCGCCCGCTGGTCGCGCTCGCAGAGGAAATAACCGCCCAACTCGGCTATGAGCCGGTAGGCTTCGATTCGAGCAGCGCGGCGCTGGAGGCATTTCGGGCCACGCCTCACCGGTTCGATGCCGTGCTCACCGACGAAGCGATGCCGGATCTCGTCGGCACCGAACTCGCACACCAGATCCGGCGGCTGCGGCCCGCAGTTCCGATCATTCTGATGAGCGGCTACGGCGGCGCGCAGCTCACGAACCTCGCGGCCGAAATCGGTGTGAATGAAGTGCTGCGCAAGCCGCTGCATCGCCGGGATCTCGCGGAGTCGCTCGCGCGAGTGCTGGGATCCGCTCACTGAAATCTTGGAGTATGCCGTCATGCCGGAGACCATTCATTCGCACATATTGGTCATAGACGATGATCCACAGATCCGCGCGCTATTGCAGGAGTATCTCGCGGAAAACGGGCTGCGCGTGAGCGTCGCGTCGACCGGCGATGAGATGTCCAAAATTCTAAACGATGAGGCGATCGATCTCGTCATTCTTGATTTGCGCCTCGCCGGCGAAGATGGGATGGCCATCGCCCGCTCACTCCGTGATCAATCCGCCATCCCGATTGTCATGCTCACAGGTGTCCGCGACGAGGCGGACCGAGTCATGGGCTTGGAACTCGGCGCCGATGACTATCTGACCAAGCCTTTCAGTCCTCGAGAATTGTTGGCGCGTGTACGAACCGTACTGCGGCGCACGAAGAGCGCGGTGCCGGGGACCGCGCGAGAGCGAGAGATTCGCGCGTACCGGTTCGGCGAGTTCGAGCTCAACCTACGCACCCGGCGCCTCAAACGTAGCAACGGCAGCCACATTGTTTTGACAAATGGCGAATTCAACCTGCTCGCCGCGTTGCTCTCCGCTCCGGAGCGAATCCTCACGCGGGATCAGCTCTTGGAGGCGAGCCGCGTGTACGACAACGAAGTCTACGATCGCGCGATCGACATCCAGGTGCTGCGGTTGCGGCGGAAAATCGAACGCGATCCCGCGCAGCCCCAGTTCATTGTCACGGAGCGTGGCGCGGGCTACATCTTCAGCTCTCCTGTCGACGTGGTGTATTGAACGCACGGCGGCGTCATTTGCGTTTCCTCTGAAACCAGAGCACGCATTCCATTACGCCTC
>Ga0209415_10011154_pt1 | contig 15167 bp, 13 predicted proteins | sample PeaSoiSIISIP2007_FD_187696 | JGI IMG/M metagenome (GOLD analysis project Ga0209415, IMG submission 187696) | Peat soil microbial communities from Weissenstadt, Germany - SII-SIP-2007 (SPAdes) (version 2) | ecosystem: Environmental > Terrestrial > Soil > Wetlands > Peat | place: Germany... | reverse complement strand
GCCGCTGGGCCTCGTGGGCGAGGCTGTCGGGCGGGTAGAAGCCCATCGGCTGCTCGTTGAGCAGCGCGCACAGGAACTCGGGGCCGTAGTGGACGCGCAGCCAGGTGGACTGGTAGGCGAGCAGGCCGAAGGCGGCGCTGTGGGCCTTTGGGAAGCCGAAGCCGGCAAAGCCCGCGACCATCTCCCAGACCCGCTGCGCGAGCTCCTCCGGCGCGCCGACGTGGGCGGCGGCGCCCTCGATGAAACGGCGGCGGTAGCGCTCGATCGCGACGCTCGCCCGCTTGCGGCTCATCGCTCGTCGCAGCCCGTCCGCCTCGCCGGGGCCGAAGCCCGCGAACGCCTGGGCCACCTCGAGCACCTGGTCCTGGAAGATGATCGTGCCGAGCGTCTCGCGCAGCACGCCGGCGAGCGACGGGTGCAGGCAGGGCGGCTCATAGGCGGGGTCCTCGCGCAGCCGCTGGCGGCGTTCGATGTAGGGGTTCACCGCGCCGCCCTGGATCGGCCCCGGGCGGATGATCGCGACCTGCACCGCCAGCTCCGCGAGGTTCTCCGGGCGGGTGCGCCGCAGCGCCTGCATCTGCGCACGACTCTCGATCTGGAAGACGCCGGTCGTCTCGGCGGCTGCGATCGCGGCGAAGGTCGCGGGATCATCGAAGGGGATGCGCGAGAGGTCGATCCGCTCGCCGCGCGTGCGCGCGATCGACTCGACGGTGCGCTCGACCGCGGAGAGCATCCCGAGACCGAGCAGATCGATCTTCAGGAAGCCGGCGTCGGCGCAGGAGTCCTTGTCCCATTGCACGAGCTGCCGGCCCTCCATCGCGGCCGGCAGTACCGGGCAGCAGTCGATCAGCGGCCGGGTTGCGACGATCATCCCGCCCGGGTGCTGGGAGATGTGGCGGGGCAGCCCTAGCGCCTCCTGCGCGAGGCGTGCCAGCCACGCCCAGCGTTCGCCGTGCGCGCGTGTCCCCAGCGCGCTGGAGAGGTCGCGCTCGACCGCATGCCCGAAGCCGTCCGCGCCGCGCGCGACGCGTTCGATCTCGCCCGGCGGAAGGCCCAGCGCCTTGCCCAGCTCGCGGATCGCGCCGCGCGCGCGAAAGCTCGGAAAGGTCGCGACCAGCGCCGCACGGTCGCGACCGTAGCGTTCGTGGACACGGCGGATCAGCACCTCTCGCACATCGCGCGGGAAGTCGATGTCGATGTCGGGCAGCGAGGTCAGCTCGGGGTTCAGGAAGCGTCCCATCGCGAGCCCGCCGGCGAGCGGGTCGATGTGCGACAGGCCGGTCAGATAGCAGACGATCGAGGAGACCGAGGAGCCACGGCCGCGTCCCGGCGGCAGCAGCGCGCGAGCCGAGCCGGCGCCACGGACCTCCACGGCGACCTCGCGCGAGAGCTCGAGGATCTCATGGTGCAGCAGGAAGAAGCCGGCCAGCGAGAGGGTCTCGATCACCGCCAGCTCCGCCTCGAGACGGGCGCGGGCTTCGCGGCGGGCGATGCCGGTGTAGCGATCGTGCAGACGCTCGCCACACAGCTCTCCCAGGCGTCGCTGGGCGGTCTCGTCCTCGACGCCGGGATAGCGGTAGCCGAGATCGCCGGTCAGGTCGAAATCCAGCTGCTCGGCGAGCGCGCGACTCTCCGCGACAGCCTGCGGATGATCGCCGAAGCGGGCCGCCATCGCCTCCGGGGAGGCGAGCACGTGCGAGCTGTTGGGGCGCCGCAGCGGCTCGCTGGACTCCAGCGTGAGGTGGTGGCGGCGCGCCACGAAGGCGTCCTGGAGCGGGACCCGCGTGGCGGCGTGGGCGTGGACGTTGCCGCTCGCCACGCAGCGCAGGCCCAGGCGCGCGGCGAGCGCGGCGAGCGCGCCGTTGCGGGCGCGGTCGCCGGCGAGGAACGGGCGCTGCAGCTCGACGCGCAACCGTTCGGGGCCGAAGGCCTCGCGCAGCCGCCGCACGCCGGCCTCGTCGTGCACGCCGCGCTGGGCGCAGCCGGTCAGGCAGAAGAGCCCCTCGGCGTGCGCGCAGATCGCCTCGAGCGAGACGCCCGGCGCCGTCGGCTCGCGTGGGCGCTCGCGGGTGTGGGCGTGGGCACACGTCAGCAGGCGGCAGAGGTTGCTCCAACCGCGTTCGGTGGCAACCAGCAGCGTGAGGTGGCGGCCGTCGGCGAGGCTCAGCTCGGCGCCGTGGATCGGGCGCAGGCCGAGTCCGCGGGCGGCGTGCGCGAACTCCATCGAGCCGTAGACGCCGTCATGGTCGGTCAGGGCCAGCGCCTGGTGGCCGAGCTCGAGCGCGGCGGCCACCAGCTCCTCGGGTAGGGAGGCGCCGTCGAGGAAGGAGTAGGCGGAGTGGCAGTGCAGCTCGGTGTAGGGGGAGGTCATGGTTCGGTCTGCCGCTCATCGCTGGCGATACCAGCGTCCGTCGGCGAGGTCGTGAAAGACGACGAGGTCACGCCCGGCCTCGCTGACGAGCTCCCAGTAGCGGCGGCGCAGCGGCCGCTCGGTCCACCAGCGATCCTCGACCAGCCAGGACTCGCGCACGTGTGTCACGGCTCGCCCGTCGACCGCCAGCGGCGCTCCGCCGGGACCGGCCTGCACCCGCGCGGCGCGTGGCAGGGCGAGGCGGCGTGGCCCGCTCACGACTCGAACGGGGTGAGCATCACGCGCCGCTCGGGGACGCGCGAGTCGAGATCGAGGCAGTGGACGCGAAGTGCGGCATCGGCTCCCGCGGCGCTGCGCATCTGCGCGATCGCCTCGCGCAGCCGCGCGCGGCGCTGCTCGTCCGCCTGCTCGAGCAGCGCCCGCTGCTCGCCGGTGGGCGGGCCGAAACGCTCGGCGGCCAGCGTCAGCACGTTCGCCGGCGAGGGCAGACCCGCAAGCCGCGGGAGGAGCGCGAGCGCCATCCGCTCCGGTGAGGCGAGTGCCTCGCGGAAGGTGACGCCGCAGCGCCAGCTGCCGCCGTCGAGGAGGTGTGCTGCGAGCGTCGCCGCCCGCAGCGTGCGCCCGCGGCGCTCCGGGCGTGCCAGCAGACGGTCGATCAAGACCGTCAGCGCGCGCTCGAGCGCCGGTCCGCCGGTCGCCTCCGGGAGCTCGAGCGACTCTCGCAGGGGGGTCTCGGTCTGCCGCGGGCGAGGCGGATCGTCCTCGCCGCATGAAAGCCGGTGCGCCTCGATCCCCGCCGCGCCGAAGCGGTCGGCGAGCGAGGCGCGCGGGAATGAGGCGAGCTCGCCCAGTGTCGCGATCCCGAGCCGCTCGAGGGAGTCCACCAGCGGCGCGGTGCGCTCGCGTGAACGCAGCAGCGCGACCGGCAGTGCCGCCAGGTACGCGCGGGCGTCCTCGCGGACGATCAGCGTTCGCCGGGGGCGGGTCGCGAGCGCGCCCGCCAGCGCAGCAAAGCGGGTCGGCGCGGCGGCCAGGCGGGCGGGACGGTCAAGCGCACGCCGCGCCGCCGCCAGCACGAGCTCGTCGCCGCCGCCGTGCAGGCCACGCAGCCCGTCGAGCGAGAAGCAGGCGAGACCGGGACGCGTAGGCTCGACGCCCGCGCCGATTCCCTCCAGCCGGCGGAGCGTGCGCTCCCAGGCCGCGGCGACCGCGACCGGGTCAGCGCCGATCAGCTCGAGCGCGGGAGCGCGCGCGAGCGCCTCGCCGAGCGCCATCCCGCTGCGCACGCCGAAGGCCTGGGCGGCGCCGGAGACCTCGCCGATCGGCCCGGCGCCGCTCTCGGGCGCGATCGCGACAGCGCGGCCGGCCAGCGACTCGAGCCCACCGGCGGCAACCGCGAGCTCGAAGCGGGGGATCAGGACGCACGCGATCATACGAACGTATGTTCGCATCACATCCTCGTGGATGCAAGCGAGTCGAGCTTTTCGCCACCAGGCCCGCGAGCGGCGCCCGCCAAGAGCGGCGCAGGGCGCGCCGGGGCGCTACTGCTTGAAGCGCTCGACTGTCTCCGCGGCGCGCAGGCTCACCTCGTCCGGATCGAGCCCGAACTCCTCCTGGGCGCGGCGCTGGCGCAGGAGATCCCAGTAGCGGTCGAGCGAGACGCGGATCTGCTGCAGGCGCGCGCGTTCCTCGATCGTGTGGCCGCCCTCGTGCCCGGCTGCCTCATACAGGCGGCGCTCCTCGGCGACGAGCGTCTCGATGTGATCCTGCACCTCGTTGTCGTCCATCGTGCCTCCTGCTCGCCGGCTTTCGATTCGCCACCGGACCGGCCGCTCGGCATCGCGAAACGGGGGGCGGCGCTGCGGGCAGTCTTGCAGCGTCGCCCGGTGATGTCGAGCCGACACGGCGGCCGGGACCGTGTGCGGCCATCGCACGACGGCCGCCGCGAGCGCACGTGCAACGATTCTTTCCCCTCCGTAGCGCGCGATCCGTAACACTGTCTGGTGCCATGTGCCACGAGCAAGGGGAGCGGGGGGCCGGCTGATGGCGCAGCCGCCGGACGACCCACCCGCGGGGGGCTTCGACGAGCCGCCGGACGAGCCGCCGCAGGAGTACGGCGGCCGCTCTGACGAGCCGCCGGAGGAGCCGCCGCAGGAGTACGGCGGCCGCTCTGACGAGCCGCCCGACGAGCCGCCGCCGGAGCACGTCGGCCGCTTCGACGAGCCGCCCGAGGAGCTCCCGGAGGACTACGGCAGCCGATATGACGAGCCGTTCGAGGAGGCCGAGGACGATCGCCCCGACGAGCCTGGGGCCCGCCACGGCGGCTCCCACGACGAGCCGCCAGAGTCCGCCGAACCGCGCGCGCGTTTCGGCGGCCGGTTTCGCCGGCACCGCGAGGAGGAGGAGCCGCCCGAGGAGCCGCCCGATGAGGGGCTCGCACACGCCGATCACCCGACCGGCGAGCTGTTCGAGGACGATCTCGGCGAGGCCACGGGGGTCTACGTCGCCGAGCTTTTCGACGAGGCGCCCGCGGTGCCCTCCGACGATCTGCTGGGCGATCTGGGCGAGGAGGTCCATTCCTCGGCGGAGCTGGCGGCGCGGCGCGCCCAGGAGCGCGCGCAGCGCAAGCGCGCAGGCCGGCAGCGCCTGCTCGTGCTGGTTGCCGGCGTGGTGGCGCTGGTCGTGGTGATCGTGCTCGCGACCGGGCCCGGCGGGGGTTCGCCGAACTCGAACACGACGTCGACGAATCCGCTCGCCGCCGCAGGCACCGGCGCCGGCCACCTGGCGCCCGGCTCCTCGACCGCCGCGCTGCCCGCCAACATCCTCGTCGCCGACCGCAACAACAAGCGGCTGATCTCCATCTCGCCGTCGGGCCGGATCGTCTGGAGCGTCTCGCTGACCGGCCCGAGCGACGCGTTCCTCAGTCCCACGGCGAAATCGATCACGGTCACCGAGCCCAGCGCCTTCGTCGTGGTCCAGCTCGCCGCCTCCGACAAGCGGGCCTTCTACCGCTACGGTCACAGCGGCCACGCCGGCAGCTCCGACAACCACCTGCACGACCCGGAGACCGCGCAGGAGCTCGCCGACGGCGAGCTGCTGATCGCCGACAAGTCAAACTGCCGGATCCTGTTCGTCACGCCGCCGTCGCATCACCCGCTGCTGAAGCTCGGCACGCCCGGGTCCTGCGTTCACGACCCGCCGACCACGTTCGCATACCCGGATTCGGTCTTCCCGGCGATCGGCGGTGGGACGGTCGTGACCGAGCTCGACCCGGCGTGGGTCGACGTGCTGAACACCGCGAACTCGGTTGTCGCGCAGATCCGCGTCCCCGGTCTGAGCGCGCCGGACGATGCCAACGAGTACGCGGCGGGCGAGCTGATCGCGACGAGTCACTCGCACCCGGGAGCCGTAGAGGAGTTCAACACCGCCGGCAAGGTGACCTGGAGCTATGACCCCAAGAGCGGCCCGGGAGAGCTCGACCGGCCGTCGCTCGCGGAGGTGCTGCCCGACGGCGACGTGCTCGTCTGCGACTCCTACAACGATCGCGTCATCGTGATCGACCCGCAGACGCACGCGATCGTCTGGCAGTACGGGCATACCGGCAAGTCATCGAACCGGGCCGGCTACCTGCACACGCCCGACAGCGCGGTCCTGGTTCCCTAGACCTCGCTAGCCGGCGGGCGGGGGCCGCACGTTGCGGATCCCCGCGAGTCCGATCGCCCCGCCGCCCGCCAGCAGGATGGCGGCGATCACGAGCCCGAGGTGGAAGCTCGCGAGCGACGCCGAGTCGGCGGCGCGCAGGATCGCCATGCCCTCGGCGCGCGGCACGCCCGAGACCGGCGGGCGTCCGAGAACGAGGTGCTCGGCGGCGGCGACGCTCGCACGGCCATGGGCGTCGAGCGCGACCCCGCGCAGGCGGGCGTTGAGCGTCGTCGCGAAATGGCTCGCCACGATCGCACCCACGCCGGCGGTGGCGAGCAGCCCGGCGATCCGCGCCACCGCGTTGTTGACCGCCGAGGCGATCCCGGCGCTGTCGCTCTCGACGCCCGCCAGCACCGTGGTGGTGAGCGGCGCGACGGTCAGCGACAGGCCGAGCGCGAAGACGAGGACCGCCGGCAGCAGGTCCGAGAGGTAGCCGGGGTGGCGGCCGATCCGCAGCGCGAGCAGCAGGCCGCCCGAGGCGATCAGCGGGCCGGCAGCCATGAACAGGCGCGAACCGTAGCGGGCCGAGAGTCGCCCGGCGTAGCGCGAGAGGCTGAACAGCACGATCGTGATCGGCAGCATCGCGAGGCCGCTGTGCAGCGGCGAGTAGCCGTCCACCTGCTGGAGGAAGAGGATCAGGAAGAAGCTGAAGACCGCGAGCCCGGCGTAGACGACGAGCGTCTCGACGTTCGTCACGGTGAAGTTGCGTCGGCGGAACATTCGCAGCGGCAGCATCGGGTCCCGCGTCAGCCACTCCCGCACGACGAAGGCGACCAGCAGCGCGACGCCGCCGGACAGCGAAGCGGCGATCTCGGGGTCCGACCAGCCCAGGCGCGGTGCCTCGATCAGCGCGAACACCATGCCGGCGAACCCGCCCGCACACAGCAGCGCTCCCGGCACGTCCACGCGCCGCGCTTGGCGGCGCGTGCGCTTCGTGGCCGGGATCACCGTCAGGATCAGCGCGAGGCAGGCCGCGACCACCGGCACGTTGATCAGGAACAGCCAGCGCCAGGAGGCCAACGCCAGCAGCTCGCCGCCGGCCAGCGGGCCGACGACCGCGGCGATCGCCCCGAACGCGGTCCAGGTGCCGATCGCCGCGCCGCGCTCGTCCTCCGGGAAGGTCGCCACGATCACGGCCAGCGAGCTCGGCGTGAGCAGCGCCCCGGCGACGCCCTGGACCGCTCGCGCCGCCGTCAGCACGCCGATCGTCGGCGAGAGTGCACACAGCACCGAGGCCACTCCGAACCCGCCGACTCCGAGCGCGAAGACGCGGCGCTCGCCGTAGATGTCCCCGAGCGATCCGCCGACCAGGATCAGCGAGCCGAGCGTCAGCAGGTAGGCGCTCGAGATCCACTGCTGGCCGGCCAGCCCGCCGCCGAGGCTGCGCTGGATCGTCGGCAGCGCGACGCCGACGATCGTGCTGTCGAGCAGCGCCACCGCCGAGCCGAGGATCGTGGCCGTCAGTGTCAGCCGCTTGATGCGCTCGGGCGACATGCCGGCGGAGTCTAGGCGGCCCGCGGAGCGCTCCGGCGAACGTGCTAGAAAGCGCCCAGCGGGACATTGTCAACGTGCTCACCGAGCGCTAGCGAGGACCTCCATGAAGATCATCGGCGCAGGCCTGCCCCGAACCGCCACGACCACGACGCTGATCGCGTTCGAGCAGCTCGGCTTCGCGCCCTGCTACCACATGCGCGACGTGTTCGGCGACATGGACACGCAGCTGCCGCTGTGGGAGGCCGCGGTTGCGGGTTCGCCCGACTGGGAGACGCTGTTCGCGGGCGCGCAGTCCTCGTGCGACTTCCCGTCGGCCTACTACTACCGCGAGCTGATGGAGGTCTACCCCGAGGCGAAGGTGGTGCTCAGCGTGCGCTCGGCCGAGGGTTGGGTGCGCAGCATGCGCGACACGGTCTGGCCGGTCTACTTCGGACCCTCGCCGATGCACCACGTGTCCGAGGCGCGCCGGGCCGTCGACTCCAACTGGGACCGCTACATCACCTTCATGACGAAGCTGACGTTCGACCCGGAGAGCGGCGCGATGGCGGGCGACCACGAGCGCGACGACGGGCTCGCCGCGATCATGGAGCGCTGGAACGCGCGCGTGAAGGCGGACGTGCCCGCCGACCGCCTGCTCGTCTGGGAACCCGCCGACGGCTGGGAGCCGCTGTGCGAGTTCCTGGGTGTCGCCGTCCCCGAGGGCCCCGTTCCGCGCGTCAACGACACCGCGGCCTTCGCGGAGGGCATCCTCGGCGGCAGCCTCGCGGTGCTGAACGCCTGGTGGGACCAGCGCGAGCGTCCGAGCGGCGGGCTGCACGGCGCGCCGCTGCCCTGAGCACGGCGGTCGCCCGGTGGCTGCGAGCATGAGGCTCGCGGGCTGCGCGGGCAGAGTCGGGCGCCTGGCGCTCGTCGCGGCGGCGCTCGCCGCGAGCGCTGCGCCGGCGGCCGCCGTCACCGCGACGGCGGACCCCGCGACGAATCTGCCCGTCGGCGAGTTCCCGCACACCTGCTCGGCCGCGCCGAGCGGAGTCAGCTGCGAGACCGCCGCGATCGCACGGCTGGACGCCGGCCGCGCGAAGCTCGGACTCGGGCCCTACCGCTTGCCCGGCGGCTTCATCGCCCAGCGGCCGGAGCGCCAACTGCTCATCCTCGCCAACCTCGACCGGATCGCCTACTCGCTGCGCCCGATCGCGGGCCTCAGCCTGACGCTCGACGCGGTCGCCAGGCAGGGCGCGCTGGCGCGCCAGGACCCCAATCCCGAGCCGACGCTCGCCGCGCTGCGCGGACAGAACCGGCTCGGCTTCGCATCCAACTGGGCGGGCGGGGCGCCCAACGCCCTGGTCGCCTACTTCGTGTGGATGTACGACGACGGCTACGGCAGCGGGAACCTCGACTGCACGAGCCCGTCCGCGGCAGGCTGCTGGGGCCACCGCCACACGATCCTCGCGTTCGCCGCCGGCCCGGCGCTGACGATGGGCGCGGCGGCCGTGCCCGCCGAGCAGAGCTACGCGCTGACGGTCGTCGTGACCTCGACGCCGCCCTGGCCCTACTCCTACACCTGGGGGGCGGCGAAGGCCGACGGCGCCGGGCGCTGAGGCAAACGCCCGGCCAGCCGTCGCGATCGCGGCCAGGCCGCCGCTCAGCCCTCCCCGCCGCCGAGCAGCTCGCGCAGCACCGCGAGGCCGTCCCAGACCTCGACGAAGCGCGTGCTGAGCGGCGAGAGCCCGACGCGGATCACGTCGGGAGCACGGTGGTCGGCGAGCACGCCGCACTGGGCGAGCTGCGCGCAGAGCGCCGCCGCGGCCGGGTGGGCGAGCGCCACGTGCGCGCCGCGCCGGGCGCCGTCGCGAAGGGATGCGACGACCACGCCGCGGTCGGTGAGCCAGGCGTCGGCGAGCGCGATCGCGAGCTCCGTCAGCGCGATCCCCTTCGCGCGGATCCGCTCGATGCCGGCTCGCGTGACCAGTTCGATTCCGGGCTCCAGGGCGTGCAGGGCGAGGATCGGCGGCGTTCCCGAGAGGAACGCGCGGATGCCCTCGGCCGGCTCGTAGCCGTGATCCATGCGGAACGGGTCGCGGCGCCCGAGCCAGCCCCAGACCGGCTGGCGCAGCGTCTCCGCCAGCTCGCGGCGCACGTAGATGAAGGCCGGGGAGCCGGGACCGCCGCAGAGGTACTTGTAGGTGCACCCGACGGCCAGGTCGACGCCCGCCGCGTCGAGCTCCACCGCGACGGCGCCAACGCTGTGCGAGAGGTCCCAGACGGTGAGCGCCCCGACGTCGTGAGCCGCGCGCGTGATCGCCGCCATGTCGAGGATCGCGGCCGAGCGGTAGTCGACGTGAGTGAAGGTCACGAGCGCGGTCTGCGGGCCGAGGAGCGCCGCCACCTCGTCCGCGCTCGGCGCGTGCGTGCGATCCGCCGGCTCGAGCCAGCGCAGCACGGCGCCACGCTGCGCCGCGAGGCTCTCGAGCACGTAGCGGTCGGTCGGGAAGTTGCCGGGGTCGGTGACGATCTCGGTGCGCCCGGGACGGGCGTCGAGCGCGGCCGACACCGCCTTGTAGAAGCAGACGGTGGTCGAGTCCGCCACCGCGACCTGGCCTGCCGCTGCGCCGAGCAGCGCGCCGATCCGGTCCCCGAGCACCAGCGGGAGATCCATCCAGCCCTCCGTCCAGGAGCGGATCAGCCGCTCGCTCCAACCGACCCGCACGACCTCGGCGAGCGCTGCGGCGGCCCGTGCCGGCGGGCGCCCCAGCGAGTTGCCGTCCATGTAGACGACATCCTCGCCGGCGATCAGGAACTCGGCGCGAAACGGCGCGAGCGGGTCCTCGCGGTCGAGTTCGGCGGCGGCTTCGCGACTGTCGGTCGGGGGCGGCGCTGCCAAGCGCCAACAGCCTAGATGGTTGACTGCACGGCCGGCGTGTTCGGCCGGCGAGCACCGTCCTTTCCCCACGAGCGCGATCCCGCTGGGATACTTCCGCCGCCATGCGACCACATCCCCGCGCGTCGACCTTCGCCCGCCTGGCGCTCGCCGGTGCCGGCGTCTACCTCGCGCTCGACGTGGCGCTGGTCTTCCTGCGCCCGCACCTCAGCGTGCTGCACAACGCCGAGAGCGACTACGGCAGCGCCGGCTCCTACGCCTGGGTGATGGACCTGAACTTCCTGCTGCGCGCCGCGCTCAGCCTCGCGGTCGTGCGCGCCCTGGCGTTGGCGGGCGCCGTGCGCGGCCGCCAGGCAATCGTCGTCGCCTGGGGCCTCGGCGTGTGGGCGGTCGCCTCCGGCGCGCTCGCGTTCTTCCCCGACGACCCGGTCGGCAGGCCGACGCACGGGCCCGGCTCGGTGCACCTCGCGCTGGCCGGCGTGGCCTTCGTCGCGGTGGTCGTCGGGACGGTCGCCGGTTCGCGCGCGGCGCGGGCCGGAGGACCGCTGCACGAGCGCGCGACTGCGCTCACCGTCCTCGCCTACGGCGCGCTCGTGCCGGTGCTGCTGCTCGGCCACGCGAAGCTTCGCGCCAACTCGCTCGGCGGCCTCTACGAGAAGCTGTTCCTCGCCGTCGAGCTGGCCTGGCTGGCGCTCGCGGCGGCCTGCATCCTGCGCCCGGCCGCCGCGGTCGGGCAAACCGCCGTCGCGAGCGCCTGAGATGGCCGGCCGCGCCGACATCGAGTTCACCTACACCTCGATCGACCGGATCTTCCGGCTCAGTCTGGGCGAGCTGGCCGACTTCAGCGGCGCGCTCTACGGCGGCGACTTCTCGCTCACGCTCGAGCAGGCGCAGCGCCGCAAGCACGACTACATCGCAGAGCAGATCGGCATCGCCGAGGGCCGCCGGCTGCTCGACCTCGGCTGCGGCTGGGGCGCGCTGCTGAACCACGCCCGCGGCCGCGGCGCCGAGGGGGTGGGTGTGGCGCTCTCCTCGGCCCAGGTCGCCTCCTGTCGCCGCCACGGACTGGACGTCCATCTGCGCGACGCGCGGAGCGTCGACCGCGAGACCTTCGGCGGCTTCGACGCGGTCGCCAGTCTCGGCGCGTTCGAGCATTTCTGCTCGCCCGACGAGTACCGGGCGGGCCGTCAGGAGGAGATCTACCGCGGGCTGTTCGCGAACGCCGCGAGCGTGCTGGGCGACGGCGGGCGCTTCTACCTGCAGACGATGGTCTTCGGGCGCAACATGATCGGGCTCGAGGAGGTCCGCGAGGACGCGCCACGCGACTCCGACGCGTTCATCCTGTTCCTGCTGGGCTGCCAGTTCCCCGGCTCGTTCCTGCCCTCCGGCCTGGAGCAGATCGTCGCCTGCGCGCAACCACACTTCCGCCTCGTCGAAAGCTCCAGCGGCCGCCTGGACTACATCGAGACGATCACGCAGTGGAGCAGGCGGATCGGCGCCCCGAGCATGCGCAAGAACCTGCTCAAGCTGCGCCTGCTGCCGCGCTGGCTGCGCAGCTCCACGTTCCGCCACGCCTTCACCTCGGGCGTCAGCGCAAACAAGGTCTGCTTCGAGCGCGAGCTGCTCGACCACTTCCGCATCGTCTTCGAGAAGGCGCCGCCCGCGCCCGGGGGCGACGCTTCGCCGCTCTGACGCTGCGCGCCGTCACCGACGCTTGGTGAAGCCAATCTGCTTTCGGGTCGGCGCATGCGCCGACCCGCGGGTGGGCGCATGCGCCCACCCGAAAACCCAGGGGACCCCTCTCCACCGAGTGCTCCGGTGTCCGTAGTTTCCCGCTCCGGACTGCGGGCCGCTACGCTCGGTGCGGGCCCTCCGCGGCGCTAGCGTGGCGCCATGCTCGGGCGGAGGTCTCGTCACGCGTCGCAGGCGTTCGAGGTCCTGATCGCCGGTGGCGGCGTGGGAGCGCTCGAGGCCGCGCTGGCGCTTCATCGGCTGGCCCGAGACCGCGTGAAGTTGACGCTCGTCTCGCCGGGCGACGACTTCCACTACCAGCCGATGGCGGTGCTCGAGCCGTTCGTTCGGCGCGCTCCGCGCCGGCTGCCGTTGGCGCGCTTCGCGAGCGAGCTGAACATGGAGTTCGTCCAGGACAGCGTCGAGGGCGTGGCTTGCGAGCGCCGGGTGCTGCTGACGGCCGGCGGGCGCGAGCTGCCCTACGACGCGCTCGTGATCGCCGTCGGCGCGAGGCGCGAGGCCGCGCTCGAGGATGCGGTGACCGTCGATGTTCCCGGCACCTCCGAGAGCCTGCGCGGACTGATCGACGAGATCGACGCCGGCGTCGTCGCGAGCATCGGTTTCGTCGCCCCGCGGCCGACCTGGCCGCTGCCGGTCTACGAGCTGGCGCTGTTGGCGCGCGAGCATGCGCGCGAACACGGAGTCGAGCTCGCGATCACGATCCTGACCGCCGAGCAGCGGCCACTCGCGGTGTTCGGCTCCGCAGTGAGCGACGAGCTCGAGGCGCTGCTCGAGCGGGCCGAGATCGCCACGATCCTCGGCGCGCAGGTGAGCGCGTCGCCGGGCGGCGGTCTGCTCGTCGACCCGGGCGGGAACGTGCTGCGCTTCGACCGCGTGGTCGCCCTGCCGCGCCTGGCCGGGCCGGCGCTGACCGGCCTTCCGACGGACGCCGATGGCTTCCTGGCGGCGAACGCGCTGGGCCAGCTGGCCGGCGTGCAGGACGTCTTCGCCGTCGGCGACGCCACCGACTTTCCGGTGAAGTACGGCGGGATCGCGGCGCAGCAGGCGGATGCTGCCGCGGCGATGATCGCCGCAGCGGCCGGGGCGGATGTCGTCCCGGCGCCGTTCGACGGCATCGTGCACGGCTTCCTGCTGCGCGGCCGCACGCTGTCCCGCCTTCACTTCAGCGCCCGCATCGAGGGCGGCGCCGCGCACGACTCGCGCATCGGCGAGGAGTCGATCGCGGCGCCGGAGGCGAAGATCTCGGCCCGCTACCTGGGCCCCTACCTGGACGATCTGTGGGCCTCGGGAGCGCGCTGGCTGTCCGGCCCGTGGTCGGGCGTCGGCGTGCCCGGAGCCGACTCCCGCTAGCAGCCCGGACGGGACGCGCGACGCGAGCTGCCGCTCAGCGCCTGCGTGTGCGAGGATCGGCAGCCCGCCGGCGCGGCGGGGCGAGGCCAGCGTTCTCTGGCCGACTCGGCGAGGAGAACGAATGTCATTTGGCGTTACGCACCACTTTGCGGGCGGCACCAAGGAGCAGTACGAGGCGTCGGTCGCGGCGGTTCATCCGAGCGACGGAAGCCTCCCGGAGGGCCAGATCCTGCACATCGCCGGTCCCAGCGGCGACGGCTGGCTGATCGTGGCGATCCACGAGTCCAAGGAGAGCTGGGAGCGCTTCCGCGACGAGGATCTCGGCCCGCGCATGGCGGCCGGCATCCCCGGCGGGTTCACCGCCCCACCGCAGGAGACGGCGTTCGACGTGCACACGCACACGAGCGCCTGACGGCGCGAGGGGCCTCCGCGTCCGCCCGAGCTCTCGCCGCGCCGGCGTGGGGAGCCGGGCGGCGGTGCGGCGCGTTATCGTCGGTCTGCTGGGTCCTTTCGCCAACCCCAAGGAGGAGCGTCGATGGAGTATCGCCAACTCGGAGCGAGCGGCCTGCGCGTGTCTGCGCTGTCGCTCGGAACGATGACGTTCGGCGGCCGCGGCAAGTTCGCGTACGTCGGCGAGACCGACGCCAAGACCGCGGCGCGGCAGGTCGACATGGCGCTCGACGCCGGCGTGAACCTGATCGACACCGCCGACGTCTATTCGGACGGACTGTCCGAGGAGATCGTCGGGGAGCTCCTGGTCGGCAGGCGCGAGCGCCTGCTGGTCGCGACCAAGGCACGCTTCCCGATGGGCACGGGCCCCAACGACGTGGGCCTCTCGCGCCACCATCTGATCGAGAGCGTCGAGGCGAGCCTGCGGCGGCTGCGGGTCGACCACATCGACCTCTTCCAGGTGCACTCCTGGGACGGCCTGACCCCGGTGGAGGAAACCGCAAGGGCGCTCGATGAGCTCGTCAGCGCGGGCAAGGTGCGCTACATCGGCGCCTCCAACCACGCGGGCTGGCACCTGCTCAAGACGCTCGGCGTGCAGCGCGCGCTGGGCCTGCACCCATACGTGTCCGAGCAGATCTACTACTCGCTGCAGGAGCGCTCGGCCGAGTACGAGCTGATCCCGGCCGCGCTCTCCGAGGGCCTCGGCGTGCTCGTCTGGAGCCCGCTGGCGGGCGGGCTGTTGACCGGGAAGTACCGCCGCGACCAGCCCGGCCCGGACGGGGCGCGGCAGCTCACCGACTGGGGGGAGCCGCCGGTGCTTGACCAGGAGAAGCTCTACGACACCGTCGAGGTGCTCGTCGAGATCGCGGCGGCGCACGACGTCTCCGCCTCGCAGGTCGCGCTCGCCTGGCTGCTCGGCCGTCCCGCGGTCAGCTCGGTGATCGTCGGCGCGCGCACCGACGAGCAGCTGGCCGACAACCTCGCGGCGGCGGAGCTCGTGCTCGGCGCGGATGATCGCCGCCGCCTGAACGAGGCGAGCGCGCAGCCGCTGATCTACCCGTACTGGCATCAGCGCGCCACCTTCGGCGCGCGCGTCGGCGCGGCCGACGCCTCGCTGCTGCGCCCGCCGCCGGACTGAGCGGACGGCCCGCGCGCGGCCCGCCCCCGCGGGCC
>Ga0209415_10011152_pt1 | contig 15167 bp, 17 predicted proteins | sample PeaSoiSIISIP2007_FD_187696 | JGI IMG/M metagenome (GOLD analysis project Ga0209415, IMG submission 187696) | Peat soil microbial communities from Weissenstadt, Germany - SII-SIP-2007 (SPAdes) (version 2) | ecosystem: Environmental > Terrestrial > Soil > Wetlands > Peat | place: Germany... | reverse complement strand
AGCGGGCGACCTTCACGAAGATCGGGTCCACCCCCTGCACCCCGGCGATGGTGGTGAAGAGCACCGGCCAGAGGCAGGACCAGAAGATGACGGCGAACTTGGCGAGCTCGCCGATGCCGAAAAAGAGCACGAAGAGCGGGAAGAGCGAAAAGGCGTTGATCTGTCCCAAGAGCCTGAGCAGAGGGCGCAGGAAGCTGGTCAGGCGCGGGAACCATCCCCCCAGCACGAAGCCGAGCGGTATGCCGACGGCAAGGGCCGCGGCCAGCCCCTGCAAAAGACGTCTGAGGCTGGAGGTGATCTGCACGAGGAATTCGCCCTTTTCGACCATCTTGGCACCTTCGGCGACGATGGCCGACGGGGGAGGGAAGAACTGGCTGTCGATCCAGCCGTTGCGCGGCGCGAGTTCCCATAGTGCCAAAAGAACGATTACCCCGTACCAGTCCAAAAGGCGGTCGTTGATCGCGAACAGTCGCTGGCTCCACCACTCTCCCTTCCAGTTGGCTCCCTTCAGGGACCATGCGGTGCCCGGCGGCAGTCGTGCAGCGGTGTCGAGCAGTACCCCCCGGACCTCGTTATGCGGGCTAGAACTCATCGTTCGTCTCCTTTGGTGTCGGTTGCCATGTCGGTGCTGCAAAAAAAAAGACCGGTCCGCAATTCCTCGCGGCCGGTCTCCGGTTATCCAGTCAACCATTCAGTCTATAAATTTTATCGGCAATATAGCGAAAAGCGATTTTTTGTCAATAGAAAATTTTCACTGCAAGTTTTTGTTGACATCGGGAGCGAAGACCGGTATTTCTCGACTAACAATATAGACTTGCTTGACTGATTGCAGCGTGGCGCCGACCAGATACACTGGAGGCCGTGGGACGGACGTCCCTCGGCCTCTTTTTTTGTTTCCTGCCCTCGGCGCGTACCGCAGACAAAACACAAGGGGAGGAGTCATGGCTGCACAGAACTATCTATTTACCTCGGAATCGGTGACCGAAGGGCACCCGGACAAGTTGGCGGACCAGATATCGGACGCGGTGCTCGATGCGCTCCTGGCCGCGGACCCCGCCGCCCGGGTCGCCTGCGAAACCGCCGTGACCACCGGGCTCGTGGTGATCATCGGCGAGACCTCCTCGTCGGGGCAGATAAACGCGGTGCGCGTCGCCAGGGATACCATAGCCGATGTCGGCTATACCAGCGCAGAACTGGGACTGGACGCGGAACACAGCGCTGTGCTGGTTTCGCTCGACCAGCAGTCTCCCGACATCGCCCGGGGTGTCGACACGGCTCTCGAACAGCGCAGCGGCCAGGACCACGACGGCTATCTCGACTCCGTCGGGGCAGGCGACCAGGGGATGGTGTTCGGCTATGCCACCGACGAGACCGCGGAGTATCTTCCCACCAACATCGCCCTGGCCCACGGGCTGACCCGACGGCTCGCCGCCGCCAGAAAATCGGCCGAGATTCCCTATCTCAGGCCGGACGGCAAAAGCCAGGTGACGGTGCAATTCGAAAACGGCAAGCCGGTGCGCGTCGACACAGTGGTCATCTCGGCCCAGCACGCCCCGGAGGTGGAACTGGCCCAGATCCGCGAGGACATCATCGCCAAGGTGGTCAAGCCGGTCATACCGGAAGCGCTTCTGGACGACGCCACACGGTACTTCATCAACCCGACCGGCCGCTTCGTGGTCGGCGGGCCGCACGGCGACGCAGGTCTCACCGGCCGCAAGATCATCGTCGACACCTATGGCGGCGCGGCGCGGCACGGCGGAGGCGCCTTCTCGGGTAAAGATCCCACCAAGGTGGACCGTTCCGGCGCCTACGCCGCGCGCTACGTCGCCAAGAACCTGGTCGCCGCAGGTCTTGCCAAACGGGTGGAGATCCAGATCGCCTATGCCATCGGCGTGGCGCGGCCGGTCGCCATTTTTGTGGACAGTTTCGGTACCGGAGCGGTGACCGACGACAAGCTGTCGGCGCTCGTCAACCGCGTCTTCGACCTGCGGCCTGCCGCCATCATCGAAAAGCTCGACCTGCGCCGGCCGATCTACCGCCAGACCGCGGCCTACGGCCACTTCGGCCGGCTCGACCTCGATCTGCCGTGGGAGAAGACCGACCGTGCGTCTGCCCTGGCAGCAGCTTTTTAAAAAAAGCTTGACAGTGACACCTTTAGAGGGTAGCCTTTTCGACACAAATCTAGTAAATTGATAGGGTAAATGGATGTTGATCTCTAAGAAATCGAAATACGGCCTCAAGGCGCTTTTGTACCTCGCCCGTCAGTATAATCAGGGCCCGGTACTCATCGCCGATCTGGCCCGTGAGGAGAATATCCCCAAGAAGTTTCTTGAGGCCATCCTTTTGGCCCTGAAAAACGGCGGGCTTCTGCACAGCCGTAAAGGAAAAGGGGGGGGGTACGTCCTCGGACGTCCCCCCGGCCATATCTCCTTCGGTCAAGCGATCCGGGTGCTGGAAGGCTCGCTGGCGCCGGTCGCCTGTCTGAGCGACATCGCCTATGCCCGATGTACCGAGTGCGGCAACGAGCTCACCTGCGGCATACGCTTCGTCATGAAGGACGTCAAGGACGTCATGTCCACGATCCTCGACGGCACCTCGCTCGCGGATGTGCTCGAACAGGTCGCCGCCTCGGAAGACCGGGAAAAGGGAGTCTTGAACTTCAGCATCTGAGCGCGGTAAAAGCACTTTTTTTTCGCAGTTTAATCTATAAAATATGTAGACTAATATCCAAATAGAGGGTGTCATGAAAAAACGCATCGTATCCGCCGTACTTTTTGCCCTGAGCGCAGCCGTGCTGCCGGTGACCTCGTTTGCCGCCACCCATGAGTTTCTCAACGTCTCCTACGATCCGACCCGAGAGCTTTACCAGGATTTCAACAAGGCATTCGCCGCCAAGTGGAAGAAGCAGGGGGGGCAGGAGGTGGTTTTCAAGCAGTCCCACGGCGGCTCCGGAAAGCAGGCCCGGGGGGTGATCGACGGCCTGGAGGCGGACGTGGTGACGCTGGCCTTGGCCTACGACATCGACGAACTGCACGACAAGGCAAACCTGCTGCCGGAAAACTGGCAGAAACGGCTGCCGCACAACAGTTCTCCCTACACCTCCACCATCGTCTTTTTGGTCAGGAAGGGTAACCCCAAGCATATCAAGGACTGGCACGACCTGGTCAAGCCGGGCGTCGCCGTCATCACCCCCAACCCCAAGACCTCAGGCGGCGCGCGCTGGAACTACCTGGCGGCCTGGGCCTACGCCCTCAAACAGAAAGGGGGCAACGAAGCCAAAGCCAAGGCTTTTATCAAGGAACTTTTCGCACACGTGCCGGTGCTCGATTCGGGTGCCCGTGGCGCCACGACCACCTTCGTGCAGCGCGGCCAGGGCGATGTGCTTTTGGCCTGGGAAAACGAGGCGTTCCTGGCGGTCAACGAACTGGGCAAGGACAAGTTCGAGATCGTGGTCCCTTCGGTGAGTATCCTTGCCGAGCCGCCGGTCTCCGTGGTCGACAAGGTGGTGGATCGCAAGGGTACCAGAAAACTCGCCGAGGAATACCTCAAGTATCTCTATTCCCCGGAAGGTCAAGAAATCGCCGCCCGCAATTACTACCGCCCGCGCGACAAGAAGGTGGCGACCAAGTATGCCAAGGTGTTCCCCAAGGTGAAGCTCGTGACCATCGACGATACCTTCGGTGGCTGGCGCAAGGCACAGAAGACCCACTTCGCCGACGGCGGGGTCTTCGATCAAATCTATGCGCCGACGAAGTAAGCTCATTCAATGAAAACCTAAAGGAGGGGGGAATGGCAGCGACTGAGCCTGAACAACGGGCTGGCTGGACCCAGTCACTCGAACAGCAAATCCGATTGGCCCTGAAAGAGATCCGCTACGGCACGGTCACCCTGGTGATACAGGACGGCAAGGTCATTCAGATCGACAAGAGTGAAAAGATCCGGCTGCAATGAGTCGCGTTGTTTTTCTCTCCGGCCAGCGGCGGTAAGGACAACAGAGGTGACATCATGCCAGCAGAACATCTGGTTATTGTCGGGAAAAGCGGTGTCGGCACTTCAACGACGGCTGTCAACCTTGCCGCGGCCCTGGCCGAGGCAGGCAAGAAGGTCGCCCTGATCGGCTACGGTGCGTTCTGGAATTCGACGACCACCCTCAGAGGAAGCGGGCAACTCAGCCCGCTCCCCGGATGGCACGGGGAGGGTGCTCCGCACTACGCCTACGGGTATCTGGACACGCTCTGCATCGAGGCCGGCGAATTTCCCGGCGAGGCGGAGAAGGGGAACTCGTCCGACCTGCTCGCCCATCCGGTCATGGCCGGGCACGGTTCCGAATACGTGCTGCACGACGTCTCCTGGAATCCCGAGGTGGACTTGCGGTACGCCGCAACCGAAGGGGTGCCGCGGCTTTTGGTGGTGACGTCGGCCGATCTGGCGGCCATCCAGGTGGCTAACGAGCTTTTCAACTGGCTGAACACAGTGCCGGCCGCGAACTATCGGTTCAACGGAGTGGTGATCAACAACCTGCCCGGGCCGCTCTACAAGTCGATGATCTCCGACTTCGTGAGCCAGACCGGTACCTCGATTGCCGCCAGCGTTTCTCATTCCTTGATGGTCTCCGTCAGCGACATCTACAAAAAGTCGCTGATCGAATCGGCGCCCCTTTCCCATCTCTCCTATGCCTATCGGAAGTTGGCGGGGAGCGTGGTTGATGCCGCTGAGTCCAGGAGACCCAAATTCCTGTCGCAAGGTACGCTGCAGGACTGGGCGCTTAAGTGGAGCGAAATCATCAGTGAATTGGAGACCGGTATGGTGCGGGACGGTTCCAGTATTTAAGCGCTCAACAAAAGTTCGAGATATTTAAAAAATAACTTGACCGATTTGGTTTTTTGGACTATTACACTATCTAGCTGATAGACAAAATATTCAAAGGCTGACCAGAAACACTGGAGGCCAGGAAGATGATTCCTGGCCTCTTTTTTTATGCCCGGAGGAAGACATGGCAACCGACTGCTCGGGTCGCAAAGACATTCAAGGACATCCCTGCTTTGGCGGTAACCAGCACAAAAACGGCAGGATACACCTGGCGGTGGCACCGGCCTGCAACATCAAGTGCGGCTACTGTACTCGCCGCCACGACTGCGTCAACGAATCCCGTCCCGGGGTGACGAGCAGGATACAGACCCCGCAGGAGGCGCTTGAGACGGTGCGCCAGGTACTTTTAAGCGGTGAGATGGGGAGGCTGATCAAGGTGGTTGGCATCGCAGGCCCCGGCGACCCGCTGGCCAACGAGCAGACCTTCGAGACCTTCCGGCTGATCGGCGAGGAGTTCCCTCACCTGATCAAATGTCTGAGTACCAACGGCCTGCTCCTCCCCGATGCGATCGAGCGGCTGCACCGCCTGGATCTGGGGAGTCTCACCGTCACCGTGAACGCACTGGACGCGAAGGTCGGCGGGGAGATCTACACCTTCGTGAACTACCGCGGCAAGAACTACCGCGGCGAGGAAGGGGCCGGGATACTGATCGAAAACCAGCTGCAGGGGATCGCTCGTGCGGTGGACTTTGGCATGACGGTAAAGGTGAACACGGTGTTGATACCCGGCGTGAACGACGAGCAGATACCGCTGATTGCCGAGAAGGTCAAGTCCCTGGGCGCCTTCGTCATGAACGTCATGCCGCTCATTCCGCAAGCGGACTTCGCGCGGCTGACCCCGCCGAGTCCCGAGCGGCTGGAAGAGGTGCGCAGCGCCAACGAACGTATCATTGGCCAATTCCGTCATTGCCGGCAGTGTCGAGCCGACGCCATCGGTTTGATCGGGCAGGATCTTAATTACGGCGCAGGGTGCGCCTTGACGGCGCCGAGGTAGCTGCCCGCACCGGCGCCGGCAGAGGACCTTAGGCCGGTCGGTTCTGGAGTGGATGATGGTACAGGTAATCGTACGCAAGAAACAGGATGTGCTGCCCCCCGAGGCGGTGCGAAAGATCTCCGAGATGCTCGTGAGCATGCGGTTTGGGACCATCACCCTGGTCGTCAACGAGGGGAAGGTCGCTCAAATCGACAAGATGGAGAAGTTCAGACTGGTTGACGGCAAGAGACAATAACCACAAAGGAGCACGTAATGTCACAGAAGAAGGTGAAAACAATCGCAATTTACGGGAAGGGCGGGATCGGTAAGTCGACCACCACCTCTAACATCACCGCGGCGCTCTCCGTGATGGGGCTTAAGGTCATGCAGATCGGCTGCGACCCCAAGAGCGATTCCACCACCACGCTGCGCGGCGGCGGGTATATCCCGACCATCCTCGACACCCTGCGCGAAAAGAAGACGGTCAAAAGCAACGAGGTCATCTTCGAAGGGTTCAACGGCATCTATTGCGTGGAAGCCGGTGGTCCGGCCCCCGGCGTCGGCTGCGCCGGCCGCGGCATCATCACCTCGGTCGAGCTCTTGAAACAGCTGCGCGTCTTCGAGGAACTCGACCTCGACGTCGTGGTGTACGACGTCCTGGGCGACGTGGTCTGCGGCGGTTTCGCCGTGCCGATCCGCGAAGGGATCGCGGAGCACGTCTTCACCGTATCCTCTTCCGACTTCATGGCAATCTATGCCGCAAACAACCTGTTCAAGGGGATCAAGAAATACTCCAACAACGGCGGCGCGCTCCTGGGTGGGGTGATCGCCAACTCCATCAACACCGGCTACTCGAAGGAGATCGTCGACGACTTCGTTGCCCAGACCAGGACACAGGTGATCGAGTACGTTCCCCGCTCGGTCACGGTGACCCAGGCCGAGTTGCAGGGGAAGACCACCATCGAGGCGTTCATCGACTCAGAGCAGGCCAAAGTTTACAAGGGGCTCGCCAAGAAAATTTTCGAGCACACCGACTCCAAGGTGCCCGAGCCCCTGGACGAAAAGGGGCTGCACGAGTGGGCCTTCAAGTGGGCGGACACCCTGCTCGCCATGGAAACCGGCGAGGTGCGCAGCCAGGCTGCGTCGATCTAGGCCGGCCGCCACAGGTACACAAGTTTCCCCCACCCGCCAGCGCACGGCGCCCTTTAACGAAACGAGACCCTCTCTCCCCTTGGCTCGGGAAGGGGTGCCGGGGCGGGGAAGGGGGATTTCAAAAAACAGGAGGAGGGCACTATGGCAAGGATTTTCGACAACCTGACCGATCTCATCGGCGGCACGCCGCTGCTGCGCCTGAACCGTCTCGCCCGCGGCGCGGGGGCGGAGCTGGTGGCCAAGCTCGAGTCGTTCAACCCGGGCGGCTCCGTCAAGGACCGCATCGGCATCGCCATGATCAAGGACGGCGAAAAGAGGGGGCTGATCACGGCGGACACGGTGATCATCGAACCGACCAGCGGCAACACCGGCATCGCTCTGGCCCTGGTGGCAGCTGCACGCGGTTACCGGCTGATCCTCACCATGCCCGACACCATGAGCATCGAGCGCCGCAGCCTCCTGAAGGCTTACGGCGCGGAATTGCTGCTTACCCCCGGCGCCAAGGGGATGAAGGGTGCGATCGAGGCGGCGGAGGAACTGGCGGCCGCCACACCCAACTCGTTTGTGCCCGCGCAGTTCAAAAACCAGGCGAATCCCGCGATCCACCGCGCCACCACCGCTCAGGAGATCTGGAAGGACACCGCCGGCAAGGTCGATATCGTCATCGGCGGCGTGGGCACAGGCGGCACGCTCACCGGGGTGGGGGGAGCGCTCAAGGAGCTCAACCCGAAGGTGAAGGTGATAGCGGTCGAGCCTTTCGACTCCCCCGTGCTCTCCGGCGGCACCCCGGGTCCGCACAAGATCCAGGGGATCGGCGCGGGCTTCGTGCCGGAGGTGCTCGACACGAAAATCATCGACGAGATAGTCAAGGTCAAAAACGACGAGGCGTTCGCCACCAGCCGGCGCCTGGCCAGTACCGAGGGTCTTTTGGTCGGCATCTCGGGCGGCGCCGCCACCTACGCGGCCTTGGAAGTGGCGGGCAGGCCGGAGAACAAAGGCAAGCTCATCGTCGTGGTGCTCCCGGATACCGGCGAGCGCTACCTCTCCACCCCGCTCTTCGAGCGTGAAACCAAGGTGGCCTGAGCGCGCCCGACGACGCTCGTGCCGCCACCAGGAGGATCAGGACATGCCCCAGAAGTCTACGACATGGAAACTCGCCGTTGCCTGTGCCACCCTCGCGGCCACGGTGGTCATCGGCATCTCGGCCACCGGTAACGTGCAGGCCAAAAGCGACAAGGATCTCTTCGTCATCAAAACCTGGACCAGGAAGGATTGCTCCGTGACACCCTGGACCGTGGCGGATAAGCTCGGTTTCCTGGCCCAGGAAGGGTTGAAGTTCGAGTACACCGGCGAGACTCAGCCGGCGCTGCAGATACCCTCCATCCTGCGTGGCAACAACGACGTGGGAGCCTTCCACCCGAACACCATCGCGGTGGCGAAGGCCGGCGGCGCCAAAGTGACCGCCGTGGCGCAGTGCGGACTGGAGCCGACCGACCCCAAGGTGCCGGAGAAGCTGCGCCACATGTTCTGGTACGTGAACCAGCAACGGCATCCCGAGGTCAAGAGGTTCTCCGACCTGAAGAAGATCCCCGGCAAGATCAAGATCGCCACCATCACAAGGAACATCTGCGCCGACTTCGAGACCAACCTTTTGGCCGACAGGTACGGCGTGCCGCGCGACAAGTTCGAGTGGGTCACCATGCCGGACGTGCAGGCAATCCAGGCGCTCAAGCAGGGGCTGGTGGACGTCTCCGAGGTACACCCGCCGTTTTACAAGGGGATGCAGGATGCCGGCGCCCGCAAGATCGCCGATACCTCGGAGACCGGCCTGGGGGCTTCCGCCGGGCTTACCTACCATATCTTCCGTGACGAGTTCATCAGACAGCACCCGCGCGAGGTGGCCGCTTTCACCCGTGCCTTGGCCCGTGCCCAGCGCTGGGCGAACGAGAATCCGCTCAAGGCGCAAAAGCTCACCGAAGAGGCGATCGGTGTGCCGGTGACAGGCAATCATTACTACTCCGAGGTGACCAGAATCGACGAAAAACTCGCCGTCCCCTGGATCCGGGATCTGGAAAACAACCACGTGATACCCAAGGGAAAAGTCACGACGGCCAACCTGGTGACCCACGACATCGAGCGGATCAACCTGCAGGTGATCGGCGAGCGCGCCAACAAAAGGTAAAAGGAGCCGGCCATGCTAACGGAGCTCAACCAAACGGGAAAGCCCGGCCCGCCGGGGATGGCGCCTGCGCACCAGCGACCGCAGGCGCTGCCGGCCGCACGCCGTGGCCTCCATGCCGCGCGTGACCAAGAGGCCGCCCCTGCCCACAAAGAAGTGCTGCGCGCCGGCCCCTCCTACCGTGACTACGAGCGCTACTTAAGCGAGGTGATCGACGAACTGCTTGCGCCGCTGCCTGCGGTGCGCAAGAGGGTCAACCTCCTGGGGGTCGTCCCTGAACAGCAGATCTTCTGGAAAGGCACCCTATTGGCGATGAAGTCGCTTCTGGAGGAGATAGGTCTGACGGTGAACACCATCTTCGCCGAGGGGAACACCATGCTGGCGCTGCGCGAGATCCCGGCGGCGGAACTGAACCTGGTCTTCTCGCACTGGGTCGGAGTGGGGGCCGCCACGCGTCTGGAAGAACGGTTCGGCACCCCCTTTACCGTGATACCGGCGGTTCCCGTCGGTCCCAGGGACACCTCCGCATTCCTGCGTTTTCTCGCCCGGCGCCTGAGGTTGCGCCGCAAGAGCGTGGAGCAGTATATCGCCATGCAGGAGAAATGGGCTTACGGGTTCGCCGAGTTCACTGCGGGGCTGACGGCGCGTTCGCTCCCCCGGGCCCGCGTCGCCGTGGTCGCCGATGCCGGCACCGCGGTCGGCCTGGTCCGTTACGGGTGCAACGATCTGGGGTGGCTCCCGCAGCTTGTGGTCGTCAACGACGACCCGCCTGCCGAGCGGCATGCAGACCTGGTCGGCAGCCTGACCTTCGGGCTGGCACATGCGGTACAACCGACGGTTCGGTTTGAGACCGACCCGCTGCGCATCAAGGAATTGCTGTGTGGAGAGCGCCTGCAACTGGTGCTCTCCTCCTCGCTGGAAAAGGCCTTCGTGACCGAGGAGTTGGATGCCGTGCAGGTGTCGGTTGCCTATCCGGGAAACGACCGCCTTTGGGGGCACCGCAGCTACGCCGGCTATCGTGGCGGCCTCGCGCTGATGGAAGACGTGGCGACCCAGCACGCCGTCCATGAGACACGCAAAGACAGGGACTTAACCTAGTCGCTTAGCAAAGGAGACGACAAATGGCAACGCTACATGGCATTTCCCCCATCGTTGGCGAGGAGAATTCTAAGATAGTGGTCAGGGGGATCAACCGGACTTTCCATCTGAAGAAAGGGGGAGGGGAGCCGGCCCGGGAGTTCGTGGCGCTCAAAGATATCGACCTGGACGTGCGCAAGGGAGAGTTCCTGGTGCTGGTAGGTCCTTCCGGCTGTGGCAAGTCGACGCTGCTCGACATCCTCGCCGGGCTCGCCCATCCCAACTCGGGCGAGGTGCGGATCGACGGCAAGACGATTACCGGTCCGGCTCTCGATCGCGGCATCGTGCTGCAGGGGTATGCCCTCTTTCCGTGGCGCACGGTGCGTAAGAACGTGGAGTTCGGACTGGAGATCAAGAAGGTGCCCAAGGCGCAGCGCCGGGACATCAGCGACCGGTTCATCAAGCTCGTTGGCCTCGACGGCTTTGCCGACCGCTACCCCCACGAGCTCTCCGGCGGCATGAAGCAGCGCGTGGCCATAGCGCGGGCGCTTGCCTACGACCCCGAGGTGCTTTTGATGGACGAGCCGTTCGCCGCCGTGGATGCGCAGACCAGGGAAAACCTGCAGGACGAGCTGTTGCGCATCTGGGAGGAGACCAAGAAGACCATCGTCTTCGTCACCCACAGTATCGAGGAGGCCGCCTTCCTGGGCGACCGCGTCGCCGTCCTGAGCGCCAACCCCGGCCAGGTGAAAGAGATCGTCAAGGTCGACCTCCCAAGGCCTCGGCACAACAGCGACATCCGTTCCTCACCCGAGTTCGGCTGGGTGCGCCACAAGATCTGGGAACTCTTGCAGAACACCCCCCATGAACCGCGGGCCCAGGTTGACAGCCGCCCCGTTGCCGACGCCATCTCACCGTCGGCCGCCCTGTAACGATGCACCCCGCGCTCAAGGAGACCATCGGTTACCACGCGCTGCGCGGCTCCGGGGTTACCCTCTTTCTGCTTTTGTGGGAACTCGCGCCCCGGCTCGGTTGGATAGATCCCTATTTCGTGCCGCCGTTTTCTCGGGTGCTTCCGGAAATCGGCCGTCTCTGGCAGGAGGGGGCATTGCAGCTGCACCTCGTGGTCAGCATCTGGCGCGCCGCCTGCGGGCTGGTGCTGGCGGCGCTGATCGCCCTGCCTGTCGGCCTTTTGCTCGGGGAGCGCTTCGCCGCTCTTAGCGAAGCCTTAGATCCCGTCCTGCGCGTTTTGAGCCAGGTGAATCCCTTCACGCTCATGCCGGTGTTCGTGCTTTTCTTCGGCATCGGCGAGACGGCCAAGGTGGCGGTGGTGGCCTGGGTCTCCTTGTGGCCGATCCTTTTTTACACGATTACCGGGGTGCGCGGCGTAGACCCGGTGCAGGTGAAGAGCGCCGCCTCCCTGGGCGTTACGCAGACGGAACTGTTGCTCAAGGTGCTCTTGCCCGCCTCGCTTCCCACCATCGCGGTGGGGGTAAGGATCGGCGCCACCATCACCTTCTACATCCTGGTGGCGGCGGAAATGCTCGGCTCCAGTGCCGGGCTTGGATTCCTGGTGCACAACTCGGCCATGAACTACCAGATCCCCCGCATATACGCCGGCGCCACCTTCATCGTACTGCTCGGCTTCCTGTTGAACCGGACCCTGCAGCTTTTGGAGCGGAACCTCTTCGACTGGCAGCTTGCCGCCGCCTACAGGCCGCACGGGGGGGGATACCAACGCTCCCTGTGGCAGCCCGGGCGTTTGACCGTTGCCGCGGGGAGCGCTTTTCTGCTGCTGTTTCTGATCCTTGGGGGCGTCGAGGTGCAAAAGATCGACAGGGAAGCGGCTCAGCCCGCAAGCGAAAGCGGTGGCCATTCTCATCACCTCGGCACCCCGGTCGACAACGGCGGGTTTTAGGGGCGCGGGAGGTTATGGAGATGAACGACATGACGGTAAAAAGAATCCTCGCCATCTGCGTCCTGCTCGCCGCCTGGGAGTTACTGCCCCGGGTGGGGGCGGTGAACCCGCTCTTCATCCCCCCTTTTTCCGGGGTGTTGTCGGCTTTGGCGGACCTTAATGAATCCGGCGAACTTGCCAGGCACACGCTGGTGAGCCTGGAGCGGGCGCTTGCCGGGCTTTCGGCCGCGGTGGTTCTGGGCCTGCCGCTGGGGCTTATTCTGGGAGGGTGGTTTCCCCGCATTCAACAGGCCGCCGAACCGCTCATGGAACTTTTCGCCCAGGCCAATCCGGTGATCCTCGCCCATATCATCATCTTCTTCCTGGGGATCGGCCAGAGCGCCAAGATCTTCATCATCGCCTGGCTCTGCATCTGGCCCATAACCTTCAGCACCATAACCGGGTTGAAGACGGTCGACCCGGGCCTCATCAAGGCGGCACGCTCGCTGGGGCTCGGGCGGGGGGAACTCTTCCTGCGTGTGGTACTCCCGGCATCGGCCCCCTCCATCTTCACGGGCTTGAGGCTGGCTGCCGGTTACGCCTTCATCATGCTGATCGCCGCCGAGATGATGGGGGCGAGCTCGGGTCTCGGTTTCCTGGTGATTCAGAGCCAGGAAAGCTACAACGTCACCCGTATTTTCGCCGGTGCCTCGATCATCACCTTTTTCGCCGTGGCGACCGACCTTTTGATTAAAGGGGTCGAGCGTCGGGTGGTGGTCTGGAACGACACAGCCAGCCAGGATTTCCTGAAACTACCCCGCGCCGTACCGGAACAGTCATGAAAACGTTTTTGTCGCTATGGTCTTTCTGCCTTTTTCTCTCCCTCGCCACGCTCCCGGCGGAGGCGAAATCCCCCCGCATCGGCGAACCGGTGCCGGCCTTCACACTGAAGGGGATCGACGGCAAGCCGGTCGAGGTACGCTCCGTTGCGGGGCGCACCCTGGTGATCTATTTCTGGAACGACCGTTGCGGCTGCACGGAACAACTGATCAAACTGCGCGGTTTCGTGGAGGGGCTAAAGGGTACGCCGTTTACGCTCGCGACCGTCAACGAAGGGCAGGGGAGGAGCGTCGCAGAGGGCTTTATCCGCCTGAACAAGCTTCCCTATACGGTGCTTCTGGACGACGACCTGAAGATCGGCACCGACGCCTTCGGGATCAAGGTGCTCCCCACCATCTTCATCGTGGGCAAGGACGGCAAACTGCGCGAGAAGCTGATCGGCGTGGTCGACTCGAAAAAGCTCGAAGCTATCATCCGCCGCCACCTGTAACGAAAACGAGGTAATTCATGAAAAGATTCGTGCTCAAGCTCGTCGCTCTCCTTGTCCTTTTCGCCGCACCGCTGGCGTCGGCCGCCGAAATAAAGGCCGTCAAGCCCGGGCCGCGCGACAAATGCGCGGTCTGCGGCATGTTCGTCGCCCGCTACGGTGGCTCCGTCGCCCAGATCCAGTTCCGCGACGGCTCGGTTGCCTTCTTCGACGGCGCCAAGGATCTGTTCCGGTACTACCGTGCGCTCCCCCGCTACAACCCGGCCAAGAAGCTCGCCGACATCGGCCAAGTAATCGTCACCGATTACTACAACGTCTCTCCCATCGACGCGCGCAGCGCCCATTTCGTGATCGGCAGCGACGTCAACGGTCCCATGGGGAAGGAACTGATCCCGTTCCAGAGGCTCGACGAGGCAAGGGAGTTCGCTAAGGACCACCGCGGCACCCGTGTCCTCCGTTTTTCCGAGGTGAACGACGCGGTGCTGAAGGGGCTTGAGTGATGCCCCGCGGCTCCGCCCTATACCTCGGGGGGACGGCGCTCTTGACGCTTTTCGCGGGTGCGCTTTTGCTGCACGCACTGCATACCGGGCGCGCCGCCGCGTCGATGCTCTCGAAAAACCGACGCTTGGTGCGCGAGCTTGCCCTCACCGATCTCTGTCTTTTTACCGAGGCGAGCTACACGCGTCACCCGTCGCTGACCGACCTTGCCACCCCCTTTCAGGACGCGCCGCTTTCTCTGGAGCATTTCCCCACCGGGTCGCTCCTGGCTCCACCTTACCATCTGGCGAACAACCATGTCACGAGCCCTTGAACGACAACTCCATATCCTCGACTTCACCCTCTCCGCCCTTATGCGCCGAAAGGGGAAGAACGGCTCGCTTTTGGCGGTCTACACCGTGATCGTCTTCCTGCTCGCCTCGGTGCTTTTCTTCGGACACGCGCTTCGAGAGGAAGCCGCGCACCTTTTGGCGGCCGCGCCCGAGATCGTGGTACAGCGCTCTTTGACCGGCAGGTTCGCACCGGTGCCGGTCGCCTACGCCGAAAACATCGCCGCCATCCGCGGCGTCGCCGAGGTGAAGCCCAGGCTCTGGGGATACTACTACGATCCCAATTTCCGGGCCAACTACACGCTTTTGGTGCCGACGGAAAATCCTCCCGCCCCGGGCACCATAGAGGTCGGCAGCGGCATCGCGGCCCTGCGCGACGCGGGCGTCGGCGACATCCTCGGTTTTACCGGCTATGACGGCGTGGCGCAGAGCTACAGGGTCGCCCGGGTGCTGCCGCCGGAAACGCAGCTTTTGGCGGCCGACCTGATCCTCTTCTCGCCCGAGGATTACCGCGCCCTGGCCGGCGTGCCGGCGGGACTTGCCACCGACCTGATCCTCAAGGTGCCCAACGCCAAGGAGTTTTCCACGGTAGCCGAGAAGATCCGCCAACTCCACCCCGACACGCGTCCCATCGTGCGCACCGAGGTCCTGCGTACCTACGACGCGCTGTTCGACTGGCGCGGCGGTCTGGTGGCGGTGATCTGCGGCGTCGCCGCGCTCGCCTTCGCCATCTTCGCCTGGGACAAGGCGACCGGGCTCTCCGCCGAGGAGAGAAAGGAGATCGGGATACTGAAGGCGGTAGGGTGGGATACCTCCGACGTCCTTCTGATGAAATGCTGGGAGGGGGCTACCGTGTCCTTGACCGC
>Ga0209415_10011151_pt1 | contig 15167 bp, 20 predicted proteins | sample PeaSoiSIISIP2007_FD_187696 | JGI IMG/M metagenome (GOLD analysis project Ga0209415, IMG submission 187696) | Peat soil microbial communities from Weissenstadt, Germany - SII-SIP-2007 (SPAdes) (version 2) | ecosystem: Environmental > Terrestrial > Soil > Wetlands > Peat | place: Germany... | reverse complement strand
AGGTTGGACAGCGCGCGCTTGATGGCGTTGGGGCGGACGGTGGCGGCCAGACCGGCGTCGGCGTCGACCTTGACGTCGGCGCCGGCGCGAAGGGCGCTCTCGCTGATCTCATCCAGCAGCGGGGCCACCTCGATGCGCTCGAGCGCCTCGCCGCCCTCGCCGCGGGCGAAGGCGAGGTACTCGTCGATCATGTGCTCCATCTCGGCGAGGTCGCGCTTCATCGCCTCGACCCGCGCACCCGGCTCGGCCAACGCCAGCTCCAGCTTCAGCCGCGTCAGCGGCGTGCGCAGGTCGTGGCTGACCGAGGCCAGCAGCGTGGTGCGCTGGTCGACGTAGCGCTGGATGCGGTTGCGCATGGCCAGGAACGACTGGCCCGCCTGCCGCACCTCGCGCGCGCCATAGGGCTTGAAGACGACGTCAGCGCCCTTGCCGAAGGCCTCCGCCGCGGCCGCCAGCCGCTCGATGGCCCGCACCTGATTGCGGATGAACAGCACGGCCACGGCGGTCAGCAGCACGGTGGCCAAGGTCAGATAGAAGATGAAGCTGTAGGCCTGGGTGGCGAAGGCGCGGTCGCGCGGGGCGATGATGCGCAACACCCCGTCGCTCACCTTGACCCGGATGTCGACGTAGGCCGGGTAGCGGGTGGTGTCGTACCAGTAGGGCGCGTCGATGCGGTCGCTGAGGGCGGTGTTCATCGCCTTGTCGATGCCGAACAGGGCGACGCGGCGGACGGTCGGCAGCCGGGCGCCGGGCTGGTGGATGATCGACAGGTCCAGCGACTGTTCGGCGCGGTCGGAGAGGCGCTTCAGGCCCGCCGGGGTCGGATCGGCGTCGTAGGCCTGGATCACCCAGGCGACGTCGCCGGCCAGGCCCTCGGTCAGGTGGCCGTTCACCCGCTGCCAGTAGGCGTCGAAGAAGAACCAGGTGACCAGGATCTGCATCACCGCGATCGGCAGCACGATGATCAGCAGGCTGCGGCCGTAGAGCGAGCTGGGCGCGCGGCGCTTCAGCAGCGTCAGCAGCGAGGGGATGCGCGGCGGCGCGCGCGGGCGGGGCTGACCGCTCATGCGTCCGGCGCCAGCATGTAGCCCACGCCGCGGACGGTCTGCAGGTAGCGCGGGTTCTTCGGATCGTCCTCGATCTTACGGCGCAGGCGGGTGACCTGGATGTCGACCGCGCGCCCGGCGGCCTCGGCGGTTTGCCGGGCCAGCTCGAAGCGATCGACCGGCGCGTTGGCGGCGCCGGCGAGCTGGCGCAGCAGTTGGGCCTCGCCCTCGGTAAGCCGCACCGGCGAGTCGTCCCGCCACAGCTCGCCGCGCGCCGGATCGAAGCTGCAGCGGCCGAGCTGGAGGCGCCCGCCCGGCGCGGCGCGCGGCGCCGCGCGGCGCAGGATCGCCTCGATGCGCAGCACCAGCTCCTTGGGCTCGAACGGCTTGGCCAGGTAGTCGTCGGCGCCCAGCGCCAGGCCGGCGATGCGGTCGTCGGGCAGGCCGCGGGCGGTGAGGATCAGCACGGGCGTGCGCCCGATCTCGCCGGGCCGACCACGCAGCCACCGGGCGAAGGCGAAGCCGTCCTCCACCGGCATCATCACGTCGAGCACCAGGAGGTCGAACGCCAGCTGCTCGACCAGCCTGCGCGCCGACGCCGCGTCCGCCGCTGCCGAGACGCGGAAGCCGGCGCGGACCAGATACTCCTTGATCAGCTCGCGGATGCGGTCGTCGTCGTCGACCACCAGCAGGTGGCGGGCTTCGGCCTGGACGCTCATATCAGCCGGGCAAAATGTTTGACGCCGCGCGCCCGGCGCGGTCTATGTGCCGGCCCGCAGCGAAAGGAGGCGGCAGGACCAATGTCACTCGTTCCCATGGATGACCGCGATGGATGGATCTGGCTGGACGGCCAGTTCACGCCCTGGCGAGAAGCCAAGGTGCACGTATTGACCCATGGCCTGCACTATGGCTCGGCCGTGTTCGAGGGCGAGCGGATGTACGGCGGCGAGATCTTCAAGCTGACCGAGCATACCGAGCGTCTCTTCAAGTCGGCGGAAATCCTCGACTTTTCGATACCCTTCACGGTGGCGCAGATCGAGGAGGCAAGCAAGGCGACCTGCGAGAAGAACGGCCTCGACGACTGTTACATCCGCCCGATCGCCTGGCGCGGGTCTGAGGTGATGGGAGTCTCGGCCCAGGTGAGCAAGATCCACGTGGCCATCGCCGCCTGGGAGTGGCCGAGCTACTTCAAGCCGGAGGAGAAGGCCAAGGGCATCCGTCTGACCTGGGGCAAGTACAATCGGCCCTCGCCGGAGACCGCGCCCACGGCTTCCAAGGCGGCCGGCCTCTACATGATCTGCACCCTCTCCAAGCACGCCGCCGAGCGCGAAGGCTTCGCCGATGCGATGATGCTGGATTGGCGCGGCTACGTGGCGGAGGCGACCGGCGCGAACGTGTTCTTCGTGCGCGACGGCGTGATCCATACGCCGATCCCGGACTGCTTCCTCGACGGCATCACCCGCCGCTCGGCGATGGAGCTGGCCCGGCAGAAGGGCTTCGAGATCGTCGAGCGCCATATCAAGCCAGAGGAGCTGGCCAGCTTTTCCGAGTGCTTCATCACCGGCACGGCGGCCGAGGTGACCCCGGTGGCGCAGATCGGCGAGTACCGCTTCACGCCAGGCAACATCTCGCTCTCGCTGATGGACGATTTCGCCCGGATGGTAAGGCGTCAGCTGCAGCCGGCTTAGGCCTCAGCAGGCGATGGTCTCGACGTGGCCTTCCTCGCCGAACGCTAGCAGAGGTCGGTCGCGGGTCATCAGCCGGTAGCGGTAGTGACGGGCAGTCGCCGCGATGATCCGGTCCCCGGGATCGCGAAGCGTCACCGACGGCAGGAACGATGACGCGACCAGCACCTCGGGGGGCATTGGCGCGAGAGCGATCCCGCCGGCCAGCGCCGCCTGGAACCACTCCGTCGGCGCGACCGTCAGAGCGAGGCGGCCCCGCGAGACGAGTTGGCCGATTTCCCAGGCAGAAATGGGCGAGACGGCAATGTTGCCCAGCGTCGCGCCGGCCTCTTGGAGACTGGTCTCCGCCGCAGCACTCAAACGGCTATGATTGCCCAGCCAGATGAGCGCACAGGTGTCGAGCAGGATTGGCGTCACGAGTCCTGCGCATCCCAATGCTCGTCAATTGGGTTCGTGAGATCGTAGCCGCTTTGAACGCGAACGGTTCCTGCCAAGGCTGCTCGCACGCGGTCGACGATATTCGGCGCGCGTTCCGATCCATTGTCACCGTTCCGAGCGGCGGCCCGGCGAAACACGACCTTGCGGCCGCCGATATCAAGGCGCTCGGTGCGATAGCCGGCCTCCAGCCACACCCGCGTCATCGTGTTGTTGGACGGATTATTGCTCCACCAGGCCGGGTGCTTCTGCGAAGGCGGGAGTGGTGTACCTAGCAACGCCTCGATCTCCTCGAAGCGGAGCGCGACCTCCTCGGCGTTGGAGGATAGCAGAAAGGCCCGAAGCGGATCGTACTTTCCCATCCGCACACGCTAGTGCAACTTTAGTGCAGTTGCAATCAGGGCGAAAGCCGATACCCCCCCGCTTCGGTGATCAGGATCTTCGGGCCGGTGGGGTCGGGTTCGATTTTCTGGCGCAGGCGGTAAACGTGGGTTTCCAGCGTGTGGGTGGTGACGCCGGCGTTGTAACCCCACACCTCGGTCAGCAGCTCCTCGCGCGAGATCACCTTGCCACCTGCGCGGTAGAGATACTTCAGGATGTTGGTTTCCTTGTCGGTCAGCCGGATCTTCTTGCCCTTGGCGTCCAGCAGCATCTTGGCGGCGGGTCGGAACTCGTAAGGGCCGATCTGGAAGACCGCGTCCTCCGACTGCTCGTGGCTGCGCAGCTGCGCGCGGATATGGGCCAAGAGCACGTTGAACTTGAACGGCTTGGTCACATAGGCGTTGGCGCCGGATTCCAGCCCAAGGATGGTGTCCGAGTCGCCGGATGCGGCCGTGAGCATGACCACCGGGGCCGAAACGCCGCCGCTGCGCATCAGCTTCAGCGCCTCGCGGCCGTCCATGTCCGGCAGGTCGACATCCAGCAGAATCAGGTCCGGGCGCGATTCCTTGGCCATGCGCAGGCCGTCGGACGCGGTCGGCGCTCCGGTGGCGGTGAATTCTTCATGCAGCTCAAGCTGTTCGCACAGCAGGCCGCGCAGGTCGGTGTCATCGTCGACAATCAGGATCGTCTTTGCGCGCGCCATTCGCCCACAGCATGCACCGACGCCCCCTTACGGGCTAGTGCCCTGACGGCTAGGGTTTTTCAATGACCTTCCTAGCGGGCGCCGAAGAGCGCCGTGCCGACGCGAACCGAGGTGGCGCCGAACTGGATCGCGGTCTCGAAATCGGCGCTCATGCCCATCGAGAGCCGCTCGAGGCCGTTGCGGGCGGCGACCTTGGCGGTGAGCGCGAAGTGCGGGCCGGGCGGCTCGTCCTGCGGCGGGATGCACATCAGGCCCTCGAGCGTCAGGCTGAACTCGCCGCGGCAGCGGGCGATGAAGGCGTCGGCGTCGGGCGGGATGACGCCGGCCTTTTGCGGCTCCTCGCCGGTGTTGATCTCGACGTAGAGCCGCGGCTGACGACCGAGCCGCTGGGTCTCCCGCGCGAGCATCTCGGCCAGTTTCGGCCTGTCCACCGTTTCGATCACGTCGAAGAAGGCGACCGCCTCGCGCGCCTTGTTGGTCTGCAGCGGGCCGATCAGGCGCAGCTCCAGGCCCTCGCGGCGTTGGCGCCAGCGGCCCAGCGCCTCCTGCACGCGGTTCTCGCCAAAGACGCGCTGGCCGGCGTCGAGCACGGCGGCGACGCGGCCCTCCCGCTGCATCTTGGACACCGCCGTGAGGCTGACGGCGGCCGGATCGCGTCCCGCGGCGCGCGCGGCGGCGGCGATCCGCGCCAGGATGCCGGCGCGCGCGGCGGCTGCGTCGAAGGCGGCGATCGGAGCAGCTGGGCGTGAAAGGGCGTCGGGCACGGTCGCTCGAAACGGTCTGGCGATGGGCGCGGACGCTACGGCCGGCGCGGGTCGGAGGGAAGGCCCTGCCGCGGCTGTTCTTCCTTACCGATCCGGCCCGCACGCCCGATCCCGAGGCGGTGATCCGCCGCCTGCCGCGCGGCGCCGGCGTCGTCTACCGCGCGTTCGGCGATCCGCGGGCCGTCGTCGACGGGCGCAGGCTGGTCAAGGCGGCGCGGCGGCGGGGCCTGCTGTTGCTTGCGGGCGCCGATGCGAACCTGGCGGCGCGGATCGGCGCCGATGGCGTGCATCTGCCGCAGCGGATGGCCATGAAGGCGCGGGGGCTGAAGCGCAGCCACCGGACCTGGATCATCACCGCCGCCGCCCATTCGGGCGCGGCGATCGCCACGGCCCGGCGCAACGGCGCGGACGCGGTGTTCGTCTCGCCGGTGTTCGAGAGCGCCAGTCCATCGGCAGGCCGGCCGATCGGATCGCTGCGATTCGCGGCGCTGACGGGGCAGGCCCGGATGCCGGTGTTCGCGCTCGGTGGCCTCAACGCCAACACCACGCGGCGACTCGCGGGTGGGCGCGCTGCTGGCTTCGCCGCGGTCGAGGCGTTGCTCGACTAGAACTTGAAGGTGGTTTCCAGCCGTACGCGCGGCGCGGGACCATCGGTGGTCAGCCGGCGGCCGTCCGGGGTCTGTTCATCGCCCAGCGAAACGCCGACGCCGGTGCGCACGCCGGGGGCGACGCCGTAGTTGAAGCCGATGCGGGCGTCGCGCCACTGCACGTCGCGGTCGCCGGGCTGGGCCATGTCGAGGTTGACACCCCAGCGGCCAGTCTTGTTGTTCCACTGCAGCGACTTGTGCGGCAGCTGCGGTCCGATCTGGTTGGGCTGGGGGGTGAAATCGTCGTGCTGCGAGAAGAGATCCGACGGCGCGGCGTGCGCGACCGCAGCCACGCTCGCCATCGCGAGCGCCGCAGCCGCCATCATCGCCAGCCTGTTCGGCCGCACAGCCACCCTCGGAATGCCCCTTCCACTCATGCAGGCCATCATACGCCCGCTTCTTGCAGTTTCGATTAAGGTCCTCACGGTTTCAAGGTCAAGGCGCACGCGGTCGCAGGGTTCCCGATTGCGCGCATTGGAGGCGCCCCTGTGGCGGTCACGCCACGTGATTCCTGTTTGGCGCGGCTTGGGTGATGTTATAGACGCCATTCGGGACGCGCTGGCGCAGTGTGGTCGCCTGGACCGCTAACGCATTGGAGTAGACAAAAGAATGCCCTTCAAGAGTGGGTCCATGGCGCGCGCCGCCCTGGCCGGTTTTGCCATTGTTGGCTTCTCCGGCCTCGCCGCGTGCGCGCACCAGGGGTCGGCGCCGAAGAGTGCGGTCGCCCCCAATGCGATCGGCGTTAACAGCTATTTGTGGCGCGCCACGCTCGACACGCTCGCCTTCATGCCGCTGGCCTCGGCCGATCCGTACGGCGGCGTGGTGATCACCGACTGGTACTCCGACCCGCAAAAGCCGGACGAGCGGTTCAAGTGCACGGTGTACATTCTCGACACGCGGCTGCGCGGCGATGCGCTGAAGGTCACGGTGTTCAAGGAAGTCAGCAACGGCCAGGGCGGCTGGGCGCCCTCGCAGGCGGCCGACCAGACCTCGATCGATATCGAGAACGCCATCCTGACCCGGGCGCGTCAGCTACGGGTCTCCAACCTCAAGGGCTGATCGGGCGGGCCTTCAATGTGGGCGCGCTAGGCTATGTGGCAGGCCGCCCTCGCATTGCTCGCCCTCGCCGAGGCGTCGAGCGCGCCGGTGGCGCCGCGCGCGGCCTCCCCGCTTCCTGCGCCTCCGCTCTACGTGACGCATAACCAGGGTCTGGCGATCACCATCCCGCCAGGACTGACCTACTGCCCGCTGCCGCCCGACTGGGTCGGCGCCGACCACGGCGTCGAACTCTACCTCGCCCCGCCGACGCGCTGCGGCGCCGCCGGCTACGCCTCCTCCGACCGCGACGTCGCGCCCGACGAGCCGATGATCGAGATCTACTACCAGTTCAAAACCAACGACTATGTCGACCGTCGGCGCTGCGCCGCGCCGGTGGCCCTGCGCCTGTTCGACCGTCCGGCCCGGGCGTGCCGGCGCCGCGAAGACGGCTGGATTACTGTCGAGACGCAGGCGAACTACGCCATCGGCAACGAACTGCACGACCTCGTGCTCACGTTGCGCACCACCAAGGCGCGGTTTTCAGGAGATCTGGCGCGCTTTCGATCGTTCGCCAAAGGCGTCAGGGTCTGCCGGCCCGAATGGAGCGACGGTGATCAGCCGGCGTGTCCGAAGACGCAGTGGTTCTAGCCGGCGGAGGGGCTTGCGCTCTTCGACGTGAAGCGGGTCAGGCCTTCGCGTCGCCGGCGTCGAACAGCAGTTCGACCCGCTCTGACACCTCGGCAGGGTTAGCTTCCTGGCGCGCTTCGAGCGAGCGGGCGAAGCGGCTGACGCCGTGCGGGCCGGCATGCAGCGCGCGGCGGTGCAGAAAGGCGCGGAGCGCCTCGCGCACCACGGCGGCGGCGGATCGGAACTCGCCCCCCTGGACGACGCTCCGCACCTGGGAAAGTTGTTGTGGCGTCAACTCGACGCTGATCTTACCGGAACGGCTCATGGCGGGTCTCCCGGACGTGACGTAAAGATATCACGGAAACACCGGCGCATAGCGCTTGGCTCCACGAATCGACGACACTCTTTGGTGAATGACCAAAACCTACACACTGGTCACCCATCCCGACGGCTGGCGCACGGTCCAGCCGCCGCCGTCGGCTGAGGCACTCAAGGCGTTCTACGCCAATGAATATTTCCAGGCTTCGCACGGCACCTATGCCCCGGACTACAGCCAGGCCGAGCGCGCCCACCGCGATCTGATCGCCCGCACCTTGCTGTTCGCGGCCGAGAGCGCCCGTGGCCGGGGCGCCGGGACGTTCCTGGAGGTCGGCTGCGGCGAGGGCTGGCTGCTCGCGGCGGCGAATCGCGCCGGCTTCGACGTCCGCGGCCTCGACTTCTCCGACGACGGGCTGAAGCGGCACCATCCAGACCTGGTGGCGTCGGCCACCTTCGGCGATGCGTTCGATAACCTCGAGCGACTGATCGAGACGGGCGCGCGGTTCGACGTCGTCGCGATGGAGCATGTGCTCGAGCACGTGCTGGACCCCGAAGCGCTGCTGCAGCGCCTGCCGCGGCTGATCGCGCCGGGCGGCGTTTGCGCCATCACCGTGCCCAACGACTTCAGCCCGCTGCAGCTGGCCGCGCGCGCGGCCGGCCACGTCGACCGCGAGTTCTGGCTCGCCCCGCCGCAGCACCTCAACTACTTCGAGGCCGGCTCGCTGACGGCGCTGCTGAACCGGCTCGGCTTCGAGATCCGCCTGGCCTACGCCAGCTTCCCGATCGACTGGTTCCTGATGCACCCCGGCTCGAACTACATCGCCGATCCAGCAGCCGGGAAGCCAGCGCACCAGGCGCGCCTGGCGATCGACCTGATGCTAGCGCAGAACGGCCTGCCGGCCTACCTGGCGCTCGGAAAAGCCCTGTTCGGCTGCGGGGCGGGGCGCAGCCTGACCGTGATCGCGGCGCCCACCTCATGAAGATCCGCTACGTCGCCAACGCCTGCTTCATGATCACGCTCGGCGCCGGGCAGCGCATTCTGACCGATCCCTGGTTCTGTGGACCCTGCCAGCAGACCTGGTGGAACTTCCCGCCGGTGCATGCCCGCCTGGCCGATGAGATCCGCCAGTGGCGGCCGGACTTCCTCTACATCAGCCACCTGCACCACGATCACCTGCAGGCCGAGAGCCTGGCGACGTTCGATCGGGCGACGCCAGTGATCATCGGGGCGATGAACACGCCGAATCTGCGGAACGCCCTTGCGGCGCTCGGCTTTCGCACCCTGATCGAAACGCCATTCGAGACGCGCGCGGCTCTGGCGGACACCGGGGCCGAGATCGTGCTGTTCAAGGACTTCCACGGCAACACGCTGGGCGACGACACCCTGGTCGACTACGACCTCGACACCTCGCTCTACCTCTTCGACGCCGACGGGACGCGCCTCTTCCTGGCCGTCGACAACACCATCCTGCCCACCGACGTCGCCCGCATCGCCGAGACCTGGGGCGCGCCGGACATCGCCCAGCTGCCCTACGTCTCCGCCTCGCTGTTCCCGATGGCGATGGACGACTATGACGATGCCCGCAAACACGCGGCGATGACCCACCTGCGCGCCCGCACCGCCGCCAACTTCCGCGAACTGACCCGGGCCTTGGCGCCCAAGTGCGTGATCCCGGCCGGCGGCGAATATGTGCTCGGCGGCCCGGCCGCGCCGCTCTCGCGCTTCCTGCCGCAGCCGCTGGCGGCGGAGCTAGCGGCCGAACTGACGTCGATCGGCATGGGCGGGGCGATGGCCAAGCTCTACGCCGGCGACGAACTCGACAGCGCGACGCTCGCGGTTTCCGAAGATGCGGATGCCGAGTTCCGCGATTTCGCCGACGCCGACCGCGCCGCCTACGCCATGAGCCTGGCGGACAGGGCGCCCAGCTTCACCGAGGTCGCCCTCCCCGCCGACACCGCGTTCGACTGGGGCCGGGCGCTGAAGAAGTGCGCGGCCAACTATGCGGCCCGGCGGGCGCGGATGGATTTCTCGCCGGCGATGGACGTCTACCTGGATGTTCTGCGCCCCGATGGCGGGCGGCGCTTCCTGTTCCGCGCGGCGCTGGACAGCGGCGACGCCGGCTTCTGCGACGACATCGGCGCGCGCCATCGCCTGACCTATCGCCTCGACGAGCGCCTGCTGTTCTGCCTCATCACCGGCCTCGTCTCATGGAACGCCATGGAGGCCAGCGCCCTGATCGGCATCAGCCGCGACCCGGACATCTACGTGCACGACCTGCACCGCTCCATGGTGCATTTCACGCTGCTGTCGTGACCGTCGCCGCGCCCCGGCGTCTGGCCTGGCGGGCTACTTCTTCAGCTGCACGAAGAGCGCGGCGCCGGCGTTGAAGTGGCAGGCGATGCGATGCTCATTGTCCGCGACGAAGATGTCGGCGACGTGCTTCACCCCGTCGCCGAAGGCCCACTCGTAGTCCTCGAAGATGATCCAACCGCCGGGAACGACCAGTGGCGTCCAGGTGTCGGCGTCGGCGGCGACGAACGGCTCGGCGTGGTTGCCGTCGATGTGCAGCACCGAGATCGCGCCCGTGTAGTCGGTCTTGCCGAACGCCTCGGTCACGACGCTCCGGTCGGCCCTATAGGCGGCGGCGCCTTCGACGGAGGTGGCGCGCAAATAGTTCAGCGAGCCCTGGGCCAGGGGCGCGAGATTGATCTCGAAGATGCGCAGGGCTTCCTCGGTGTCGCGTTCGGCGTTGGCGGCGTCCAGCATCGGCTCGCCCTGCATCAGATTGTCCGGCAACCAGGGATCGACGCAGAGCACCTTGCCGACGCCGTAGTGGCGCGCGAGCCAGACGAACAGCGCCGCTGACCGACCCCACCACGAGCCGATCTCGACCACATCGCCGGCCGGCGCGTGGCGCATCGCCTCCATCAGCGCGACCATCATTTCCTCGCCGCACATGCCGGGAATGGCGTCGACCAGGCGCATCAGGCCGACCTGCTGCAGCGGCGTGAGCCGCAGCTTGCCGGGCAAGGCTGGCCAGAAGCAGGGCGCCTTCAGCATGGCGACGCGGTTGCGCAGGGAGCGGTAGGCGCGCTCGTTGTCCTGGGGGATCTGGCCGGTGGTCAGCCGGGCGCCGGGCGCGATCTGGCCCAGGCGCTCGCTCAGGTGCTTCCAGACGATGTAGTGCGGCGCATGGACGGCGCTGACGTCGTGGCGGCGGACCACCTCGGCCAGGGCGTCGTCGAAACCGGGATCGTTGACGTAGGGCAGGCGCTCCCAGGCCTCGTAGACCTTCTCCGCCGGATCGCGCTCCAAGGACGAGGCGCCGACCACCCGCAGGCCTCTGGCCCTGGCCCGGTCGCGGAACGCAAGGCCCTCCGGCATGCCGGCGGGAAACACCAGAACGGCTTCACCCATGCGCCACCTTTTGAATTACGGGTTGAGCCTCGACGATTCGCACGCAGGCGTCTGCCTTCCGATTGCTGCGACAGCAGAGACCAAGCGTCGCGGGGCGGTGCAGTGTGGCCATGGGGCCTTCCAAGTCGAAGCGCCCACACCATCACGCCATGGTTAAGGGCGCGATAAGACCTGCCCTCGCGCCGCCTTGACCACCCGCGCGCCGCGGCCGAAGACATGGTCCCAACAAGCGTTTGAACAGGAGACTGCCGATGGGCCGGCTTGAGGGACGATCGACGGTGGTGACCGGAGCGGCGAGCGGCATCGGCAGGGCGACCTCGCTGCTGTTCGCCAAGGAAGGCGCGGCGGTGGTCTGCGTCGACCGCGCCGGCGAGGTGGAAGCCACGGCGGCGGCGATCCGCGAAGCGGGCGGCAAGGCGGTCGCGGTGCTGGGCGACGCCGGCAAGGAAGACGACGTCAAGGCCTACATCGACAAGGCCGTCAGCGCGCACGGCGGCCTCGACGCGGTCTACGCCAACGCCGGCATCGGCTCGGCGGCCGGCGGCTATGGCCCGCTCGAGCAGATCACGCCGGAAGGCTGGATGGAGGTGCTGCGGATCAACCTGATCGGGCCGTTCCTGGCCATCAAGCACGCCAGCGCGGTGATGAAGGAGAAGGGCAAGGGCTCGATCATCTGCACCGCCTCGGTCGCCGGCATCCGCTCGGGCGCCGGCGGCGTGCCCTACTCGGCCTCCAAGGCCGGGGTGATCAACCTGGTGCAGACCACCGCCAACCTGCTCTACGGCACCGGCGTGCGGGTCAACGCGATCTGCCCTGGCCTGATCGAGACCGGCATGACCCGCGGCGTCTATGTGCGGGCCCGCGAGCGCGGCACCGAGGACCGCATCGGCCAGCTCAATCCGCTGAAGCGCGGCGGCGAGCCGCTCGAGATCGCCGGCGCGGCGCTGTTCCTCGCCTCCGACGACAGTTCCTACGTCAACGGCCACGCGCTGGTGGTCGACGGCGGACTCTCGTCTTCGCACCCGGTCGGCCAGCGGCGCGGACCGAGCTGAATCTCCCCTCCCCGCAGGGGGCGGAATCCAATGCCTTGCGGCGCCGTTCTCTGGCGTCGATAACGAAAGCAACCACAAGAGCTGCATTGATCCAGCGGCCGGGCGGCAGATGGAAATGGTCTTAATGACGGGACATAGCTGATGAGCATCAAGGGCAAGGCCTATGTGGCGGGGGTCTGGGAGCATCCGCTCCGCGACATCCCCCACCTCTCGACGGCGCAGGTCCACGCCGAGTGCGCCAAGGGCGCGCTGGAGGACGCGGGGCTCTCCTGGGGCGACATCGACGCCTACTTCTGCGCCGGCGACGCGCCCGGCTTCGGCGCGATGTCGATGGCCGACTACATGGGCCTGAAACTCAAGCACATGGACTCCACCGAGACCGGCGGCTCGTCCTACATCGTCCACGCCGGCCACGCCGCCGAGGCGATCGCGGCGGGCAAGTGCAAGGTGGCGCTGATCACCCTGGCCGGACGCCCGCTGGGCTCGCGCACCGGCTTCGGCGATCCGCAGACCCGCGGCGAGCGCTTCCGCATGGCCCCGCAGGGCGGCGCCGGCGGGGGCGTCAACGAGGTGCCGGAGGCTGGCTTCGAGAACATCTGGGGCGGCACCACCCACAACACCTACGGCATGTGCGCGATGCGCCACATGCACGACTATGGCACCACCTCCGAGCAGCTGGCCTGGATCAAGGTCGCCGCCTCGCACCATGCGCAATGGAACGAGCACGCGATGCTGCGCGAGGTGGTCACGGTCGAGGAGGTGCTGGCGTCGCCGATGATCGCCGATCCGTTGCACCGACTGGACTGCTGCGTGATCTCCGACGGCGGCGGCGCGGTGATCATGACCACGCCGGAGATCGCCAAGAGCCTGAAGCGCCCGCTGGTCAAGGTGATCGGCCACGGCGAGGCCAACAAGGGCCCGCGCGGCGGCAAGGACCTCGACCTCACCTTCTCCGGCGCCGCCTGGTCAGGCCCGCCGGCGTGGGCCGAAGCCGGGATCACGCCCGCCGACATCAAGTACGCCTCGATCTACGACAGCTTCACCATCACGGTGCTTATGCAGCTGGAGGACCTCGGCTTCTGCAAGAAGGGCGAGGGCGGCAAGTTCGTCGCCGACGGCAACCTGATCTCAGGCGTCGGCAAGCTGCCGTTCAACACCGACGGCGGCGGGCTCTGTAACAACCACCCGACCAACCGCGGCGGCATCACCAAGATCATCGAGGCGGTGCGCCAAGCTCGGGGCGAGGCGCACCCGAAGGTGCAGGTTCCGAACTGCGATCTGGTCATCGCCCACGGCACCGGCGGGTCACTCGGCACGCGCCACGGCTCGGGCACGCTCATCATGGAGAGGGAATAGCCATGTCAGACGTTCAAGACCGCGAGCGCCCGACTACGCGGCGCATTCCCGCCCCGGGTCGGAACCTGGAGAGCAAGCCGTTCTGGGACGCAGCGCAGGAAGGCAAGTTCCTGATCAAGCGCTGCACCGCCTGCGGCGAGCCGCACTGGTATCCGCGGACGATCTGCCCGTTCTGCCACTCCAGCGACACCAAGTGGGAGGAGAGCAAGGGCGAGGGTGAGATCTACACCTTCAGCGTCATGCGCCGGAACACCCCAGTCCCCTACGCCATCGGCTACGTGACGCTCGACGAAGGCGTCTCACTGCTGACCAACTTCATCGACTGCGACTTCGATGCGCTGAAGATCGGCCAGCGGGTGAAGCTGAAGTGGTCGCCCACCGGCGAAGGCACGCCGCCGGTCTTCACTTTCACGACGGCCTGAGGGGCGGGAATGACACGCGCGGCGCTGATCGAGCAAAGCCTGGAACTGGCGGCCGAGCGCAGCCCGGACCTGACCCCGCTGGTCTACGAGCGGCTGTTCCGCGAGCAGCCGCAGATGGAGGCGCTGTTCTGGCGCGACAAGAACAGTGCGATCAGAGGTGAGATGCTGGCGCGGGTGTTCGAGGCGATCCTCGATTTCATCGGCGAGCGGCTCTACGCCCACCACCTGATCCAGTGCGAGGTGGTCACCCACGCCGGCTACGACGTGCCGCCGGACGTGTTCCAGACCTTCTTCCCGGTGGTCGCCGCCACCCTGCGCGAGGTGCTGGCCGAGGCCTGGACCAGGGAGATCGACCTGGCCTGGGAGGGCCTGCTGGCCGACCTCGACTTCTACGTCCAGCACCCGGACCAGAGCGTGACGGCGTGAATCGGCGGCGCTTCGGCGCCGGCCTCGCGCTCCTGGCGGTTCCCAGCGCGGCGATCGCCGCCGACGAAGCCAGCTTCGAGGGGACCTGGGGCGGTGCGGAAGGCGAGCTCAGCGCCCAGGTCATCGTCGCCGGAGGGGCCGTGATCGGCTTCTTCTGGCGCACGGACTACGTCGAGACGCAGAACGCAAAGCTCTCGGGCGATGGCCGCGCGCTTTCCTTCGACTTCGCTGGCGGCCACGCTGTGCTGAGCCGGGTTGACGTGGCGGCGGCGACGCTCGACGTAACAGAAAAAGGCAAGGTCACCCGGCTGAAACTGACCCGCGACTGAGCCTCAGGCGTTGGCGGAGGCCGTCTTCGGGGAGGCTGCCTGCGCCGTGGCGGGGCCGCGGTAGTTCAGCTCGATGTTCACGCCGTTGGGGTCGCGCACGTTGATCTGGCGGATCGGCGTGTCGGGGATATCCACCGCGCGGTAACGGATGCCGGCCGCGTCCAGTCGCGCGATCGCGGCGTCGTAGTCGTCGATGCGCAAGGCGAAATGGTCGAGCGCGGCCTGGCTCGAGGGCAGCTTGGCCTCGGCCAGGTCGACCAGATGGACCACCGCGGTGTCGCCGGCGTAGAGCCAGGCGCCGCCGACCGGGAAATCAGGCCGGTAGCCCTCGGCGAGGCCGATCGCGTCGCGAAAGAAGGCGCGCGTCGCCTCGAGTTGGTGCGTGCCGATGTTGATGTGATCGACGCCGAGAACGGCCATGGCGGGCTCCCAGACTTCAGGACTGGCAGCGATGCTATCACCGCGGGGCCAGAGGCCAAAACACCGAGATCAGCAGCGTGCCGACGACGATCACCAGCAC